>WNGD01006219.1_pt1 | contig 11453 bp, 9 predicted proteins | sample 5400671 | NCBI WGS metagenome assembly WNGD01 (sample SAMN13153369, study PRJNA577476) | soil metagenome | isolation source: 40 cm soil or saprolite under grassland replicate 2 | place: USA:California | collected 2016-06-15
AGGACATCGACCGCCGCTCTCTCGAAACATTCGCGGTAGCCAGGTGGGCTGAGCGCGAGGCGACGAGCAAGACGGGCTTCACGAGAAACCTGCTGGTGCTCGGCGACTTCAACATGCCGAAAGCAGACCCTGCGGATCCCATCTATAGGGCCCTGACGAAGAAGGGCCTCCAGGTGCCTGCACACTCCTCTCAGGTTGGTTCAACCATTACTTCAGACGCCCACTACGACCAGGTCGCGTTCTTCCCCGGCGACGTCCAGCAGGCGTTCACAGGGAACATGGGGGTGTTTGACTACGACCAGGTGCTCTTCCCCGATCTTTTCCAGGCCCGTGGCACCAAGGACTACAAGACTTTCGCCAAGTACCATATCTCCGACCACAGGCCGATGTGGATGGAACTCAGGACAGTCTAGGCACACTCCGCGCACAGGATTGGTCATCCGCTGCGCGGCGCTAACCGACTCTCACCGACGGAACTCGAACCGATTGCGCAGACCGAGGTGTTGGGCCACGGCCTCCATCGAACCTACCGGACCCTCCGCTAGGAACACAGCCTCGAGAACCGTGCGCGAGTAGAGGGACAAGTGAGGCCGTATGGACCGGATCGTCGCGAGTGGTTTGGCGAGCATACGGTGGCGCCTGGCCTTGCGGTTGTAACGCTGCAACTTGCGCATCCGGACGGTCAACGGCAATTCCCGATGCACCAGGCGCTCAAACTGTCATAATCGACTTGCACGAAGTGTGATAGCGGGTCGCCGTTCTGCGACGCAGCGTTAGCAGAACAGGGCCGAGTAGCCTCAGCAATCAGTCGGCCTCACCGCGCGCGCCGTTCACTCACCCCGGTGTGCGGTGCTGATCTCAAGCACGGCCGCCCGACGAGTCAGGTGCTCGAAAGGAGCTACCATGAAGGTCTCTCGCGATAAGAATCTGGCATTCGCCGATCAGCCGAAGCCGCTGACCGCGCAAGAGGTTCAAGCCCAGATCAAGCCACAGAATCCCGTCAAGCCTCTGCCTAGCATCGATACGCAGCAAACGCTGTTCCTGCCCGCTTTCGCCAAGGCGGATTCGGCCGCAAAGATCGAGCAGATTGAGCGCGGCGCGGCGGTGCGTCTGAAGATCACCTCGAAGCCTGGCGAGCACATCATGCCGCCGTCCATGCCGACAAGAGGCATCGAGATGCTCGGCAACAGGTCGGAAACGTTTAACAAGCCATTGCGGAGCTCAGGCTACCTTGCCGACCATCTCGCGCTTGCGCCTCAGCCCGCTCATCTCCCCAAAGAGCTTGAGCGCCCACCGTTTCAGATCGGCCGTGGGCTCGGAGTGCCGAAGAAGCGCGGCTATCAAGCGACGACCGTTTTCGCTCCCGACAATCGCTACGTCTTCAACGATACGCATTATCCGTGGTGCACTTGCGGCCGCGTCGATTCGCCGAACGGACAGGGGAGCGGCGTAATGGTCGGACCGCGGCATGTGCTGACGGTCAGTCATATGATTCAGTGGAACTCCGACGGTACCGCCGGCTGGGTGCGCTTCACCCCGTCCTATTTCGACGGAAGCGCGCCCTTCGGCGTTGCCTGGGCATTGCTGACCTACTTCAAGTACAAGGTGAGTGGACCCACGGTCGATTGGATCGAGGGCATGTACGACTACGTCTGTTGCGTGCTCGATCACCCGATCGGGAACCTCACGGGGTGGATGGGTGCCAAGGGCTATACCGATGGCTGGGACGGCGGCGCCTACTGGGCTCATATCGGCTATCCCGGCGACCTCACCGGCGGAAACCGGCCGACCTATCAGGGGAGCATTTCTCTGGACGGCTACTGGTGGGAATTCGATTCACACGAGGCCATGTCGCATTGGGCCGACGTGTGGCCCGGTCAGTCGGGCGGTCCCTTCCTCGGCTGGTGGAGCGGGGAAGCCTACCCGAGCGCCGTCGCAACGCAGAGCTCCCAGAATTCAAGCGAGAATAGCGCCAGCGGCGGCCAGGACCTAGTGGATCTGATTCTGAAGGCACGTGCCGAGCATCCGTAGGCGCCGGCCTAATTGACGCGAAGGAGCGCGGGCGCAAGCCGCGCTTTTTCGCCGCATTCTCGACTCCGGCAAAGCGCTTCCTAATGACAGCCGCGAGGGAGGGTGGAGATAAGCACCGCGGACTCGCAGTCCGGTGCTGCAACGTCGCTCGCATGGGCCGACGGAGCAGAAAAAACTACGGCCCCGCCGCGGCGGAGCCGTAGTTTCGGAACGGGCGCGGCCATCACGCCGCCTTCGGCGTCTCACTACCGCCCGTACCCGGTTCAGTCTTGGGCTTGAACGGTCCCAGCACATTCCGGGCGCTGGCCCACGCGCCCATCAGCTCCGCGTCATCTCCAAACCGATACCGCACGAGTCCGTCGAGCACTTTCACCTGCTCGGCGACCTCGGCGGCAACGGCCTCGAGATCCGCGCTCGCACCAATGTGCTCGCGCTTGGCTGCCCGCGTCGCTTCGATGGTCTGCTCGAACTCGCCCAACGTCCCGGCGAGATCGTCCAGCAGCTGCTCCGACATCCCGCGCTTCACCAGGACGTCCTTGTGCGCGGTCGCCTTCTCCAACATCCCGCGCGCCATCGTGAGCAGCGCCTGGTTGCTGGCGTTGGAGGGCGGCACCTGGAACTGCACCGCCAGCTCCGCGGTCTCCTTCGCCGCCACTGCGGCCACTGCCCGCAGATAGAGCAGCAGCTTGCTCTGGAGCGCACGCCGCAATCCCTTGCGGTGCTTGCTCGTCGAGAGCGCCGCCACCAGGCCCGCGCGTTGCTGCGATGCGAGCAGCTCCGCGCGCTGCATCAACTCCTCGAGCTTCGCCAGCCCGAGGCCCTCCCCTACTCCGTCCGTCTTGTGGGCCCGCAGGAATTCTCGGACCCGCCCGGCCATTTCTAGCCGCCTGCGCAATTGGGCGTTCATACGCCCTCCTCGAGTTCCCCCTCTCCGCAACGCGGAGAGGGGGCCAGGGGGTGAGGACCATCCTCTCCGACGCGACAGGCGGGATTGGATAAATCGGACCACCAGACTCGTGCTCGCGCGCGCGCGTCGCTGTCCTCCGCGCAGGACGCTTCGCGCGCCGCGCAATGCGCACATTCCAAGACGCGAGTCGTGCCGCGCGAAACGCTGTCCACACATTCCGACACGCAATGCGCTTTCGGCTTCGCGCGATGCGTCGTAGCGCGCGCGAGGTCGTCTCACAATCGATCGCGGTCGTCTCTCGGCCGCGCGCGATCGATCTGACGGCCCGCGCGGTGCCCTCAGCGCCGCGCGACGTCGATCCTTTGTCGAACGCCGTCAGCTATTTGTAAGGTTTGATGCACCTACGGGCGCGCGAGATCGACGCCTCGCGGCGCCACGTGCTCTCGCGACCGATCGCGGTGCCTCGAGCGCGCCGGCGCGCTGGGCTCGCGGCCGCGCGAGGTCGACTCGCGGTCGCGCGCGGTCAGCGCTACGGCGATCGCGATCCGGTCGTGCTCGAGCGGAGGACACTCATTTCGTAGCGAGGACAGCTCACGGCGAAACACGGGCGTCTCTCGGCGTGAATCAGCCGCCTCCCCTCCGAAAACGCGCCGCATCACGCCGCCAACGTCACTCAAAATGTTCTAACCCTCGGCCGGGTTCTGCGGTCCTCTGCTATACGGTCATCACCTAACGCCCGTCTAACGATCAGGTGACCCGCTCCCGCGAAACTTGAGTCCCGGTGTTCAAGAAGGGACCTCGAGTATGAAAGAGTCAGGGCAACGCGACCTCGCGGACGTCTACCGGCTCAACCTCGACCACGCGGTCGTCGCGATTCGTACGGCCCGTCCGGGGCTGACCGTCCGTGCCCGAGCCGTCGTCGAAGCCATCCTCTTGTCCAAAGGACCGATCGGGACGGCGGAGCACGTCGCGCACGCGCTGGGACTGAAGAACCGCTTTCGGCTCGCGCGCCTCCTGCACAACGAGGGTTTGCCTCCGCTTCATCGGCTCGCGGAATGGTTGACCATCTTCTCGTGGGTGAGCTTGGCGCAGCGCGAGGGCGTTTCGTTGTGCTGGATGGCCTTTCGCATGCACCGGCATCCCAGCGCCTGCTATCGGCTGGTCAAACAAGTCACCGGGCTGGGATGGGAAGAGCTGCAGACCAGGGGCGAGGCCTGGGTTCTCGACCAGTTCCTCAAGGAACTCGATCGGGTTGGGAGCCTCGCAAAATCTGCTAAGCCTTCACCGTCGCCCACGTCTCCCGCTCACAAGCGCAGCTCGTCACGGCTTACGGCACGGCGCCGTCCTGCACCCATTTCGTGATGAACTGAATCTCGGCGGGCATCGAGCAGCGTCGGGGCGCCATGAGAATCGCTCCTAACGGACCGACGCGGTTTCATGGGACAGCGCCTTAGATTTCAGCGTGGTCACTAGCGCGGTCGCCTCTGCACAAAAAGTTATAGCGGGCCACCCCTCCGTAAGTCATCCTTGCACCTAACTGTCATGAGTTCGTGGTTGCCAGTGCGAGCGTCGTTGCTGTGGCTCGGCGTCATAGCATCGACCTTGGCTTGGCGACCGCCCGCGCGGGAGAACACTATGGACCGTATCAATCGCCGCGATTTTACGATCACCCTCGCTGGGTCGCTTGGCCTCCTCGCACCGGCAAGCCGACTTCCGTTCCTGAAGACCTCTCGCGCTCAGCAGAAGTACACCTCCGTCCGTCGCAACGTCTACTGCCTCAACTCGTATAGCCCTGAAATCATCGCGTACAAAAAAGCGGTCGAGGTCATGCGCGCGCGGCCGACGACCGACCCCACGAGCTGGCAGGCCCAGGCGAATATCCACGGTGCGTTCAGTCCCGACGCCGCACACGGCATCGTCAATGTCTGCCCGCCCGCGACAGCCGCCAATTTCGTAGCTCCCCCGGGCATGATCGCCAGTGTGTGCCGGCATGACAACTTCTTCCTGGCGTGGCATCGGATGTACCTGTACTACTTTGAGCGAATCGTGCGCGCCGCTTCAGGCGACCCATCGTTTGCACTGCCCTATTGGGGTTATTCGCCAACGGGGCCCCACAACTTGCCCGCGCTGTTTCGCACGCCAAATACCACGGCGAACCCGCTGTGGACTGACCAACGCGACCCCTTGATCAACGCGGGAAACGACATTGCTCCACCCTCGAACGTGGACGCGACCAATGCGCTCAGCAAATCGGACTTCTTCACGTTCCAAAGCACCCTGAGCGGCGTCCCGCACGGTGCTGTCCACATCGCCACCGGCGATGGGTGCGGCTGGATGAGCGCCTTCGATACCGCCGGCATGGATCCGATCTTTTGGTTACATCACGCCAATATCGATCGCCTGTGGGATGACTGGATCGCGATGGGCGGGGGCAGAGTGAATCCCACATCGAATACGGCATGGATGAGTCAGAGCTTCAGCTTCTACGACGAAACCGGTGCGACCGTCAGTCTGCGCGTCGATCAAATCCTCGACGCCGCGGCGCAGCTGAATTACCGCTACGCACCTCCCACGATTTGCCCCACGCGCTACCGCTGCTTCTGCATCCCGCTGCGCCCGTGGTTGCTCGACACGCTGCTAATTGCGCGAATCGATTCGATCGTCCATCGGCCGCCGCTGCCGGGACCGTACCTCGCGGCTCAACTACCCGAGCCGACATCGCTCCGCACAATCGCGCGGGAGATCCGTCTCCCGCTATCGGCGGAGACTCGGCGACGCGTCTCGGCACTGCCGCACGATTCGCAGGCGGGCGCGAGCTTCAAACTCGTGCTCGAAGACATCCGGTTGGTGCAGCGACCTGGTGTGGCATACGAGATATACGTGAACCTCCCGGCAGGGACCAAGGATACTGTCTACACGAGCCCGCACTACATCGGCACGCTCGATTTCTTCGGTTCCGCTCGCCCCGGTGCGGAACCGTTGCGCCGCGAGTTCGATCTCGTGCATCCGTTCGTCAGACTGCAACAGATGCAACGGTGGCAGCCCGATACCATCCGCATCACCTTCGTGCCTCGAGCGCTCGTCCAAGGGCGGAGTGTCGGCAAAGCACTCGGCCAGCGACCGCAGGCGACTATCGGTCGGATGTCGGTAGTGATTCAGTAACGGCGTCTCGGTCTTACGAGCGTCGGTGCAGCTGTCGGACCTAGGCGGTGAACCCGCCCTCGAAGACGCACTGCTCATTTCATCATAGCGATGCGCCTTCAGGCGAACTAGCAGTTACACGAAACCGCCTCGTTGAGGATGCTTCACCAGGAATGATTAGGGACCGGGCGGCAAATCAACGGAGCTGTCAGAACGGAAAGGCAAGAGTCACCATGAAAGCGCATTGCTTGCTGTCCCGCGTCTCGCTGCTGTGGGTCTTGCTTTCCCTGCCGCACCGGGCGCTCGCGCAGTGCGTCACCCCATTCGAGCAGGGCAAATGGACGAACATTGACTCGACGACACGAGGCATAACCAGAATAAATGTCGACTTCACCTGCAACGATCAGGTCCTGTGCGGCATCGATGCGAACGGCAACGTGACATGCTCGACCCCCGGTGCTCCCTACCATCTGCATCTCTGGGGGAAGTGCAGTCCCTCAGATTGTGACTGGGGAACCGTGGACGGCAACGACCATTGGGTGGGTACCATAAAGTGGGTTTTCAGCTATTACGACCAAGGCTTCGCAAAGCGATACGTGTATATCAAACCTTCCGTCGTTCACCCTGGTGACCTGTTCTTGTGGATGTATACACACTTCACTGATCCCAGTCGGTCGGATTACGTATTCACCGGTTGGTACCATAGGTGAGACGAACCCCGATCTTCACGATTGGCGGACCCATGAAGACCTCAATGCAGACACTCCTTATCGTCGTTGCCATCGTCGCGGGATGCCGGCGGCAGCCGCGGGATGCCGCTCAGGCGTCACAGGACCATCGCGCGCTGACGATGCTGGATTCAGCGCCCGTTGGGACGAGCGTCGCTCTCGTTCGACCCAAAGAAGCTGCCACTCCAGCTGAGTCCATCACGGACTTCAGTAGACTATCGAACATCATGCAAAACGACATCGACGCCCTGCAGCGGACTCCATCAAAGGGCGTGGTCTACGTCAGGCGAGGAGAGGCGGTCAGGCCATCGGAGAAGCAATGAATCAGCCTACTTAGGCCGCGCCGGCACGTCGCACGAGATCAGCAACAAGCGTGCGCATTCGGTGCCTCGCGAACTGCAGGGCCGCCACTTTGGCCAATGCGGCCGGCAGCGCGAACGCGGCAACCGCGAATGCCACTCGCCAACCGAGTGCCGACTCGGGGCCGACCCGGCTAGCGAACGTGCCCATCCAGAGCGCCAGACCAGCCGCACCTGCGATGAGTCCGGCTCGGCAGCCACAGACCGATTGCAGCCCGTCGATCTTCCTCTCCAACCGGCCCGCTTCGTCCGCCGTGACACCCTCCAGTCGCAGCGTGATCCCGCTTCGGCCGGGACGATTCATGTATGACCGCAGCTCGTCCGTATTATGAATGGTTCGACGAATGGCTGGTTTCCACATAATGCATGTTGCTCACTTGCCTGCGAGACAGCCCGACGAGAAGTTCGCCACGATGTAGTCCCACGCTTTCTTTGCTTCGTCGAGCACGAACACCGGTTCCCCGTGCATCCAGTAGCCGGGAATCGTTCCCCAGGTGAAGCCGCCGTGATCTTTCGGACTGACCATGATACGATCGATCCCGTCGACGTGGCATAAGCCGAAGGTGTGTCCGAGTTCGTGAACGAGCACCCACCGCCAGATCCAGTCCGGGATGCGGTCGTGTAGCGCCGCGCCGGTCGCCCCCCTTGCCACGAACGCCGTCCCATCCAGGCACGTCGCGTTACGCAGATTCGCGGAGAATCCGTTGAATGAGTTGTCTTTGAAGAAGAAGATGCCGACGCCGAGCGGTGTGCAGAGCTCCGCCGTTGCCGCGACCGCATCGGGCGGATCACCATGCCGGCCGATGACAGGATCGACGAGGAAGGATGGCAGCGCGGACTCGTTGACCACGACTTGATCGGCGCGTGTCACTTGCCGGTCATCCATCGTCCAGTCGAGCTTGAGACCCAACTCGGTCGCCTTTTTTGTAGCCTCGTCGAGCTTGTCCTGGAGCGTGCCCTGACTCATGCAGAACAACGAGAACTGCTTCCCCTGACCGCCCGAGTTCAGATAGTCATCAAGGTCGCTTTCGGAGATGTCGCCTGAGTCGCCCTTCAGCTCCGGACGGAACCGGTTCCAAAACGACTCGAATGAGAACCCGGCCATCCTCTTGAGATCGAGTCCATTGGCCGGGTTCTGAACCATCTCGATCAAGTCCGGCACGCCGGCTCGCGTGCTGCGCGAATCCGAGCGCACGAACGTCCTCAGTGCCGAGCACTTCAGCCGGAAGCCGAAATCCGTCAAGCCGAGACCGAGGTTGTCCTCGATTTGCTGGCGAAGGTCGCCGTCGTATTTGGCTTCCACCAGGCCGCGGACGTAGTCGCGTAGACGCCATTTGTTGACGCGATCGATGTAGAACCCGATCGCGTCGCCCAGCGAGGCGATGCGAATGACGTCCCCAACGAAGCCGAGGACACCAGCAAGGATTCCCAGCAGGCCGTCCACGATCCTTGCCCAATCGAGCGTGAAGATGCCGACGATGACGTTCCACAAGCCGACGAGAACGTTGACGATGAGGTCGACGACGTCGGCAACGAGCTCGCACACGGTATGAACGACCCAGTCCACGACGGTGACCATGATCCAGACAATGAAGCACAACCACTTATTGCAGCACAGGCACCACCAATTGCAGTCCTGTTCGATGCATTGCTCGAGCGGTTGTTCGACATTCGACTCGACCCACTCGCCGACGTCATGACAGACTTGATGTGCCATAGCTTACCACCGAACGCATTTGAGGTCCGGGCCGACGATGTGACCGAACTGCCCTGGCGGTTCGGCGCCGATGTCGTGCGTAAAATGCGCCCCGTACCACACGACGACGTCGGCGCCATTGATCGGCTCACCATTGACCCACGGGTCGATCCCCGCCTCGTACGGCGGGCCGACCGCAACAACGCCATCGTCGATCTCTGTTCCGCGATACCGCAGAATCCAGACGTCGCCGCGCGGGAAGGGCCAATCCGGTTCGGTCGTGGCGACGCCGTCGCTCTTGCCCGGCACGATGTCGTACGCTTCGTGGCTCGTCTTGTTCTCGACGCGCCATCTGCGTTGCCGAGCCGGGTCGCGCGGGCGGCGAATCTCGTAGTTCTTGTCGTGCCAGTTCGAGCTGCCGACGAGAATCGGATCGTTGAACTCACGAACCACGTTGTTGCCGGCCGTTCGGATATCGAAGTCCAGGCGCCAGTATGCGTGGTGATGGTGCACGTTACAGACGCATGAACTCTGCACGGCGGAGAATCCGAACCGCGGCCGAATCGTGCCGTCCGCGTGGAGACGCCACATGCTGATGTAGCGATACCAGCCGGCCTCCATCTCGCTGACGAGCACCACTTCCAGTCCCTGCACGTAAATTGCGACGCCGAGGAAGTTGCCGGCGTCCGAACCGGTGTCGAGGATCGTGGTCGCCGCCGCGTTACATAGCCGGAAGCCGGGGGCAACATCAACTCCATTTGCCTGCAGCATGCCTTCTTCGTCCTGCCAGTCACGATACGGACCGCAAGCGTCGGCATTGTACTTGACATTCAAGATCGGGACGTGCGCGCGATACAACACGCGCTTGCCGCGGAAATCGACGAATCGCAGCTCGACGCCCGAGCCGTTGGTGCCCGACGACGCCGCGGGTCGCACGACAAGAAACCTCCACAGGGTCGCGCCGGCCTGGCTCACGGTTACCCAAACACTCCCCGCCGTGCTGCTCGTCGTCGCTCCGTAGGCATCGGGCTGGCCGCAAATGGGATTGTGCGCCGCCGACGTGCGCGGCGCTCGGCCCCGGTCGCTCGGCGCGTACCGCAGCACGGACTTCTTCACCATGTTGACACCGACGATCTCGTGCCCGCGCATGCCGGTTCGAGGCCGGAGGCCGACGGCGACTGTTCGTTCGACCACACCGTCCGGTTGCTCCTCGAGGATCAATGGTGGCATCGGCCGATAGGCGCGAAGGTCGTGTTCCCGCACCAGCCTCGCCAGCTCCGGATGTCCCATCACGATCGTCGCCGCCTCGTCGAACTCCTCCCTACTTGGCCGTGGCTGGCTTCCTGATTCGGTCACGTCCAGTTTTGCCGGCGTTCCCAACTTCCCGCTGGCGATGATCGCGCGGTTGTGCGTGTAGTCGAAGAACGTCGCTTGAAACGCCTGCGGCGCTAGCGCCTTGGCGGGTTTGGTCTCCTCAACCGGATCGACCAGCGCGATGCCCAGCAATCGGTGGCGCGTCTTCCGGAGGTACTTCCGAACGGCAGGATGAGTTGTGAGGCGTGGCGCCAGCGCCTGGACCTGCTCAGAAGTGGGACCGAACGGTTGGATCCTGAGCTGGAGCTCCGCGCCCGTCGCAGCTCGCGCAACGGCGGTACCGGCGGCTCGCTTCCGCGTCATTCTACGATCCCGGTTTCAAGAGGTGAGCAAGCGGTCTCCACTGCGGACCGACGCACTGCCCTCACTCTAGGTCCTCACTCGCTCACGGATGGTCAAACACGGTCCGAAGGCCCGATGTCTTCGTCACTACTCATCACATGTATCGCACGCCGACCTGCGGTGCTATGACGTTTTGAGCGCGCGATACGCTGCAGTCTTGCGGCCGTTTGCACAGCGAGGAACAACAAGACTTGATGGGGGTTCGGTCAGTCCCTTGGTCCGCAAGTGGCAAACACTCCGGCAAAGCAGTTCGTAATGGCAGCCGGGAAGAAGGGTTACATGCGCGCGCCGAACTTGCAGTCCGCAGCTCATGTCCGCGCTTTGTCGCAGCCTGCGAGGCGGCTCTGTCGTTCAGTCAGTGTCGATCCCGAGAAACACCGGGATCGTGCAGCTCCTGGGGCGCCCTGGGACGCCCAACATCGAAGTGATGATTGACGACATCGATACAGCTCGGGGCTTTGCCGAGGATTTGAGCGCAACCCTGAACCTGGAGCTCCAGTCTGTCGCGGTGCCGGGACAAACGATTCGGCGGTATTAACCGCTACTTCTTCGCGGGCGCCGGTGCGGGCGTGGGAATGATCCTGCTCTCGTGAATGCCAGAGGTTTCGGATTGCTGCCGCCGCATTCGCAGCAACAGGTACCCGGCGCCGATCCAGAGAAACAGAGCCGTGAGCCACTGCACCATGGTGGCGTTCACGGCGAAGACCCTGCCCGGCGTCGCCGGCGGCACGAGGTGCGGCGTGTTGTTCGCCGCCGAGTGCATCAGCATGACGAGCAGCAGGCTGCCGCTCGTACGCGCATACAGCCACCCCATCGCGATCGAGATCGCGGTCACCGTAATCAGATAGACGGGGAATGAGGCTCCAGTGGTGTCG
>WNGD01012232.1_pt1 | contig 11453 bp, 10 predicted proteins | sample 5400671 | NCBI WGS metagenome assembly WNGD01 (sample SAMN13153369, study PRJNA577476) | soil metagenome | isolation source: 40 cm soil or saprolite under grassland replicate 2 | place: USA:California | collected 2016-06-15
GAGCTCAGACGACTTCGTCAGATAATGTTCTGCTCCATCGATAACATTGACAGCGTCTGGTGTACAAAGGGCATCTTCTGATGTATGTGGATCCAGTCGAGCAATATCGAGCACAGTTGTCGCTAAGATGTGCTTTGATTCACACAGGATGACATTCAATCCGGTGTTATGTACCAGGTCTAAGGCAAAGTAGCCGTCGATGCCTTGTGCTGCAACAAGCACACCGATTGGCGCACCTGCACTATTTTTAACAGGAACAGCGAGGTCGATGCTTGCCCTCTGTAGAGCTGAGACATTTTCTCCATTCAAGGCCTGATTTACCAGATGCATGGCAGCAGCAGGAACGGCATCGGGATATCGGATACCGACCAATACCCTACGATCCCTAGAGATGATGGCAGACGACGATAGACGATTATCTATTACTGCTGATCCCAGGATGTCCCTTAGATGCCCAAGGGAGCCAGGCGTGAGTGCTTCATGTTTGGATAAAGCGGCAGTTATTTCGGGAATACTGGCTTCTTTGTTGAGCTTTTCTATTAATGTAGCAACTTGCTCAGGATAGGCTCTATTAATGATCCTTGTGAGATGTTTGGTTGCGTCGTTTGTTGCGTCGCGCTCATAAAAGAATTTCAACAAATACCAGGACGCAGCCGAAAAAAGCAGCATACAAAGCAAAAGCGTTAACGCTGCGCTAATTACTAATTTTCCCCCCAATGACCGTACAGTAAATCGCATGGAATCCTTTCTTAATAAACCGTGCAAACCCCATGGGGAAAAGGTTGCACGAAAACCAGATGTGCGTTACAAGCCTGCTCGTCGAGGTGGATCTGCTTGCTCGCGAACATCCTGCGTTCCATCCCAGGCCTATGTATTATAACGTATAACCATCCTTTTTGTGATCATTTTTGATAGCATTTTTCTCAATTATGAGGATTTCCGTTGCAATTTTATGAAGATTCTACAAGTTTAAGGAATTTCCGTCCATTCAATAGGGCCACCGGTTCCCTGTTTATCCAACTGCAACCAGGTGTTATGCTGCGTGTCTACCAGGTAGATGCCCTGATACATGTCGCGCAGGGCTACAACTAATTGATGTGATGCAGTGGCAAACCAGGCGAATGCGGAGGCCGCTCCTTTTAGTTTAAGGAAAAGTGTTTGAGAGCTTGCCTGTAAATTGACCACGCCAATTTGTGTTCCTGTGCTGTAAGCCAATTCCTGGCCATCCGCAGACCAGGCAGGAGCAGGATCATTAACAACACTCCTGGCTATAACCGAGTCAACGTCTGAGATTAGATTGACAATATGCAAAGTACCCACGCCGGAAGATAGAGCGTCCAGATAATCGACATGCATGCCATCGGGCGACCATTGGGCAAAGCTCACTTGCTTGCCGCTGGTCAGTTGCACAACGCCTGAGCCAGGTGTTAGATCGACACGCCATAAATCACCCGCACGCCCTACAACTGAAGTCACAACCAGCCAGCTTCCTATGCCATTATGACCATTACGGCTATAGATAGCCTGTACATAATCGCCCACGAGCAGTTGGCTTGGCCCAATTGCTCCATCCACACCTACGCGGCGTATCCATAAGCTGTGAACGTGACCTATCTCTCCAACACTCCAGGTAATAGCGGGCACATCCAGGCTCGGTGACCAGTCTAGAGTAAGGACAGTATCTGCTGTATTTACCTGGGATTTTATGTTGTTGGTTATCGTCAGCAAGCCATGGTTCTGCGTGTTATAGTCCAGGATGCTGATCGATCGATTGGTCGTAAGCTCAAAGGCCAGGCGTATGCCATCAGGCGACCATACAGGATGAGAGACACTCCCATTGCCAGAAACCTGCACCATTTGTACTGTGCCTGTTTCAGTTGAGTAAATATACAGTTTTGTCATGCCCGTGCCAGCGGGGTCAGCAACAAATGCAAGCATGCTCCCGTCTTTTGACCAGGTAAGGCTGTTCAGGATAGTCGCTCCCGTATCGGTATCCCAGACGGAGATGGGCTGCACATTTGCTTTGAGCAAAGGCTGCTTGATGATGGTATCCTGCTGTCCGTCGCTGCGTATTGTGTGCACAAAGGCAGTCTGGAGATCAATGTAGGCAAGCATATCGCCAGCCGCACGCCCGGCCTGTGACGGACTCACCGCCCAGTTTTCTGCTACAGTTACATTTAGCGGTGTAAGGCGGTCGGCCCGCTTGCTGCTGCCATCAGCAAGAACGCTCCAGAGCGCTCCACCACGCAGGAAGACAAAGCGCATACCGGCAGATAGAGGTCCGTTCTGTTGTAGGCCAGTCGGTGGAGTGATCGCTCTGTTGTTTGCAGTTTGTGTTTGATGCAGCCAGAAATTAATGCCGAACACGCTCCCAACGGCAATTGTCAGGAGCACAGCCGCAGCGATACCCAGAAGCCAGGCGCGAAGTCCTTGTGAATTCCGGCGTTGGTGGGCTGGTACTCGTTGCCGTGTTGCAGGCTTTATTGATGGAGTTGGCGAAGTACTGCGACCTCCGGGTATCGCTACTAGCTGCGGCCGACCTGGTGTATCGCGACGCGGGCTTCTCGCAGGAAGGCTGGGTATTGTCCAATCTTCTTGCGCCTCACGACTGGCATCAAATGTGCCTGTAAGTCCAAGGAATTCAGGTGAAGAAAAGATACGCTCACGCAGGGCTGGATCAGGGCTAATACGGGGCAGATGTGAGAGCAAGACGTCGTTGCGAATGAACTCGGCAAGCATGGCGCTGCAACTGCTGCATGTTTGTAAGTGGGCAGCAACCTCTCGGCATTCTGCGGGTGCGAGCGCATTGTCAAGGTAAGCACTAAGCGATTCCTCGACTTGCTCGCAGTTCATTTTGGGCCTCCTCCTTGTTCTAATGCCCTGTAGTGCTCCCTAAAGGATTGGCGCGCACGGGACAGGTACATCTTGACACCGCTCTCGGCGATATTCAGTGCCTGGGCGATCTCGCTATATGAGAAGCCTTCCTGAGTATACAATATCAATGCTGCCCGGTACTGCTGGGGCATACGACGGAGAGCAGCGCGTACAAGTTCTGTCGTACCATAAATTTCTTGAGGGTCCACGCTCTCAACATCCGCTGGTTCGTGATCGAGGTCTTGCCAGGGAAGCCAGGCTATCAACTTGCGACGACGGAGCGCATCATAGGCGGTATTAGTAGCGATACGATACAGCCAGGCCGACAATTTCAGGTTCGCATCCATTTTTGGCAGCGCTCGAAACGCTTTCAAAAAGGTATCCTGTGTGAGATCATCTGCCTGTTCGCGGTCACCCACCAGATGATACACATAGTTATATATAGGTGTTTTATATTCGTCGTAAATCTGATCAAAGGACCAACAGTTTTCCCTGGTTTCAGCCCTGGCCATGCGCTACATTCCTTCGATGATTATAGCTATCGGCTTGTCCGTTCCATCAAGCGATAGTGGTACATCTCCGGACCGCGCAAACTTCAGATCGACGTTCCTGCGGTTGCGGAAAGACTTTTCATCCTTCTGTGTAGTGGAACGGACAATCAACACTTTCAGTAACATGATGATATAGTCATGATAATGACATTCAGGTGATTTAGTTCAATGTTAGCATATTTGGCAGATTGCCCAATATTAGTAGCCGTTGAGTTAGTACTATTGGGGGAAATATGTCTGAGTCCTATTCATTTGCCCACAAATACCACGGTATGGTACCATACACCCAGTAAAGTAGGAACTAAGGAGCATTCGCTTTGATGGTTGACGAAAAGCACCTGCGCGAGATGCAGACAGTATGGTGGCAGGAAGGCGCCCAGGGCGTAGCTGTATGCATGATCGACCAATCACTCCTGCCGGAGCAGGTCGTTTATCTGACACTCACACACGAGCAGCAGGTTGCAGAAGCTATCACAACGTTGAAAGTGCGTGGCGCTCCGGCCATTGGCATCACGGCTGCCTTCGGTATGGCATTGGCCCTTTATCGTTTGCTGCGCGCTGCGTTGCGCCAGGGGTGCCACCAGCGAGCAACGTTCGTTGCTGCGGCTGGCCGAGGCTCTAAGGGATGAGGCCCAGGCGATTGCAGACGAAGACTTTGAGGCCTGTATCAACATGGGTCGCTACGGCGCGGAACTAATTGCCGATGGCGATACACTGCTGACACATTGTAATGCGGGGTCTCTGGCGACTTCAGGTTGGGGAACAGCACTGGCACCGATGTATGTTGCGCATAGAGCTGGTAAAAAGCTACATGTTTTTGTCGATGAGACGCGTCCTGTGCTGCAAGGAGCCCGATTGACTACCTGGGAGCTCAAGCGGGAGGGAATCCCGTTAACACTCATCACTGATAACATGGCAGGACACTTCATGCGTCAAGGAGGCATCAAAGCCGTCTTTGTGGGCGCAGATCGCATTGCCGCCAATGGAGACGTAGCTAATAAGATCGGAACCTATAGCATTGCAGTTCTGGCACAAGCGCACGCCATTCCCTTTTATGTGGTAGCTCCACGTTCCACTATTGATCTGAAGCTTTCATCCGGCGAGCGGATTCCTATAGAAGAACGCAATCCTGATGAAATCACGAACATACGTGGAGTAATGATCGCACCCGCTGGCATACGTGTGGCGAATCCAGCTTTCGATGTCACGCCCCACTCCTACCTGACTGCCATTATTACTGAAGCAGGGATAGCTCGACCGCCATATAACGAATCATTGCGTGATCTTTGTCAAGGCTACCATGATGCTGAGAGGCAGGCGGACGATTGATAGAGAAGGAAGTTGTGCAGGCTGTTGCGGAGTATGCAGAAAAAGTGCTCGGCCAGGAAGGATTCCGTTATACCAGCGCCGTGGTGGCGAACTGTAAGATGCTGACCGCCGAACTAGAGGGCCGCGGGGAGGATATAAGTGCGTTAGATATGGATGCCTTGATTATCGCAGCTTATCTGCACAACATCTCTACTGTTGAGCATGGTTTCCACAACCATCATCTGAAATCTGCCGAGATGGCTGTGGAATTTTTGCGTGAGCTTGACGTGGCAGCCGAACGCCTCAGTAAGGTTGAGCAGATAATTCTGACACATACTAAAGCCCTCGCTGCTGATGAGCTGGAATCAGCTCCCTTTGAAGGACGCATCCTGTATGACGCCGATAAACTTGGCCGATTGAGCGGCCTGGCTGTTGTCACGTCATTAATTGAGTTTGGAGCTCGCTATCCCAATCGGGCAGTCAACGCCGATATTCTCGCCGCCATCCTTCGTCATATCGAAGAGCGGTTTGTCGACCTGTACCAATCTCTCAGCACGGCTCCTGCCCGTGATATGGCTAAAGAGAAATTCGGCAATACAGTGGCTTTTCTTGATGGCGTCATCGAACACTTAAGCGATTCGACACCCGTATGATATATGTTTTTGAAAGGGGTATTGAGGAGTGTCCATTCTGGTAGTTGGCTCTGTTGCTCTCGATACCGTCGAGACGCCGTTTGCGAGAGTAGAGGAAATCCTCGGAGGTGCTGCATCGTACTTTACCACTGCAGCATCGTTGTATAATCAGGTCAACCTGGTAGCTATAGTGGGTAGTGATTTTCCACGCGAGCATCTTGATTTCTGGCGTAGATGCCCGGTAAAACTGGAGGGCCTGCAGATCAAAGAGGGAAGGACTTTCCGCTGGGCCGCACGCTACCACATGGACATGAATACACGTGATACACTGGACACCCAGCTGGGAGTCTATGAGGGCTTTCACCCGATTATCCCCGAAGAGTATCGCTCTAGCAAGCTGCTCTTCCTGGCCAATATCCAGCCGGAGTTGCAGATGGAGGTACTAGAGCAGGTACACGATGTACGTCTCTCGGTACTCGATACGATGGAACTATGGATCATGACTGCACGCCCGCAGTTGACTGAGGTCATCAAGCGCGTTGATGTGCTCTTGATGAGTGAAGAAGAGGTACGCCAGTATACTAACCGGGTCAGCGTTGCTTCAGGTGTGCGCCAACTCCTTGATATGGGCTTACAGTATGTCGTGGTCAAACAGGGAAGCTATGGGGCGCTCCTTTTTGGCGCTGACGGCACCTATTTTAGCGCGCCGACGTATCCGCTCGAAGAGGTAATCGATCCCACGGGCGCAGGTGACGCATTCGCTGGTGGTTTTCTTGGCTATCTTTCGATTGTTGAACCGGGGCCTGATGATTACTACTCTGTTAAGGAGATCAAACGCGCTGTCGTCCATGGAAACATCGTGGGATCGTTTGTCTGTGAAGACTACAGCATTGGCCGCTTGCGTACCCTGACAATGGACGATATTGCAAAACGATATCGAAGCCTCTTTGAGTGCTCGCATTTCGATCCTGACTGGCGTTCCTGGCGATAGCACAACGAAAAAAGTGATACTATAATACAGAAAACTTTTCTCTCAAGGAAGGAAACAAATTATTTATGTCGACTTCAACTAAAGGAGATGTCAAAGACATCTCGCTATCCGCACGAGGTAGAGCGCGCATCGAGTGGGCCGCTAAGGAAATGCCCGTGTTGCGCCTCATCCGGGAGCGTTTCATGAAAGATCAACCTTTGAGGGGTGTGCGCATGGCCGGCTGCTTACACATTACCACTGAAACCGCTAATCTGGCTATTACATTAAAAGCTGGCGGTGCTGATCTGGTGCTATGCGCATCGAATCCGCTCTCAACCCAGGACGATGTAGCTGCTGCCCTGGTAAGCGAGTACGGCATTCCAACCTATGCTATCAAGGGAGAAGATGAGCAAACGTATTATCGTCATATCAATGCCGCGCTTGACCATAAACCTAACATGACAATGGATGATGGCTGTGACCTTGTTTCGACGCTGCACACAACACGCACCGAGCTAATTCCTGCCGTCATTGGCGGCATGGAAGAGACTACCACTGGCGTTATTCGCCTGCGTAGCATGGAGAGAGATGGAGTACTGCGCTTCCCTGTGCTTGCGGTCAACGAGTCAGACACCAAGCACATGTTTGATAATCGTTATGGGACGGGCCAGAGTTCAGTAGATGCAATTATACGTGCAACCAACATTCTGCTGGCGGGACGTACTGTCGTGGTTTTCGGCTATGGCTGGTGTGGACGTGGGGTGGCTTCACGTGCCCACGGCATGGGAGCAAATGTGGTAATAACCGAGGTTGATCCCACTCGTGCGTTAGAAGCTGTGATGGACGGCTATCGCGTCCTACCCAGCATTGAAGCAGCCGGGGTGGGTGACATTTTTATTACGGTTACTGGCAACCTCAACGTAATTGATCGCGTACACCTGGAACGCATGAAAAACGGCGCGCTGATCGCAAACTCGGGCCATTTTAACGATGAGATCAACATTCCAGAGTTGGAGAAGCTAGCTACAAAAAAGCGGCACGTGCGCGACTTTGTCGATGAGTACACGTACCCTGATGGTCGCCAGGTGAACCTGCTGGCTGAAGGGCGCCTGGTCAATCTCTCTGCGGCAGAGGGTCATCCTGCGAGCGTGATGGATATGAGCTTTGCCAACCAGGCGTTGGGTTCTGAGTATATGCTCGCACACGCGAAGGAGATGCAGCCCCGCGTTTACACGTTGCCTGCCGAACTCGATAAAGAGATTGCGCGTCTCAAACTCCATGCGATGGGTGTGCGCATCGATACGCTTACCCCTGAGCAGGAACAATACCTGAACTCGTGGGAGACTGGCACGTAAAGATTTTCTTGACAGATGAGTTCTTTGCTCGTTATACTCTATGTAGCGAATAGCCAGGCACCTGTACAACTAAAGATACGCAGTGATATCTGCTCTCATCCAGAGAGGTGGAGGGAAACGGCCCAATGAAGCCCGGCAACCCGCCTGCCTAATGCAGGAAGGGTGCCAATTCCGGCGGAATCATCCGCAAGATGAGGGGGATGAGCCCCAACTCTACAACCCCTGAGTCTAAGGGGTTATTTTGTATTCTGTAGAAAAAACATTGCACTTTGAGAGGCCAGTCATGATGGGCCAGAGCAAGTGCTTTCTTTCTCACTCAAGAAAGGAGATGAAGTTCAACCAATGAGCAATTTTCTGAAAAATCCGAAAGCGTTTTTCACCAGCGAATCTGTTACTGAGGGACATCCAGACAAACTATGCGACCAGATTTCGGATAGTGTGCTTGATGCAATCTTAGCGCAGGATCCTATGGCGCGCGTAGCATGCGAGACCGCGACAACAACAGGTCTGGTACTTGTTGCGGGTGAAATAACGACGTCGGCCTGGATTGACATGCCTGCGGTCGTGCGCAAGACAATCGAGCAGGTAGGATATATCAGTGCAGAATATGGCTTCGACTACCGAACTTGCGGTGTAGTGACCTCGATTGGAAAGCAATCGCCAGATATTGATATGGGTGTGAGTCATTCGCTGGAGGCAAAAGGCGGTATTGTGCACCTGAGCGATGATGAGTTAGAGCATATCGGCGCTGGTGATCAGGGTATGATGATAGGTTTTGCCTGTAATGAAACTCCCGAATATATGCCGATGCCGATTAGCATGGCCCACAAACTCACGCGTCAATTATCACAAGTGCGCCGGAGATCGTGGGGCGGTATCGGGCCGATGAGCTACCTGCGGCCTGATGGTAAAAGCCAGGTCACTGTACAGTACGAATACGGTCGCCCTGTGCGCATCGAGACGATTGTCATCTCGACGCAACATGCAGACTACATTGACCAGGAACAGGTTCGCCAGGACGTCATCGACCATATCATCAAGCCAGTTATTCCGGCACAGTTGCTCGACAAGAATACAAAGTTTTTTGTGAACCCGACTGGTCGCTTCGTGACTGGCGGCCCCATGGGTGATGCCGGACTGACTGGACGAAAGATCATTGTAGATACCTACGGCGGTATGGCACGGCATGGAGGCGGGGCTTTCAGTGGCAAAGATCCGACAAAGGTAGATCGCTCGGCTTCCTATGCGACACGCCATATTGCTAAAAACATTGTGGCTGCCGGGCTTGCTGATCGCCTGGAATTACAGGTCTCCTATGCAATCGGCGTGGCTCACCCGCTATCGCTTTTTGTGGATACATTTGGTACAGGCAAGGCCTCAGATGAAGAGATCATCCGATTGATCAACGAGCATTTTGACCTGCGCCCGGCCGGCATCATCCAGGCATTGGATCTGCGTCGCCCGATCTACCAGCCCACCGCTGCGTTTGGTCACTTTGGCCGCACTGATATCGATGCGCCCTGGGAAGCGCTGGACAAGGTACCTATGCTGCGCAAGGGCGTGGGCGCCAGTGTAGAGAGCGACGACGGTCATGGTGTAGCCCTTACTCAAGGGGAAATGTTGGATTGATTCGCCACCCAGACGGACTTTGTTCATTGAAGAGCGAGGACGAAGTTGAACGTTGCCAGTTGGCCGTTGGATGTATTCTGCACCTGCATCAATAGGTCAGGTGAAAAGATGGAGTCACTCTCGTTATGTGGTTCTCCTGGAAAGTAGAGTTGTGTGGTGAGTACAGCCTGACCAGGAGCCTGGACTTTCACATGAATATGGCGTGTTCGACCAGGATACTCTCCTGGGACAATGGTTTCCAGTTGATAATGGCCCTGCTTGTCCGTGAACTGATGGCCGCGCAGCTTGAAACCAGCGTTGTCGTAATTCCCGTCGCTATCTGCTTGCCAGAAGTCCAGCCAGGCATGAGCAATCGGCTGGCATGCGGTAGAAAACACATATCCCCTGATCGTAAGAGACGTTCCTACGATTCCCGGCCCTTGTAAAGACGTACGCTCTGGTGATCCGGCTTTGTAGTAGGGTCCCTCTGTCTGGGATGGGGTTGGTGTGCCACTACATGCGGGAGGAGAGCTGAGCGTCGTTGATTGCACTCTTGGCGAGGCCTGTGGTGAAGCAGTTGCCTGGCTCGCTGATCCAGTAGTGCTTACAGGCCCCGCACAGGCAGCCAGGAGAACGGCTAGCGGCAGTGTCAGCGACTGCTGGAGAAACGAGCGTCGGCTGATGGGGTTCTCTGACGATATGTGCTGCTTTGGCATTGTGCTCTCCTCTCTATTCGCGCTGACAAGCAGGCGTCAAACGTGTCCGTTCTCGATAAGCTGGTGCACAATCGACGCCACTGTGTTTGATGGAATGGCAAAGCCGACACCTGTGGCCGGGGTGTTGAACTCCGGATCAATCAGACCCAGGGTGGGAATCCCGATCAGGTTGCCTTGCAGGTCGATTAAGGCGCCACCACTGTCGCCCGGGTTGAGCGCGGCATCGGTCTGAATGGCATTGGTAATCGTTGCCCCTCCCTGTCCCTCAGAGACTGTGCGGCCCAATGCACTGATAATGCCATTTGATACCGACTGCGTGACCCCCAGCGGGTTGCCAATCGCCAGCACATCCTGCCCCACCTGTAATTTCGAAGAATCTCCCAGGGCAGCTACCGTCAGCTGCTTGGAGGTAGTGATCTTCAAGACCGCCAGGTCGTCGGCGGGATCAGTTCCCACCAGTTGTGCCGGTAGGTGCGTGCCATCAGAGAGCACCACTTCGATGCTCTGCGCGCCTGAGATGACATGGTTATTGGTCACGATATATCCCCGCTGGTCGATGATGACGCCAGAGCCAATGGCACTGCCACTCTGCGTCGTGACGTTGACCTCCACCACGGCGGCTTTGACCTTCGCAATCGCCGCCTCCTGCGTCGTCTCCACTGTAGAGGTCGCCTGCACGGTGGTCGTCGTGGAAGTGGCACTGGAGCTTCCTGCTGTGGTGCTGGTTCTGCTGAATTGCCAGCCTGCGAACAGGCCTACGCCGAAGATCACCAGCAGTAGCAGTGTCAGTACTACAAATGAGCCCCTCCGAAAGGCACCTCCCCCGCGCTTTGGCTTCGCCGGAGGTGGAGGCAGCACCGGCTCTTGTGGAGACCAGGAGGGTACGCCTGGTTCGCTCATCGCCTCCCAGGGTTGTTGCTGGGGCGTGGGCATAACTTCTGGTTCGTTCTGAATCTGTGTGTTTAACATGGTTTTCAACCTCTGCTTCTCGCTATGCTCTCGATGGGTGAGATCCTGAATCCTCACCTCCTACTGTAAGCATAGCTTGAAACCATGAGAACAATATTGGAAGAAGATGAACGTTTTCTCATACTTCCTTGGCTGTGAAAGTGAGGGTGATAAGCACCTTATTTTGCGCAATCGCGATATTGGCTAGATTTGGCGGCTGAATGCCAAAGTCTGTCATATAAATAGTACTGGTCGCCGTTCCCGTGATCGTATTGCCCACGACCTTCCCCTGCACGTCAAATACCTCCTTGTTGGTTGTACCGTGCAGCTTCAGGTTGCCAACGAGTTGAAAATGTATCGTTTGCCCGTCACTGTAACTTGCCGGTAAGCTTTGCGTGCTGACCGAGACGAACGTAGCATACGGATAGGTATCTGTTTGCAGGGTGTTCTGTTGTATGTAGTGATCGCGCCTCGACGCGTCCGATTGTAAC
>WNGD01006222.1_pt1 | contig 11451 bp, 12 predicted proteins | sample 5400671 | NCBI WGS metagenome assembly WNGD01 (sample SAMN13153369, study PRJNA577476) | soil metagenome | isolation source: 40 cm soil or saprolite under grassland replicate 2 | place: USA:California | collected 2016-06-15
CTTCATATTTAATGACGAAGCGATCTCCGCGCTCATCGTGGCCCACCGCGAATCGTCGAGGCGCTCGGCGCGGATCGCGACAAATGCCAATGCAGCGGCGCCAGAAAACATGATCGCCAGCCCGATCGCCGCGCCACCGATCCAGACGAGCACGACGATTCGGCCCAAGCGCCAGGGCGTGGATGCCGCAGAGTGCGCCGGCATTGATTTGGCAACCTTCGCCGCAGACACTTCACTGAAGGCAGGGGCGGCAGGGAGCGGCAATTCCTCGAGAACAGGGATCGTGTCAATCGGAGCTGGAACACGCCATACGGGAAGGAGTAGTCCGCACATCGGAACGGCTAGAGCGCCGATGAGTCCTGCCGTCCAAATCGCGTGCTTCAGTGCTGCGGATTGTCGGCGGCACATCCACGCTGCGAATGCCGCCGTCATCAGGATGATCGTCGATTTGATGAAAACAAGGATCATCGTCCGCCTTCTTTCTTGGCGTTTTCGATCAATGTTGATAACCGTTGCAACTCGAAGTCGTCCAGTTTAGGGCCGCCGCTGCCGAGCAGCGTGGCCAGCATCTTTTCAGCCGAGCCTTCAAAAAAAGTTTCGATGAGATGCCGGAGCGCGGTCTGCCGGACCGCGTACTTCGGCGCCACCGGGATATAGACGTAGCGCGGCCCCTGTTCCTCGTGCCGGAGGTGGCCTTTTTCTTCGAGAACGCGGAGTTGAGTGCGAACGGTGGAAGAGTGTCTGTCGCCGGGTAATTCGGCGATCACGTCATTGGCCGTCGCGCGGCCGTGGCGATAAATGATGTCCATGATCTGGCGCTCGCGGCGGCTCAGTGTCGAGTGTGGATGTCTGGCCATAATGATTTCAGCTATGTGTAGAAAAATAACATTGCAATCCGGCGCCGGTCAAGGATATGTTTAGTGTAGAAAAATAACATTGGAGGTCCAGATGAAACGCTTGGCCGTGATTGCGATTCTCGCCGCAGCGCCCTTTCTCGCCGGGACTGCCGAAACTCCGAAAACAGAAGGTTTGACCACGAAGGGTCCGGAAGCCAAAGCGATCGATTGGCTGCCGGCGCCGGGTCCCGCCGAAACCGCCGGACCGGCCGATGATTTGAAGACCGTGCAGGGCCTTACTGTGCATGAATGGGGAACATTCACGTCGATCGCTGGCCCGGACGGGCGCGCCATCAACTGGCTTCCCGCGGGCGGTCCTACGGACCTCCCTTGCTTTGTCGCAATGTCCGGAGCCGAAGGGCCGAAACGCTTCGCTGACGCGCAACTTGGAGGTAGGGCGGACCGGGCGCTGGTCCGAATGGAGACGCCGGTTCTTTACTTTTATTCACCACGTTCGGAAACGGTCAATGTCAAAGTGAGCTTTCATCAGGGAGTCATCAGCGAGTGGTACCCCGCGGCCAGCGTCAGCCGTGACACCCCATGGCAAGGCGCCGGCATCGATTCCTCAACGGGCGTCATTCGGTGGACGAACGTGAAGATCATGCCTGGCGCTACCGAGAGTTACCCGCTCGAAGACGCTCCGAGCCACTATTACGCGGCGCGCCGAACCGGATCGGCGCCTTTGCAGGTGAGCTCTCAAGCAACCTGGTGGACGACGCCGACGCAACAGCCGCCGACGATCCAGAACGAGAAATTCTTATTTTATCGGGGCCTCGGGAGCTTCCAGCCGGCGATCGCAGCCCAAGCGCTCCCCAACGGGAAAGTGATGGTGACGAATCTTGGTGATGAGGAGACTCCCATCGTGCTATTCGAAAATCGCGGAGGCAAGATCGGCTATCGCATTCCGAACCCCGGATTGGCCGGCACGCCCCTCACTCTCGATCCGCCGGTGTTGACAACGGGGAATCTCGACAAGCTCTACATGGTTCTCGAAGCGATGCTGAAGGCGCAAGGCATGTTCCCGCAAGAAGCGCGAGCCATGGTTGAAACATGGAAGGACTCATGGTTCGAGCAGGGTACGCGAGTGTTCTACATCATGCCGAAGCACGCGGTCGATTCGATTCTTCCATTGGATATTGAGCCAAGGCCGGTCGATGTTGCTCGTGCATTTGTCGGACGCATGGAAGTCATTACTCCCGCAACCCAGAATGAAGTGCGTACTGCGATCCAGCACCAGGACCGCGCGGCGCTTGAAACGTACGGACGGTTTCTCGAGCCCATCGTGAACGGCTTCCGGGCAGAACAATCCGAAGCCGATCGCAAGCAAGCAGACTGGTTTATCCAATCGATTCGCGCGTGTTACGTCGCCGGAGTGTCGGCCTGTATGCAGCAGCCCCGCAAGTGGTGATGACGCGCCGGGCTTGCAAAAAAAAGCCGCCAATTCCGCAAATGCGCCGCCCAACGATCAGCTTGATTTGCGGAATTGGCGGCCCAGGCGATCAGATGCACATGCGAGTCGCCGAATCGCTCCACTCAGTAAAGCCGAGCTGACCGTACGCACGTACCTGAATTGCATACGTCGTACCTGGCGTCAGTCCGCTGATTGAAGCGGCGGTCTTGGCATTGGGCGCCGTCTGGATCGACCATGAAGCGGGCGTCGCGCCGGCGGGGCCCCACTGGTCCGCAACGCAGGTCGTAGTGTTTCGCTCTACGAACCGACTTTATCGAAACCAGCAGTTCGCCGCTGACTCCCTGATCGATCGAAACGACGATCGGCTGATCCAGCGGTAGCGCCGCCGTGCGCGTGCTCGACCGTGGCTGAAACCCACTGGTAAGGAACGTATTCAAATCATCCTTACAGTTGAGTTCAACGTAGAGTGCAAGCGCCCGCAAACTGCGGATCACTTCCTCGCCCAAGCGCATAGAAGATTCAAGCGAGGTACCGCAAGTATGGCGGCTCCGTTCCGAGGGTTCCTGGACGTCGCATAACGGGGAGCATTTTTAGACGAGCGCCGCGGCTGTCCACATCTCGTCTCCCACTTCGACAGGGTTCGCCGCGGCGCTCGTCTAAAAATGCTCCCCGTTACACGACACTCTCAAGATCGTTCGTTCGGTTCCACGATGCGGGGATACTCACGGACACCCGCTTATTTCGCTTATGCTTGTGTCAGCCGGGTCCTTCCAAAATGTAAGTCATGGACAGAGTCAGAGCGAAACTGGTTGAACAGCGTCGGAGTGAACTGAGCGAATAGTAACCTTCTTCCGGCGCGCATTTACGGGAAGACACGACACGAGCCCCACCGCTTTACCTGTGGCTAGCGCACATTCGGGCTGGAAATTTTTCAAGGCAACAAGCAAAGGTATGGGGTCTCGACAGTCGAAGGGCTTGGAGTCCCGTTCCATCTGTGGAGCCTCAACGTGACTGTTGGCGCACGTTGTCACAGGCATCGGAAAACCCGTGGAGATACCCTTGAACAATGCCCTCAGCGATTGAGCAACACAAGCATGCTTACGAGGCTGAAGGGCGCGAAAAATTTCAGCCATTCACTGAACGGTGCGAGAGATTCCAGCCGGATGGCTTCGGAAATGACGTGCGAAGGGGTATCGGGGTGGAAGCTGTAACCCAAGGCTGCCCAAATGAGGAAGACCAACGCAATGGCAAACGCCGTCATGCATTGCGTTATTCGCAAAAGACAGACTTCGCCCCGCGTGTCGGCTTTGCGTGGCGCGCTACCGGTGACGGCAAGACGGTGCTGCGCGGCGGATACGGAAAATACATCGACGCGCCGCTTGGCTATTTGATTCTTTCTTCGTGGGCCCGAAAAAAAATAGGCCAAACCTGGGAAACCGCCGCCTGAACGTTCCGGCGGTTTACATAATGCCCCAACTGTGACATTGCCAGCATGGTCCTGCGGTTTCCCGGCGCGCCGATACTTACCCTCACCCGCTTATTTCGCTTATGCTTAGACCGCATCGATGGAGACAGCCTTGAAGCGATGTCCAGTCCCCGCTGCGCGGCGGCCGGTGGATTCAATCTTCATGCAAACGTGAGTATCGGAGCGCGAGATCGGGAACGCCTCCAAAGACTCCTGCGATACGCGGCCCGTCCCGCGTTGGCCCTGGAGCGGTTATCGAAACTTCCGGACGGGCGATTGGTCTACCGGCTGAAAAGGCCCTGGAGCGACGGCACGACCGACCTTGTTTTCGAGCCGCAGGACTTCATCGCCAAACTGGCCGCTTTAGTCCCAGCGCCCCGCGTTCACCTCACCAGATTCCACGGAATTCTGGCCCCCGCCGCGAAATGGAGACCGCTGATCATTCCTACGCCGATCGTCGAACCGGACATCCTATCGAGCGCCGGGCCCCTTCCTGCGCCCGAGTCCGGAGAAGGCAGCGAAGCTTCGATCCCAGAGGAAGCCACCCCCAACCGCCCGCAGTCGCGCCGGAACTATACATGGGCCCGCCTGATGATGAGAGTTTTCCAATTAGACGTTCTACAGTGTGAGTGCGGCGGCAGACTTCGTATTCTTGCCTCCATGCATCCGCCCGATACCACGCGAAAAATCCTGGACTGCCTCGGCTTACCCTCCAGAGCGCCACCTCTCAGCCCGGCTGTTTCCGAAGCACCTCTCGATTATTCTTAGACCCCCCTCGGACCTGTGTGCCTGCGGGCATGAACTTTACTTCCAAGACCGCTTGTTTCCAGCCTTCCATAGCATTGAATTCGTCGTTTTCGGCGTGCTGAATTCGTCGTTTTCGGCCTCCAGCGCCGTTTTCGGCCTCCAGCGCTTATATCCGCCGGCCAACCGGCCCCTCCGGCGCGCCGGCCCCGCGCCAAACGCCAGGTATGCGACACCGATACTCGGCCACCATGTTTGTTTTTGTTTTTCCCATCCTCATGCACGACCTCGTACTAAAGTGGGTTCTTGGACCTAGATGGGCCACACGTCTGCAAGAAGCGGAGGAATTCGATGACCCCAAAATGTTTCATCCGGAAGCTTGGCGCTGTTGCAGTCACAATGCTGCTTTACGGTGGGACTTCTCATGCCCAGAGCGTGGCCGATACTGCCCGGGAATCTCGGGCGAAGCAGCAGTCCGAAACAAGCCGCCGCGTGTTCACGAACGAGGATGCCCCTAGGGCAATTTCGCCCGCAACGCCACCGCCGTCAATCGCCGAGCCTGCCCGTAAAGCCGCTGCCACGGCTCGGCATGAAATTGCGTATGATCCCTACGAAGGCTCGACGCAGCGTGTGATCATCAACGTCACGTTGAACGGCAGGGTACAGGCTCGGCTTGCCGTGGATACGGGTGCACCCAAAACGTTTATTTCCGGTGCGCTCGCCGAGCGACTTGGCCTCATGAACCAAACGTCCGCCGGTGTATGGACTCGGGCCGGTGGTATCGGCGGAAGCACTCTGGCAATCCGCACGATCATCGACACCATTCGCGTTGGCGATATCGAGCAGCAATTTTTTCCAACGACGATCGTCCCCGAGGTGTCGACTGCATTCGAGGGACTGATCGGCATGGATTTTCTCTCTCTTTTCGTAACGCACATTGATCCCGCGCGCCGCCTGCTGATCCTTGAAGATGTCGCTCCGACGTCCATAGTGTACGGACAAAGAAACGAACAATGGTGGCGATCAAACTTCAAGGAGTTAGCAAGCCTGCGCCGCGGCTGGCGCGACTACGCGGAGCAGTTCAACAAAGAAATTGAAAGCTCCAATATTACGGCTGGCGGCGGGATCGAGGATGCGCGACTGGTGCTGGACTTCGCCCGGAGGCAGGCCCTCGAGGCTGAACGTTTGTTGGATCAGCTGAACAGGCGTGCCGTCCAATACCTCGTGCCCATGAACTGGCGGGAATACTAGGTATTCGAATCACTCTGTAACGCTGGCGGCCTACGCTCCCCATCGGCGTGCCAAACTTAATGTGATAATTCCGAGCAACAGGACAGCATGTTAGTGCCGGTGAGAAACGGAGCCAATTGGGCCGGTTTAAGCCGGAGCCAGTGATCCAGCGCTTTTGGCCCTGCCGGGGGGACTGAATTGCCTTCAGACACAACCTTATTGACAAGCGCCCTCTTTAAGGGAAACCACGACTTCACACCAGCGGATCCGCTTCCGTGCGTACTGTGGCAATGCTAACCTCCGATCGAACAATTCAGACATTACGGCATGACTGATCCTTAGCACTTCGTCTTTCTCGCTAATCACAACAAATCTCATTCCATAGTCCACGTAAGTATTCCTCGTCGAAAGCCATGACTTCATGTTCAGGGTTCAAGCGGCCCGTCCGCTTCGGAAGATTCCACAATCTTGACATTCGAACTCGACGTCCATCCCAGCACCATAACCGAAATCCGCCTGAATCAGTGAAGTTAACGGGATTGTTGATCCGGGATGTTCTTCTGGGCTTATTCCCGCTAGACTGCGGTATCCGCGCCGATTATTCGCCGAAAACGCCGAAGGGTTTACGTTTTGGCATTTCGACGTTTCAAAAAATCCCGGGGTGAGTTTCGGGGAGCAATCCGTGTTGAGAGGTCACCTCCACCCAAACGTCGTCACGCAGATTCAATTTGCGCTGAAAGTGATCCGGTGAAGCGTGCACGCGTGCATGTGGACGTGCAAATAAGCACGCCGCTCTGCACACATGCACAGACGTCTGCAAACAAGCATGACGCTCTGCACATATACACGGCCTTTTGCGAATGAACACGGCGCCGTGCATACATGCAGGGCGCGCTGCAAATAAACAGGGAGTTGTGCACACGTGCATCGCGGCCTGCAAATAAACAGACGGCCGTGCACATAGGCACGCGCTGCTGCACATGAACGCGCGGCGCTGCATAGCAGCAAACGGTTTTGCAAATCTGCACGCCGCTTTGCACATGTGCATCGGGCCGCTGCATGTGTGCAAAGCCCTCTGCAAATGTGCAAAAGCCCTTTGTTGATATGCAGTGCCGTCTGCAAATTTGCAAAGCGGCGTGCAGATTTGCAAGGCCACGTGCTCATGTGCCCGAGTCGGATTTCATAAGCACCTTGTGTTTCAATGAAGTACAAGCCTCGGGCGACGTCTGCCGTCCGTTGTTCCAGTGTTGTTATTTTTTCTGTTGACAAGAGATTTTTGTATGCGCTATTCTGTGCACGGGTTGTTTGGAACAACCACAGAACAACTAAGGAACCGTATGGCAGAACGCATTCACAAGGCAGCATTGAGTCAGTCCCAAGGCAGAGAAGGTTGGTCGGTCATCTTCAGGCATCCGGTCTTGCTCGATCGCACCACCGGCAAGCCGGGACGCCGGGTGCGCCGCGGACTGGGTACCAAAGATCAGAAGGCGGGCGGACGCCTTGTCGCCGAGCTGAACGAACTGCTCGCGGATAAGGAGTTCTGGGAACCGAGCAGCATTCCCAGGGCAATGGCCCGATTCAACCCTCTTGTCGTGGACATCTTCTACCACGACATGGTTCCGGACATCTTTAACGCCTACAACATCCGGGACGCGGCGCTTGCGTTTCCGCTCTCATCGGATTCCGACTATCGGCAGGTTCTGCTGCTGGGCTCGACGGGTGGTGGCAAGACAACGCTGGTCCGGCAGCTGATCGGCTCGGATCCTGAAAGCGAGCGATTCCCATCGACTTCCACGGCACGGACCACTATGGCGGATATGGAAATTGTCCTCACTGCCAATGGTCCTTTCCGCACCGTTGTGACGTTCCTTCCGGGCAATGAAGTGCGCGACTATCTGGAGGAATCGATGTCGCTGGCGGCATTGGCTGCCTACGATGGCGAGTCCGAACGAGCCGTTCTCGACCGGTTGTTGCATCACGTGAGTCAGCGGTTCCGGCTCTCCTACGTTTTAGGCGCCGTCGATTTCGAGGATGCCGATAACGACGAACTTTCGGAAGGGTCCCCGGCTGAACGTGGGGACTATGATTTGACCGAAACGCGCCAACTGCTGCGATCCACGGTGAAGCGGCTTCGGCAGATCGCGCAGGACCATGCACCGGGATTGCGCAAAGAGCTGGACGAGGCCGAAAGCGACGAAATCGTCCGCGAGGAGTTGTTTGAGGACTCGTTCGATAGTCTGCTGCGTGGCGATGACCGGTTCCAGATTCTTGTCGAGGACCTCATGGATGAGATTCAACGCCGCTTCGACTTGCTTCCGGGCGGCGATCTCGCGAAGACGAAGCAAGGTTGGCCTCGATCATGGGCCTACGAGTCGGAAGACCGCGAGACGTTCCTGACAGTCATTTCACGATTTACCAGCAACTACGCCCGGCGTTTTGGAAGTTTGTTGACGCCTCTGGTGAGCGGCATTCGCATCGCGGGGCCTTTCTCGCCGAAGTGGACGGATCGGCAACCAAAGCTCGTGCTGGTCGATGGCGAAGGTCTCGGCCACACGCCCGATCCCGCGGCGAGTCTGCCGACGGCGGTCACCGCGCGGTTCGACCACATTGATGCAGTTCTGCTGGTCGATAATGCGACGCAGCCGATGCAGGCGGCGACTGTCGCCGCAATGCGCAATCTGGCCTCGAGCGGTCAGACCGATAAGCTTATCTTTTGCTTCACGCATTTCGATGCGGTTACCGGCGACAACATTCCGACGTTCACGCTGAAACAACAGCACGTGCTGGCTTCTGCCGACAGCGCCCTGATCTCGATTGGCGAACAGCTCGGCTCGTTTGCCGAGCGCGGGCTGCGGCAGCGGCTCCGGTCCGCTTCGTTTTTCCTGGGAGATCTGCACCGGACTTTGATTCCGGCCACCACGAGCGAAAAGCGGACGATCGAGCAATTGCAGCAGTTGCTTCGTGCCGTCGAAAAAATTGTCGACAGACCGGGACTTGCCGAATCGCGGCCGGTCTACGACCGAATGAACCTGGTGCTCGCGGCAAGGCAGGCGGCAGAAGAATTTCATTCGGGCTGGCAGGCGAGGATGGGCTTGAAAGCGAAGTCGGGAGTCACCAGGGTGCATTGGAGGATCACCAGAGCATTGGCTCGGCGTCTGGGCGAAGGATGGGGCGACGAATACCTGGGATTGAATCCGCTGGCGGATCTGCACAAGGCCATGCAGGAAAGCATCTATCGGTTCATGCAGAACCCGTTGTCATGGACGCGCGGAGTACCTTCCGACGACGAAAAGCAACGGATCTTCTCGAAGTTTGCTGAGGACGTCAGTGTGAATTTGCTGTTGGTTGTGACCCGGCGGATGGCGGAGGAAGCGATCCAGCAATGGCGCCAGGCGTTCTACCTTTCGGGAAAGGGTTCGACCTTCCGCCGGGCGAAGATGATCGCAGGTCCGATTCTGGAGGGCGCGGCGCCGCTTGCCTACGCGCCGGATCCCGAGAGCAGCAAGTTTTTGAACGGAATCATCGACGTCGTCCGCAAGGCCGCCGAGCGGAACAAGATCGTGCTGCATTAACGCGAAGTTTCGAGGGGAGAAGGTCCGGATGCCCTTCTTGAGTTATCCCTGATTTTTTCACGCACCGGATAAACCGTTAACCGGGGTCCAAAGCTCCAACTTTAGGCGCCCCACCACCCAGAATGAGGTGTCCATGTCCACAACAACAAAACAAAAACGAATAAAAGCGATAACCAATTTCCGTCGTATGGGCCCGGAGATCGTTGTATCCACCTCCGAAGCTATTCAGGCTCATTTCGACAAAAATCCTAACGCCACGGCACCGCTTCCGGTCGATATGGCTACGGTCAAGTCCTCTACGGACCTGCTATTGGCCAAGATCGCGGCGGCCAAAGACGGAGGGAAAACAGCCATCGCGGCAAAGAACCATCAGAAGGAAGTAGTCGCAGGTCTCCTGGAACAACTCGCGCATTACGCCGAGGCTAATTGCAACGGCGAGATGCCGACGTTCCTGTCTTTTGGTTTTTCGCCGAAGTCTTCGTCCAAAAAGAAAACGGCGCCGGTTTCCGGATCGATCCGCAAGATCGAACCCGGGGAGAAGAGTGGCGAGTTCAAGATGACTCTCATGCCGGTTCCGGACGCGGGTAGCTACGAAGTGCAATGGGCGCCATTGGGTGCTGGAGGTGTTCCCGGCTCATGGACGAGCAAAGCTTTCACCACAGTCAAGGCACCAGTGGTCATCACCGGTTTGAATCCCGGTACGAGCTACGTTTTTCAGGCTCGTGCCGTGACGAAGACCGGTCACTCCGACTGGAGCGAGTCGGTTACGCGTATCGCCGTATAACGATTGCTCCATCTGCCCTCTCCCGCGCAAGCGGGAGGGGGCTTTTTTTGAGAAGGTTACATGGCGGAAGCAAAAAATGTGCGATACGGTAACGTCTCTTCGACGCTCACAGTTGCGCCCCTACGCGAAAAAGGCCTTTACACTTCGCGTTGTTCAGCGACGGCAATTCCTCTCCCGAACGCGCTGAATCAGAGAAGCAAAGATAGTGTTGGTGAAAATGCGAAGGACATCGGCGACCAGACTCGCGTCGTAGGCCAGACGGTAACGCAGAGAATGAGGAAACGACAGCACCCACTGCTGCACAGGAACTCGCGGGAAGACGCAATCCACCAGATGAGCTGCCGTATCGGCCATCTATTACCGGCTGCGCCCTACGGGTTCCGCCGGCGGGCGTCACCATCCATGAGCAAAGAAGGGCTGAACCGCAACTTTTTACACCGCGGCTTGAATAATTACTTCACAATGATCCGCTCATCGAGAACAGGTGATAAAACGCGGCGGGCCTTGATGTAGTCGACGAGAACGTCGCGCAGCAAGATGCCGGTGTTCCTGATATCGGTTCCTTTGGCGAATTCGGTAAAGCCATCGCCGCCGGCCAAAACGAAATCATTCGTCGTGATGGAATAAAGCTTGGAATCATCCCCTGGAGTTCCATCGGTCAATAGCAGTGAAGCGACCTGATCGCCTGCCGGATTTTTCGTATCGAATTGGACGCGAATCCCGCTGATAGCAACCATTCCGATAGAAGACACCAATCCGCGCTCCAGCGTCTTTTTAAGCTGAGCTCCCGTCAGTTTCAAGGTGATAAGGGTATTTTGGAACGGTAGAACTTCGAAAGCGTTTCCCCAAGTGATAAAGCCTTTAACGATTCGCGCGCGTATACCTCCAATGTTCTGAAGGGCGATTTGAGTCTTTCCCTTTTCACGAAAAGCATCGGCGACAAGATCTCCCAACGCTGACTCTCCGGTCCTTGAATAAATCAGATCATCCGTGGCTTCGCCGATGACTTCTCCCATCTTCGCGTTCACTTTTTCTTGAAACGGTTGAAGGACCTTGACGACATCGAGCTCAGGCTGAACATCTTTGACTGGGATCAGTCTGGCATCCATTTGGACAAGTTTTTTTTTCTGAAATTCCAGGTCAACTCGTCCGACGTTGCGCCCGGCAACTCCTGTTTTCGCGACCAGAGTTTGGCCCAACCGTATTGGGCCAAGAGCTTCATGATTATGGCCGCCAATGATGAGCCGAATCTCCGGAAAAGCGCTCGCGAGCCGCTGTTCCTCCTCATCCTCGATGTGAACGGTGGCGATAATGAAATCCGATCGCTTTCGAACTTCCGGCAGGAGTGT
>WNGD01006224.1_pt1 | contig 11448 bp, 5 predicted proteins | sample 5400671 | NCBI WGS metagenome assembly WNGD01 (sample SAMN13153369, study PRJNA577476) | soil metagenome | isolation source: 40 cm soil or saprolite under grassland replicate 2 | place: USA:California | collected 2016-06-15
GAAGCTCGGCCCGCGCGCCGCGGGCCTGCCGCTCGGCGGCCTCTTCCGCACCGCGCGCGAGGCGAGCCTCGAGGACCCGTTCCTCTTCTTCCTGGCCCTCTCGATGGCCGAGCGCGAGCTCGTGCTCTCGTACCCGGAAACGAACGAGCAGGGGAACCCGACCGTTCCCTCGCCCTTCCTCGACGAGGTGCAGGCGACGGCGGCGGGGCCGCTGCCGCGCACGGCGCTCGAGGCAACCGCGCTCGTGCCGCCGGGCGAGGAGTGCTGCGAGCTGGCGGAGCTGGTGGGCCGCGCGTCCCTGGCGCGCTGGGCGCGGCACGCGGAGGCGCCGCCCGACCGCCTCACGGCGGCGCTCGCCGGGGCGCGGCCGGAGCTCGCCCGCCGCCTCGCCGCGATCGACCGGCGCGCCGCACTCGAGGAGCGGCGGAGCCGCTACTTCCTCTGCGCTCGTGGCGATCCCCGAAAGGACGCGCTCTCCGACGCCTTCGTGGGACGCGTCGCCGTCCCGCCCGAGCTGGCCGCCCGCCTCGCGGCCATGCGCTGGACGCCGACGCGGTTGGAGGCGCTCGGCGCCTGCGGCTTCAAGTTCTACGCCCACGAGGTGCTCGGCCTGACGCCCGAGGACGATCCCGAGGCCCAGGTCGGCGCGCTCGAGCGCGGCACGCTGGCGCACGCCGTCCTCGAGGCGCTCTTCCGCGCCCATCCGCGCCTGCCCACCGAGCTGGCGGCGGCCCGCGCGCTCGGTCAGGAGCTGGTCGCCCAGACCCGCGAGCGGGCGGCGCGCGCCATCGTCGCCAAGGACCCCTGGCTCTTCGACGTCGCGTGGCGGCGGGTCGCGGCGGCCGTGGACGCCCTCGTCGTCCGCGAGCACGCGGAGGAGCGGGCGTGGGGAGGTACGATCGAGCGCATCGTGGAGCGGCCGTGCGAGCGGGCGCTCGCCGATCCGGGAGGCGGACCGGCGCTCACGCTGGCCGGGACGCCGGATCGCGTCGACCTCTTTCGCGACGGGGCCGCGCTCTGCCGCCTGCGCGTGGTGGACTACAAGATGAGCCGCAGCCCGACGCGCTACGCGGCGCGCATCGATCCGGCGCGCGAGCTCGGCAAGACGGGCTTCCAGATTCCCGTCTACCTGCTGGGCGCGCTGGCGGCGGTCGAGGGGCTGGCGGACGAGGCGGAGCTCGCGGGCGGCTACCTCGTGCTCGAGGCCGAGAAGATGCCGCAGGTGCGGACGTTCCCGCGGCCCCTGCTCGACGACCTGGCGGCGCGCATCACGGCGCTCGTCGGGCGCGCGCGCGAGGGCCGTTTCGACGTCGATCCCGAGCCGTGCGACCCGTACTGCCCGTACCGCGCCGTCTGCCGCTACCAGCGGCCGCCGCTCGAGGAGGAGACGGCCGGTGGGTGAAACCTGGGCGCCGACCGACGAGCAGCGCGCGGCGGTCGAGGTCGCCGGCTCGGCCGCCGTGCGCGCCGGGGCGGGCTCGGGGAAGACCGCGGTGCTGGCGCGCCGCTTCGTGCACCTGCTCCGCCCGGACGGTCCGGTGGGGGAGGTGAGCCAGATCCTCGCCATCACCTTCACCGAGAAGGCGGCGGCGGAGATGACGCGCAAGATCCGCGAGGTGATCGCCGAGCAGCTCGGGGCGGCGGACGCGGCGACCCGTGCGCACTGGGCGCGCGTGCGCCGCGACCTCCTGGGGGCGCAGATCTCCACCATCCACGCCTTCTCTGCCCGCGTCCTGCGCGAGAACCCGCTCGAGGCCGGGGTCGACCCGCGCGCCATCGTGCTCGACGAGCACGAGAGCCGGACCTACGTCGAGAGCGCGGTGGAGGCCGCGCTGCTGGCGCATCTGCGCGCGGGCGACGCCGCGGCGCGCGAGCTCGTGCTGCGCGAGGGGCTCGCCGGCGGGCGCAGCGGTGGCGCCGTCGGGCTGGTCGCGGACTTCCTCGCCCGGCTCGGCCGCACCGGCCGCGACGGCGCCTGGCTGGTGGCGGCGACGGCGCGGCAGGCGGAACGGGCGCCCGAGGCCGCGTCGGCGCTGCGCGCCGCCGCGGCGCGCCTGGTCGCGGCAGTCGACGTGCGCCTCGCGCAGGCGGGCAGGGGAAAGGGTACCCAGGCGCTCGCCGAGGCGTGGCCGGCCTGGAAGGAGCGGCTCCGACGCCTCGGACCCGAGACGCCGCTCGAGGACTTCCTCGCGCTGCGCTCGCTGCGCGGGCTGCTGGCCCCGGCGTCGCTCGCGGGCGCCGTGGAGGCGGAGCTCGCGATGCAGCCGGGCGGGCGCCTCGTGGGGACGCTCGCCGAGGCGTACGGCATGCTGCACGCGCTGCCGGAGAACGAGCGCCTCGCCCGCCTGATCGCCGCGGTCGGCGACGCGCTCCGCGCCCGCAAGCGCGAGGACGCCGTCCTCACCTTCGACGATCTCATCGGCGAGACGCGCGCCGTCCTGGCGGGGCACCCCGCCGTGCGCGCGCGCTACGCGCGCCGCTTCCGCGCCATCCTGGTCGACGAGTTCCAGGACACCGACCGCGTGCAGGCCGAGATCGTGCGGCTGCTGGCGGCGAGCACGCCCGCGCCGCTCGTGTTCGTGGTGGGCGACGAGAAGCAGTCGATCTACCGCTTCCGCGGGGCCGACGTCTCCGTGTTCCAGGACATGCGGGCGGAGCTCGGGTGCGAGCGGCCCCTGGGCACCAACTTCCGCTCCGTCCCGGCGGTCCTCGACTTCGTGAACGCGCTCGCGGCGGCGATCCTCCAGGTGCCGCCGGGCGGCAGCCCGAGCCACTGGACCCGCTTCGACGAGGGGCAGCGCCTCCTCCCGCACCGCAGCGCCTCCGGCCCGGAGCCGGCGGTGCGGCTCGTCACCTTCGTGCACGAGCACGACCAGCGCGAGCTCCGGGCGGCCGAGGCGCGCGAGCTCGAGGCGCGCGTGCTGGCCGGCGTCGTCGAGCGCCTGCACGCCGAGGACGGCATCCGCTACGGCGACATCGCCGTCCTCCTGCGCGCCTTCACCGAGGTGAAGACGTACGAGAATGCGCTCCGCCGGCGCGAGCTGCCGTACTACGTCGTCAAGGGGCGTGGCTTCTTCCAGTGCCAGGAGGTGAGCGACGTCGTGAGCCTGCTCGCCGCCATCCTCGATCCCGAGGACGGCGTGGCGCTCGCCGCCGCGCTCCGCTCGCCGCTCTTCGCGCTCGACGACGACACCCTCTGGCGCCTCGCCTGGCCGCCGGACGAGGACCGCCCCTCGCTCCCGCGCCGCTTCCGCGCCGCGGAGGGCTTCGCCGACCTGCCCGAGCAGGCGGCGGCGCTGGGCGCCGTCCGCGACCTGCTGCTCGCGCTCCGCGCGCGCGCGAGCCGCGCCACCATCGCCGAGCTGATCGAGGAGGCGTGTGCGGCGACCGACTTCGAGGCGGTCTGCCTGACCCAGTTCCAGGGCACGCGCAAGGTGGCCAACGTGCGCAAGCTGATCGAGCTGGCGCGCGACTGGGAGCGCAAGCGCTTCTTCACCCTGCGCGACTTCGTGCGCACCGTCCGCCGCATGGCGGAGAGCGAGCCGCGCGAGCCGGAGGCGGCGCTGGTGGCCGAGCAGGACGACGTGGTGCGCCTGATGACCATCCACCAGGCGAAGGGGCTCGAGTTCCGCGCCGTGGCCGTCCCCGACCTGGGCCGCGGGCCGAAGCCCGACAACCGCATGCCCGCGCTCGACGACGCGCTCGGCGTCGTGGGCGGGCCGATCGACGCGAGCGGGCGGGTCGTGACCGGACACCTCGGCCTGGAGGAGCATCGCCAGAACGAGCTCGACCGCGAGCGGGCGGAGCAGGCGCGGCTCTTCTACGTCGCCTGCACGCGCGCGCAGGATGTGCTCGTTCTGCTCGAGGGCAAGGGCGACGCGCGCTACCTGCGCGAGGAGAAGGGAGCGCGTCACGTCTGGTGCCACCAGGTGTGGGACGTGCTCGGGCGGGCGCGGCTGGCGGCGTTCGTCGCGCGCGGCGCGCCCGAGGAGACCCTGGCGCTCGCCGGTGGCGGGACGGTGCGCGTGGAGCGCGCCGCGCGCTACCTCGACCCCGCCGGCGCGGGCTCGCCCATGCCCATGCCCGAGCCGCGCGTCGCGCCCGCGGGCGAAGCCGAGCGCACGCAGGTGGCGCGTGTGCTCGGCTTCGCGCCACCCCCGCCGCGCGAGGTGGTGACCAGCCCGACGGCGCTCGCCGACTTCCGGCGCTGTCCACGCCAGTACTGGTACCGCCAGGTCCTCGGCCTGCCCGAGCGGGGGACGGGCGGTCTCCGCGCCACCCGGCTCGGGACGGCGGCGCACGGCGTCCTCGAGGCGGTCGACTTCGCGACGGCACCCGACGGCGAGATCGCCCGGCTCGTCGCCGCCCGCCCCGAGGCGCTGGCGCTCCGGCCGTCCGAGCTGGCCGCGCTCGCGGCCGATCTGCGGGCGGCGACGGCGGCGCTGCGCGGGGAGATCGCCGCCGGGCTCGCGATCGTCGGCCGCGAGGTGCCCTTCGTGCTCGCGCTCCCGGCGGGCACGCCGCGCGTCTTCCTGCACGGCCGGCTCGATCTGCTCGCCCGGCGCGGCCCCGCGCACGTCGTGCGCGACTACAAGTACGCGCGGCCGGCGCCCGCGGCGCTCGAGAGCTACGCGCCGCAGCTCGGCGCCTACCAGCTCGCCGTCGGGGCGGCGGGCGCGGCGGCGGTCGAGGCCGAGCTGGTCTTCCTGCGCGGCGGCCCGGTGGTGCGGCGGCTGCCGCCGCTCGACGCGCGGCGCGAGGCGGCGGCGCTGGTGGACGCCGGCGTTGCGCTCGGCCAGGCCCTCGCCTCGGGCGCGATCGACGCCTTCCCGCGCCGCCCCGAAGCCCCCGCCGCCTGCGAGCGCCTCGGCTGCGGCTACGTGCGGCGCTGCTGGGGGCTCGCTCCCTCGCTCACTCGTAGAGCTTCGGGTCGCTCGTCTGGTTCCGCCGCATCTTGACGCCCGGGTAGACGTAGACGCCGCCGTCGTCGACCGAGCCCTGGAGGAAGAAGGGGATGTAGCGCTCGAAGCGGCCGGCGTCGGCGTTGCGCCGCTCGGCGGTGAGGAGCCGCGCGTAGAGCGCCTCCTCGGCGGCGGCGCGCGCGCGCTCGTAGGCCGCGGCGGTGAGGCTCCGCATCTCGATGTGCTGGCCGGCCTGGCCGGTGTTGTAGAGGGTGAGGCGCATCTGACCGGGGGAGAGCGTCACGCCCGCGTCGGCCAGCTCGCCGTTGTCGTGGTCGCCGTCGAGGAGCTGCGGATCGAGGTCGAAGGCGGCGAGGAGCGAGGGGGTCGCCTGCAGGACCTCGCGCGCGACCACCGTTTCGCCGTCGGCGGGTCGCTCGCGCAGGCGCTTCCGCGCCTTGTCGGCGGCGGCCGTCGCACCGAAATGGCGGACGATGCCGGAGAGGAGAATCGAGTTGCCGCTGCCGCGCTCGGCGTCCTCGAGCAGCTTGTCGGCCATCTTGCCCTCGAGCTGCTCGATGCGCTTGGGGTCCGGGTCGGGGGTGGCGCGGTAGTGCAGCAGGGCGCGCTCGTAGTTGCCGGCGCGCTCGTAGGCGTCGGCGAGCCGGGCGTGCACGGCGGGCGCGTCGGGGGCGTGCGGCGCGCGCGCGAGGAACGCCTCGCCGCGGTCGATGATGGCCTGGTTCGAGACCGGGTCGTGCCGCCACGCCGACCAGGCGCGGGTCAGCACGCCGAGCAGGTTGAAGATGCCGAAGGACTCGGCCGCCTGCGCGCCCTGGGCGCCGAACTGGCCGGCGGTGTAGAGGGCGTTGCGGCCATCGAGGCGTCCCCCCAGGAGCACGTAGCGGGCCGTGTCGCGCGCGTGACGGCGCTCGGCCTCCCGGATCGCGTCGAGGGCGCTGTAGTCGGCGCTGCCGAGAACGGCGGCGGCGTGGCGCCCGGCGCTGGAGCCCCGGTCGCCCGCGAGCTCGGCGAGCGCCGCGCGGCCCGCGTCGCGGTGGCCGGCCAGATCGCGCGCCACGGCGACCGCGTAGAGAGCCGAGGGCGCGAACGGGCTCTCGTCGTGGCGCGCGCGGAAGCGGCTCGCCGCCTCGATCATGGCGCCGGGATCGGCGAGCGCGGTGGCGACCAGCAGGCTCTGGTAGTCGCTCAGCTCGTCCGCGGAGGTCGGCTGCGGCGGGGCGTCGATCGGCCAGCGGCCCGCCTCCTCGCGCGCGGCGCGCCGGGCGCGCGCCTCGTTCACCCTGGCGAGCGGGCGCGCCGCCTGGTCGGCGCAGCCGTCGATCCGCTCGGCGCTGTGGGCGTAGAAGGCCGCGTGGTCGAGGTCGTTCGTGTCGAGCGCCTTCTTCGCGAGCTCGAGCGTCTCGGCGCACAGCGCCGCCGCGCGCTTGGTGCCGAGCCGCTGGACGGCGCGTACGATCTCGGGCGCGTCGCGGGTGCGCGGCTCACGCTCGAGGAGCGTGCGGTAGCGCGCGAGGGCCTCGCGCTCGGGCGCGGACAGCCGATCGTAGTGCCAGAGGTTGACGGCGGTGGTGATCAAGCTGTCGGCCGCGCTGCCGGCGAGGAGGAACGGGTTGAGGGCGGCAAGGAGCGCGCCGCCCGAGAAGATGCCGAGCGGGCGGACCGCGTCGTTCAGCACCGCGGCGCGGCGGTTGTGGCGGTCGTCGGCGAGCAGGCGGTCGGCGGTGGCAGCGTCGTCCACCTCGAGCTGGTGCTCGGCGAGGCGGCGGACGAGCGGGTCGGGGTGCGCCTCGAGGACCGCGTGCAGCGCCTCGCGCTGCGCGTCGCGCGTAGGGACGAGCCCGGCCGCCAGATAGCGCGCGTCGTCGGCGAGGCCGGTCGGGGGGAGGCCGGCGTCCCGGCGCGCCTCGTCGCGCGCCTCCAGGTCCGCGACGTCGGCGGCCAGCTGCTCGCCGTTCCCCTCGAGGCGATTGGCGGCGATCAGTCGGACCCGCTCCTCGATCCCCGGGTCGGCCGCGGCCGCCTCGGCCAGCAGGTCGTCGGCGCGCAGGCCCGCGGGCAACGCGAGCAGCGCCAGGAGCGCGGTCGTCTTTGCCAGCCGGGTCACCGATACCGCCCCAGGACCGCCGTCTTGTAGGCGTCGAGGGCTGCGAAGCGCGCCTGCGCCTCGGGCTTCTCGCGCGCCCCGTCCCAGGTGGCCACCTTCCGGTAGGTGTCGAGCGCACGGTCGGCGCGGCGCACGAACTCGTCCTCGTCGAAGGCGAGGGGACGCTCGTGCTCCGCGACGTAGTCGCGTGCGAGCTCGGCGTAGAAGTCGGCCAGGTGGAGGATGTGGCCCGGGAGCTCCTTCGAGTCGGCGTGCTTCTGGATGAGGAAGCGGAGCGCGCGCTCGGCGGCGGTGGTGCCGTCCTCGACGGCGCGGCGGTGCGTGACCACGAGGCGCGCGGCCACCCCCTCGAGGCGCTCCTCCTCGGCGAGCGCCGCCGGCTCCCACGGCGTCCCGCCCTGGCGCGCGACCACCTTCCCCCAGGCGTCGAGCTTCGCGCGCAGCGCGACCAGCGCCCCGTCCACGTCGGGCGCGTCCTCGGGGAGCGCCGCGGCCTCGGCGAAGGCACCGGCCCGCTCCGCACCCTGGCGCGCGTGCTCGGCGAGCGGGGAGGGCAGCGCCGCCACCTGGCGGTAGAGGCCGGCGGCGGTCCTGTACTCGCCGAGGTGCTCGAGTGCCTCGGCGCGCGCGTAGCCGGTCACGTCACGCAGGCGCCCCGGATAGCGCTTCTCCCAGTTCTCCAGGCGGTGGAGCGCGAGCTGGTAGAGGTCGTGGCCGGTGGGGTCCTTCGGGGGCGGGAAGCGGTAGATGTCGTCCTTCAAATGCCAGGTGAGGTCGGCGAGGACCTCGAGCAGGTCCTCGTAGGGCGCCAGGGCGCCGGTCGCGTCGCCGGCGGGCGCTGCGCGCGCAACCGCCAACACGAGCATGAGCGCTGCGATGGGTGTGCGCATGCGGCGCCCCATATCACGAGCCGAGAAATGTTGCCCATCCGCCGTCCCTCCGCTAAAGCGGGCGCTCTGGGCTGGCTCCGGGGCATCGTGCTGGTCGCGATGATGGCGGCCGCGGGCCGTGCGGCGGCGGACGATGGACTCGCGCGGCTTCACGCGCGGGGGACGCTCCGCTGGGGCGGCGACGTGCAGGGCGGCGAGCCCTACGTTTTCCAGGACCCGCGCGACCGGCGCCGGCTCGCGGGCTTCGAGGTCGAGATCGCCGACGCGCTCGCGCGCCGCCTCGGCGTGCGCGCCGAGTTCGTGCAGAACGACTGGCAGACGCTGATCCCCTCGCTCGAGCGCGGCGACTTCGACGTGGCCCTCAACGGCATCGAGGTGACGCCGGCGCGCCGGGCCCGCATCGCCTTCACGCGGCCGTACTACGCCTTTACCGAGACGCTCGTGGTGCGGCGCGACGACGGGTCGGTGCGCGGCCTCGGCGATCTCCGGGGCGAGCGCGTGGGCACGCTCGAGGGCTCGCTCGCGCTCGACCTGCTGCGCGCCGCGCCCGGCGTGGAGGCGGTGCTCTACGAGGGGGTGGAGGAGCCGTACCTGGATCTCGAGCGCGGCCGGCTGCGCGCCGTGCTCCTCGACAACATCATCGCCGCCCGCTACGGGCTCCCGCGCGCAACGCTGCGCGCGGCGGGGACGGTCGGCGAGGGCGTGTACGCGATCGCCGTGCGCCCGAACGAGCCGGCGCTGCTCGCCGCGGTCGACAGCGCGCTCGCCGCCCTGATGGGCGACGGCGAGCTGCGCCCCATCCTCGAGCGCTGGCAGCTCTGGGACGCGCGGCAGGCGACGCTCGTCGGCGCGGCGGCGCCGTCGGCGGAGGCCGCCGCGGCCGTCGGGACGCTCGCCTACCTCCCGCTCTTCCTCCGCGGCGCGGGGTTCACGGTCGTCATCTCGGTCCTCGCGATGGCGATCGCGATCGCCGGCGGGCTCGTGCTGAGCGTCGCGCGCCGCTACGGGGGCCCGGTCGTCGCCGCGGCGGCCGGCGTCTACGTCGAGCTGTTCCGCGGCACGCCCGTGCTGCTCCAGCTCTACGTGCTCTACTACGGCCTGGCGCCGCTACTCACGCTCGACGCCTTCACCGCCGCCGTCGTCGGCCTCGGCCTCAACTATGCCGCCTACGAGTCGGAGCTCTACCGCGCCGGGCTCGAGGCGGTGCCCGCCGGGCAGAGCGAGGCGGCGCTCGCGCTCGGCATGTCGCGCTGGCTGGCGCTCCGGCGGATCGTGCTGCCGCAGGCCCTGCGCGTGGCCCTCCCGGGCGTGGCGAACGACTTCATCGCGCTCCTGAAGGACTCGTCGCTGGTGTCGGTGATCACCGTCGTCGAGCTGACCAAGCAGATGACGATCACGGCGGTCGACGTGCGCGGCTGGCTCGGGCCGGGCCTCCTGTGCGCCGCGCTCTACCTGGCGATGAGCTACCCGCTCGGACGCCTCGCGCGCCGCCTCGAGCAGCGCCTCGCGCCCGCGCCCGCATGACCGTCGTCACGGTGCGCGGGCTCCAGACCCGGCGCGGCGCCACCGAGGTGCTCCGCGGCATCGACCTCGAGGTGCGGGGCGGCGAGGTGGTGGCGGTGGTCGGGCCGTCGGGGAGCGGCAAGACGACGCTGCTGCGCGCGCTCAACTACCTGACGCCCTTCAGCGCGGGGGAGGTGGAGATCGCGGGCCACGCGCTCCGGCCGGGCATGAGCGAGCGGGCCGACGCGGAGGCGCTGCGCGCGGTGAGGACGCGGGTCGGGATGGTGTTCCAGAGCTTCAATCTCTTCCCGCACCTGACCGCGCTCGAGAACGTGACCGAGGCGCCGCGGCGAGTGCTCGGGCTCGACGCGGCGGCCGCCGAGGCGCGGGGGCGCGCGCTCCTCGCGCGCGTCGGGCTCGCGGAGCACGCGGGCGCATACCCGCAGACGCTCTCGGGCGGGCAGCAGCAGCGCGTGGCGATCGCCCGCGCGCTCGCCATGGAGCCCGTGGTGATGCTCTTCGACGAGCCCACCTCCGCCCTCGATCCGCGTCTGGTCGGCGAGGTGCTCGCGGTGGTCGGCGATCTGGCATCGGCCGGGCAGACGATGGTGATCGTGACTCACGAGATCGCCTTCGCGCGCCGGGTGGCGGATCGGGTCATCGTGCTGGTCGGCGGGCGGATCGTGGAGAGCGGAACGGCCGCGGAGGTGCTGGAGCGGCCGCAGGCGTCGGAGACGCGGGCGCTGCTCGGGCTGGCGTAGCCGATCGCCCCTTGCCGCGACTGACCTCCCGTATCGTCGATCCGGCAGTTACCTGAAGTCCGGGATTGGTGGGGGGCGAACATCCGTGGGAGGGATTCGTCAACCGACCGATCGAGTCCTTCGGCCGGACACTCCTCAATGGCGCGGAAACAGTTTTCCACCCCCTGGTCTGGCGGCATCCCACGGCGAGGCCGGGAAACCCGAGTGCCCGCGCGGAGGTGTCGCCCCGGGTTACCGGTGCTCATCGCGACCGCGCTGGCCAGCTCGCTGGCCACTCGGGCGGGTGCGACGGCCCCCGGCCCGGCAGACTGGCCGACCTACGGGCACGACGTGCATCGGACCTTCTCCGCGAGCACGACACTGGACCAGACCTCCGTCCGTACGCTGGCACCCGCGTGGTTCTTCCCCACCGGCGACGCGGTGACCGCGAACCCCATCGAGGTGGGCGGCAGCATCTACGTTGGCTCGTGGGACGGCAACTTCTACGCGATCGATGCGGTCAGCGGACAGCTCCGGTGGAGCTTCGAGGTCGACGCCCAGAACGCGGTCCACCCGCAGCCGGGCAACCGGCAGCCCGGCGACGCGACGTCCGACGGGGGCATCATCACCTCGTCCGCCTATTTCCTTCCGCGGCTCGGCAGCCGACCGGATCTGGTGATCTTCGGCGCGGGCTATACGCTGTACGCGCTCGTCGCCAACGACGATGCGTTCGGGCACAAGGCTGGCTCGCTGTACTGGAAGCACGCATACACGGGGCGGCCCGAGCTGCCGCCGGACCCGGACAACGACGGCAGCCGCATCTTCTCGTCTCCGGCGGTCGTCGGCACTCACGTTCTCTTCAGCGTCGATGCCGACGGCGCTCCCGGCTACCGCGGGTATCTGGTGGCGGCGAACGTGAGGACCGGCAACCCCCAGTGGATCCGTGAGCTCGACGTCGACACCAACGGCAACATCCTCAACGACGGCTGCGGCAACGTGTGGGCCTCACCCACCATCATCGAGAGCATGAACCTGGAGATCGTCGCCGTCTCCGATTGCCACTACAACGGCACGCCCCCGTATCACGAGCGTGTGCTCGCCGTGAACATCAACGACGGGACGATCCGATGGACGTTCACCCCGCCGCGTCTGCTGCAGGACGACCCGGCGTGCGACTGGGACTTCGGCGCCACCGCGAACCTCGGGACCGACTCGCGCGGCGCGCCGACCTTCCTCGGGGTGGCCGGAAAGGATGGGACGTACTACTCGCTGGATCCGGCCACCGG
>WNGD01006226.1_pt1 | contig 11447 bp, 10 predicted proteins | sample 5400671 | NCBI WGS metagenome assembly WNGD01 (sample SAMN13153369, study PRJNA577476) | soil metagenome | isolation source: 40 cm soil or saprolite under grassland replicate 2 | place: USA:California | collected 2016-06-15
CCGTGAGCAAGTTCGATGTGCCGATGAAACCGGCCACGAAACGGTTGGCTGGCCGTTCGTAGATTTCCCGCGGGGTGCCGAGATGCTCGATGAGGCCGTCGTTCATTACCGCGATCCGGTCCGACATCGTCAGGGCCTCGCCCTGATCATGGGTCACGTAGACGAAGGTGATGCCGACTTCCCGCTGGATGCGCTTCAGCTCGACCTGCATGGCCTGCCGTAGCTTGAGATCGAGCGCGCCGAGCGGCTCGTCGAGCAGCAGCGCCTTCGGGCCGTTGACCAGTGCCCGGCCCAGGGCGACCCGCTGCTGCTGGCCGCCGGAGAGCTCACGCGGCCGGCGCTGCTCGCGGCCGGTCAGGTCGACGATCTCGAGCATCTCGCCGACCCGCCGGGTGATCTCGTCCTTGTGCACGCCCTTGCGGCGCAGCCCGAAGGCGACGTTCTCGAAGACGCTCATGTGCGGGAACAGGGCATAGGACTGGAACACCATGTTGACGTCGCGCTTGTTCGGCGGGTCCCAGGTGACGTCCTTGCCCTGCAGGCTCACCGAGCCCTGGGTGGGCTCCTCGAACCCGGCAATGATCCGCATCGTGGTGGTCTTGCCGCAGCCCGACGGCCCCAGCATGGAGAAGAATTCCCCCTGCCGGATAGCCAGATCGAGGCGCCGCACGGCGGTGATCACCTCGCCGCCCGAGTGAAACTCCTTAACCACGCCGGTCAGCTCGATCGCCGGTTCCGCCCCGGAGTCTCCGGTGACCGACGTCACCAGGCTCATCTGGCCCTCGGCAGCCGCGCCGCTGGGCGCAGGCGCATCGATACCCGTCATCTCAGCGTGTGTCCCCTCCCGGCCGGCTCCTCAGATTTTCGTAGCAAACTAGCTGAGGCATATGTGTTTCAGTTGCGACAACGACAAATTACAACTAAATCAGCAGAAAGCAAGGCTCGCAGCCGGATCAGTCCCGCAGGCCTCCGTGCCAGCGCGGCTACTGCCCGGTAGATCGACCGGTCACCAGCCGGCTACTGATCCTCGCAGGCAAATCCACCAGGCACAAGTGAATCAGTTGCCGAAGAAACTGAATTCTACGGATTCAGTTGACAGACACCCAATTCGTGGCAGGCTTGCATTGCGAAGGAGGCGCTGCATGGCACACACGCTTGGGACGTCGCGCGCCGGGGCCGGGCGGCGCGGTCAGCTGGACGGCCGTGCCCGGGTAGTGCTTGACGCTGTTTCTAAGCAGATCATCGAGCAGCTCCAGCAGGACGGCCGCCGCTCCTACGCCGCGATCGGCAAGGCCGTCGGGCTGTCCGAGGCGGCGGTGCGCCAGCGGGTGCAGCGGCTGATCGAGGCCGGCGTGATGCAGGTGGTCGCGGTGACCGACCCGCTGATGCTCGGCTTCCAGCGGCAGACCATGATCGGCGTGAGGTGCAACGGCGACCTGGAGCGAGTGGCTGATCAGCTGGCGAGCATGGACGAGATCGACTACGTGGTCATCACCGCAGGCTCGTTCGACCTGCTGATCGAGGTGGTCTGCGAAGACGACGACCAGCTTCTTGAGATCCTCAGCCTTATCCGCACCATCCCTACCGTGATCAGCACGGAGACCTTTGTGTACCTGAAACTCCGCAAGCAGACCTACAGCTGGGGGACCAGATGACGGCACTGGGCAAGGACCACCACGCGGAACTGCAGGCTGCCGCCAAGCGCAACCTGTGGCTGCACTTCACCCGTATGTCGTCCTATTCGGACAACGACATCCCGATGATCGTGCGCGGCTCCGGCCAGTACGTCTACGACCAGCACGGGAAGCGCTACCTGGACGGGCTGTCCGGGCTGTTCGTCAGCCAGATCGGGCACGGCCGCAAGGAGGTCGCCGAGGCCGGCGCCCGGCAGGCCAGCGAGCTGGCCTACTTCCCGCTGTGGTCCTATGCGCACCCCCGCGCCATCGAGCTGGCCGAGCGACTGGCCGACCTGGCCCCCGGAGACCTGAACCGGGTGTTCTTCACCACCAGCGGGTCCGAGGCGGTGGAAGCAGCGTGGAAGCTCGCCAAGCAGTACTTCAAGACCGTCGGCCAGCACAGCCGCTACAAGGTGATCAGCCGCGACATCGCCTACCACGGCACGTCGATGGGCGCGCTGGCGATCACCGGGCTGGCCGGGATCAAGGAGCCGTTCGAGCCGCTGCCGCCCGGCGGCATCCGGGTGCCCAACACCAACTTCTACCGCGCGCCCGACTTCGTCGCGGGCGACCTGGCCGGGTTCGGCCGGTGGGCAGCCGACGAAATCGAGCGGGCGATCCTGCGCGAGGGCCCGGAGACCGTGGCCGCCGTCTTCCTTGAGCCGCTGCAGAACTCCGGCGGCTGCTTCCCGCCGCCGCCCGGCTACTTCGCCCGGGTCAGGGAGATTTGCGACCGCTATGGCGTGCTCCTGGTCTCGGACGAGGTGATCTGCGCGTTCGGCAGGCTCGGGTATTACTTCGGCTCGCAGCGCTACGGCTATCAGCCGGACATCATCACCTTCGCGAAGGGCGTCACATCCGGCTACTCGCCGCTCGGCGGCATGCTGGTCAGCGACCGGCTGATGGAGCCCTTCGCGACCGGCCACGCGAGCTTCCTGCACGGCGTCACGTTCGCCGGTCACCCGGTGTCGTGCGCCGTCGCGCTCGCGAACCTCGACGTCTTCGAGAAGGAGGACCTGCTCGGCAACGTCCGGGCCAACGAGGCAGGCTTCCGCGCGACCCTGCAGAAACTGAACGACCTGCCGATCGTCGGCGACGTGCGGGGCGACGGGTACTTCTACGGAATCGAGCTGGTCAAGGACAAGGCCACCCGTGAGACGTTCTCCGACGACGAATCGGAACGCCTGCTGCGCGGCTTCCTGTCCCAGGCCCTCTTCGAGGCCGGCCTGGTGTGCAGAGCCGATGACCGGGGCGATCCGGTGATCCAGCTGTCCCCGCCGCTGACCTGCACGCAGGAGCATTTCGACGAGATAGAGCAGATCCTGCGCAGCGTGCTCACCGAGGCCTGGGCCCGCCTCTGAGCGCTCGAACCGGGCCGGTCCTGACCGGAGAACGCCCCGGCCAGGAGTAAGCGCCACCGAAGAAAGCCAAACGTTACCTCTTCGTTATCTCATTTTGTGTCCTGGCATATGCGCCCCGCGTCTCTTACACGGTGAGAACGCCTGCGGGCACCGGCCCCTGGCGCAGCATTGTGGAGGATTCAATGCCGGGCACAAGTGACCAGTGGAGAGCACTCGACAGGCAGAACGAACGGCTGGTGGACGCCAGCGGCCCGCATGCGCCCGCCGTCACGGCCGCGGTCCCCACGGCTGAAGCGCATCCCGCTGAGGCCGATCCGGGCACCGGCCGGCCGGCCCCGCAGCCCGTACGGGCCGTCAGCAGGCAGCCCGGCCAGCATGCCAGGCCGTCGGGCCCGGACACTGGCTCGCAGCCCGGGCGGGACGCGGGCCTCAGTGCCATCCGGCCAGCCGGCCGGCACCGCGCGCGCGGCACCGATGCCGCGGCCGTGGCGGCGCTGGCCATAGCCGGATAGCGCCGGCCTTAGCCGGATAGCGCTGGCATAGCCGGATAGCAGCGCCCCGTCCGGCGGCAGCCGGGCGGGGCGCGACGCCCTCAGGAGTCCTTGGCGGCCAGGATCTCCCGCACCAGCGGTACCGCATCCCCGACCGGAACCCGGACCTTCTCGCCGGTCGCCCGCCGGGTGATCTCGACCACGCCGTCGGCCAGATCGCGGCTGCCGACGCTGACCCGGCACGGGATGCCGGTCAGCTCGGCGTCCCTGAACTTCACCCCAGGCCGCTCGTCCCTGTCGTCAATGAGCGCGTCGGCGCCGTCGGACAGCAAGTCGCGGTAGATGTCCTCGGCGACCCGCCTGGCCGCCTCGTCCCTGACGGACAGCAGCACCACGGTCACCTCGGCGGGCGCCACCTGCACCGGCCAGGTCAGGCCGGCGTCATCGTGGTGCACCTCGGCGATCGCCGCCATCGCACGCTCCACGCCGATGCCGTAACAGCCCATGATCGGGACGATGGCGGTACCGTCCGGGCCGAGCACGGTGACCCCGAACGCGTCGGTGTACTTGCGGCCCAGCTTGAAGATGTGCCCGACCTCGATGGCCTGGACCAGCTCAAGCGGCGTGCCGCAGCGCGGGCAAGGCTCGCCCGCCCGGACCTCGCGCAGGTCCGCCCACTGGCCGACGGCGATGTCGCGGGCGACGTCGACGCCGGTCAGGTGCACCCCGTCGATGTTCGCGCCGGTGGTCATGTCCCTGCGGCCCCGCAGCGCCACGTCGGCGATCACCGGCAGGTCCGTCACCCCGACGGCACCGAGGCTGCCGGGCGACGCGCCGAGCGCCGCCACGATCTCGCCGGCCTGCGCGGGCCGGATGTCGGCGGCGCCGGTCGCGTCGATCAGCTTCTGGTCGGCCAGCGGATGGTCGCCGCGCAGCAGCACCAGGGTGGGCTGCCCGCTGATGACCTGCACGAGCGTCTTGATCTGCCGGTCAGCGGCGATGCCGTACTTGTTGGCCAGGTCGTCGATGGTGGCGACGCCAGGGGTGGGCAGCTGCCGCGGCTCCGGCGTGCCGGGCCCGTCCGCGATCGGTGGCAGCGCCGAGGTGGCCTTCTCCAGGTTCGCCGCGTAACCGCAGTCGCCGCAGCGGGCGACCAGGTCCTCCCCCGCTTCTGACGGGCACATGAACTCGATCGAGTCGCTGCCGCCCATGTTCCCGCTGGACGCCTCCACCGCGATCGCCGGGATGCCGAGCCGGGCGAAGATCCGCTCATAGGCGCCGCGATGCGCCTCGAACGACGCGTCAAGTCCCGCCTCGTCGACGTCGAAGCTGTAGGAGTCCTTCATGGTGAACTCGCGCACCCGGAGCAGCCCGCTCCTCGGCCGCGGCTCATCCCGGAACTTCAGCTGGAACTGGTACCAGGACTGCGGCAGCTCCCGGTAGGACGCGAGCTCGAGCGCCAGCGTGGTGACGACTTCCTCATGGGTCACGCCCAGCACCATGTCCGCGTCCTTGCGGTCCTTCAGCCGGAACAGGATGTCGCCCATCACGTCCAGCCGGCCGCTCTTTGCCCAGAGCTGCGCGGGCTGCATCGAGGGCAGCAGGAACTCCTGCGCCCCGATCGCGTTCATCTCTTCCCTGATCACGTTCATGACCTTGGTCCGGACGCGGATGCCGAGCGGCAGCATCGAGTAGTGACCGGCCATCAGCTGGCGGATGAACCCGGCCCGGACGAGCAGCCGGTGGCTGGCCGCGTCCGCATCGGCCGGATCCGCACGCAACGTGGGGATGTGCAGCTGTGACCAGCGCATGATTCAGTGCCTCTGCTCGAAGGAGACGGGGTTTTCCGCGGAAGAACGCATTCTAGGCCGTCCGCCGCCCGCCGGCCGCCAGTTACCCGCCCGGCCAGTCTCAGCAGATTTATTAACGGATGGTTCCGGCCCGGTCCCGTGCGCCCCCGCCAGGCCCGCCGGGCGTCAGGCGCTCCGCTTGTCCCCGCCGCCGGACTGCGCAAGATGCCGCCGGACCTGCTCGCGGACCAGGTCATGGCTTGCGCCCAGGCCAGTGAGTATCTGCGCGGCGACGCCCCTGCCCTCGCGGATGAGGCCGAGCAGGATGTGCTCGGTGCCGATGTAGTCGTGGCCGAGGCTGGCTGCCTCCCGCCGGGAGAGTTCAAGGACCTTCTTGGCGCGCGGGGTGAACGGGATGTGCCCGGACGGGGCCTGCTGGCCCTGCCCGATGATCTTCTCCACCTGCTGGCGCACGGCCTCAAGGCTGATCCCGAGCGACTCAAGCGCCTTGGCGGCCACGCCCTCGCCCTCATGAATGAGGCCGAGCAGGATGTGCTCGGTGCCGATGTAGTTGTGGTTGAGCATCCTGGCCTCTTCCTGAGCCAGGACCACAACCCGCCGCGCCCGGTCGGTCAGCAGCTCTTGGAGGGTCACTTGCCCCCTGCTGGTGGCTGGCCTCTCGAACAGTCCCGCGCCGGACGTGCCCGCGCGGCGCGCGCGGCGCCGCCGGGCCGGCCGCCAGCTTCGCATCGGTGCCTCCCCTTGCCTTGAGTCGGATTCGCAGCACAGCCTGGGCAGCAGCCAGGCCCGGATTTCTGCCGCATCGACCTCGCCGGCGGTAATCCCCGCGATGATCGACGTGGTGGCGGCCGGCGGGTCGAGGCTGGCCCGCCAGCCGTGCATGGCCAGCAACTGCAGCGTGGCCACCAGCGCGACCCGGTCATTCCCATGCCGGAACGGCCGCCGCAGCACGAGCGCATGCAGCAGGGCCGCGGCGGCACCCGCCGGATCGTCGGCACCGGCCGCGGCACCGGCCTCGGCCAGGGCCGCTTCGGCTGCCGCGACGTCCAGCAGGTCCAGCGTCGCTTCCGTGCCGAGGCCCAGGGTCTCACTGGCCGCCAGCACGAGGCCGGAGACGTCGAATGCGATCATGACTCGCCGTCCCGCAGCAGCCTGAGCACCCGTTCGTGGCGGGCCAGGTTCTCCTCAAGCAGCCGGAGGAACCGCTCGTCACCCCGGCGCTGCTGGACGAGGGCGACGATGGCCTCGCGCACTACCTCAGATACGGGGCGGCCTTCGGCCTCGGCCACTGCCTGGAGCTGCTCGGCCAGCCCAGGATCGAGCCTGAGCACCATGTTCTTCGTCCGTCCGGACTCGCTCTCTACCATAGTGATATCACGATATCACGATATCCAGAGCACGCAAGCCCGGCTGGCCCCGAATAAGGCTGGCCGCGCGTTTTGCGCCCGGCTCATCCGGGCACCGGTTCAGCATGCTGCCGGACCGGCCGAGCCGCAGGGTAACCAGCCTTATCCTGGGCATCGCGGCGATCTTCGACCTGACCGGCGCGGTCGTATTCCGGCTGCTGCGCCGCGGCCTGCCGGCGGCGGCCAGGCCGGCCTCCGGGCAGCAGGGCCCGGCACAGCAAACACTGCGTGCCGGGGCGCTCGCGGCGGCCGCCGGGCAGATCCAGTCCGCCTACCGCGAAGCGGTGCTGCACGGCCGCGGCCGCGATGGCCCGGGCACCACAGGCACTGACGCAGACTCGGGCGGCGTGACCTTACCCGGGTGAGCAGCCACGACGACACCGACGGGACCGGACGTCCGCCAGACCCCCAGCCCTGCGTCCCGCGGCCGCCGTGGGGGTCCAACGGGGCTGCCGACCAGCCTCCTTCGACCAGCTACCCGCCGGTCGTGAACCAGCCCGCCGAGCCGGCCGACGTGGACCGGGTGGCCGGCCTCGTGCTCGACCGGATCCAGGCCCAGCTCGGGCTGCACCAGGACCCGCAGATGGACATCCCGCCGGTAGAGCAGGCGGTCGCGCTGCGGGATCAGGCACCCGAACTCTACGAATTGTGGCTGCGGATCGCCAGGGAGCGGGCGGCGACCGCCAACTACATCGAGCGGGCTCCGTACGAGGTACCCGAGCGGCTGGCGCAGAGCGGCCGGCCGCGGGCGCTCGGCGCGCTGATCATCGTGCTGGCATTCTGCGGGTATCTCGCCTGGCTCGGCGGACCAGGACCGTATATCGCCGGCCTCGTCGCGCTGGTCAACCTCGGCGCTATGGTCGGCATCTTCTTCGGCCTCAGGCCCGGGCGGCGGCCGGCGTCCGGGCGCGGCGGCGGGTCCGGGCCGTCCCGCGGTCGCGCCGGATTAGAGGCCCCGGCAATAGGGCGCTGGATCGCCGGAGCGGGCCATCCGCGCCCGGCTGGCAAGGCGGCGGAGGAGCGCGTAGCGGAGCTACCCGCGACGACGGCAACGCCGCCAGCCGGGATGCGGGGGCCCGCGACCCCGGCAGTCCTACTGCCGGGGTCTCTTAATCGCGCTCGCGGCGGGTCCGGGCCGTCCGCGCCGCGCCGGATTAATCGCGCTCGCCGCCACGGACCTGCGACAGCTTATTGACGCCGGTGCCTGCGGTTGTAAAGGTTGTAGGCCAGGTTCCGGCCCGTCATCGAGGAGGCCCGCATCGGCCCGGCCAGCAGCGCGGTGGCCGCCGTTCACCGGTGGCCGGCCGTCAGCCGTCGGCGCGAGCTTGGCGAGACCAGCGCCCGCTCGCTGCTGATGACCGTGCTGGGCGAATTCGCGCTCCCCCGCGGTGCCGCCGTCTGGACAGCCACGCTGGTGGACGTGCTGGGGCTGCTCGGGATCGAGGAGAAGTCGGCACGCCAGGCGCTGGCCCGTACCGCCGGGGAGGGCTGGCTCGCGTCGCAGCGGCAGGGCCGACGCGTGCGGTGGAGCCTGACGCCCCCCGGCCGGCAGCTGCTCTCCGAGGGCGCCAGCCGGATCTACTCATTCGGCCGCGACGAACGCCGCTGGGACCAGCGCTGGCTGGTGCTGCTGGTGTCCGTGCCTGAGGTCAAGCGCGACCTGCGGCACCGGCTGCGCACCCGGCTGGCATGGGCGGGTTTCGGCTCGCCGGCGGCCGGCGTCTGGGTCACCCCGGACACCAGCAGGGAGGCCGAGGCGCGGCAGATCCTGACGGATCTGGGCCTGGCCGAGCAGTCGATGTCCTTCGCCGCCAGCTACGGATCGATCGGCTACCCGGCAACCGTCGCCCGGCAGGCTTGGGAGCTAGATGCCGTCGCGGTGAGATACGACGCGTTCATCGCCAGGTTTAGTGGCATCCGGCCGGCCGCCGGGGACGAGACGCTGGTCGCGCAGACCGTCCTGGTGCACGAGTGGCGGCGGTTTCCCTTCCTCGATCCCGGCCTGCCGCGCGAACTGCTGCCGGCCAAGTGGAGCGGGATCGCGGCCGCCCGGCTCTTTCACGGCAGGCACGCCGAGTGGCAGGCCGGCGCCCAGCAGCGGTGGGCCGAGCGCACGGACGACCGGGCCGGATTATCTACATATCTGTGAACCTTGCCGATAATGCTGTAGCACGTCAGGATGGGAGAACCATGCAGACGGCGAACGGGCAGGCCGGGCACGGACCCGCCGGGGGTGCGCAGGCGGCGGACGGCCGGGCAACAGGCGAGCACACGGCGGACGGGCAGGCCGAGCCTGAGGTGTCGTTCGACACCGATCAGGGCCGGTACCGGCACTGGAGGCTGGCTACCGACGGCGCCGTGGCCACCCTGTCGCTGGACGTGGCCGAGGACGGCGGCCTCGTGCCCGGCTACGAGCTGAAGATGAACAGCTACGACCTCGGCGTCGACATCGAGCTCTACGACGCCGTCCAGCGGCTCCGCTTCGAGCACCCCGAGGTCAGGGCCGTCGTGCTGACCAGCGCCAAGGACCGGATGTTCTGTGCGGGCGCGAACATCAGGATGCTCGCGCAGTCATCGCACGCGTGGAAGGTGAACTTCTGCAAGTTCACGAACGAGACCCGCAACGGCATCGAGGACGCCACCGCCTGCTCCGGGCAGGCCTATATCGCCGCGCTGAACGGCACGGCGGCCGGCGGCGGGTACGAGCTCGCGCTCGCCTGCGACCAGATCCTGCTCGTCGACGACGGCTCGTCGGCGGTGGCGCTGCCGGAAGTCCCGCTGCTCGGCGTGCTGCCAGGCACCGGCGGCCTGACCCGGCTGGTGGACAAGCGCGGCGTGCGCCGGGACCGGGCCGACGTCTTCGCCACCACCGCCGAGGGCATCAAGGGCGCCAAGGCAGTGGACTGGCGCCTGGTGGACGAGATCGCCACGGCCCGCGACTTCCCCGCCGCGGCCGGCCGCCTGGCGCAGGCGGCGGCGGCCCGCTCCGCCCGGCCGGCCGACGCGGCTGGCGTCGCCCTGACGCCGCTGCGCCGGTCCGCCGACGGTGACGGGATCCGCTATGACCACCTCAGGGTCGAAATTGACCGCCAGGCGGGCACCGCGACGCTCGTCATCGCGGGCCCAGCCGGGACGCCGGCCAGCCTGGCCGCGCTGCATGCCGAGGGGGCCGGCTCCTGGGTGCTGGCCACGGTCCGTGAGCTCGACGACGCGATCCTGCGGCTGCGGATGAACGAGCCGGCCGTGGGCACCTGGCTGCTGGCCACCGAGGGTGACCCGGCCGCGGTGACGGCGACCGGCGCGCTGCTGCTCGCACATGCCGGCGACTGGCTGGTCAACGAGATCATCCAGTACTGGAAGCGGACGCTGCGGCGGCTTGACACCACGTCAAGGAGCCTGATCGCGCTGATCACGCCGGGCAGCTGCTTCGCCGGCCTGCTGCTCGAGATCGCGCTCGCCGCGGACCGGCAGTACATGCTGGACGGCGTCTTCGCCGATGACGAGGATCCGGCGCCGCCGGCGGTGCTCCGGCTGGACGACCTCAATGCCGGGCTGCTGCCGATGAGCAGCGGCCTGAGCCGGCTGCAGGTCAGGTTCCTTGGCAGCGCGGCCGATGCGCGGGCCGCGGCCGCCGCCGCCGGGCAGGACCTGACCGCCGCCGACGCGGCGCGGCTCGGCCTGGTCACCGAGATCCCGGACGATCTCGACTGGGCGGACGAGGTTCGGCTGGTGGTCGAGGAGCGAGCCAGCTTCTCGCCGGACGCGCTGACCGGGATGGAGGCCAACTTCCGCTTCGCCGGCCCGGAAACCAGCGAAACGAAGATCTTCGGCCGGCTCACCGCCTGGCAGAACTGGATCTTCCAGCGGCCCAACGCGGCGGGGCCGGACGGGGCGCTGCGCCGCTACGGCACCGGCCAGCGCGCGGACTACGACAGGAAGCGGGTCTGATATGGCAGCTACTGCTGGCCGGGGGGAGATCGCCGGAGCCGACACTGACCAGGGCGAGATCGTCGGGACCGCGCCCGCTCCGGATGGCCCGGTGAGCGTCATCGACTACACCGAGCGCATCCCGAACAACGTCGGCCTGGCCACCGACCGCAGGCTGCAGCGCGCCCTCCAGGCGTGGCAGCCGAAGTTCCACCACTGGTGGGCCAGCCTGGGACCATCGGTCCCGACCAGGGACGTCTACCTGCGCACGGCCATCGCGGTGGGCCGGGACGGCTGGGCGAACTTCGCCAGGGTGCCGATGGAGCAGTACCGGTGGGGCATCTTCCTTTCCGAGCGCAACCCGGACCGCACGGTCGGCTTCGGCCAGCACCTGGGCGAGCCCGCCTGGCAGGAGGTGCCCGGCGAGTACCGGGCCGACCTGCGCAGGCTGCTCGTCGTCCAGGGCGATACCGAGCCCGCGTCGGTCGAGCAGCAGCGGCATCTCGGGATGACCGCGCCGAGCCTGTACGACATGCGCAACCTGTTCCAGGTCAACGTGGAGGAGGGCCGCCACCTGTGGGCGATGGTGTACCTGCTGCATGCCTACTTCGGCCGGGACGGCCGGGATGAGGCCGAGCAGCTGCTGCAGCGCAACTCCGGCGACCCGGACAAGCCCCGCATCCTCGGCGCGTTCAACGAGCAGACCACCGACTGGCTGTCGTTCTTCATGTTCACCTACTTCACCGACCGGGACGGCAAGTACCAGCTCGGCACG
>WNGD01007869.1_pt1 | contig 11447 bp, 12 predicted proteins | sample 5400671 | NCBI WGS metagenome assembly WNGD01 (sample SAMN13153369, study PRJNA577476) | soil metagenome | isolation source: 40 cm soil or saprolite under grassland replicate 2 | place: USA:California | collected 2016-06-15
CATATAATGAAGAAAACAATTATTACTCTCACCTGCGCGCTGATTGCGCCGCTGGCATTTGCGCAGACGAGTTCGAAAGGCACACGACAAGGGACAAACACTGCAGAAACAATAACCGTAGCGGGAACGCTTAAAGGGATCGTCAAGGATCCCAAGGGACATCCGATAAAAAGCGCGGATATTAGGATCGAAACGAAAAATGGAGGGAAATTGCTCAAAACCGTTAAGACGGATGCAAACGGCCGTTACATTTCAGATGGTCTCCCAGCAGGCACTTACCGGGTTACTTTGGTTGTGAATGGCGCCGTCAAAGCTTCGATCAACAGTACAAAGATCGAATTGGGTGAGCCGACGCAACTGAATTTTGATCTGAGGTCAACATCGTCATCGCAGGCCCCCGGACCCACAAAGAAAGGGAAACACATGGTTTGGGTGCCGGCGTTCACCGGAAGTCGTCTGCCTGGTTACTGGGTCGAAGTTGATGACAGTGGAAGCTGGGCGGGTGCTGCTAGCGCCAACAACGTCGTACGCATCAGCGCCGAAGAACTGGAACGGCAAATTCACAGTGTAGGTATCAAAAGGGGCCAGTAACTCAAACGGCGCCGTCGATCAATTTTGTTGAATTCGGGTTGGATGCCTTCCTTGCTCCAAACATTATTTTCCGCCCACGATCGCTTCCGCCTCAATTTCCACCAGCATCTTGGGATCAATCAACGCCCGCACCTCGACCATGGTGGCCGCCGGCCGGATCGCGCCAAAGACTTCACCATGCGCGCGGCCCACCTGCTCCCAATCGCGCGCAATGTTCACCACATACATGCGCGTGCGCACCACATCCTCCATCCGCGCGCCCGCCTTTCGCAGCGCGGCCTCGATGTTGTGCAATGTTTGCCGCGCCTGCGCGTAGGCATCGCCTTCCTTCAAGCTGCCATCCGCTTCCGTCGCGGTCGTGCCGGAAACGTGCACCACGTTCCCGACTCGCACAGCCCGCGAATACCCCACCAGCGGCTCCCACTTCGTTCCGCTGGAGACGTTTTTCCGCTCCATATCGCCTCCACATGCAGGTTTCCGCTTTTTCATGGATCGACCGCGAAATTGAATGCCGCGTCGATATGCACAGCCGTAGTGTTGATAAACAAGATGCCATCGTACTCAAAGGTCGCGAGTTGTTTCATCCTCGCAAAAGCGAGGGGTAACTCAGTGCACGCCAGGCACACCGCTGGCTGATCTCCGAACTGGTTCTCGTCGAGCGAGAGTCTCGCTACGGTTGCGAGCCGCTGATCTGCGCTTTCCGATTTGCCAAGCTGCAGATCCGTGATTAACGCCGCCGTCATCGCTCTGAGGGATTCGTCGAGGGGGCCAGACGCTTCAATTCCATACTTGGCAAATGTTTCTCGAAATTTCGGCGATCTCATCGTCACAGCATTACCCAAAAGAAGGACTTGTTGGGCTCCGATCCGCGCGCTCTCTTTCGCCATCTCATCTAGAATGCTGATGACAGGAATTCGAATGCTCCGCACGATGGCCTCGAAGCGGTGATGAGGAGTATTGCTCGCCATCAGCGCGAAGTCGGCTTCATTCGTTTCCAGGCGCTTGAGAGCGCGCCGGTGATAGTCGTCAAATTGTGACCAAGACTGTTCGTCATCATCAGAGCCGAGGTAAGAAACCGCCTTAGCCAAATCCAAAGACTCGATGCTGATCTCAGGCATCGTGGGCACGTCGCGCGGGTTCCTGGCAAGGTGCCACTGTTCGCTTCGGCGGCAGAGCTCGGAGTAGTACTCCGTCGTGGATTGCCATCCGACGCCGCCGACGATGCCAATTTTCTTCATCGTGTTCCTCTGGCTAGTGAGCTGACGACTGCCGCAATGTCGTCTTTCATGACCAGACCGGAAGCGTACAAGACATCTGCACCCGCCTCCTGATAGGCCTGCAACCGCTTGATCGTACCTTTAAGGTCAGCATGGCCGTGCAAGCAATTTCTCGGCGCGTGCTATCAGCGTGAAAGCAAAGAGCAGATTGCGCGCGACGAATGCGGCGGGCGAGTGCCTTTTCGGTCTGCGTCGCCATGGCGATCAGGCTTCTCCCTTAAGGGTCGAGGGAAGGCCGAATGTTCCTTCGACTACTTCCACAAACGTCCTCTCCTCGCGGAGGACGAAGCGCTTGGTCTGCGCCATGGCGAAGTTCGCACGCGCGTCTGGATCTGACTTCAGTCGTGCCCGGTAGGCCTCGTAAGAGGCGAGGCTCTCAAATGCAATCAGCCCCCATGCAACATCATTGGTGCCTTCGTGAGGAAGAAAATATCCCACCAGGTTTCCGCCGCATCGCGGAATGATGCGGCCCCAGTTCTCGGCATACTGCTTGAAGGCGTCCCTCTGAAAGGGATCGATTTGGTAGCGGATAAAGCAAGTGATCTTCATTAATGTTCTCCTAGCCGTGGATTTGGCCAATACAGCGTAACAGCCCATGGTCAGTGCCGCTCCTATAGTTGCAACAACCCGCATGAATTCGCGGCGATCTATCCGCAACGTTGAAGATCCGGTCGGCGCCATCTTTATACTCGCGCTCACAGCAGTGCAGCAGCCGTGCTTGAAGCAATAGGATCATGTGAGCTACTTTCTGTCATCGATGTTTTCACTCGGCCATATGAGGCGCCAGCATCTTAGGCACGTAAGGCAACGCGGCAATAGTGGGAAAAGAGACTTGAACTTTGGCTTGGCCGATCGCGGATATACTTTCAACACAGTTCACCAAACCTATAGGCGTCGTATGATGTGACAATGTCCACTTGGAGCCAGGAGAGCGTGCCAGTTTCGCTTTGGGGACGAGTGCTCTTGATTGCGTTGTTTCTTGAGAATACGCGGATAAATGGAATAATGATTTCCAACACGTACGGGTAGGAGTTGCTATGTCTAATAAGAAATCGCGCCTTGGGAAAAGGCGTCGAGGCTCGGTCGTAGCCTTCGAAATGGTTCGGCTTGACCGCGCGGCAGTTGAACCACTGCACCACCAACTTTACCGCCAAATCCGCGATGAGTTGAAATCGGGCAGCTTTAGCGATGGCGTGTCTCGACTTCCCTCCTCTCGGGCTCTAGCCGTTGACCTGGGAATCTCAAGACTGACGGTTAACCTCGCATTCTCAAAACTTCATGCGGAAGGCTATCTCCAGTCGAAGGTCAGATCCGGCACGTTCGTCGCCGACCCTCTCCCCGAAACCTTCTTGAGCGCGGACAAACCGAAAGCGTATCCAGCAATCAGGCGACCACCTCGCATTTCCGACCGCGTGAGAGCAATTCCAGATCAGCGCGTAGGGAAACAATTTGATCTCGGAGCGCTGGACGCCGGAGCGGGCGTCTCCCTGGTTCCCGGACTTCCCGCAGTCGATGAATTCCCCATCGATATTTGGGAACGGCTCAGATCGCAGGTGCTCGCACAAAAGGGCACGCATCTGCTGCGGCACGCATCGAGTCGCGGCGACGCGGAGTTGCGCAAAGCAATTGCAACGTACCTGTGCGATTTCAGAGGCGCACGCTGTCATCCAGATCAAATCCTTATCGTTGGGGGAATGCAGCAGGCGATGCTAATCAGCGCCATGGCGCTGCTGGATCCGGCCGAGCCTGTATGGATTGAAGATCCCGGTTTTCATCAGGCGCGCAGAGTCTTTATTTTAGCAGGCGCTCAAGTGGTTCCGAAACCGCTGGACCACGAAGGAATTGTGATCGCGCGATCGCCAAAAGAAAAGCGGCCAAAAATCATCCATGTTACGCCTTCGCATCAATATCCACTCGGCATGACGATGAGCTTCGAACGCAGGACCGCCCTGCTCGATTTTGCTCGCGCTAACGATGCATTTATTTTTGAAGACGACTTCTATGCGGAGTTCCGCTTTACCGGACCGCCGCTCCCTTCCCTGCAGGGAATCGACGATTTTGGCCGGGTGATTTACGCCGGGACGATGAGCAAAATTCTTTATCCTTCCTTGCGGCTGGGCTACGTCGCTGCGCCAGAGGCGTTGATCGATCCCCTGGTGAAAATCCGCAGCACAATGGACCAGCACTCGTCGGCAATTGATCAGGCTACATTGGCGCGTTTTATCACCGAGGGATTTTTCCTGAGTCACATCAAACGAATGCGGAAAGTCTACGCCGAGCGGCGAGCAATCTTTATCAAACAATTCAATGAGTTGCTCGGTGATTGCTTCACTTTGCAGGTTCCGGAGGGCGGATTGAACATGGTCGCGTGGCTGAAACGCGAGCAAGACTTCCCAGCGATTAGCCGTGTTGCTCTCAAGATTGGAGTCAAGCCTTCACCGTTGTCATTTTACTGCATTCGAGCCACGCCTAGGCCAGCGTTCGTTTTCGGTTTCGCTGGTTGGACACCGGCCCAGATTCGAGAAAGCCTGGTCAAGCTCGCGTCATCTCTCCAAAGGGCGGGGATTCGTTAGGCAGGGCAATGAGTGCGCATGTCTAACAAGAAATCGTTTCCGAAGAAAAGGCGCCGGCGTTCAATCATCGCGTTCGAGATGATTCGACTTGATCGCGCATCCGCGGAACCGCTCCACCAGCAGCTTTATCGCCAGATTCGTGATGAGTTGAAGTAGGGGAGTTTTACGGATGGCGCGGCCCCGGCCTCCTTCTTCGCGCGCCTTGGAGTCGAAGGAGCCGTGAAAGGTTAAGGCCATTTCGTCGAAACTCGAGGAGGATGGTCTCCAGCCCGAATTCGACAAAATTATAAGGCGACTTCGAGTTACTGGCCTCTTTTAATAGTTACGCTGTGAATTGTCCGTTCCAGTTCTTCACCGCTAATGCGTATGACGTCCTCGGTGCTAGCATGCGCCGCCGCCCAACTTCCCTTGTCATCAACTTCGATCCAACGACCAGGTAGACGACTTCCGGTGAACGCCGGCAGCCACACCCAGTGTGTCCCTTTCTTTGCAGGGGGCAATGCCTGCGATCCCGATGTCGACGTCAGATCAAAATTCAGTTGCGTCGGCTCGCCCAATGCGATCTTTGTATTGTTGATTGAAGTTTTGACGGCACCATTCACAGCCAACGTGACTCGGTAAGCGCCTGGTGGAAGACCATCTGAAACGTAGCGGCCGCTTGCATCCGTTTTGACCGTTTTAATCAATTGCCCACCATTTTTCGCTTCGATCCTGATATCTGCACCGTTTATCGGATGTCCTTGAGAATCCTTGACGACCCCGTGCAGAGTCGAACCCCCAGCCCACGCGCTGGCATTAAAAAGAATCAATCCAATGAAACCAATCCAAAGTGATTTGGTAAACATAACAAAGATTAAAACGCGAGTGTGGCAAAAAACACAAGATCCAGTTAGCGAAGTTCGATAAGGCCAGTTTGCGTCTTATCTGGGTCGTTGGGGCCACCGTGTGGCGGCTTTTTGTGTCACTCGACATCCCAAAAATGATCGCATTCACTTTTGAAATCGCCGAGCACATGGGCGATTTCATTCCCTCTTTGTCTTTGGCATCGGCGAACCGCTCGACTGCTTGCTGCAATGCTCGGATGGCCGCGCGGCACCGTTCACATCGTTCGGTTCCTTTGATCGAACGCAATCGTGCGCTCGAACTACGCAGCACGCCGGCCAGGCATCCAGGCCCGCAAGTCACAAAGCACCGACGGCGCAGGCCCCCCGATGCTCAACTCACGAGGCCGGCATTTCGCCTCGCCACGCCGAGGGCGGCGGGTTGAGTGGAGTGACCAGCGACGGCGGGTTGAGTGGAGTGACCAGCGACGGGGACTCGTACCACTTCATTTCCGTGTCCGCCTCATTTGCCCGCGGTACGCCTGTCACGCGAGCTAGGATTCCGTGCTCAATGCCGGAAGAATCTCTGTAACGACCACAGATAAATCCCTGCGCATTGATTCCGTTAAGCGATGTAAAGGTTGACCCGGGATAATCGAAAGTGAAGAATTGGTTTGGCGGGATAAAGAAGAGTCCATGAGTCACGCCTGAGCTGTCCGCATATCTGCCCACCACCCAGTTACTATCGTTAAGTCCAAACAGGATTGTTCCAGTGGAGCCCGAAGGATCGATCGGGAAGTGCAGCGCCCCATTTGTTTCCCGGAAGTAGCCGTGAGGGATTCCTGAGCTGTCTAAATAGTATCCCACCACCTGGTTTGAACGATTGAGCTGGTCAGCAAAGGTCGTGCTAGCTCCCGGGACGCTAAACGGCGTTATGGTTCCGCCAAGGCTGACGAACGCCTGGAAGATTCCGCTGCCGTAAGAAAACCCGCCGACAAAGTCGGCGACATTATTTATCCCAAGCACAACGGTGGCGATCGCGCCGGGAAAATTGTATTCTGTGAAGGTGCCGCCCGACAGGAAAAACCCGTGATCGAAGCTATCGCTTCCGATGTAGTCACCGCAGACTGTGCGTGAGTTATTGATGCCTCGTCCTTGGGTAAGATTGCCGGTATCGTTAGGTTCGACGATCGGCGCGCTAAACTTACCATTGTTGAACCGGATAAAACCGCGCTGCACCAAGCTCGAATCGAGGTAAATGCCAACGATGTCGCCTCCGTCGTTAATTTTTGACGGCTCGGTCAGATTTCCGGTCCCAGGATAATCAAAAGTCGTGATCACTCTGATAGAGACTGAGTCCGGTGCTTGCTGAGCGAACGTCCCCATCAATGGGAACACGAACAGAACTGGCAGAATGCTGATAAATATCTGTTTTGGTTTCATGATGCATTTTTGCGTGATCTTCTTAAGCGCAGATATGACATTCATCCTACACTTTCAGACATCGCAAGAAAAACGGTCCCCGAAAAGCCTCGCCCGCTTTTGGGTTGCATCCACATCGAAATGAGTAGATACCAAATCACTGGAAACAACGGCCATGCTGCTGTGATCATGCGTCCGGCTATAAGCAATGTTGAGTTCTCACAGTTCTTTGAACTCGCCATTGTGCTCGTGCGTCTCGATTACATTGCCAGCCACGTCGTAAACGCGAATGACAACATCATGTGATTGGCAGTAAACCTCGCGCAGCCGATTTTGGGCTCGCGATTGCGTTGGCCTTGCCATATCACAATCGATCCAACGGGGCAGCGCATGGGAGATTAGATCGATGCAGCCGTTGGCCGCCCTGAACAGAAAAGTCTCCTAGGGAGATTTGTTGAGCATACCAAGAGCGTTATGGATCTGAATTAAAGAGTAAAATTCTCCTTGTTACTTAAGTGCAGATGCGAGCCTAAGGAGGCTTTCTCGAATTTGCGCCGGCGTCCAAGCCGCAAAACCGAAAACAAAAGCTGGTTTGAGCTTCGCCTGGATGCAGTAAAACGATAGCGGTGATGGTCTGATTCCGATCTGGGCGCGGACTCGCGCGACTCGTTCGAAATCTGATTCGTGGCGCAGCCAGGCGACGAAGTTTAGTCCGGCTTCCGGAATCTGAAGAATAAAGCGATCACTGAGCAATTTGTTGAATTCATTGATGAAGAACTCTCTCCGCTCGGCATAGATTTTTCGCATCCGTTTGATGTGACTGAGGAAAAATCCTTCGGTTATAAATCGAGCGAGGACTGCCTGGTCAATCGCGGGAGAGTGTTGATCTATCACGCTACGGATCTTTGCAATCGAATCGACCAACTGCTCTGGAGCAACGATGTAGCCCAAACGCAACGAGGGATAAAGAATCTTACTCATCGTTCCCGCGTAGATGACTCGCCCGGAATTATCGAGCCCTTGCAAACATGGCAGAGGGGGGCCAGTAAAGCGGAACTCGGAGTTGTAATCATCCTCGAAAACAAAAGCGTCGTTGTTGCAGGCAAAATCGATCAGAGCAGTCCTTCGCCGGAAACTCATCGTGACTCCGAGTGGAAATTGATGGGAAGGCGTCGTGTAAATGATTCTCGGCAACGGTTGTTTGGGCGGCTGCGCGATCACAATTCCTTCCTCGTCGATCGGCCGTGGAACCACTGCTGCGCCCGCGAAACCGAAAGTCCTTTGGACCATGTGATAGCCTGGATCTTCAATCCAGGCGACTTCACCCGGATTGAGCAAGGCCATTGCGCTGATCAGCATCGCCTGCTGCATTCCCGCCACGATTCCGATCTGGTCGGGGTGACAGTGCGCTCCTCTAAAATCGCACAAGTAGGTTGCGATTGCTTTGCGTAGATCGGCGTCGCCGCGATTCGACGCATAACGCAACAGATGGGCTCCCTTTTTCGCGAGGACCTCTGCTCTAAACCGTTCCCATACTTCTATTGGAAATTCATCGACTGCCGGATGGCCGGGAATTAAGGAGACGCCCGCTGCGGCTTCCGATATCCCGAGGTCAAACTGTTTTCCAACACGCTTGTCCGGAATTGCTTTCACGCGATCGGAGATGCGAAGTGGGCGTTCTATCTGCGGATGGGCCCTCAGGAAAGTTTCGGGAAGAGGGGCCGCGACGAATGTTCCCGATCCGGCCTTTGATCGAATATAGCCTTCAACGTGAAGTTTGGAGAATGCCAGCCTTGCGGTGGCCCTTGAAATTCCCAAGTCAGTCGCCAGAGCGCGAGAGGATGGGAGTCGAGAAGAGGTGTCGCTGAAGGGCCCCGACCTGAGTTCATCACGAATTTGGCGATAAAGTTGTTGGTGGAGTGGTTCAGGTGCCGTTCGGTCAAGGCGAATCATTTCGAATGCTATGATTGAACGTCGACGCGTTCTCCCAAGGCGCAATTCCTTATTAGACATAGCAAACAACTCCTACCGTTTTCTTAGAAGTCACTGTTCCATTTGCGCGAATATTCTCAATGAGAACCTAATGCAGAAGAGCGCTAAACTGGTATGCTCTCCCGGCTCCAAGTGGGTGTTGCCACACCGTACCGCACCTATAAGGCTCGATGGACTATGTTGAAAGTGTATCCGCGATCGGCCAAGCCAAAGTTCCAGTATCTCTTTCTGCTATCGCCGCGAGAAAGAGGCGAGTTTTTAAACATATAAGTGGTCGACTCTGAGGAATGCACAGACCAAAAGCTTTGCCGGCCATCCTGTGGGCCGGCCTGATCTCCGGAGGCCTCGACATCACGGCCGCGTTGGCTGTCTATGGTTTCTTCGGATTGAAGCCTGTGCGCTTACTGCAAGGGATTGCCGGCGGATTGCTCGGACCGCGTACCTTCGAAGGCGGACTCGCAACGGCGTTCCTTGGCCTTCTATGTCAATTTCTAATCGCGTTTTCGGCCGCTGCTGTCTACTTTGCGATGAGCCGCGGGTTGCCCTTTCTCGTAGAGCACGCTGTCGTTTCGGGTTTTCTCTATGGTGTGGCCGTCTATTTTTTCATGAATCGGATCGTCGTGCCACTCTCGGCTGCCACGAAATATCCGTTCTCTTTCAAGATGATGTTCATCGGGGTGGTTATACATATGTTTTGTGTTGGGCTTCCAATATCTTTAATGATTCGCCGATTCTCAACATGATCGAATCGCGGTCGTCACCTATTACGGTGGACTGGCTCTTGTATTCTTCATTGGATTACCCATCTCGCTTCTCGTGCGGCGATATTCGAGCGAACCGACATTGAGAGAAAGTTGAGCTTGCCGGTTAGCGCGGTTGATTCTGACCGCTGCATAGGCGGATCGGCACTGATAGGGTACCTGTCGCGGATCCCTCGGAAGTGGGCTCCTGACGTTGCGCGAAGTGGGTCTTGTAGTTCAATCATTTTAGTTCGATTACGGCGTTTAGTGGGCTCGTTCGTTCCCATACACAGCGGACACTTCATTGGAACAGCCGAACCGAATTTGGCTCGCCCAGCCATGATTCCGAAAAGGGTCGGCCTAGTTGTATTTGAGCAAATGGCCGCCAACGAGTTGACTGGACCAGCCGAGGCTTTTTCCCGAGCAAGGATGCCAACCGGCAACGGCCGCGAGTGCCGTTGTTACCAGGTATTGACACTTGGCATCGGTACCGCGCCGTGTGTGACTGAATGTGGCGTCATCGTAAAACCGCAGTCGGATATCAACGACGCGCCACCACTCGAAAGTCACCGAGCGTCTGCCACAAGACGTATCGCAACCCTCGGCACTGGAATCTACGCACTCGCAGCTACGAGGTTGTTGGACGGGTGCGACGTGGCGGTTCATTGGCGCTTAGCCAGAGATGTTGCTCTGCGATTTCCCAAGCTCCGGGTCACTGCCAATAGGTTGTTCCTGAAGGATGGGGCATTTTACACATCCGCCGGCGCGACTGCGGGCATCGACCTGACTCTTTCATTAATCGAGGAGGATTACGGGGCTCGAGTAGCCTTGACGGTAGCGCGCGAACTGGTCGTCTATCTCAAGCGCCCAGGTGGGCAGGAACAATATTCCGAACCGTTACAATTCCAAACGCAATCAATTTCGCGTTTGTCTGAGTTGGCGACTTGGATGCTTAGCCATCTGCACGAGGATTTGTCAGTGGAGGCTTTGGCAGCTAAAGCCTGCCTCTGTCCCAGACACTTTAGTCGGCGGTTCAAGGTAGAATTTGGCACGACTCCGGCCGATTTCGTCGAACGATTACGGCTTGATGAGGCTCGTCGCCGCCTTTCTAACGGCGACAACAGTGTGGAAAACGTCGGAACATCAGTAGGATTCAAAAGTTCCGACGCCTTTCGCCGCGCTTTTGAACGCCGACTTGGAGTTAATCCGAGCGACTATCGCCGACGTTTCGCTACCAGCTCAAGTTCCTCCGCTCCTGTGGATCGGCGGCGAGATGCGAACGGGTTTACGAAAGCTGCCTGATTGGTTTAGGAAAGGCGCTCGCGCTCCAGCCAGGCGGCGAAGGTCAGTCCGGCTTCTGGGAACCTGCAGAATAAAACGACCACCACGCGCGCCAGCGCGGCAGGCCGGCTCGTTAGCTTCAAGCTTCAGTTAGCTGGCGTTTCTGGCCACGAAAAGTCAACGGCTCAGCCACCGACATCCGAGAAGCGCAGCGCCGATAGCGACTGCATAAGGGCCGACCAGACACGCGACTGCGGCCACCGCCCATGCCACAAAGGCGATTCGGTCCCCTATCACTGGCGGCCCTGATGGTCTGTCGAGTTGAAGCTCGCGCCGCGTGCTGCCCACCAACTTCGAGAGGAGGCTGTCCTCGAACTGACCTGTGTACAGATTTCTCGTCCGACGACCCCGCAGGAAGGCGCGGTAGATCGCACTGGGAGCGATTCCGAGGCCCAGGGCAAAGGCGTTGAGGTTGAGGAACCAAGCGGCGTAGTGGCGGCCGCACCCGGACGCCACTTCCCACGCTCCAATCTCCGCCTCGCCCGACCAAGTCGTGTCGTATTCGGTTAGGATGTGGTGTAGGTCGTGCAGCTTGACCGCGCGCATGCGCGCCCTGGTGTTGGGAAAGTAGAACGAGACTGGGCCCGCCTTTAGCCTTACCCAGCGGCTGGTGTAACCGCCATCTCCAAAGCCGCTCCGCTCGAAGTACTGTTGCCGCGCCTCTCCCAGGGTGAGGTCGTTGCCGTATCG
>WNGD01011536.1_pt1 | contig 11447 bp, 13 predicted proteins | sample 5400671 | NCBI WGS metagenome assembly WNGD01 (sample SAMN13153369, study PRJNA577476) | soil metagenome | isolation source: 40 cm soil or saprolite under grassland replicate 2 | place: USA:California | collected 2016-06-15
GGCGTCATCGACCGACCAACGTCTCAGCAACGTGATGGACACAATTCTCTTCGAGCTGGAATCCGAGGGAGCCTTCACCTCCCCACTCGCTGGGGAGGTCGGCGGCAAAGCCGCCGGGCGGGGGTAGTCGGAGGCCAGCTTCACCTCCCCACTCGCTGGGGAGGTCGGCGGCAAAGCCGCCGGGTGGGGGCTTGGGCTTCCCGGGAGCCATGATGGAGTTTCACCTCCCCACTCGCTGGGGAGGTCGGCGGCAAAGCCGCCGGGTGGGGGCATCCGAGCCGAGTTCACCTCCCCACTTGCTGGGGAGGTCGGCGGCAAAGCCGCCGGGTGGGGGCTTGGGCTTACCGGGGGCCATGCAGGAGCTTCACCTCCCCGCTTGCCGGGGAGGTCGGCGGCGAAGCCGCCGGGTGGGGGTTTGGGCTTACCCCGGTCGCGAAGGAGCTGTGCCCGTCGACGCCCCTCTCAAACTCCCGTGAAGCCGGCACCCTTGAGGATCGATTGCCCGGCTGCAGAGAGGACATACGCGACGAACGCGTCGGCCTGTTCGGCATGCTGCGTCAGGAACATCGTGCCGATCGAATAGTCGGCGATCACGTTCTGCGCATCTGGTATCTCGACGCCTTCGACCTTGCTGTTGGTGACCACGTCGCTGTGATAGACGATCCCAGCGTCAGCCTCGCCAAGCGCCACCTTGCTCAGGACGCCGGTGACCTGCTGCTCCAGGCTGGCCGGGTGAACTGTGACTCCAGCTTTCGCGAGGGCTTGCTTGGCGTAGTTGCCGGCGGGAACCGAAGGATCCGCGAGGACGACGATGAGCCCAGAGCGGGCCAGGTCGGCCAGGCTGTGAACGCCCTTGGGGTTGCCGCGCTCGACAACGATCTCGAGCCGGTTGTGCACAAAGACTTTCGGATCGCCGCCAAGTAAACCGGCATCGTTCAGGCTCTTCATGTGGGCCGTATCGGCTGACGCGAAGACATCGGCCTGCGCACCCTGCGTCAGCTGCGTGGCGAGGGTCTGCGTTCCCGCGTAATTGAAGGTCGTCGTGATGTTCTCTGACGACTTGAGCTTGGCGGCGATCTTGTCGAACGCCGGCTGCAGGGAGGACGCGGCGAACACGGTCAGCGTCGACGGCCGATTCGTGCTCGCCGGACCGCCTGAGTCACCACACGAAGCGACCACCAAGAGCCCAGCGAAAGCGAGCGCTTTCCTGATCACCGGTGAAATCCTATCCCCGGCCTGGCCCACCCCTCGCGGGCCCACCCTCCTCCCGGCCAGTTCCCACCCCCGACCGGCCGACCCTAGCACCACGTTATGAGGCCGTCTTCACATCCACAACCCAGCCTGTTAATGGCCTTTCGTATGCTCGGCCGAGGATGGTCGGCCGAAGATGAACTATCACCTCGGCGAGTGGATCTCGATCCACGCCCGGGCCGAGCGCGTGCCGCCTCGATTCACCGTGTCGGTCACCCTCGGCGACCTGCCCGAAGGCTGGCAGCGAGGGGGCAAACATGCGCGCACCTGGTCCGGCCTCGTCGGCCTGGTCCTGCTCGCGCCCTTCGTCATCCTGCTCACCGCGAGCGTGCTGCACAACCTCGGCCTGAGCGCGCCCTACGCCTGGTTCTCCAGCTCCACCGTCGCGATCCTCGCCGGCACGATAAGTCTCTTCATCGGCATCCCGGTCGCGATCGCGATGAACCTCTGGCGCATCACCCGCCTCGGATGGCGACGCCACGCCGGCTCGCTCGACGGATTGATCGCGCTCGAGGTCGCGCCCCTTCACCTCACGGTGGTCGTGCTAGGGCTCCTCGTCGGCGGCCTCTTCGTCGCCCACCTCGCGGCAGATTCCTACGCCTGCATAAGCGGAGTCCGGTCGGCCTGCTGATCGCGTAGCCGCTTACAAACTCTTCACACCCGGCTAATGCCACGCGCGGTGCCGCGGGCTTGAATTCAGCTCATGGCGCTCGCGTCGACGGACGAACAGGCGAGCCCGCTCCCAGCCCCTCGCCGCGGTATCACCAGGCGACAGGCCCTTGCCGCTGCCCTCGCGACAGGCGTGGGAGTCGGAGCCGTACGCCTGCTCGGCGGCTCGATGCGGCAACTGGCCACGCCGCCCGCCGGATCCGCCACCGGTTGGATCTCGCCACTCAAATCGGAGTCCGCGCGCGTGATGCACCTCCTGCGCCGCAGTGCCTTCGGCTACTCGCCGGCGCAGCTCGAGGCCGCGTTGTCCGATGGGTTCGACAAGACGGTCGACCGCCTTATCGAGAGCAAGCCCACCGAGCCGCCGCCGCTCGAGGCCACGACCACGCCGGGCGGACGTTTTCCAATCGCCCAGCTGCAGCAATGGTGGATCAACCACATGCTCACCACTCAGACGCCATTCGCGGAGCGAATGACGCTTTTCTGGCACGGGCATTTCACAAGCGACTACCGCAAGGCAGCAGACAACACGTTCATGTACTGGCAAAACTTGACGTGGCGCCGCATGGCGATGACGGACCTCCGCTCGATGCTCATGGCGGTGACGACCGATCCGGCGATGCTGCGCTACCTCGACCTGGCGACATCGACCGGGCAGAACCCCAACGAGAACTACTCGCGCGAGCTGATGGAGCTCTTCACGATGGGCCCCGACAACTTCACCGAGCAAGACGTGCGCGAAGGCGCGAAGGCCCTCGCCGGGTGGCAGCTGCCCAAGCCCGACTCGATCGCGACTGTAACCGTGAACAAAAACGTGACGCGCCGGCTGCCAGTCTTCTCGACCCAACACAGCGGAGTCTTCAACCCGCGACGCGCCTACAGCGGCAGCGTCACCTTCCTCGGACATCAAGGCAAGCTGGACGCAGAGGGCGTCATCGACCGCATCCTCGCCCAGCCGTCGACGGCTCCATTCCTCGCGACCAACGTGGTCCAGCACTTCGTGACCGGCCGGCCGTCGACCAGCTACGTGGCGGCGCTCGGCGACACCTTCCAGCGCTCTCGCTACGACATGAAGACGCTGATGCGCGCGATCTTCAAGAGCCCCGAGTTCACCTCCGATCAGAGCTATCGCGCGCTGGTCAAGTCGCCGGTCGAGTTCATGGTCCACGCCGCGCGGGCTCTCGGTAACCCATCAATCGTGAAGGTCATCACCGGGGCAGGTTCGGGCATGGGTCAGACGCTGTTCGACCCGCCGGACGTCAACGGCTGGCCGAGCAACGAGGCGTGGATCTCCTCCAACACCGTGGTCGAGCGCGTCAACTTCGTGACCGCGGCGCTCGCGCAGACGAAAGGCGCGCTGCCCTCACCCCATGACGCGGTGCACCGCCATCTCGATGGGGTGCTAGGCGTCCAGACCTCGAGCCTCCTCAACCAGACCGCGGACGACCGAGCGCGCTGGTTCATAACCCTCGCCTCGCCGGAATTTCAGCTCAAGTAGGTGCACGCAAGATGACGAGAGAAGTCGGCATCAACCAGCTCAAGCGGCGCGACTTTCTGAAGGCCGGGCTTGTTTTCGGCGCAGGTGCGTCCGGCCTGGCCGCCGGCTACGCGGCGGTTCCCGACGCGTTCGCCCGCGCCGTCTACGCCGCCAAGCGCGAGGGCGTGCCCGAAGCTCGCCGGATCGATGGTGTCGCAGGCCTTGCCGCTCAACGCCCATTACGGCCTGAACCACAACCTCGCCGGCATCAAAGGCCTGTGGGACAAGGGCAAGGTCGCGATCGTCCAGGGCGTGGGCTACCCCAACCCGACCTTCTCTCATTTCGAGTCGATCCGGATCTGGGAGACGGGCGATCCGACGCGGCGCCAGGTCGACGGCTGGCTCGGCCGAACCCTCGCCACGAGCTACGACTCCAACGGCCATCCGCTGACCGGTTGCGCGTGCGGAGCGACGGACGCACCGGGCGCACTGCGCGACCTGCAGGCCACATTGACCGTGATCCAGAACCAGAAGACCTTCGGGTTCACAGGCGGAAGCGAGGTGGAGGCTGCGGTCGGCGCCCTGTACAAAGGCACGCCCGGCATCTACGGCGCACTTTTCGACACCGCGATCGCCACCGCGACCGAGACGATGGCCACCCTGCGCACTTCGTCGACCTCGTATCAGCCGATGGCCGACTACAGCGACAAGGTCAAGCTCGTCTACTCGTCGAAGAACCAGCTTGCAGCGGCGCTGCAGCTCGCGGCCGAGCTCATCGTCACCGGCACCGGTGTGAAGCTCCTCCACGTCACCCTCGGTGGCTTCGACACGCACTACACCGAGCTCAGCCGCCACGACGACCTGATGGGTTACCTGGACTCGGCGGTCTCGGCTTTCTACCAGGACCTTGCCGCCCACCACATGGCGGACAAGGTGCTCATCGCGACGTGGTCAGAGTTCGGCCGCCGTCCGAAGGAGAACGCAAGTGGAGGCACCGACCACGGCGCGGCCGCCCCCCTGCTTTTGATCGGCGACCCGGTGCATGGCGGTCTCTTCGGCGAAGAGCCGAGCCTGACGAGTCTCGACGGCACCGGCAACCTCAAGTACGCCGTCGACTTTCGGTCCGTGTATCAGGAGATCCTGAGCGGCCACCTTGGGGCCGACTCGGGGCAAATCCTCGGTTCGACTTTCGAGAAGGTTCCGTTCCTGAAGGCGCCGGTCGCCGTCTGACATGCGCACGCTGCTGCTGAAGGCGGCCGCGACGGCGGTCACCCTTGCCGCCACCGTGGTCTCTGCTTTTTTCGTCACGTCGCATTTCAAGAACCCGCAGGGACCCCTTCAACCGGTGGTGCTGGCGGGCAACAGCTCGGAGGTCGGTGTCATGGGAGGTTCGTTGAGCATCGGGCCATCCGTGCAGCCCAGCAACGACGAGCCGGTTGCCTCGACATACGCATCGTGACCGCCGACCAGTTCTTCTGGCTGCTGGCCCGCGTCACAGGCCTCAGCTCGTACGCGACTCTTGCGATCGCCCTGGTGACCGGAATCGCGTTGCGCACCGCGGTGCTCGATTGGTTGGCCGGCAACCGCGCGCTCCGCTCGCTGCACGAGTTCACCACGGTGTTGTGGATCCCACTGGCGGGAATTCATGTGCTGGCACTGCTGCTGGACACGACGGCGCGCCTCGGCATCCTCGACGTCGTCGTGCCTTTCCACTCGAGCTACGGCACGCTGGCGATCGGGCTCGGCGCGCTCTCACTCGATTTGCTGGTTGCGGTGACGGTCACGGCGCTGCTGAAACGCCGGATCCGGAAGGACGTCTGGCTCTGGATCCACAGGCTCGCCTACGGGGCCTTCGCGTTGATCTTTCTCCATGCGGTCCTGAGCGGGACCGACTTCAGCGACCCCACGGTCTCGGCGATCACCTGGGGCTTCGCCGCAGCCCTGCTAACACTGAGCCTGGCCCGCCTCTTCGGTGGCCGTCTCCCCGCATGAATGGATAGTCCGGACGAACCGGGCAGAAGTCCGAAGCAAACCTCAGACAGGCCGGACTATCCGGGTAGGCCGGAGCGGCCGGGGCTAAGCCGCGACCCAATGGCGCAGCTGGATCACGCGGTTGCGCAGCTGCTGCTCCGCCTCCAGCGGCGTGTCGATCTCCTTTCGCTCCCGGTGCCAGCGCTCCATCGCGAGGTCGAGCTGGGCGGTCTGCAGACGTGACACCTTGAAGTACGCCCGAAAACCCGCACGGTTAAACGCCTGCAACCGCTGCTGCAGCCGTCGCCAAGGGCTCGCGAGAACCGGCACCTCCTCGGGAAGAATCGCGCCATATCCACTGGCCGCCTCCTTGCGCATCTGGTCGAGCAGGTTCTGGCCCTCGTACCGGATCCCGAACAGCAAAAGCGCGATCAAGGCCGCCGTGAACGGCCCGGTCATGATCAGCGTCCGCAGGTGGATCTCGACGAGACCAAAGAGCGTGTTCTCGATCGGAAACAATGTCGCCCACGCATCCCATGAGAAGTGGCCCGCGATGGCCACGATGAATCCGGCGACGATGGCGAGAATCTTCTGGCGCATGCGAGGCAGCTGTCGCGCAATGCCCACGCCGGCGCCGATGAACGCCGTGTACGTCGCGTGTCCGAAGAACAGGCCAAGCACCTGACGGCCGTACCACTGGATGCCGGCCGCCACCGCGCCGTTGTTCTCCGGCGCAAAGATCGAATAAAGGTTGGTCATGTAGCTGATCGATTCCAGATAGTTGAAGCCGAGACCGACGGCGGCGCCATAGACGATTCCGTCGACGACATCGTCGAACTCGTTGCGCATGACCAGGAACAGCAACAACACCGCGACGCCTTTCGCGAGCTCTTCGAGGATGCCGGCCATAAAGGCGAGCGAGGTGTCGAGGCCGGGCCCCGGAACCAACGCGTGTTGCGCTGACTGTTCCCAGATCGTCTCGCCCCACACGACAAGGCTTGTCGCGACGATGGCGCCCCACGCAGCCGCCACCAAAACGAGGCGCCATGGCTCCTTGTGATTGCGGTCCATTCGGCGCACCACCAGCAGGCCGAACGCCGTCGTCGGCAAGCACACGAGCGCGCACACCGCGGCCACCCCTGGACCTGCCGACTGCGTGAACAAGAACACGTCTATGACCAGGAGCCACAGCAGGACACCGAGCCCGATCAGAACCGCGGCGCGGATCAGATGCTTGCGTCGCATCGCGCGGTCCCGGTTGTAGGCGCGGACAAGAATGAAGGTGCCGAGCGCGATCAGGGCCACGGCCAGCAGCCCGTAGAGGGATGCGCGCCCGGGAATGGTGTCGAGGTAGACGTAGTTGAGCAGCGAGCTGGCAACCAGGGCCACCACGACCAGCGCCGCGAGCGCAAACGCGATCCGATACCTGCCCGGGCGAAGCCTGGACTGCGGGTTGGCCGCCGGCGGTGTGGTCGTCGAGATCACTAGCGATCCACCAGCACGAACCTGCGGCCCAGCACCTCGACCGGCACGCCATCGATGACCCGTTCGACCACGAACGTGTAGCGCCCCGGCAGGACGTAATGAAAACCCTCAGGCACATCGACCGGGATGACGGACTTGTCGGCCAGGGACGAAGGAGAAGCAGGTCCTACCAGCCCGCGCAGTGAGCCGAAGCTGTCGTACCAGCGCGCGTCAACCACGAGGTTGTTCGGCAGCGACGACCAATCGACCTTGGCCGCGAACTCCTCTGTGCGCGGAAACTCGGAGCGATCGCCGCCGACCGCGCCCTTGGTCGCCGGGTCGTACTGGTACACGCCGACGATGCGGGCCTTGACGCCGGTCGTCTGGCCGAGCGGTTCGAAGTAGACGAACTGGACAAGTCCGATGGCGAGAATCACCGTGCCGACCGTCGCAAATATGAGCAGGGTGCGGTACAGGACCTTCAGCTGGTCGTAAGTGGTGGCGCTCAAGTCCGCTCAGTCGAATGGATTTGTCGGCGCGTTGTCAAGGCAGAAACGAGAAGGAGGTTTCACGAGATGCCACAAAGCGCCTGGAGCGACAAGCGCGAACGCCAGTACGAACACATCAAGGAAGGCCTGCTCGAGCGTGGCACGGGAGCGGACAGGGCGGAGGAGATCGCGGCGCGCACCGTCAACAAGGAACGGGCGCAGCACGGGGAGGCCATGGAATCCAGCCGTACCTCGGTCCAGGACCTCTCTCCGGGCCGGCGCGGCGGGCTGCGCTCGCACCGAGGTTCGGGAGGGCGGACCTACGACCAGCTTCGCAACGAGGCGAAGGAGCGGGGGATCAAGGGTCGCTCGCGGATGAGCAAAGCCCAGCTGGAGAAAGTCCTCAGCCGGTAGAGGCTCAGCCGGACAGATCCTCAACCCATCTGAAATTCGTTGTGGCGCAGGATCGGGATCCATGCGCCGCCCGCGTCGCGTCCGTCGACATCGACCTCCGGGCCGCCGACCATGAAGTCGGTGTGTACCGCGGAGTGGTTGAGGCCCACGGCGCGGTCCGCCTCGTCATCGACGCAGAAGCCAAAGCCGGCGCCGTACGCCAGGTGGCTGGTCGCGTTCTCATCGAACAGCGTGTTGGCGAATATCAGACCAAGTTTGCCGACCTCGGATGAGCCGTCCACCAGAGCGACCTCACCAAGATGACTTGCGTTCTGGTCAACGGCGAGCTCGCCGCGCACGACGTCCTCGCCGCTGCTCGCGCTGACGTTCGTGATGCGTCCATCATGAAACTCGAAGGCCAGGTCCTTCACCACGGTGCCGCGCATCTCGAGGGGTCGCGTCGAACGGATGTGACCCTCGGCGCGGCGGCAATCGGGTGACGTGAACACCTCTTCGGTCGGCAGGTTCGCCACGTGCTTGACACCGAAGCTCGTCTCGTCGTCGCCCCCGCTCCACCGCGAGCTCGGCAGGAGGCCGACGACAAGGTCCGTGCCCGGACCGCGATAGCGCAACGAGTCGAAACGTTTCTCGTTCAGCGCCGAGGCGATGCGGTCGAGGCGCGCCAGGTGGTCTCGCCACGCTTTTGCAGGATCCGGTCGGTCGAGGCGGAGCGCCTTCTCCACCACGCTCCACAGAGCCTCCGTGTCCGGTTTGCCGAAGATCTGTTCCGCCCATGCGGGAGTCGGGGCGGGGACGATCGTCCAGTTGACCGCCTTGTCGGTCACCATGTCGAGCCACTCGGCGCGAAACTCTCGCGGGCCTGCTTTGCCGACTTTGTCGCCGGGAAGATCGGAGAGAAGATGCGGTTCGGGGTCGCCGGACACCTGGATGAAGCAACCCTTCTCCTGCCGCAGAGTCTTCAACATCACCAGGTCCCAGGGCATGGATTGGCCCAGCGATTCTTCAGGTCCGATCTCAATCAGCGCGCGCCTGAAGTGGCGGTCGATGTACTGGGATTCGACGCGTCGGGCGCCGGCGCGATACGCGGCGCGCGCGATCTCGCGCATCAACGGGGCGTTGCCGAGGAGGCCGTTGATCACGACGAGCTGTCCGGGTTGCACGTTGGCGCCCACCGAAACGGTCAGCTCCGCTAGTCGCTCGAGTCGGTGGTTGCCGGCCACGCCTGCCAAGGCTACTCTGCGCTCGTGGATGGGCGGCTGATCGACGCGACGCCGTCAGCGACGGCACTGTGGTCGACTGCACGGGAGCATCTGGTCACGCTGTTTGCCTCGGTGGACGATGTCGAGGTCCTGCTGCGGGAAAAAAACCTTGCTCGGGCTGACTGGCGGACCGACAGCCGATTTCAACATGTGCTTGTTTGACGATTCGCCGAATCTTGCGGAGATAGTCGCGGATTCGGTTGCACGAGTCAGGTCCAGGGGCCTTCCCGCGTTGTTCATGCTGTCGTCGGAAGCGTCGCGGAGCCTCGGCGGACGGAGCGCTGAACTCGGCCTCAGTTCCGTCGGCGAAGCGCCGCTGATGATCTTCTCGGGCGAGATACCCGAGCTGACACCCGGCTACGAGGTGGTCAGGGTGACCGACGAACTCGGCGTTCACGAGGTCGCGAACATGGTTGCCACCGCCTTCGAGCTGGACCGTGAGTGGGTCGGGAAGACTTTCGCGTCCAAGAGACTTGCTGAGAGCTCTACCGCCTTCTACTTGGCCAGGGCAGCTGACCGACCCATGAGCACGGTGACGACCAGCGGTAGTGGTGGGACCGTCGGGATCTGGTCGATGGCAACGCCCCCAGATTTCCAGCGCCGCGGTGCGGGCAAGGCGGCGCTCCTCGGAGCGATGGCCCACAGCCGATCGAAAGGTGCCCACACCTTTTATCTGATCGCGACACCTGCCGGCAAACCCCTGTATGACTCGGTCGGCTTCAGAACCGTCGAAACATTTCCGATGTACGTTCTCAGCACTTGACCTGGCAACCCCTCAGGGTGGTGCGGCGGAGAGGAGTTGAACCTCCACGTCCTTGCGGACACTAGCTCCTGAAACTAGCGCGTCTGCCATTCCGCCACCGCCGCTTTTTCGGGGCGAAACGTGAGTATACCCACGCTCTGGTTATTTCCAGATCCGCGGCATAAGCTTCACGCGCGATGAGCAGAACTGCGTGGATTTTGGCCGTGATTCTGCTTTTCGCCTGCAGCGGATCGCAGCCGGCGGCGCAAACAAGCCCGACCCTGCGCACGCCAGGTGCCCTCGGCGACACGTGGACTGGCGATGGCACCGCGTGGCACCAGGTAAGCGTGGCGGGACCGAAGCCGCGCTATTCCGCGTCACTCGCATATGACGCGCAACACCACGTCTTCGTGCTTTTCGGTGGGCAGACCGCACAGGGCTCCTCAGACGAAACCTGGACCTGGGACGGCAGCAAATGGACGTCGATGTCGCCGACCCACAAACCACCCGCTCGACGAGCCGCGGCGATGGCTTACGACCCGTCCCATCAGGTCGTGGTTCTATACGGAGGGCTGGTCCAGGACAACAACGAGGGCATCGCTTCCTCTGACACCTGGACGTGGAACGGCTCCGACTGGACGCTGATAAGCGCCATTACGAAGGCGCCCGGTGACCGGGAAGGCCCGCGCATGGTGACAGCGGGGAACAGGGTGATGCTCTTTGGTGGACGGTGGTACAACATCAAGTACTTCGGGGATGCGTGGACGTGGGACGGCAAGGCCTGGGCGCGCGTCGACAGCAACCCCACGCCGCCCGGCCGCGCGAATGCCGCCGTCATCTGGAATCCGGTGGAGGGGTCCCTCTTCGTCTACGGAGGCACCGGTTTCAGGTCTGACGCCGGGATCGGGGCGCTGGGCAAATCGCTCGGTGACGCCTGGTCCTTGAAGAATGGCGCGTGGACCGAAACCAAGGTATCGGGCCTTAACGCGACGGCTAACGCAAACGCCATTTGGAATCAGAAAACCAGAAGCTCGGTCGTGGTCTTTGGCATCACGTGCCCAGAGCCGACCAATGCGGCATGGCTCTTTGACGGCGCCGTTTGGACGCAGGGTCCCCGGCCGGTAATCCCGGCGCGGTGGGGAGCCGCGGTCGCAGAAGACCCACAAGGAAACGTGCTGGTATTTGGCGGGTCAGACGAACCGGGCTGCTAGCTCTGAACCGACTTGACTTTGAGTCCGGCTGGCGGCCGGGCCGCGAGCGCCGGCAGTCACGGGTTTCATAGGCGGTTCAAACCCGCGAGCGCCGGCAGTCGCACCCTAGGACGCGACGAACAGCGTGTTCCACGCCGCCTCGACCAGCTCCGGCGTGAGCTGCGGACGGACGCCCCGCGCTGACGAGACGTCGACCAGCCGCTCGAGCAAGTCGCGAGGGTGGTTGCCGCGAAGCGGCCGCCCGCCATACATGGTCTGGATCATCTCCAGGGCCGGCGGCGCCGGCGGAATCGTCAGCCGTTCCCGCTCGCGTTCGAAGATGCGGCAGTACATGTCCCACGTCGGGTCGGGCATCAACACCTTGTAGGCCAGCCGGCGCAGGTACGCCTCGTCGAGCAGCTCGGCAGGCTTGAGGTTCGTCGACAACGCGAGCTGGGCACGGAACGGGATCTCGACCTTGCGTCCGCTGGACGTGAGGTTCAGGAAATCCGTGTCCTGCTC
>WNGD01006227.1_pt1 | contig 11446 bp, 10 predicted proteins | sample 5400671 | NCBI WGS metagenome assembly WNGD01 (sample SAMN13153369, study PRJNA577476) | soil metagenome | isolation source: 40 cm soil or saprolite under grassland replicate 2 | place: USA:California | collected 2016-06-15
CTGTTACCACCCGAGCCAGCAGAACACCTTCACCGGGCGGGTCACCCACGCCATGCTCGACGCCGTTTTCATGCGGGCGCGGCACGTGGCCTTCGGCTAGCTCCGGCTGTTCCGAGCGTCGCCGCCCGTGGTACCCGCTGCCGCGGAGGTTCATCGGCCCCCGGGCCGCGTATCCGGCACGATCGATGGCCCCGCTTCTCTTCCGCCGGGCCAACGGGACCGCTGCGCAGAGCTTGTGAAATTTTTCACGATCTACGTCTGTTGAGCACTGTGGACAGGCGCAACGGAAGGACAACAGGCAATGACCCAAACCCGCCGGGGCCTTCGACCGGCTACTGGCCGCACGTCGCGCGTGCCTCGGATAGTGATCGTCGGCGGTGGCTATGTCGGCATGTACACCGCGCTCCACCTGCGGCGTAAGCTGCGCAGGAACGAGGCGGATGTCTGCGTCATTGACCCGAAGTCGTACATGACCTACCAGCCGTTCCTGCCGGAGGCGGCGGCGGGGAACCTCGCGGAACGCCACGTCGTGGCGCCGCTGCGCCAGGTGCTTCGCGGCGTCCAGGTTCTGAACGGAAGCGTCACGGCCATCTCACATGCCGGTCGCTATGTGGACTTCCGGCCGCTCGTGGGCGACGTGCGCAGGATCGGTTACGACCTCATCGTTGTCGCACCAGGATCGATCTCAAGAACACTTCAGATCGACGGACTAGCAGATCACGGAATCGGATTCAAAACCGTCGGTGAGGCGATATACCTGCGCAATCATGTACTTACACAGCTCGATATCGCGGCATCGACACAAGATCTTAAGGTCCGCCGCAAGGCCCTTGCCTTTGTCTTCGTCGGCGCGGGCTTTGCCGGTGTGGAGGCGCTCGCCGAACTGGAGGACATGGCGCGGGGCGCCTGCCGCTATTACCCCGGTCTCGCGCCAGCAGACATGCGATGGATGCTGGTAGAAGCGACAGACCGCATCCTTCCTGAGGTCGGTCCAGAGATGGGCCGCCGCGCCATCGACGAGCTGCGCACGCGGGGCATCGACGTTCGGCTCAGCACCCGTTTGGCTTCCGCCGTGGACGGCCGGATCGTGTTGGACGACGGCACTGAAGTGGACGCGAGCACTCTGGTGTGGACAGCGGGAGTGAAGCCGAATCCCATGCTGATCAACAGTGATCTACCCCTGGATTCCAGTGGGCGGCTCAGGGCGACAGCCGAGTTGACCGTGCCCGGTACACGGGGCGTGTTCACCGCCGGGGATTGTGCTGCGATCCCAGATCTCACTGCGCCGGACGGCGGAGCAGCAACGATGTGTGCGCCCAACGCTCAGCACGCGCTCCGCCAAGCGCGGCGGCTCGCCCTCAACATCCGCGCGCACCTGCGCGGTAAGCCGCTCGAGCCGTATCGGCATGCGTACGCGGGTTCGGTCGCGAGCCTGGGCCTGCACCGGGGCGTCGCGTCGGTCTATGGCGTCAAGCTCACCGGCTGGCCCGCATGGTTCCTGCACCGGACCTATCATCTGGCTCGCGTGCCAACCCTGAACAGGAAGGTTCGGGTCGTGGCCGACTGGACGCTCGCTCTGCTCTTCCCGCGCGAGATCGTGTCGCTGGGTACGGTGGAACGGCCCAGGGAAGAGTTTGAGCAGGCACTTGCCGCAGCCAACCAGGCACGTCAGGCCAGTTGAGGATCATCAGCCCCATTGAATAATGGCCCTTTACACAAAAAAGTGCGAACCCTATTCAATCGGGTAAGGGTGACAGGTGCCGGCGCGAGGTACTATTTCCTCGCCCCCGTAGCCCAAGGGAAGAGGCTGGCCCCCTAAAAGGGTCCCCAGTGTCGGTTCGATTCCGACCGGGGGCACGAGCGGGCCTTGCTGCTTGTCGGCCTTTGGCCTACTGCGCCGTTGCCCGCGGTGTCGGCCCGGGGGCGACACCGCGGCCCCCGATGCGGGACGTGCGAGTCAGCCGCTTACGTCGGGGCCCGCACGGGTGATCGTCACGCGGATGATCACGCGCTTGTCGCGCTCCATGGCCGCACGGTAGTCGGCCCAGTCCGGGTGCTCACCGGCGATGGTGCGGTAATAGCCCACGAGAAGCTCCATGGCGGCTGGCAACGAGACCACTTCGGCGGTCCCGTCCACCTGAACCCAGTCACCGAAGAAGCTGTCGCTGAACACACACAGCGATGCGCGGTTGTCGCGTCGCAGGTTACGAGTCTTGACAGCCGCCTCGCGGCTACTGATCAGCGCCCTGCCTTCCGCGTCAACCGCGGCGAGCACTGGCGACAGCTGCGGCCTGCCATCGGCACGAACCGTGGCAAGTATCGTGCGGTGGTGGGTCCGCAGGAACTCGCGGGCGCGGTCTAGATCCACCTCAACCGCTGTAGAGGCGGGTGCGCCGCCGCAGCTCGTACTCGTGAACTATCGCGCTCGCATAGCCATGCGTTAGGCCGTGTTCGTCAGCCAGCCAATGGGCGCGTTCCTCACAGCGGAGGAACGCAGGGCCGGACTCGATGCTCCTGAACCACTCAGGTAGGTCACGTCCTGTGACGCCGGGGATGCGAGCGATCAGGTTCTTATGCATCTCCGTCGAGTGATTCAGAGACAATTGGCACCTCCAGGGTGAGCTCCTCTTTGTGCGAGCGTGCACCAGCCGTTGGCCCATTACAAGTCCTTGCCCCCAGCTTTCGGTCAGATCGAACGTGCTGTGCAGGTGGCGTTGAGGTTGCGGTGCCGAGAACGCCGCGCAGGTCAGCGCCGTAGCCGCCGCCCAGGTCGGCTCGTGGCTCCGTGACCCCTTATCCGGCGTCAGCTCAGCCTTTCAAAGATCATTGCCATCCCCTGGCCGCCGCCGACGCACATGGTTTCCAGGCCAATCGCCTTGTCGTGGAATTGGAGGCCGTTGATCAGCGTCGTGGTGATGCGGGCGCCCGTCATGCCAAACGGATGGCCGACGGCGATCGCCCCGCCGTTCACGTTGAGCTTGTCCAGGTCGACGCCTAGGTCGGTGTAGCTCGGGATGACCTGAGCGGCGAATGCCTCATTGATCTCCACCAGGTCAATGTCACCGACCGTCATACCAGCCCTCGCGAGAGCGCGCCTCGATGCCTCGACCGGCCCGAGACCCATGATCTCCGGCGACAGCGCGGACACGCCGGAGGACACGATGCGGGCGAGCGGCTGGATGCCCAATTCGGCCGCCTTCGTATCACTCATCACGATCACTGCGGCAGCGCCGTCGTTGAGCGGGCAGCAGTTGCCCGCGGTCACCGTACCGTTCGGCCGGAACACCGGCTGCAGCGCCGCGACCTTCTCGATCGTCGCACCTGGCCGTGGGCCGTCGTCCTTGGTGACAACGGTGCCGTCTGGCATGGTCACCGGGGTGATCTCGCGCTGCCAGAACCCATCCGCGATCGCCTTCTCTGCCAGGTTCTGCGACCGCACCCCGAACTCGTCCTGTTGCGCGCGGGTAACTCCGCGCAGCGCGGCCACGTTTTCTGCGGTCTGGCCCATGGCGATATAGACATCTGGGAGCGCGCCTTCCTGGCGCGGGTCCGTCCAGCCCGGGCCGCTGCCCGCGGACTGGCCCGGCCCGCCTTCCGCCTTTCTGGCGGTGCGCGCAAGCGCATCGGCGAACCGCGGGTTGTGCGTGTTGGGCCAAAAGTCGCTGCTGCCGGAGGCGTATCGGCTGACGCACTCGACGCCGGCCGATATGAACGCGTCGCCTTCGCCGCTCTTGATGGCGTGGAACGCCATCCGGGTCGTCTGCAGCGAGGATGAGCAGTACCGGTTCACCGTGGTGCCGGGCAGGTGGTCGTGGCCGAGTAGGATCGCCATCACCCGCGCGATGTTGAAACCCTGTTCCCCACCCGGCTGGCCGCAACCAACCATGAGGTCCTCGATCTCGGCCGGGTCAAGCTGCGGCACCTTGTCCAGGACCGCGCGAACTACCTGAACGGCCAGGTCATCGGGCCTGATCTCCCTGAGGCTTCCCTTGAGCGCGCGGCCGATGGGGGAGCGAGCAGTGGCGACTACGACTGCCTCGGGCATGGTGCGCATCTCCCGTCAAGCTGGTGGATTACTCAACGGTAACCCATCGTGCGAGCGCGGACGACGAGTGAAGTGGCATGATCACAGCGTGGGGCTGCGGGCGTCCGATACCGTCGAGCCGAGGGGTCGCGTCGTCACGCGGTCCTTCGCGCCTTCTCATCACAAGCCGGTCCTGACAGGGGCGATGCACATGCAGGTTTATGACTCGCTCGCCGAACTCGTTGGCAACACCCCGCTCGTCCGGCTGAAAAAGGTGACCAGGGACATCGCCGCTGACGTGCTTGCCAAGGTGGAGTACGTCAACCCGGGCGGTTCGGTGAAGGACAGGATCGCGCTGCAGATGGTGCAGGAAGCAGAGGCGTCAGGCGCGCTGCGCCCCGGTGGCACCATCGTGGAGCCGACCTCAGGCAATACAGGCGTTGGCCTCGCCATCGTTGCCGCTGAGAAGGGCTATCGCTGCGTGTTCGTATGCCCGGACAAGGTCGGCCATGACAAGATCGCGGTTCTCCGCGCCTTCGGCGCCGAGGTTGTGGTTTGCCCGACTACGGTCGCGCCGGATCATCCGGACTCCTACTACAGCGTCTCGGATCGTCTGGTCACCGATATCACCGGCGCATGGAAGCCAGATCAGTACACGAACCCGGCGAACCCGGCGTCGCACTACCAGACCACGGGTCCCGAGGTCTGGGCGCAGACCGACGGCAGAGTTACCCATTTCGTGGCCGGCATCGGGACCGGCGGCACGATCACGGGGACGGGGCGTTACCTCAAGGAGGTGTCGGGCGGACGGGTCCAGGTGATCGGCGCCGATCCCGAGGGTTCGGTGTATTCCGGTGGCACGGGTCGGCCGTACCTGGTTGAGGGCGTGGGCGAGGACATCTGGCCCGCAACCTACGACCCCTCCGTGTGCGACCGGGTCATCGCGGTGAGCGATAAGGAGTCCTTCGGCATGACCCGGCGGCTCGCTCGGGAGGAAGCGCTTCTCGTGGGCGGTTCGGCCGGGCTTGCCGTCGTCGCGGCGCTACGCGTTGGCGCGCAGGCAAGTGCCGGCGCTGTGATCGTCACGCTGTTGCCTGACGGTGGCCGCGGCTATCTGTCGAAGATATTCAATGACGACTGGATGGCCGATTACGGCTTCCTGCAGACGGAGACGGCTGAGGCCCGGGTCGCAGATGTGCTCGCTCGAAAGGGCCCGTCTCTTCCGGAGTTCGTGCATGCCCACCCAAACGAGACTGTCGGCACCGCCATCGAGATCCTTCGCGAGTACGACGTGTCACAGCTCCCGGTCATGAAGGTCGAGCCCCCCGTCATGGCGGCCGAGGTGGTCGGCTCGATCGTGGAGCGGGATTTGCTCGACGCGCTGCTGTCCGGCCGTGCCCGGTCGGCAGACCCGGTGGACAGACACATGTCCGAGCCCTTGCCGATGATCGGGTCCGGCGAACCGGTGAGCCGCGCGGTCGAGGCGCTGGAAAAGGCGGGCGCCGCCGTGGTGCTGGTCGACGGAAAGCCGGTCGGCATGCTCACCCGCCAGGACATGCTCGCGTTTCTCGTTGGTGACGGCTCATGACTCCCGCGCACGCTGGACGTGACGCGGGACCCGCAGGCAGCTCCGGCGGGCCCGCGCGGTCGGCGCGCGTGCCAGGCGATCACGGGTTCCAAACGCTGGCGATCCACGCCGGCCAGGACCCTGATCCGATCACCGGCGCGGTGGTGCCGCCCATCTACCAGGTCTCGACCTACAAACAGGACGGTGTTGGCGGACTGCGCGGCGGCTATGAGTATTCGAGGACCGCGAACCCAACTCGCGGCGCGCTTGAGGAATGCCTCGCCGCCCTTGAGGGGGGCACGCGCGGGCTCGCGTTCGCCTCCGGCATGGCCGCAGAAGACTGTCTGCTGCGCGCGGCATGCTCCCCGGGCGACCGGGTGCTCATCCCTGACGACGCCTACGGCGGAACGTACCGGCTCTTCGCGAAGGTTCTGGACCGCTGGGGCTTGCGCCACGTCCCCGCACGGATCACCGACGCGGCAGCCGTTAAGGACGCTCTTGACGCCGCGCCGACGCGGCTGGTGTGGGTCGAGACGCCGACCAACCCGCTGCTTGGGATCGCCGACATCGCTGCGATCGCGCGTCTGGCACATGACGCGGGAGCGTTGCTTGTTGTGGATAATACGTTCGCGTCGCCGTACCTACAGCGTCCGCTGACCCTCGGTGCCGATGTCGTGGTGCATTCCACGACGAAGTACCTGGGGGGGCACTCCGACGTGATCGGCGGGGCGCTTGTGGTAGCCGACGCCGCGCTCGGTGAGGAACTCGCGTTCTATCAGAACGCGATCGGCGCAGTGGCGGGACCGTTCGACGCATGGCTGACGTTGCGCGGGATAAGGACACTCGCCGTGCGGATGGACGCGCACTGTGCGAACGCAGCCAGGATCGCGACCGCGCTCGACGTTCACCCCGCTGTCGCATGCGTGCTGTACCCGGGTCTGCCATCCCATCTGGGCCATGAGGTAGCGGCAAAGCAGATGCGCGGGTTCGGCGGAATCGTGTCACTGCGGTTGCGCGACGGCGAGGATGCCGCGGTTGCGCTGTGCGAGCGCACCGAACTGTTCACGCTTGGCGAGTCGCTTGGCGGTGTCGAGTCACTGATCGAACATCCAGCCCGGATGACACACGCGTCCGTGGCAGGTTCGCCGCTCGAGGTCCCCGCAGACCTGGTTCGCCTCTCCGTTGGCATCGAGACCTGCAGCGACCTGCTTGATGACCTGGCCGGCGCGCTCGGCTGACGGCGAATGAGCACATCGAAATGAGCGCGGCCGTGACGGGCCTCGCCTTCGTCTTGGCGATCGATCACAGGAACTCATTGCGAAAGTGGTACCGCGCGGTCACAGGAAGGCCGCCGGCCGATACCGGCGCGCTCCGCGCGGCCAAGGAGGTTGTCCTCGACGGCTTGCTGCATGCGATCGGCGCCGGGATGCCGGCGAAACAGGCGGTGTTGTTGGCGGACGAGGAATACGGCGCGGCGGCGATGGGGCGGGCGCGGGAGCACGGAATCGTCACGGCGGTTGCCGTTGAGCGAAGCGGGCAGCCCGAGTTCAGCTTTGAATATCGTGATCGTTTCGGCGAGCACATCGAAGGCAGCGGCGCCGACATCGTCAAGGCCTTGGTGCGCTACAACGTCGAAGGTGACAAGCGGCGCAACGGCCACAGCCGGGAACGGCTGGCGGAACTGGCTCGCTGGCTCGACGGTAGCGGTCGTCCGCTGATGCTTGAGCTGCTTGTGCCCCCACTGGCCGATCAGCTTGCCGGGATCGGAGGTGACCGCGAGCGGTTCGACCGCGAGATGCGGCCAGCGCTCACCGCGCGGGCGATGCGGGAACTCCTGGCGGTCGGCCTTGTTCCGCGCTACTGGAAGATCGAAGGTCAGGCGAGCACGGCAGCATGCGAGGAGCTCGCCCGGGCAGCGGGGCGGACTGCGCGGACGCGCTGTCTGGTGCTGGGCCGTGGGGAGGACGCCGCCGCCGTCCGTCGCTGGCTCACGCTTGCCGCGCCAGTCGATGGTTTTGGCGGGTTCGCCATCGGGCGGACCATCTGGTCCGGGCCGCTGGAGGCATGGCTCGCTGGGCGCGCAGACAGACAGGCCGCGGCCAGGCTGATCGGTGAGCGCTACCTGTCGTTCGCTCAGCTCTACCTCGCTCACGCCACGGTGCCACGAGAGCAGCCAGGCGCTCGGCGCTAGAGCGCTCACCGCGGCGCAGATCGCGTGAGAAGCCGGGGGTACGAAGCTCCAATCACGTACTGATCACCGTTGACTTGTGTGCGAAACAGCGCGAGGATGACCATTATTGATCAACAGTAAGCAGGGAGAGTTGGCATGGCCGCTCGCCCTGTCCGTGTCCCCGGGACTGCGGCGCGGCGGCCTTGTGTGGCTCTTTCTATCGGCCCTGATCCCTCGCGGCAGCGCGCCGGCGCGCATCCCGCAGCGGGAGGGCTACCGAACTGGCTACGATACACGCCCTACAAGAGGAGGTCCCCTTGAGGTTAACGAGACGTAGGGGCGTGGCGGCGGCCGGCACCGCTGCCATTGTCATGGTCGCGACCGCGGCTTGCGGCGGCAGCGCGAGCAGCGGCTCGAGCGCCAGCGGAACGATCAGTGTTGTGATGGCCCAATACAGCAGCCAGAGCCAGCCATACTGGACGGACCTGGTGAGCCGTTTTAAGAAGCAGAACCCGAAGATTCATGTCAACCTGCGCGTCATCGATTGGAACACACTGCTGCAGCAGGTTCCCACGATGATCCAGACGAGGTCCTACCCTGACGTGCTCAACTTCAACGCCTACAGCACCTTCGCAAGCGCCGGCCTGCTCCGCCCGGCGCAGCAGGTTCTTTCTCCCTCTGTGCTATCGGACTTCGTCCCCTCGTTCGTGCAGAGCGATACCGTCAAGGGCAAGCAATACGGCATTCCGTGGATCGCGAGCGTGCGAGCGCTGGGCTACAACAAGCAGGCATTCGCCAAGGCCCATATCGCTTCGCCGCCGTCGACGTGGTCTCAGTTCACGGCTGACGCGCTGAAGGCCAAGAAGGCCGGCTATACGGGGTACTGCTTGCCGCTGGGCGCGGAGGAGTCCCAAGCCGAATGGTCGCTTTGGATGTGGTCAAACGGTGGCGGCTGGACGACGCCGGGCGGCCAATGGGCGATCAACAGCCCGCAGAATACCAAGGCGCTGCAATTCCTGCGCGCGCTGGCGAACACCGATAAGGTCACCGAGCCCGAGCCAGGAAAGACCAACAGGACCGACGGCTGCTGGGCGGCGTTTGGCCAGGGTCATGTGGCGATGACCGAGATCATGCCCCTTGGCACGTTTGAGACCAGTTCCATGAAGGGATCAGGCGTGCAGTGGGCATCGGCGCCATGGCCACGGGCCAATGCGAGCATCCCGGAGTTCACGCTCGGCGTGCAGGATGTTCTGATGGCGTTCAACCGGCCAGGCAACACGGCGATGGTGAAAAAATTCCTCGACTTTGTCTACCAGAAGAGCAATTACCTGAAGTTCGTCAAGGACGAGGGTTTTCTGCCAGCGACGCGCTCGACGAGCGCGGCCATGGCCTCCGACCCGGTGGCGGGCCCCGGGATCGCGTTGCTGCCGAAGGCGAAGTTCTACCCTTCGACCCAGTCAAGCTGGAACAAGGTTCAAAGCGCGGTGCAGAGCCAACTTGGGACGGCGATGGATCCAGGCGCCAACCCCAGCAAGGTGCTTTCTTCGCTCCAGCAGATCGCGCAATCGTCAGGATGACGGCACATCGCGTGGCGGGCGCGGACCCCACGGCGCCCGCCACGCTGTGATCGCCGGAGGGGCGGGCACGTAGGCACTCGGGCACAGGCGAGGATATGACCAAGGGTTCCGCCGTCACCGCAGGCTCGGAGTTGCCCGGGCTGGCCGGCCAGCAGGAGCCCCGGCCGCGGCGCGGCCGCGGGCCGTTGCGAGCGCTGGGCCGGTACGCACCGTTGTGGTGGACTGGGCCGAGTCTGCTGCTCATCGCGGTGATCATCGTTTATCCAGCGATCGAGATGGTGCGCACCTCGGTTGAGAAGGTGAACTCAATCGGGCTCACCGAGGGCTCAGCGGGGCTTGCGAATTACCGGCACCTGTTCGCCGAGTCAGCGCTTGGCCATGTCGCGGTTAACACAGTGCTGTGGGTGCTTCTTGTGGTCGCCGTGACGATCCTGGTGTCGCTTGCGCTGGCGCAGTTCCTCAACAAGCGCTTTCCTGGCAGGCGAGTTGTGCGCTGGGCGCTCATCGTTCCCTGGGCAGCGTCCCTGGTCATGACAAGCACGGTCTGGCGCTACATCTTCGAGGGCAGCTACGGGATGCTCAACCGGGTGTTGCTCGACTTGGGGATCATTCACACGCCGGTCGAATGGTACAAGAACAACGCCACAGCGTTTTGGTCCCTGATCATCGTCGGCATCATCGTTTCGATCCCATTCAGCACCTATGTTCTGCTGGCTGGACTGCAGGCCATCCCGGGCGAACTGTACGACGCGGCTCGCGTGGACGGCGGCGGACCGTGGCAGATCTACAGCAAGGTCACATTCCCCTTGCTCAAGCCAGCCCTCTTGGTGTCGGTCGTGCTCAACACGATCTACGTGTTCAACTCCTTCCCCATCATCTGGGTGATCACCGGCAAGCTCCCAGGGGACAACACGGACACGACGATCACCTTCATGTACAAGATCGCCTTCACCTATCGGCTCGATGTGGGCGAGGCGGCGGCTCTCGCTGTGCTGAACGTGTTTTTCCTGATCGTCATTGTCAGTCTCTATATGCGCAGGGTCCGCTGGACGCGGACGGGTGAGAGCGCGCTCGCGGCGGGCTCGGCGCGCCAGCGGTTGCTGGCGAAGCCACGCGAGGCGGCGGCCAGCAGGCTTGCGGCCCTTGCGCGCGCCATCTCGGCGGCGCTCACCCCGATGGCCCGAACGGCGGCTGCGGCCGCCGGGGTGGCTCGAAGCGCATGGCGACCGAGCCGGCGAGTGGCCATGCCCACCGTCGGGCTCATCGTCGCGGCGTTCTTCCTTGCCCCCTACGCTGTCATGCTGACTTCCTCGCTGAAGTCCAACCATGATCTTTTCCGCAGCCCGGCTCTCTACCTGCCGTCTAACTGGGAATGGGGCAATTTCGCCAGCGTCTGGAGCAAGATCCCGCTAGCCGCCTACCTGGTCAACAGCCTCGTCATCGCGGCGGTGGCGACGGCGATCGTGTTGCTCGTCTCGCTACCGGCGGCGTACTTCACTGCCAGGCACAACTTTCGCGGTCGCCAGGCGTTCTTGTACACGGTTCTGATCACCCAGATGTTCGCGCCTGTGGCGCTCGTCGTCGGCATCTACCGGGAGGTCGACATTGCCGACAACCTGCTCCGTAACGGCGGCGCACCCTTCGGGGCGATCAACAGCTATTGGGCGATCATCCTCGTGAACGCGGGATTCAACCTCGCGTTCTCGATCTGGATCATGAACGGCTACCTGGCCAGCATTCCGAAAGAGATCGAGGATGCCGCGATGGTGGACGGCGCCGGGAGGCTCCGCACGATGGTCAGGGTCGTGCTTCCACTCGCCAAGCCGGGGATAGTGACCGCGGTCATCTTCACCTTCATCCAGGTGTGGAACGAGTTCGTGGTGGCGGAGACGATCTTTAATGACCCGACCACGAACCGTGAGACCCTTACCGTCGGGATCAACGCCTTTGTCGGCCTCTACCAGACGCAATACCAGTATCTCTTCGTTGTGTCGATCATCGGCATCGTGCCAGTCGTGATCTTGTTCGCCGCCATTGAGCGCTACTTGGTCAGCGGGCTTACCGCCGGGAGCATCAGGTAGCCCCTGTCGTGGTCGGCTTGACAAGGC
>WNGD01015011.1_pt1 | contig 11446 bp, 11 predicted proteins | sample 5400671 | NCBI WGS metagenome assembly WNGD01 (sample SAMN13153369, study PRJNA577476) | soil metagenome | isolation source: 40 cm soil or saprolite under grassland replicate 2 | place: USA:California | collected 2016-06-15
TGACGGTCGCCGAGCCGGCCGAGCTCGCGAAGGTGATCCGCGCACGCGACGAGATCCCGCGCGACGTCTACTCCGAGGCGATCGCCGCGAGCGCGGAGCCCGGCTTCACGGCCGACTCGTACCTCGCGCAAAAGGCGGTCAGGGATGCGTCCGAGCTCGAGCCGCTCGTCGAGCGGATCCTGGCCGCGAACCCGGGCCAGGTCGAGGCCTACCGCGGCGGCAAGGAGGGCCTGCTCGGCTTCTTCGTCGGTCAGGTGATGAAGGAGACGGGCGGCCAGGCCGACCCGAAGGTCGTCAACCAGCTCCTGCGTGAGAAGCTGAGCACGTGACGCACGTGGTGAATTCGTGAGGGAGGCGGTCGACCAGGCGAACGCCGTCCTGCGCGAGAAGGGTTACAAGGAAGCCCAGCTCGCCGTGTTCACGACGCCGCTCCCGACGAAGGCGTTGCTCAAGGGCGCGAAGATCGTCAGCCCGTTCTCGGACGCACCCGAGACGGTCCTTCGGGCGGTCAGCGAGTGCGTCCCGCTCGCCGACGAGCTCGGCCGCCGGCAGCTCACGCCGCACGAGCTGCGCGCGTGCCTGGGGGGCTAGCCCGCTCGCCGAGATGGGCGGCTGGCTGTTCCCCCCACGGCTACTCGTACTGGAGCGCCTGGAGGACGTTCAGCCGCGCCGCGCGCCTGGCCGGGAAGATCGCGGCGACGAGGCCGACGACGATCGCGGCGACGGCAAACGTCAGGAGCGATCCGATCGGCCACGCCAGGAGGAGGAAGTCCACCCGGATGATCAGGAGCACGGCGAGCACGATCCCGAGGCCGATCCCGATCGCCGCTCCCATCAGCGAGGTGACGATGCTCTCCAGCGCGATCATCCATCTGACCTGCCAGCGCGTCGTCCCGACCGCGCGCAGCATGCCGATCTCCCGCGTCCGCTCGAACACCGTCAGCACGAGCGTGTTCACGATCCCGAACAGGCTCACGACGATCGAGAGCGCGAGCAGCACGAACAGGAGGCTGAGCAGCTGGTTGACGCCGCTCAGCTGGTTGTCCACGAACTGCTTCCGCGTCTGTACCTTCGCGTTCGGGAACGCCTTCAGCGCATGGTCGAGCCGCGAGGTGTTCTCGGGCGTCACGCCGCCACGCGTGTCGATCAGCGTGTAGAGGTTCTTCGGCTGCACGAAGCTACCGTCGAAGATGGCCGTCGAGACGGTGACGTCCCCGATCAGCGTCGCCGGCGTGTCGCGCAGAGGACGGAAGGTCGCCCTGACGACGACGTCGAGCTCACGGCCCGAGGTCGTCAGCAGCCGGAAGTGCGAGCCGAGGCGCAGGTGATGCTTGTCGGCGAAGGAATGACTGACGATCGCACCGTTTCGGCCGAGCGACTCGAGCGCCGCCTGCGAGCCGGCCTCCCACCGTTGCGTCATCAGGCGGCCGATTCCGGGCTCGACCGCACTCACCTGGACGGTGTGTCCGAACGAGCGCCCGACATCGCCGCGGATGCTCGACGCGATCGTCACGCCGGGCACGCGGGCGGCCGCCTGGCCGACCGATGGGAAGATCGTCGAGAAGTTGTTCTGCGCGGTGATCGCGTAGTCGGCGTGGAAGACGTCGTAGACCGCCTGGCGGAACGTGGAGCGGATCCCGGCAGCGAGCACGGCGACGAAGACGACGAGCGCGAGGCCGATCATCAGGGCGGCCGCGGTCGAGGCCGTGCGCGTCGGATTGCGCTCGGCGTTCCCGCGGGCGAGGGTGCCCGGGGCGCCGCCGAAACGGCCGGCCGGCCAGCCGAGCGTGCGCGCGAGCGGGCCCACGAGCCGCGAGGCGAAGCCCGCGACGCCGAAGAACAGGAGCAGCCCGCCGAACCCGAGCAGGAAGAGGACGTTCCTCGTCCCGAGGCCGTGCCCGAACAGTCCCAGGGCGAGCAGCGCGATACCGAGCGCGGCCGCTCCCAGCGCCAGGTACGGCTTCAGCCAGGCAAGCCGGCCCGCGGGCAGGATCGCCCCCTCGCGCACGGCCGCGATCGGCGGCACGCGCGTCGCCCGGAGCGCCGGGCGAAGGCTCGCGACCAGAGCGACGACGATCCCGACCACGAGCGCGGCGACGAAGGTCCGCGTCGCGTAGACGAACGCCGCCTTCGGCAGGTCGAAGCCGAACGCGGCGAGCAGGCTGTTCAGCACCCGCGCCATCCCGAAGCCGGCGAAGAGGCCGACGATCGACGCGAGTGTGCTCGTCACGAGCGACTCGACGATCACCGAGCCGAGCACCTGCCGACGCGAGGCCCCCAGCGTACGGAGCGTCGCGAACTCCCGCGTTCGCTGGGCGATCGTGATCGAGAGCGTGTTCGCGATCACGAACGAGCCGACGAAGAGCGCGATCCCGCCGAAGGTGAGCAGGAAGTACTTGAAGATCGAGATGAACGTATTCGTGTCGGCGGAGTTCGCCTTCGTCTGGTCCTGGCCGGTGCGGACCTGCGCCGTCGGCGGCACGAGCGGACGCAGCTCGTCGACGAGTCGCTTCGCGGAGACGTTCGGCTTCGCCGCGACGTCGATCTCGTCGTAGCGACCGACCTTGTGGAAGAGCCGCTGCGCCGTCGGGATGTCGAAGATGGCGAGCGTCGCGCCGCCGAAGGAAACGCCGACGATCCGCGCCGTGCCCGAGACGCGGAAGCGCTGCACGGGGCCCCGCGCCGCGACCCCGATCGGGTCGCCGACGGCGAAGTGGTTCTTCCTCGCCGTGCCGCTGTCGATCAGCACCTCGTCCGGTCCGTGCGGCCACGTCCCGCTGACGAGCTTGAGCGGGTTGAAGAGCTGGTAGCGCGCGTCGATCCCGAAGGCGAGATTCGGCGCCCCGCCCTTGACGATCGCCTTCCCGTTCCGGCCCACGAGCTGTGCCTCGTCGGCGATCGAGCCCGCGGCCTGGTCGACGTCGGGGAGCTTGCGGATCCTCGGCAGCAGGCTCGCCGGCACCGACGGCGCTGCCACCGTCTGGCCGCCCGCGGCGCTGAACGCCTTCTTGCCGGTCACGACCGCGTCGGCGTTCTTCAGCGACTGCTTGAAGATCGTGTCGAAGCCGGCCTGGATCGTGTCCGTGAGGACGAACGTGCCGCTCACCATCGCGACGCCGAGGACGATCGAGATCGCGGTCAGCGCCGCGCGCAGCTTGCGCCCCGCCAGGCCCTTCAGCGCGACCCTGAGCATTAGGACGCGTCGAGCTCGTTCATGACCGCCAGCACGTCCGCGGGGCTCGCGTGCCGGCCGAGCTCACGGACGATCAGGCCGTCGGCGAGGAAGAGGATCCGGTCGGCGATCGCGGACACGCGCGCGTCGTGCGTGACCACCACGGTCGTCTGCCCGTACGCGTCGACCGAGTCGCGCATGAGATCGAGGATCTCGCCGCTCGTCTTCGAGTCGAGGTTGCCGGTCGGCTCGTCCGCGAAGACGATCGTCGGCTTCGAGACGAGCGCCCGCGCGATCGCGACGCGCTGCTGCTGCCCGCCGGAGAGCTCCGCAGGACGATGCGTGCGGCGCTGCGTGAGGCCGGTCTTCGCGAGCAGCTCCGCGAGCCAATCCTTGTCGGGCTTCTCGCCCGCGATCGTCAGCGGCAGGACGACGTTCTCCTCCGCAGTCAGCATCGGCAGGAGATTGAAGAACTGGAACACGAAGCCGATGTGCTCGCGCCGGAGCTTCGTCAGGTCGCTGTCGTCGAGAGCGGTTATCTCGGTGCCGCCGATCGTGACCGTGCCCGAGGTCGGCTTGTCGAGGCCGGCGAGGATGTGCATCAGGGTCGACTTGCCCGACCCGGAGGGGCCCATGACGGCCGTCAGGCGGCCGGGCTCGATCGCGATCGTGACGCCGCGCAGCGCGTCGACCGCCGTCTCGCCCTCGCCGTAGCGGCGCGTGACGCCGACGCCCTCGACGGCGGCGGTCGCCGTCTCAGGCTTGACGGTCGTCTCCGACATCGCCTCCCAGTCTGCCACGATGGCTCCACTCGGCAAGCCGGGTAGCCGCACGCGGCGCGGTACGGGCAGCCGAACCGTCTACCGATCGCCGGCGGCGAGGAATCCTGCAGCGACGCCGGCGTAGACGCCGATCAGGAGCCACCCTTCCCAGCGGCGCGCACGGCCGTCGGCGAGGACGAAGCCGACGAAGGCGGCGGCTCCGCCCATCGCCGCGAGCTCGACCGGCCGGAAGCTGAGCGGCAGCGGGTTTGAGAAGAAGAGCGAGAGGAGCACGATCGCCGGGACGACGAGCAGCCCGACCTGAGCGCTCGAGGAGATCGCGATCTCCGTCGCAAGTGGCATCTTCCCCCGCGCGGCGATCACGACCGCGCCTCCGTGCTCGGCGGCGTTGCCGACGATCGCGACGATCACGGCCGAGATGAAGAACTGCGACAGGCCGGCCGCGTGCGCGAAGGCGTCGAGCGAGTGCACGAGCACCTCGCTGATGAACGCCGTCGCGCCCGTCGCGGCGGCGAGGACCGCGAGCGCGAGCGGCAGGCTCCAGCCGCCACGATTCTTCTCGTGCTCGCTCGCGGTGTGCATGCGCGAGTGGCGGCGCAGGCCCCGCGCGGTCGTGGCGAGGTAGACGAGCAGAAGGACGACGGCGACGGGGATCGAGAGGAGGACGAGCGAGCGCCGCTCCGGGTTGCCGCTGAAGCCCGGCACAGCCGGGACGAGGAACAGGACGACGGCGAACGCGACGAGGCCGAGCTGGACGAGCAGCGAGCGACGGTCAAGTCGCGCGTTGTCGGTGCCGACGGCGAGCGCGAAGCCCAGCACGAGCAGGATGTTCGACACGACCGAGCCCGCGAGCGAACCGCGGACGACGTTCGGCAACCCGTCGCCGACGGCGAAGAGCGCGATGATGAGCTCGGGCGCGTTCCCGAAGCTCGCGTTGAGGAAGCCGCCGATTCCCGGTCCGGTGTGGACGGCCGCGTGCTCGGTCGACTCGCCGATCAGCCACGCGAGCGGAACGAGCGACACGGCGGCGAGCACGAAGAGGGCGACCTTGCCGGGGTGGGCGACCAGGTCGACGACGATCGTGGCCGGGGCGAGCGCAAGCGACGCCCAGAGGAGCTTCCTGGCCACGCGATTACCCTACCGAGACGTGCTCGAGGCCGTTCTCTTCGACTGGGGCGACACGCTCATGCGCTGGGACTGGGATCCGGGGCTGCTCGAAGCCGGCCATCGCGCCGGCCTGGAGGCGATCGGCCGCGAGCCGCTGCCGGCCCTGACGGAGCGGTTCCACGAGGCGTACATGCCGCTCCTCTTCGTGCCCGGGGCGGTCGAGGAGATCGAGTACCCGGGCCTCGTCAGGCAGGTGCTCGGCGACGTCGGGATCGAGATTTCGGACGAGGAGCTCGATCGCTTCCTCGAGGCCGAGCACGCCGCCTGGTCGCCCGCCCGGCTGCTCGGGTCGACGACGCACGCGCTGCTCGAGGCGCTGCGCGATCGCGGCCTCCGGCTCGGTCTCGTCTCCAACGCGTTCGATCCGCCGTGGCTGCTGCAACGCGATCTCGAGGAGCTCGGCGTCCGCGGACGGCTCGACGCGGTCGTCTTCTCCTCGGAGATTGGCAGGCGCAAGCCGGATCCGGCCATCTTCAGGCGGGCGCTCGACGAGCTCGGCGTGGGGCCCCGACGGGCCGTCTTCGTCGGCGACCGCCTCTACGAGGACGTCCGTGGGGCAGGCGAGCTCGGCATGACGACTGTGCAGGCGCTCTGGTTCCGGGCGGACGAGCATCCCGACGGCCGCGAGCCCGACTTTCAGGCGTTCACGCAGATGGATGTCCTCAACATTGTCCGGCGATTGTCGTAAGCGCCGTTTCGCCAACCTGAAATCGGGCGAAATGTCAAGTCTTGCGACCGACGTCCGGCGTCCCCACAATCAACGGCAATGGACCTCTCTCCACAGCGGCCTGACACGCTGACCGAGCTGCCGCTGCGCCCGCAGGACGAGGTCGAGTGCCGTCGCTGCGAGGTCCACTGCGACAAGGTGGTCTATCCATCCGCCTGCCTGGAGCGGTCGTGCCCGTTCGTCTACGCGTACGAGGAGCACGGCCACACCTACATGGGCTGCATGCAGAAGGTTTTTTGGGTCGAGATCGACCTCGAGATGCTGCGCACGGCCGAGCGGCGGCGGGAAGGCTTCGGCGCGGTCAAGGCGACGCGGAAGCCGCTGCCGATGTGCCGGTCCGAGGTCGAGCCCTGCTACGAGCACCGGAGCGGCGAGCTCGGCTGCGTCAATCCGGAGTTCCACGAGCTCCCGGCCGGGTCGCCCACGTTCCGGGTGATCGCTCGGCTCTCGGACGAGAAGCTCCAGTAGGCTCGGGGACCTGCCGCAGCGCGGCGAGGCCGGCGAGCGGCGCGAGTGCGGCTGCGGCGAAGGCGACACGCCACGAGCTCGCCTGCACGACGGCCGCGAACGCGATCGGGACGACCGCGCCGGAGACGGCGAGCGCGCTCTGCTGCAGCCCGAGCGCCGCCCCCGCACGTGCCGCTCCGGCGAGCTCGGCGGCGGCCGTGAACGAGAGCCCGTTCCAGGCCATCCCGACCGTTCCGGTCGCGACCAGGACCGGGACGAGCACGGCGAGCGGCGCGTCGACGAGCACCGCCGTCAGCACGAGCCCGGCGGCGATCGCGACACCGAGCACGCGCAGCGGCTGCAGCCGTGCCTCGATCCGGTCCGACCAGCGCCCTGCGAGGATGCGCGCGCCCGCGGCGAGCACGTTCGTACCGGCAAGCACGCCGGCTGCGGCCCCCGGCGCGACCCCGCGGTGCTCGTGCAGGAACAGGACGGCGAACGTGATCACGGCCATCTGCGCGACGACGTAGAGGGAGCGGGATCGCCGTCTGCCGGATCCCGAGTGCGAGACCACGCTCGTGCGCCGGGAACCAGCTCATCACGGCGCGGCCGCTCCCGGTGTAGATGCCCGCGCCGCACAGTCCCGCGACCACGAGCCCGGCCGTCAGAGTCGCGAACCGGCCGGTGAACGCCGTCGCCGCGAGCGCCGCGGCCGCGCCGAGCTGGCCGAGGACGATCACCGCCCGCTCGCCGATCCGGTCGGCGGCGAGGCCCCAGGGCAGCATCGTCGCGAGCGTCCCGATCCCGCCGGCGGCGAGGACGACGCCCGTCCGGCCGAGACTCAGGTGGTAGTGGGTGCGGAGGGCCGGCGCCATCGCCGGCAGGCCGATCGCGACCGCCGCGAAGCTCGTCTGGGCGAAGGTGCCTGCCGCCAGGATGACCCAGCGATAACGAGTCATCCGCGGCGCGCGCGCTTCGGCTTTCGCTTCGTCCAGCGCGCGTGCAGCTCCTTCGTCTTGCGCACCTCGTCGGCGTCCGGGCCCTTGCCGTCGCGCCCCGGAACCTCGAGCACGGCGGGGAGCCGTTGCAGCTTCGGATGGCCGAGGAAGACGCCGAGCTGCTCGCCGAGGAGCCCCTCCATGATGTTCTCGTGGCGGTCGCGGTTCGAGCCGAGGGGAGCCTTCGAGTCGTTGACGTGCAGCGCGCGCAGCCGCTCGAGCCCGATCGAGCCGTCGAGGTCGGCGAGCGTCGCGTCCAGCGCGGCGCGGTCGGTCACGTCGACGCCCGAGACGTACAAGTGACACGAGTCGAGGCAGATGCCGAGCCGCGGGTGCCGGTCGAGCCGCTCGTACAGCGTCACGAGCTCGGCGATCGAGCGGCCGATCGTCCCGCCTGCGCCCGCTGAGTTCTCCATCAGCAGCCAGGTCGTGTCGTTGCACAGCTCGAGCACCTGCTCCATCGCGGGCACGCACCGCTCGAGTCCCGCCTCGAAGCCGCTGCCGAGGTGCGAGCCGACGTGGAAGACGACGCCGTCGGCCTCGATCGCGCAGGCGACCTGCATCGTCGCGCGCATGGCGGTGACGGACTTCTCGTAGACGTCGTCGTTGGGCGCGGCGAGGTTGCAGAGGTAGAGCGCGTGGCAGAAGACGGCGTCGATCCCGACCTCGGCACGCCGCTCCTTGAACCGCTCGAAGGTGGCCGGGTCGTGGTTCGTCGGCCGCCACGTCCGCGGGCTCTGCGTGAAGACCTGGACCGCGTCGGCAGCCATCGCCTCGGCCCGGTCGAGCGCGGTGTGGATGCCGCCGGACGAGGAGACGTGGGCGCCGATCAGCACGGCGCCGACGCTAGCGGAGAAAAGCCTCCAGGCGCGCCGCCTCGTCGTCGAGCTCGCGCCGGACGGCCCGCGCGAGAGGCGCGAACGGCTCGGCGACGACGCGTCCGCGCTCGACCTGCCACGTCCCCGCAACGAGGCCGTCGACGAGCACGGTCTGCGCGACGTCGCCGTTCTTCCGGATCACGGCCTTCCGGTAGGCCTCCGGCAGCACGCGTCGGCGGTCGGCGTGCGCGAGCAGGACGCTGTCCCACTTCGGCAGGAACCGCACGGGCGCGGGCGTCTCCGCCGAGGGCAGCGGCGCCCGCGGCAGGTCGAGCAGCTCGCGCCCGTTCTCGTCGCGGAACCGGCGCAGCGGCTCGAGGGCGGCGAGCGCCGCGGCGAAGTCGCCGACGCGCAGCCCGGACCAGTCGGCGAGGTCGGCCCGCGTCGCAGGCCCGAAGGCGGCGAGGTAGCGGCGGGCCACCTCGGCGCGGGCGGCGTGGAGCTCGATACCGGCCGGCTCGTCCAGCGCGACGAAGACCGCCTGCGGACGCGCCTTCCAGAGTGCCGTCTCGGGCGCGTGGTGGACGTGCGCGCGGACGCGGGCCATGTGCCACACCCGCCGCGCGTGCAGGTCGCGGAGCCCGTGCGCCCGGTCGAGGTGGTCGAGCGCGTCCTGGAGCCTGGTCGGCCCAGCGGCGACGAGCTCGCGGATGTCCGCGGCGACGCGCTCGGCGTCGGCGAGCGCAGCCTCGTCGCCCCAGCGGACGTCGCGCAGGGCCGTCGAGAACGACGGGTAGTCGCGCGCCGTCACCAGGTGGAGCGTGCTGCGCATCAGCGTCGCCTTGACGACCTCGCCGGCGAGGAGCGCGCGCTCGAGCGTCTCGGGGCGGAAGCCCGCGAGCCGCGCCCAGAGACCGACGTACGGCGCCGCCGGCCACTGGGCCTGCAGCCCGCCGACGCGCTCGACCGCCCGCGCGACCGGGAGCCGCCGCCGCTCGAGCAGCAGCTGGCGCGCGAGCGTCGCGCGGTTCAGCTCCCGCAGCGAGAGGACGCGCTCGGTCACGCGTCTACGATAGGCCGCCGATGTCAGTCGTCGTCCGCATGGCTCCGAGCCCGACGGGCTTCCTCCACATCGGAGGCGTCCACACTGCCCTCTTCAACTGGCTGTTCGCGCGCCACGAGGGCGGCGAGTTCCGGCTGCGGATCGAGAACACCGACACGAGCCGAGAGGTCGCGGAGGCGACCGAGCACATCAAGGAGTCGCTGCTCTGGCTCGGCCTCGACTGGGACGGGCCGGTGACCTTCCAGCTCGACCGGATGGAGCGCTCCCAGCAGGAGGCCGCGCGCCTCGTCCAGGAGGGGAAGGCGTACGAGGACGAGGGGGCGATCCGCATCCGCATGCCCGACGAGGGCGTCACCGCCTGGGACGACCTGATTCGCGGCCGGATCGAGTATCCGAACGAGAAGCTCGACGACCTCGTCGCAATCCGCGCGGACGGCCGGCCCACGTACAACTTCGCCTCGCCGGTCGAGGACTGGCTCGACGGGATCACGCACGTGATTCGCGGCGACGATCACATCTCGAACACGCCGAAGCAGATCCGCATCCTCGAGGCCCTCGGCGCACCCGTTCCGCAGTACGCGCACCTCGCGAACATCTACGGCCCCGACGGCAAGAAGCTCTCCAAGCGGCACGGCGCGGTCGGCGTCGACGAGTTCCGCGCACAGGGCTACGTGCCCGAGGCGATCGTCAACTACCTGGCGCTCCTCGGCTGGAGCTACGACGACCGCACCGAGATCATGAGCCGCGACGAGCTGATCGAGCGCTTCACGCTCGAGCGTGTCGGCGCGAGCCCCGCGGTCTTTGACTATCAGAAGCTCGACCACTTCAACGGCGTCTACCTGCGGGCGATGAGCCCGGACGAGTACGCCGACCGGCTCGTCGCGTTTCTGCGCGAACAGGGCTACGACTGGGACGAGGAGCGGATCCGCGCGGCGGCGCCGCTCGTGCAGGAGAAGATCACGAAGCTCGGCGAGTTCCCCGAGTTCGCCGGCTTCCTCTTCCATCGCGTCGAACCCGACCCCGCGCTGCTCGACGGGGGCGGCGAAATCGTCGCAGCAGCGCGCGAGGCGCTCGCCCAGGTCGAGCCGTTCACCGCCGAGACGATCGAGGCGGCGCTGCGCAGCCTCGCCGAGCGGCTCGGGCTCAAGCCGCGGCAAGCCTTTCAGCCGATCCGGGTCGCGGTGACGGGATCGAAGGTGTCGCCCGGACTCTTCGAGAGCCTCGAGCTGCTCGGCCGCGACGAGTCGCTGGCCCGGCTCAGTGCGGCCGCTTCGTAGGAAGCGGCTTCGTCGGCGCCAGCGGATCCAGCGCCTTCTGGAACTCGCGCCATGCCCGGCGCCGGAATTGCAGGGAGGGTAGAGGCACGCCCATTTCTCTCCAGTTATGCGACCGCTCGCGGTCGGATTTCGCGTTTAAGCTATTCCTCATTTTTAAGAGGTAAACGACGGCGTCGCTCTCGTGGTTACGCCGGGCCGCGTCCGCCCACTTCGGGAGCCGATACACTCGGCCGCCGTGCGATCGGCAGCTCAGACGATCCTCGTGGTCGACAACGAGCCGTCGATTCGCCTTCTGTGCCGGGTCAACCTCGAGTTCGAGGGATATCGCGTGCTCGAGGCTGCGACGCTGTCGGAGGCGCGCAGGCAGATCCACGCGGCGGACGTCGTCCTGCTCGACGTGCACCTCGGCAATGAGGACGGGACAACGCTCTTGCGCGAGCTGCGCGACGACGAGAATCGTATTCCGGTCGCGCTCCTGACCGGCTCGGTCGGCACGCCCGCTGGGGGTGCACGCGGCCTCGCCGATGCGATCGTCGCCAAGCCGTTCACGCTCGAGGGGCTGACGGGAACGGTGCGCGATCTGCTCGATGTAGGATCCACGATCCGTTGAGTGCGACCGCCGTCCGCAGCCCCGCCGAGTTCGAGTCCAGGCTCCAGCGCTACCTCTTCGAGCGGTCCGAGGAAGGGCGGGCGGTACGCGTCGGCGAGAAGGAGGTCTCCGAGCAGGCGGCGATCGTCGCTCGCTTCGCAGACCTGTTCAGCCGGGAGCAGCTCGAGGCGCTGCGCGAGGCCGAGGCCGGGGCCGAAGGCGACGAGGCCGAGCGGCTCTACCGGCTGCGCAAAACCTGCGAGTACGGGATCGTCGCCGGTGAGCTCGCCGAGCGCGAGGACGAGCTCGAGAACGCGATCCTCGCCGCACGGCTGGAGTTCAAGGGTGAGCAGCTGCCGCTGCGGTCGGCTCTCGCGCGTCTCGCGGTGATCGAGAGCTACGCCGA
>WNGD01008094.1_pt1 | contig 11445 bp, 8 predicted proteins | sample 5400671 | NCBI WGS metagenome assembly WNGD01 (sample SAMN13153369, study PRJNA577476) | soil metagenome | isolation source: 40 cm soil or saprolite under grassland replicate 2 | place: USA:California | collected 2016-06-15
CTACTACCAAAAATAAAGAGGACAGAAATTGTCTTAAGAAAATGGTGGTTTGTGACACGTGGTGTCACTATCATAGGGTACGATATGAATATCGAAAGAGAATAGAAACCTCAAGGTGTGGAATCAAACTAATGTACTATCACCTTTCCGCACTTTACACTTATGAAGGTATTGGAAAGAGTGAGTAGTATAAGGGACGCGACAATTGCTTTGTGTTTCGTCGTTTGAAAAGTCTAGAAGAGACTGGAGTCATCATATTATGAGTATTGCAAAGGAAGCAATACATATCCCTCGCCAGGAATCGATATCGCTGGGAATCATTGCAGCAGGTTGGCTCGCTAGAAACGATCCCGCTCTGTCTACTTTTGATGTTTCCAAAGCACTGGTTGATAGTATACTGGCCAGTCATCAAGAGGGTTTACTTATTGATACATTGCAACGCCTTGATGCTCTACGAACTATTCGCGCTTTCTCTCGTCAGAGAATAGGTATTGCAGAGAGTGTTACTACAAGATTACCTGCTTCAGTTGCCCTACATAATAGTGAAATCTGGTGGAATGATCTACGTCTCGGTACCCTGAAAACTCTCTTCCTGCATATGCTACCACAAGAAGTACAGGCACGCCTCTCGTATGAGACATTTCTCTATCGCTTTTTATCCTGGTTAGAACGGCAATGCGGTACCCCCATATTAGAGACAGAAATATCCAATTCATTGGTGACCCTCTTCATACCAGATGGGGTACCTGTGCCAGATATTGTTGGAGAATGGCAGTGTTTTGTCATTCATGCTTTCTCCACTTCGGAGTTACAGAAAACATTTGTTTTGCTGCTGAACTCTATCCCTCTCACAAGCAAAGGTTTCAGTGTACCAGATATGCCGGTAGTGACACGGGGCCAGGCAGACATACTCATTGCTCTTTTCTACGCAATCTTACAAAACATCGCTTCACGCTTGAAGCGTTATGAACAGGAGGTACAAGACGAAACGACCCAGACTGATATAAATCAGCCAGGTAGCAAAGAACAAATAGCTGTGGCTAATAAGGTCAAGAAGCGCAAAGAGCAACTAGAGAAGCAACACAGCAATTACGACCAGGCTCTTTCCCAAATGAGAGTGATCTTCGAGCAGCTACGGCTTAGCGATGCCCAGCGTTTCCAACAGATTCGGAGGCTTGCAGATCTCTACACACCAATAGCAATGAGGCAATTGAACGCTAGAAAAGACATTATGGAGAAAGCGGTGATCCGTACCGAAGAATTACTGCTGATGCCTCCAAATGCTTTTTTCATCATTCCTCCTCTATTATCTTACGAGGCGTCAACGTATATGATGAGGGATGCAGGAGATGCAGCCAGGGGAGTCTGTTACGCCTGTGGACGTGCGATACCAACAACGCCTAGAAAAGAAAAGAAAGAGGCTTACACAGCTAACAAGCTGATTCTGAGATCTCCATCACAGACACTTCAGGGACATTTATCACAGGTCCAACCAGAAGTCTGTCCAGTCTGTGCAGTTCTGGCACTGGCATGCCCTATCAAGATGACAGATACAGGACTGGTGATCAGCCTGTATGAAGATATACAGAGTAATACACGCTACCTGTATGAACATAGGCTGCGCATGTTAACTACTGGCGAACAGAATACCGCAGCGGGCCGCTACCTCATGATTCCCTGTAACGAAAAAGGACCGAAAGGGAAACCACTTATCGAACGCATAGGTGGATTAGAATATGCACTCCTTAAAGTTGCTTCCATCTTTACAGCGGATGTGCTTACACGCTTTGGAGTAGAAGCGATGTTCGGCAGCGATGCGATGCTACTTAAACGACGATACCTGGTAGCACTGCGCTATCTCCTGGATGCCTTTACTATTCGAATCGATGCATTAACTGACAATCAGCACTATGGGGCTGTGGCAGATGCTATTCGTTATGTAGAACACGACCACCTGATATTTGCAATTTATCGACTTCTGGTTGGCGTACAGCAGCAAAGCACCTACTCCAATGTGCAGCGTGCCTTGCTTGAAGATGGGTTGAGAGCCTACAAGAAAGGGTTACATATGGATGAAGAGACGAAACTCAAAGAACGTTTTTGCCATATTGCAGGCCTCACGGGCGTGCTTTATGCATTTGTCTCGCGAATGAGATCTGAGCTAACAAAGCCATCTCAGGGATCTGCTGGTACAGGTGTGAGTACACCTGAAGATATCAAACAACGCGATCGTGAACTCAAGAAACTGATAGAGCAAGTGGATAACCCCAATCGGTTCACCTATGAATCCGCAGGCAGTCTACCAGGACAGCTTGCACAATTGTGGCGGACTCAGCAAACTCACTTCATTTATGATGAAGCGAGGAAGTTACTTAAGGAGGCAGAGATAGATGTAAGCCAGCGCGAAACGGTGACTTCCCAGGAAGAACGCACTCTCAAGCTCTACTATGATGACATAAACAAGCTTTACGCTCTTCTTTATGGAAAGTACTACACTACAGAGAAAGCCCAGCGTGACTTCGCTTACGAACTCAAGCTCAGTATGTATTCTCGCTTTCCTGATTTGCGCCCTGGCAATCAGTAAAAAAACGTGTTCTCGGACAGAAAGGAATATACCATTATGGCAAAAGCAGCCTCAACGTCAAAGGCAACAACAGGTCTCAATCCAAGTACTGCTCAGCGATATCATTATGACATCTACGCGATTCTTGAGGGAACACAAGAGATGTACTTTGGTGAGGAAGTAGCAGTCAACGTGAACCTTGTTGAAAAGGTGAAAGTACCACGTTCTGTCCCTACTGAGCAAAGTGCTCAAGGATTTGAAGAGATCGACAAGTGCTATATCTCACCTACAAAACGCAGAGGTGTTGAGCGACGCACCCTCATATGGGCACCATTGGCATCAGGTATGTTGTTGGGTGACCATGAACAATGTGGCATTCCTCTAACTTGCTCTCGTCAAGATTGCCCAATCTGCTGTGTGTATGGTGGCTTACAGCCAAAAGATGATATCTCTCTCGTCGGGAGGTTGACACATGGAGGTGGTGTTGCAATCCAACCGCTGCTTCCAGATGTTAAGCAGCGAGCTATGCATCCTTCTGTACTCACTAGAGAAAAAGAGGGCACACCAATGCCAACACCTATGCCATACCGGCGTGAATATAATGAACCTGCGCTGCTCTATCCCATCTATAACCATTGTTTGAGCATTACTGAACAAGAGTTTGAGTCGGTAGCATACGCATTCCTCAACGCACTCGGTCGAATCGGGGCAGGAAACCCGAAAGGGGTACGTATCGCAGAAGGTGCCTTGCTGGAAGACAATGAGCCACTCCTGGTTGTTGATCGTTATCTGGCACCACTTGGGGCACGTCCCACAATCTCGCCACAGGAAACGAATCCCAACATTGCGCTTCAGAGGTTCCGTGAAGCAGCCTTCTTCGTATTTGGAGAGAAACAGAACAGCGAGGTAGTTGATCAGGGAACAGCATTCACACGTTGGATTGGCAACAAAGCATTGCAACAGCTTCAGCAGCATTGCCTGGATTTCACCCAACGAGTACTGATGTAAATTGAGGAAGGGTAGAAACATGTTTGGTCTCCGTGTTACCATCCGTCCAACAGCACCGCTCACCTTCAGGCGTGTGCCATTTTCAACACTTGAGATGCTTACCTATCCATTTGTTCCTCCAACGACACTTTCTGGCTACCTTGATCGTTTAGTACGACTTTCACGTAATGAGGAATTGCTTGAGACCAACAATGCCAATCTCAACTTCTATACTTTGCCGCGTGCGTACCATGTAGTCGGCGCTTTAGCTGCGCCAGACCCTGTGCATTCTCAGCAAGTCTTTACTACAATCCGGCAAGGTATTCGTTTGTTTGATCATACAGCAGCATCTCGGCTTAAACACAATAAACGGAGCGGTAGTGAGAGAAGCAAGGAGTCTTATCAACTCTATCGATGGGAGTACCTATTTGCAGAGCTACTGATAGGATACATCTTGCATGAACAAGAGGATGCGTTGAAATTTCTCAGTGGAGTTCAAAATTATGGGTGTAAATTGGGGAAAGAAGGTTGGGCCTTTGTGGAAAAGGTCGAAGGTCCTTTTCCCCTTGAGCAGCAACGTGTGAGAAAGAAGCCTTCATCTCTTGTTCCAGCAACTGATGCATTTGGTAGTTCCACAAAAATGTATCCGCTCTACCGTTACGCCTTGAACGATACAGATTCATGGGAGCTTGAGCCAGGACGTGGTCCGTCTCCAATACAAGGATTTGTTCCCTTCCTAGCTGCCGTTGTAGATGATACAGCAGAAATGGACTATTACGTCGGTAACGATGCCTATATACCTGTGTCGATGCTGGAATACTTTTAGGAAAGAGGAGGCTATAAGATGAGTATTGCTGATGTCCCTCTGAACCTTAACAGCCGCGAGGAACAATTTCGAGCAGTTGCACGAGTGTTCTTCACCCCTGAGATTGGGCGGCGGCCTATGGAGATGCGTGGTCTACCGCTGCAGAATCATTTAGACAATGTAGCGCATTTAGCTAGCTTATGGGATTTTAACAAAGCCTTTGGCTCTAACCAGTGCCCGGTAGGAACCAAAGAGACACGCTTCTGGCTTGTTGAAGCGGCACGTCGTCATGACGAGGGAAAGGCCCGCCGCTTTCACATACGTTTTGACGAAAAAAGTAACCGCTATACCTACTCCTTCAGCGGTCATCGCTTTGAAGTTACCGACGAGCGTCTCTACGTACAATGGCTGATTCGTCTCCATCATGGATTCAGTGTAAACGATGTTACTGAGGCTCAAGCTCTTTTAAAACAGTCTGGGGATAGTGTGCTTGTCGAAGCGGCAGATCATTTCCCGCTTGACCTTTATGCACTAGAGATGTGCGATCAGATTGAAGCTGAGGCAGCGAGTCGCGCTTTTGGCAATGTTGGACAACCTCGTGTCTTTATGGAGTTCGAGATAGAGGATATTCCTGGCGATAAAGACACCATTGTACGTATGGGACTTTTCCCCTACCCGTTTGTCGAGCCAGAGGTACATTTTACACTCAAGTCGTTTGTGGTCTCTGTACCTGAATACCTAAAGCTTGAAGATAACGTGCTCAAGCAACATCTCTTAAGGCAAGGAACTGTTATACGAGAGGAACAGAAGGAGGTGCAGCTATGCAGGATGGAATAGAACTCTCTGCGACAGCAGCGTATCGAAGCTGTGGTTTAGAATACATTCCTAACCCTATGCAAGAAGAGATGTATCGTTCTATCACATCAGGGGACTGTACAATACTCTTGAAAGCGCCTACAGGTTCAGGGAAGACAGAAGCAATAGTAGTCCCATCACTAATCGCACAGAGACGTACTGTACTTATCTATCCTGCATTAAGTTTGATAGAAGATCAAGAGATGCGCATTAAGAAAATGTTGGAGCATCTTTCGCTGGTAATGCCTAAACATCAACATTCCTTGATTGTAGATACCGGTGCAGATATGTATCGTCGCGTATGGGTGAATGGAAAAGAGCAACATCCTCAACGACCTGAACGTCGTCATCTCTACCACGGAGATATCATTTTGACGACCATCGACAAATTTCTGTACCGCTTCTTCGGATTTGGTGAACCCAAGAAAAGTTATATTTACCCTTTGCGCTTACGTTATGGACGCCAGCCCCTTTTTTGTTTCGATGAAGCACATAGCTATGATGAGGTAGCGTACACAAACTTTGTTGACCTGGTGCGTGCCATAGGATTCAATGCTGATGCCCCAAGAGATATCGTGGTGATGACGGCAACCATGCCATCTGAGTATGAAATTGACCTACTTCCTATGCTTATACCTATCGACTATACATCTGGCGAACGCAAAGCCGCGCTCGAAAACTATTACACAATAAAGGCTGGCAGTACTTGTTTTCATCCTGAAAAACACTTCAAGTTCATCTCGGCACCAGTGAAAGACCAGGATGCATTTCGCCAACAAATGTTAACAACCATTGAGAAACTGCATCGACCGGGACTACGCACGATAGTAACCGTAGAAGAGATAAGAACAGCGGTTCCTCTTTACAAAGAGCTGATGAGTCGTATGTCGCAAAATGTGCTGCTCTATCATGGGCGTCAGACACATGAAATTCGGCGCAGGGTTTATAAGCGATTGAAGGAACTCGAAGCTACTGATCAAGGGTACATACTTGTGACTACCAGTGCCATTGAGGTCGGATGTGACCTGAACGCACATCTACTGTTGACACAGCTATGCAACCCAGAGCAGTTGGTGCAGCGTGCAGGGCGTTGCAACCGGCGGAGGGAGATGTCCGATGCATGTATTGTCGTCATAGGTGATCATATTCCTGATTACCTTTGCACACTCTCTGAGAGTAACCTTGAGCAGTACAAGTCACTACTCCAGCAGATGGCAAAGGAAGAAATATTCACACCGGATTATTTCTCAAGTATTGGGCGTCAACATCAGATACTTGACTACCGTGTTCAAACCATGTTTGCCATGCTCTATGAATATGTATATCAAGCTGAACGGGCAAACAAGCCACTTCATGACAAGGGTCTGGTAATCACACGGAGTTGGGAACCAACGCTGACATTGACCACTGGTTACGATGATGCTGGTAAAGCTCAAAATGCCTTACAGATATCTATGCAAGCCTGCTCCACTGGCAACATTCGTGAAATTGATAGCCAGTGTGAGATCTTTGTCAGACACTACGATGATAACGCAGAACAATACATACTTGAACCTCCTAAATACGGTGGTTGTGCGTATCACCAAGATATTGTGCTTTGTGTGCCAGAAACATACTTTGATCCTGTTATTGGATATGAACACGTACCCAAAGCCTTTCTGCGTAGCGGTGGTCGCCAGGGCTACCGTCGTTGGCTCTGTTACTCTATCGACAGACCACAGATATCCACATCGAAAAAAGGTGCAAGAACTCGTTCCCTCAAATCTGCAGCAGAGGCATCCGAAGCTAACAGTAAAGTACAGGAGAAAATCTGGTGGTGGTATTTAGAAAAACTTCCATCCTCAAATGAGGATACCTCTGCCACAGAGATCAATGCAGAAGATGATGTGCAAGAAGGCGAAGATAGTTCCACGGAGGATACAAAAGATGAATAATGTGACTGATGTAATGAGCAAGGAATTTATACAGCATCGAGAAAGCATCAAGGGCGAATATCTTCATGCGCTTATGCTCAAGTTGCGTCCAATGGAACCCGGAAATATTCTACCTTACGCAGGACAACTAGCACATGCGGCGTTGCTCCGGTGGTTTGCAGAGGTAGATAGTTCCGTTGCAGATTATCTCCATGAACCAAATGCACGGCGTCCTTTCACCTGTTCTTCCCTTTGGCTACCAAACGTACATGAGGTTACTGCAGCTCAAAGTACCAATCAGCGTCTCTCTATCTCACTGAACCAGGTTTACTGGCTGCGCTTTACCATGCTGACCGATAAACTTTTTCGTATCTTCACAAAGCGTTTTCTTCAAACTTCAACACCTACAATTGGAGAGACAAATGGAGGTCTAAACCTCCCAAAGCTACGGCTAGGCCGGATTCATTTTGATGTAATGGAAGTGATTATGACATCTCCTGAATCTGATAAGCAGAAACATAGCGGAGTGAATTGGAGTGGTTATGCTACATACAATAGCCTTGTTGAGCACGCAAGTACATTAGACCTTGAAAGATCAGCCACCTGGAGTGTAGGATTGGAATTTCGTTCTCCAACAGCATTTAGCGATGGTCAAACGGCCTGGGGAAAGCAAATACATTTGTTTCCTGACCCTGAACGAGTTTTTGATAGTCTCGCCCGTACCTGGAATATCTGGGCACCTTCTGACTTTATACTGGATGTAAATGCCCTTCAAACCTATGTTCATAACTGGGTTGCAATATCACAATATGTATTGCAAACACATTTGTTTCATTTTGACTATTCTGCACAAGAAGGCTTTACCGGAAAGTGTTTGTATTCGATGAAAGAGAGGGAATCGACACGCTCAGCTCATGGTAGTATTATCGAGGACATATCCACACCCACCAGACGGCTACAACAAAACTTTAGTCTTATACCAACTACAGTGGGTGCAGGACTAAAGCCTGTTCAGGCTTTACATTTGCTCTCTAACTTCGCCTTCTATGCGGGTGTTGGGTACAAGACGGCAATGGGGATGGGACAAACGCGTCCTCTTAATGTTTAATTGACTTTGACCAAGAAGAACAAGACCTCAAGAAGACATTTGTGTACAAACACTCTCGGACATGCCATTTACCCGAGTATGAGGGTAGCAACTAATTCATTTGTAGAAGTCCTTTATTGATAGATTTGGCTTTTGTAAGTACTCGTACATTGATAACTAAATAGATCAAGGTATTCAGATTGCGTACTGAGCGGATATTGCGCACTTTTGGACGTTCGATGCCCAGAGCCTGGGCTTGACTATTGATACGCTCAGCCGCGGTGCGCTGGTTATAGATCCCGTGGTAAAGTGGCCCGTCGCGATCCAAGGTCACGCGCATCTGCCCGCCCAGCTCCCAGTTGGCATCTTTGACACAGCCACAGCCTTTGGCAAATTGCGCATGATCGCAGGTCTCTGCGGTGACGTGAGGAAAGAGCAGGGGACAGCGGAACCGTTGGGCACGGTAGCCATTGGTGTGCTGGAACTGAAAGGTCGGATGCATGGGCAAGCCTTTGGGACACCTGGGCGTGCCATCGGCATCGCGGGAAAACGTGGGATGGGCATGCTGATTGAGCGGAATGGCTCCGATGCCGCCATGCAGTGCGGCGCACTGATAGACGTACCAGGCATCGAAGGCAGCATCGGCGGTGATGTTGGGAGGATAGGCATCCAAGGCCAGCACACTGTGGCGGTACAAGGGGCGGAAGTAGGTGACATCGCCTTCATTGAAAGGTTGGGTGAAATCCGCCACCACCAGATCGCCATAAACGGGATCGGTGCAGGCGGCGACCCCGGTGCCATAGCCGAAGAGGCTGACCTTTTTTTCTTTCGTGCTGCCGTCGGGCTGCACCTGATTGCTGCTCTTTTTGACGCCGAGGCGGCAATCAGGGTCGCCTTGAGGGATGTGGGTGACATCAAAGCGACCTTTGACGTAGACGTTGGGGTTGTTCTCGCGTACCCAGGCAAAGATGTGCTTGACATCGAAGGCTACGACTTCCCCCAATCCTGGGATCTCTTGCTGGAGAGCCGCCACCGTGGCGTGCAAGAGCGCTTGCAACAAGCCAGAATCCAGCAGACGCAATTTCTGGGTGAACCAGTAGCGACAAGGAAGCGTCTCTTCGACATCAAAGCCATAGGCACGGCTTCGATCAAGTACGAGGTGGAAGCCCAGCTCGATGACGAGCAAGGGGTGCTTGAGCAGGAAGCGGCGCAGTTGGCTGGTGTACGTGAAGCCTTCGTTTTGGCGAATGAGGAAGGCTTTGATGTAAGCGCTCTCAGGATGAGCGGGGCGTCCACGAGCCGAGCGCTGAGCTTGCCAGTCGTCGACCACGGACCAATCCAAGAGGGAAAAGAAGGCGCGGTACTGCTCAACAACCGGATCATGGTCAAGCAGCGCCGTCATGACGGACTGGTCAAAGAGATCGGAAGAGGGTATCATACTAAAAAACTCCTTTTGTGGGGTGAAATGGGTTTGTTGATACTCTGCAAAAGGAGTTCTTCTCGTGTCAACGGGACCAGGACGTTTGTCCTGTAAGTAAAATAGTCATTTGAGCTATGAATTACTTGCGACAGTTTTGATGCATGCATGACCGCTTTGAGCTATGAATTACTTACGACAGTTTTGATCGAAAGCGAGCGACCGATTTCGACAAATGAATTACTTGCGACAGTTTTGATGCAAAAATATCACTCTTTTCAACATATAAATTACTTGCTACCCTCCCGACAGGGATTGAAATAACATCTCCTCGGCCGAGCAAACTATGTCCAGCCTGGGTCTAAATGGCTGAGGCTGCCCGACTGAGGGTCGGAACTATTTTATTTGTAGAAGTCCAGCATTGATTGATTTTGCCTTTGCTAGAGCACGTACATTAATAATGAGATAAATCAACGTATTGAGGTGGGCCACTGAGCGTCCGTTGCGGACTTTGGGGCGCTCAATGCCCAAGGCTTGGGCCTGGCTGTTGATGCGTTCAGCCGCGGTGCGCTGATTGTAGATCCCATGGTAGAGCGGCCCATCACGGTTGAGTGTCACCCGCATCTGCCCACCCAGTTCCCAGTTGGCATCTTTGACACAGCCACAGCCTTTGGTAAATTGGGCATGGTCGCACGTCTCTCCGGTTATGTGAGGAAAGAGCAGCGGGCAGCGGAAGCGTTGGGCGCGGTACCCATTGGTGTGCTGGAACGGAAAGGTAGGATGCATGAGCAAGCCTTTGGGACACCTGGGCGTGCCATCGGCATCGCGGGAAAACGTGGGATGGGCATGCTGATTGAGCGGAATGGCTCCGATGCCGCCATGCAGGGCAGCGCCCTGGTACACGTACCAGGCATCGAAGGCGGCATCAGCGGTGATGTGGGTGGGATACCTCTCGAAGGCCAGCACCGTGTGTCGGTAGAGAGGACGAAAGTAGGTGACATCCCCTTCATTGAAGGGCTGGGTGAAATCGGCCACCACCACATCGCCATAGACCGGGTCGGTGCAGGCGGCGACCCCAGTGCCATAGCCGAACAAGCTGACCTTTTTCTCTTTCTTGGAGCCGTCGGGCTGCTCCTGGTTGGTGCTCTTTTTGACGCCCAGGCGACAGTCGGGGTCGCCTGTAGGGATGTGAGTGACATCGAAGCGGCCTTTGACGTAGACGTTGGGGTTGTTCTCGCGTACCCAGGCGAAAATGTGCTTCACATCAAAGGCCACCGTTTCGCCCAGGCCGGGGATTTCCTGCTGGAGGGCGTGCACGCTCTGCATGAACAGGCTCTGTAAGAGCGTTTCATCCAGGTGCTGCAACTGGGCGCGCAACCAGCGATCGCTGGGGACGGTGCGTCCGACATCGAAGCCGTAAGGCGCGTGGGCGGCTTCTTCGGTGGAAGTGTGGGGGCGAAACCCCAGTTCCAGCACCAACCAGGGGTGCTGCAGCAGAAAGGTGCGCAACTGCGTGCGGTAGGGTTTGCCTTCGCACAGGCCGACGAGGAACGCTTTGAGGTAAGCGCTCTTGGGATGGGGACGCGGGCCACGTTGGTGGCGCGTTGCGTCCTGCTGATCGATCTCGTTCCAATTGAGGAGGGCAAAGAAAGCGCGGTAGTGCTGCACCACGGGGTCGGCTTCACGCAAACAGGTCAGCGTATACTGGTCAAGGGACGGCGGTTCTGCTATCATAAGGGCAAGCTCCTTGTCTTCAGAGTCGGTTGAAAAGTTGATAAAAATACTCTGTCTCAGGAGCTTTCCTTCTGTCAAGTCCAG
>WNGD01016324.1_pt1 | contig 11445 bp, 8 predicted proteins | sample 5400671 | NCBI WGS metagenome assembly WNGD01 (sample SAMN13153369, study PRJNA577476) | soil metagenome | isolation source: 40 cm soil or saprolite under grassland replicate 2 | place: USA:California | collected 2016-06-15
TAAGCCGTCAGGCTTACTCCGTGCCCTGTGATCATTGAATGCTCTCAGGGGCCCTGTTGTATAATCCGCGGCAAACGTGCCACAGGTTCAGCTGCCGATCTCAGCAGAGAGAAGGCAACAGTTTGTTCAACACTACTCTTACATTCCAAGGAGCTGTTATGAGAAAAGTTTCCCTACTTGCTACGGTTCTAATTCTTGGCGCCTTCTCGTTTGCGCTTGGCCGTGAAGCGAGGCTGGTGCGCTATCCGCATTACCATGCCGGTCGCGTCGTATTCAGTTATCTTGGAGACATCTGGACGGCGGACGAGAACGGTCAGAACGTTCAGCGCCTGACTGTGAACAAAGCGCGCGATGTCTATCCACGCTTTTCGCCGGACGGAAAATGGATTGCCTTTTCCAGTGATCGTAACGGCAACCTTGACGTCTTTATCATTCCGTCAGGAGGCGGCACGGCAAAGCAATTGACGTCACACTCCGCAGACGACACAGTGCTCGGCTGGACGCCGGATGGGCGCGGTGTGCTTTTCAGCAGCAATCGCGGCGAAGATTTCATGCCGCAGCTTTACGTCGTGAGTGTTGACGGTGGCATGCCCTGGAAAGCCGGCACGGACATGGGCATCCAGGCTTCCTATTCGCCGGACGGTAAGCGCATAGCCTATAACCAGAAAGGACAGGTCTATTGGCGCAAATACTATCGCGGCGCCTATCAAACCGACGTGATGGTCATGGACATCGCCACCAAACGGTTTACCCGATTGACGGACTTTGATGGTTTGGACTCATGGCCGATGTGGAGTAGTGACGGCTCGATCTATTTTGTCAGCGATCGCGACGGCAACGGTCTCACGAACATTTGGCGCGTTCCCGACGACGGCGGCAAAGCCGATCGCGTGACCTCCTTCAAAAGCGGCGACGTGCGCTGGCCCTCGATCAGCGCCGACGGGAAAGTGATCGTTTTCGAGCACGACTTTGGCATCTGGAAGCTCGATGTCGCCAGCAGGAAAGTGACGCCGATTCATCTCGACATCGCGGCTGAGACTGAAGAGAATGCGACGGAAATTGTCAGCTTTAGTTCACAGGCTGATGACTATGACCTGGCGCCGTCGTCGCGCCGCATAGCGTTCTCGATTCACGGCGAGATCTTCACCGCGCCCGTCGAGGATGGTGACATCAAACAGCTTACTGAAAGTTCGGCGCGCGACCGCAACGTCGACTACTCCCCGGACGGAAAGTCGCTCGCGTATATCTCTGACCGCAGTGGACGTGAAGAGCTTTACGTCACTCCGGCAGACGGTTCGGGCGAGGCGCAGCAGATCACGAACATCGACGCGCTCAAGTTTGGTTATCGCTGGTCGCCTGACTCCAAAGAGATCGCCTTTACGTCTTCCGACGACACACTGCGCAAGGTCACGGTCGCCTCGAAAAAAATCACCGTGCTTGATTCGTCGCGCTACGGCAACGTCGGCGCGCCGGTCTGGTCGCCTGACAGCAAATGGATTGCTTACTCGAAGGCGGACGCGACGCGCACGACCGACGTCTACCTGATCGCGTCCTCCGGTGAGGAAAAGGAACCACACAAGGTAACGTTTGATTCAAACAACGACACCAATCCGGCGTTTGCTCCTGACGGTCGCAAACTTTTCTTCCAGCGCGTCGAAGCCTCGGGCGGCAACGCGCCTAATTCCGTACAGATCTATTCCGTTGCGCTCGAGCATCTCGATCGCGATCCGGATGACGCGGAAGAACGCGCTGAGACGCAGGCTCCGCCGCCGGCCCAAACGGAAGACGCTGCAGGCGCCGCTCCAGTGCGCCGCGCGCCGACGGGACCACCACGTCCGCCGCGCGAGATCCGTGTCGATTGGGCGGGGTTAAAGCATCGCACGCGGCAGATCACGCGCATGCCGTTCCCGATCTCCAGTTACCGAGTCGCGCCGGATAGTCGCACCATTGTTTTTGTGACGAGTGAACCCGCGGGCCTGGCGAGTGTGCCTGTGATCTATTCAATTCAGGATGACGGCAAGCGACTGACTCGCATCACTTCAGGAGCGCCGCCAAGCGAAGAAGGTGACCAGGCGCCAGGTGGCGGAGGCTTCGGTGGTGGCGTCTCGGAACTGAAGATTTCGCGCGATGGCCGCACGCTTTTTTTCCGCGAGCGCGAAGCGATTTACTCAGTGCCACTTCCCGCGCCGGCGCCGGCGGGAGCAGCCGCCACTGGCGGGACACGTGGCGGCAGCGGTGGCGGCGAGGGCACGCGCCGGCGCCTCAACTTCAATGTGAAAGTTCGCGTCGATCATGCGGCCGAGTGGGCCGAGATGTTTGACGACGCGTGGCGTACGATGAAGTATCGCTTCTACGATCCACGTATGCACGGCTTTGATTGGGACGCGGCGCGAGCCAAGTACCAGCCGCTGGTTGATCACGTCGGCGACCGCCAGGAGCTGCTGAATATCATTAACGAAATGATCGGCGAGTTGAACGCGTCGCACACGGGCGCCGCGCCGCCTCCCGGCGGGCGTGCGGGCGGCGTCTCGACCGGTCATCTCGGCATTGAATTGGAACCCGACAATGCGGCCGGGCGCTACCGGGTGCCCTATATCTACGAAGACGGACCAGCCGATAAAGACTGGGTAAAGGTAGGCGTCGGCGATTACCTGATCGCCATCAACGGCAAGCCGGTAAAGGCCGGCAACGAGTATTGGCAACTGCTGAACTATCGTCTCAATCGCAAAGTCGAAGTCACCTTCAACAACAAACCAGTAGAAGAAGGAGCGTGGCGCACACGGATTGAGTCGATCTCGCAGGGCGCCAATAGCCAATTGCGCTACGATCGCTGGGTAAAGGAACGGCGCAAGAAGGTCGACGAACTTTCCGGCGGACGCGTCGGCTATCTACACATTCAGGCAATGAATCCGCCGAGCTTGCGAAAGTTCGAGAAGGAGATTCGCGAATATCGCAACAAGGAAGCGCTGATCATCGACGAGCGCTGGAACGGCGGCGGCAACATCGAACAGGAGTTGCTCGCCATCCTGGTCCAGCGCGAGTATCAGATCTGGCAACCGCGCGGCAGCGAACCTTCGGGCCGTCCGTTCGCAGGATTCTTCGGACCCAAGGTTGTGCTGCAAAACTGGCGCTCAGCCTCAAATGCGGAAATGTTTCCCGCGGGATTTCGGGCGCTGGGTCTAGGGAAAGTCGTCGGCACGCCGACGATGGGCGCCGTCATTGGCACCGGGAGTTATAGCTTGATCGACGGCTCAACGGTCCGTACTCCGGGCGTCGGCGTCTATCTTGCCGATCCGAAAAAGACCAACATGGAGAACTACGGCGTGCAACCCGACATGTTTGTCGACAACGCGCCGGAAGATAATCTCGCCGGCCGCGATCGTCAGCTCGAAGCAGCGGTCGGAGAGTTGTTGAAACAATTACAAGGGCCGAGGAAGAACGTCGCGAGCAAAGATCAGAACTAGGTTCTGAATCTAAGTAGGCAGGTTAGAGGCGGCAATTCTCACCGCCCTGGACTTGCACCAGCACTTGAATGCGAAACGTTGCGGCTCTGCCGCTTCGCTGTGCGGAAAGGCTTCGCCTTTCCGGAGAGAAACCTCAACAACTCTTAGAGGCTGCGCCTCATGTTCAGGATCTCAAAAGATACTCCCGCCCTTTACTTCACTTCGGTTGCTGCTCACCGGCTTCCGATATTTCGAACTGGCAAATTGAAAGAGCTTGCTTGTTCGGCGTTAGATGAAGCCCGACGTTCGGGAGACTTCTTGCTGTTTGCTTACGTGATCATGCCCGACCACTTGCACGGAATAGTCGGTGGAACTCGTAAGCAATCTGAGATCATGAGGTTCATAAATGGTATCACCAGCCGTCGTGTGATTGATTATCTAAAAGCGAACGGCCATACCAGTTCGCTGGAGAAACTGCGTCAGCAAGAGAAAGAGCGGCGATATCGTTATTCGCTGTGGGAACACCATCCGAACACGATGTTTCTGACGACGGAGTCCGTGTTCATGCAGCGAGTGAATTACGTCCACAACAATCCAGTTCGTGCTGACCTTGTGACACGGTCGGAAGATTATCGGTGGTCAAGCGTGCGTTGGTGGAAACGCGTACCTGTCGAGGACGAGCCTTTGAAGGTTGATCTTGACCCGATCGCTTGGAAGATGGGCAAGGCGTAGCCTTACCTGGAGCTTCAGATGGTCCGGAAAGGCAGAGCCTTTCCGCACAGCGCGGCGGCAAAGCCGCAGATGTCTGAAGTGGATACTATGAGAGTTAATGGGTGGTTCGTTTCACGCGCGGACGGGGTGATCTTTGGCGTACGAGTAGGCGCACCAGGCGGAAATGAGGTGAACGATCCAGCCAAGCGTGCCTGCTGATCCAATCCAGGAAACGCCCGTCAGGACCAGCCAGATAATCCCAATAATCACTCGGCCGTTATAAATCTGTCCCACGCCGGGAATTAGTAAGCTGAGAATACCCGCCAAAGCTGGATCACGCATCGTTCTTCGACCTCCATATGCAGGCTATACGAAGGCAAATGCGAGTTAGTTCGCGCGCAAGGCAATTGTTTGGAAGACTCGAGTCAGAGTTGACTCTTGAGCTTGAAATCCTTCGGCACGAATTCAAGCGACTTTGCGGTGCCGTCCACTTTGGCCCGCGCATCCGTCGCCGGAACATAACACATGACGACTGCGTTTTCCGGCTTGCGAGGGCCACAGTTAATCTCGCGGCCGGCCTCGCTCGTAAAGGCGACGATCTGCATATTTTCGAACCGGTCTGTTCGCAGCTTCGTCAGACGATCGTCGAGCTTGACGATGAATGTAATTCCCTTCGCGTCACAGTCAATGCGGATCAAAGTTCCCTGGACGCGCTTCTCGCCATCACCTGGCTTTCTGAGTGCCGCTTGCAGATAGGCAAACGGGTCACTCAGCTCCGCAACCGGAGTTGGCTCGGTCGCGCCCGCACCGCGCGAGAGTCTTTGAACCGGGTCATCCGTGTTCGCGGAGTTCGTACTCGAGGCGTTTCGCATTGCTTCGAAGCGCGCTTTCCGTTCGTCTATTACTGCCAACTGAGCGAGCAAGTTTTCAGCATGTTGACGCAATTGCGCGTCGCTTTTGTTTCCCTTGAGCCGCTCCAGTAGCTGGCGCGCGCGTATCTTGGCCATAGTCTCAGGCGCAAATCCCGTCACCATCTGTGCATCGCTCTGCCCATAACGACTGAGCGCATAGGCGTAATAGTAATGAATCAAATAGTTCTGCGAGTTCGCCGCGACGGCGCGCTCCAGGCTTTTTCGCGCTTCATCGAGCTTGCCCTGGCGCACCCGCACCATCCCCATTGACGCATTTGCCATCGCCAGATTCGGATCAAGCGCCAACGCTCTTTGCAGAAAGCCTTCCGCGTCGGTGCGGTTGCTGTGCAAGAGCAGATCGCCGAGGTAGGCCTGCGCCTCTGCTTCGGTGAGTGCGGCTGCCTGCATCTGGGTATCAACCGCGAGCTTCGTAGCGAACTGACCGGTCATTGTCGGATAGCGATCGCGCTTGATGTATTCCCGCAGTTCTTTCTCCATGTTTTCAAAACTCATTTGAAAGGCCTGCTGGAACGCCTGCTCCAACGTCACATTCGTGTCCATCAGCGTTATGAATTTACTCATCTGAGTGAGGCGCTGGCCGTTGTTACCGAGGATCAAATAGTGCATAAGCGCCCACGACTCAGCGTAGAAAATGTTTTGCTTGTCGCGCTCGTTGTAGTAAGGAGACTTCTCATCAACCTCAAAGAGCGTGCGCAGCGGCAGCATCTTGTTTTCCCGCAGCAGGTAGACATGGTTGGAGATCGGTTTACCGAGCATCACCTTCTGGTCGTCAGTAATGCTGAACGTGCTGTAATAATCGGCCAGGCCTTCGTTGAACCACGTCGGGACATTACCCATCGTGTTGTTGACCAGCAGGTGGGTGTATTCATGAAAGATGACCTTAAAAGGATCCTGCTCGCCACTTGCTTCGGCGGTCAGCGTGATGTAGTTAACGTCCGGGCCGGATTGAAAGTAGCCCGCGACATTCGCATTAGGTTTGAAAGGTCGATAGGAGCTGTCGCTCTTGAAAACGATGACCGTAGTCGGCACAGGCGAATTAAAATTCATTTTAGTAAACAAGCGCGAAAACACCTCGCGAAATTGTTCGAGCCGAATGCCGACCTGCCTGATCTCTTTCTCGCTGGCATTGCCGACCAGCAGAAAGTTCTTTGAGCGGAGACTGGTCCAGGTGTCTTTGGCGGAGACTGGACGCTCAGTCGAGACGATTAGTAAGAAGCAAAGGATCGACGGAAGGATTATTGTGAGACGCTTCATAGTCAAAACTCCTGAGATTGCTTTTGCGCTTGTTCGTCGGTCGGGCTCATTAACACGCGGCCTCCCTACAAGGTTGAGAGTGATGGGGAGAGATTACCAGGACCGCGCGGATCGTGTCATCGAGCGCCCGCTTTGTCAATCAATAGTGACCGCGGGTAGTGAGGTAATTGTGTGTTGACGGCTTGTTACGATTGGCTTCGTTTGGTTGCTGCCATACCGGACGAGTCCAGGGGAATCAAAAGCCTTTGCTAACGCGCGGGCTTCTGCTTGGCGTGCCCCAACCAAGGTGAAGCCCAACCCAGGGGTCCCCAGCCGAGCAGCTCGGCTGGGGTGGGGCGGTTAGGGAGGGCTCAGTAAACTTATCAACACAGAATTACTCCACTAGGTGGCCGCGCCGGCGCGAGGTTTCCTGGAGTAAGCCCGGCGCGGAACATCACCTCATCCAGGCTGGCCGGCGCCTTTCATAACCGGTGATTTCGCCTTCGTGTTGCAGTGTCAGACCGATGTCGTCGAGACCCTCCAGCAGGCAATGCCGATGAAAATCATCGATTGCGAAGGTGGCGGAAAAGCCTTGCTCGTCTTCGACAATTCGGCGTTGGAGATCTACTGTTAGCTGGTACGCTTCAACTTCCCTTGCGCGCCTGCCCAGCTCGGCAACTTGAGACTCGGTAAGAACAATCGGCAGCAGACCATTCTTCAAACAATTGTTCGCGAAGATGTCGGCAAACGATGGCGCGATAATCGCCCGGAAGCCGTAGTCCGCCAGCGCCCACGGCGCATGCTCTCGAGACGAGCCGCAGCCGAAGTTCTTTCCGGTGACAAGAATCGACGCGCCACGATAACGTGTCTCGTTCAAGTCAAACTCGTCGTTTAGTTCTCCGTTTGGCCGATAGCGCCAATCGTAAAACACGAACTCGCCAAAGCCGGTGCGCTCGATCCGCTTAAGGAACTGCTTCGGGATGATCTGATCGGTATCAATGTCTCCTCGGTCGAGCGGAACGACAAGTCCGGTATGGATGCGGAATGGATTCATACTTTTAGTTTCGAGTTTCGAGTTTCAAGTTTCGAGTTTGACTTTTATTTCAGCGAGCGCAGCAAAAACTCTGAACTCGAAAGCCGAAACCCGAAACCTATTTGAAGTTCCACTTCCGTATATCCGTAAAATGTCCCGCGATCGCCGCTGCCGCCGCCATCATGGGGCTGACCAGATGCGTGCGGCCGCCGCGACCCTGCCGGCCTTCAAAGTTGCGGTTGCTCGTCGAAGCACAGCGTTCGCCCGGTTGCAGTATGTCGGGGTTCATGCCGAGACACATCGAACAACCCGCCTCGCGCCATTCGAATCCAGCGTCTCGGAAAACTTGATCGATGCCTTCGGCCTCGGCCGCGCGTTTTACCGCCTGAGAGCCAGGCACAACCATGGCGCGCACCGAGCTTTTGATCTTGTGTCCCTTTGCCACTCGCGCAGCCGCGCGCAGATCCTCGATCCGAGCGTTGGTGCACGAACCAATAAAGACCCGATCGACGTAAATGTCTTCAATCTTAGTGCGCGGCGCGAGCGCCATGTACTCGAGTGCGCGTTCAGCAGACCGACGGTCGGCCTCGCTCTTCGCTGCCGACGGATCCGGGACCTGACCGGTTACAGGCGCGACCATGCCCGGACTCGTCCCCCACGTGACGTGTGGCTCTAACGTGGTCGCATCGATTTCAACAGTGCGATCAAAGTCTGCTCCCTCGTCTGTCGTTAATGTATTCCAATGTGCCAGGGCTTCGTCCCACGCCGAACCACTCGGCGCAAAGCGTCGGCCCTTCAGATACGCGAACGTCGTTTCATCCGGCGCAATTGTCCCCGCGCGCGCGCCCGCCTCGATGCTCATGTTACAAAGCGTCATGCGCCCTTCCATCGAAAGCGCGCGCACGGGGTCACCTGCGTATTCGATCACATGACCGGTTGCACCATCCGTGCCGATCCGGCCAATTATCCCCAGTGCCAGATCTTTGGCGGTCAAGCCCTCCGGCAGCGCTCCGCGAATCATCAACAGCATCGAGCGGGGTTTGTTTTGCGGCAGACACTGGGTGGCTAGCACGTGTTCGACTTCGCTTGTGCCGATGCCAAACGCCAACGCGCCAAATGCGCCATGCGTGCTGGTGTGACTGTCGCCGCAGACGATCGTCATGCCCGGCTGCGTCAGTCCCAACTCCGGCCCGATGACGTGCACGATGCCCTGTTCGGGGGAATGGATGTCGAAAAGAGGAATGCTGAAGTCGCGGCAATTATGCCGCAGCGTCTCGATCTGTTTGGCCGCAATTGGATCGGTAATCGGCAGACCTCGATCAGTGGTAGGAACGTTGTGGTCTACCGTGGCCACGGTCAACTCTGGGCGGCGCACACGACGGCCTGCGGTCCGCAGACCGTCGAATGCCTGGGGCGAGGTGACCTCGTGAACAAGATGTAGATCGATGTATAGAAGTGTGGGTTGACCAGGGAACTCGCGAACGATGTGCGCGTCCCAGAGCTTTTCAAACAAAGTGCGTGGCATAAAACTCTGTCAGTGGTCAGTGGTTAGTAGTCAGTCGCCAGTTGTCAAACGGTTTGAACTTAGAGTCTTTCCGAAACCACAAAGAACTGACCACTGACCACTGACTAAACCGCATGATACGCATGGCGCATATCGGCAATCTCGGCGACGGCCTCGGCAACCAGTTCACCGATTTCAGACGTTGTCGCGGCGTAGCCAGTGTTTCCTGGATCAATATCCGGGGTCCGATAGCCTGCCTTAAGCACCAGCCGGATTGCATCTTCAATATCCTGAGCTTCATGCTCCAGCATTCCCGAGTATCGCAGCAACATCGCTGCCGAAGCAATCGCGCCTAAGGGATTTGCCGTCCCGCGGCCCGCAATGTCCGGCGCAGAACCATGCACCGGCTCGTAGAGGCCCACTTCGCCGCCGATGCTGGCCGACGCGAGCATGCCCAGCGATCCGGTAATCGCCGCGGCTTCGTCTGAAAGAATATCGCCGAAGAGATTTTCTGTCAGTATGACGTCAAATCTCTTTGGGTTAGTAATCAGGTGCATGGCGCACGCGTCAACGTAGAGATGATCGAGGGTGACTTCCGGATAGTCGCCGGCGATGCGCGTGACCGTTTGTCGCCACAACTGCGAAGTCTCGAGTACGTTTGCTTTATCAACTGAAGTGACCTGGCGCCTTCGCTTCATTGCCGCCTCGAAAGCCACGCGCGCGACGCGCTCGATCTCTTCTGCCGAGTAGCGCATCGTGTTGACGGCTACCGAGTAGCCGTTGTTGCTGCGCACACCGCGCGGTTCGCCGAAATAAAGTCCGCCCAGCAGCTCGCGAACGATCAGAATATCCGCGCCCCTGGCGATCTCCGGACGCAGGGGAGACGCATTTTCAATTGCGTCGTAAGAGATCGCCGGGCGCAAATTCGCGTAGCCGCCAAGCGCGCGGCGCAGCAACAGCAACCCCGCCTCCGGTCGCTGATGCGGCGGCAGGGTATCGAATTCCGGCGCCCCGACAGCGCCAAGCAAGACCGCGTCGCTCGCCAGACATGCGTCCAACGTGGTGCGTGGCAAGGGCGAACCAGTTTGCTTGATCGCGGCGCCGCCGATCAGACGCTCTACGAAATCAAACCAGTGTCCGTGAAGACTAGCCACCGAGTGCAAAACACGGATTGCTTCACGCGTTACCTCGGGACCAACGCCATCGCCTTCGAGAATCGTTATCTTCAGTCGCATTCTTGTTTCAATCGAAGTCCCGTTGGGGACGGAATACTTAGAGCCCGGAATCATTAATGATTTCAGCTCCGTCAGGAGTGAAATATCGCTACTGACGAAGCTCTAGTTGCTGAAGAGAAACCGTCGCTATGAATATCAGGCTCCTGCCGAGCCAACAGCCCAGTTGAGCGTTTTGCTCGCAGCTTCAATCAGCGGTCGTTCGCTCGCTCGCGTCGCAGCCGCAAGCAACGAGATCAGATCCTGATCGTAGATTCGCTTCTTGTGGTCGGCCAGCTCAGTAAACCGTTTGTAGACCGCGTCCAACTCGGTTGCTGAAAGCGAGTGGCCAAGATCCGCGTAGCGCAAGCTGAGCGCGTGGCGCCCGGAATGCTTGCCCAGTACGAGCTTATTGGCCGGCACGCCGACTGATTCCGGCGTCATGATTTCATAGCAGAGTGGATTACTTATGACTCCATGCTGGTGGATGCCGGCCTCGTGCGCGAAAGCGTTACGACCCACGATCGCTTTGTTGGGCTGCACGTCTGAGCCGATGATCGTCGAGAGCAACTGACTGGCCGGATAAATCTCGCGCGTGTCGATGCCGGTCTCGAAAGGCAACTGGTCGGCGCGCACTTTCATCGCCATCACAGTCTCTTCCAGCGAAGCATTGCCCGCGCGCTCGCCAATGCCGTTGATCGTGCATTCGATCTGACGTGCTCCAGCGTCGATCGCGGCCAGACTGTTGGCCACCGCGAGTCCCAGATCGTTGTGGCAGTGCACGCTGATTGTCACTGGGCGATTGCCGACAACTCGTTCGCGAACAGTGCGGACCAGGCGCGCGAACTCCGCCGGCATCGTGTACCCAACCGTGTCCGGTACGTTGAGAATCGTCGCGCCTTCTTCAACCGCAGCCGCAAGGACCTCACATAGATAATTAACATCGCTGCGGGTCGCGTCCTCGGCTGAGAATTCGACTTCGTCGGCAAAAACGCGCGCGAGCGCCACCGCTCTTCGCGTCATCTCGATCACTTCAGGGCGAGTCTTTTTCAGTTTATATTCGAGGTGGATGTCTGAAGTCGCGACAAAAGTGTGAATGCGCGGGTGTGCTGCTCCGCGGAGCGCCGCCGCGGCTCTCATAACATCCTGCTCTGAGGTGCGGCAAAGCGCCGCCACCGTCACCTTGCGGCATTGGGCAGCCACGGCTTTGACGGCCGCGAAATCACCTTCCGAAGCGATGGGGAATCCCGCTTCGATGATATCGACGCCGAGAGTCTCCAGTTGCCTCGCCATGCGCACTTTCTCTTCCAGATTCATCGAGCAGCCCGGAGACTGTTCGCCGTCGCGCAGCGTGGTGTCGAAAATCGCGATTCGATCA
>WNGD01009992.1_pt1 | contig 11444 bp, 8 predicted proteins | sample 5400671 | NCBI WGS metagenome assembly WNGD01 (sample SAMN13153369, study PRJNA577476) | soil metagenome | isolation source: 40 cm soil or saprolite under grassland replicate 2 | place: USA:California | collected 2016-06-15
CTGGCCCGCCGGGGATGCGCGCAAGCTCGGGATCGCCGTCGTGGCGACCATTGCCCTGATCGGGGCCGCCGTTTTCCGGCCCGGTGAGGCCAGGGGCTGGTGGCCGGGGTTCGGCGCCGAGGCCGCGCAGCCGCCGGAGGAGCTTCGTCGCCGAGAGCCCGCGAGTGCGAAGACGGGCCCTGCCTAGGGCGCGCGACAATGCCCCCCCGGCGCGCCGGAATAGACCGCTGGTCCCCTCGTGCTTCTGGATCCAGCGCGCGCGCTCGACGACCGATGCCCGGACCCTTGTTCCCTCCTCACCTGCGGCGAGGCCCGCCACGAGCCGAGGAAGCGTCCGCAGCTCTTGCGGAAACGCCTGCTCGAAGGCCTTCGCGACGGCGAGCGCGGCACTCGATTCGACCGGGTCGGTGGCTGCGCCTCCCGGCGATCTCTCGGTTCGCGCAAGCGGTCTCGGCACGGAGACGATGCGCGCGCCGGCGAGCGAGAGCGACGCGAGCCGGAGCCACTCGTCGTCTCCGCCGGTGTCGATGTGCCCGGCCTCGGCGAGTGCCGAGCGTCGATAGAGGCCCACCAAGCCGTAGTGATTCGCGACGACGCCGAGCTCCCTCGGCTCGCCGAGGAAGAGCTGAATCACCTCGCGCTTGCCCAGTTGTCCGCGCACGCCGCACGTGACCACGTCGGCCCCCGATGCAGCCTGGGCGCGCAGAAGAGTCTCGAGACAGTCGGAATCGAGCGCGTCGCCGTCTTCCTGCACGAGGACGAAAGCCCCGTTCACGGCACCGCTCGTAACGTTCGTTTGCTTCGGCGACCGCGGGGGTGTAGCGAGGACTTCCCTCCAGGCGGCGAACAGGTCGCGCGTGTCGAAGCTCGGCCGGGCGGGAGTCAACTGAGCGGCGCCGAGCCGACGCAGTAGGCCCTCCCGAATCCCGTCGACCGTGGGGTCGACGAACGTCCCGGGGCGGTCCTCGCGGACGACGAGCTCGGGCCCGCCACCGGTGTTGCTCGCCAGGAACGGAATGCCGTGCTCGAGGCACTCGTAGATGACGTTGGGAGAGTTGTCAACGAAGGAAGGCATGACCGCCAGCGTGCCCGGCCGGCTCAGAAGGGCGATCGCGTCCGGCTGGTCTAGGTCGGTTTCGAAGCGGAGGGCCGCGACATGCTCCTTTACCGCCGTCGACAAGTTCGCGCGCACGCGCTCGGGCGGCCAAGGTGCCGTGTCTCTGCCGACAAACAGAAGCTCGATGCCCGTCAAGAGGTCAGCTCGGACACTGTTGAGAGTCTCGAGATAGACCTCGATGCCCTTGCGATCCTCCAACCGGCCGAAATACGCGAGGCGCCTGATGCGGTGGCTGGGCATGGTCTTTGGCACGCGGTCGTCAGTTACGGCCGAATGGGTGAAGTAGGGGACGACGAGAGAACGCGGCAGTTCCCACCCGCGGTCTCGCATCCAGTCGATCATGTAAGCGCTCGGGCTGACGACCGCGTCCGCTAGTTCGACGCTCGCTCGTTCGAGCGCTTCCTGCTCGAATGTCCCGAGCGAGCGGCGCACCCTGCGATGGGCGTCATACACCCAACCGTTCGTGCCGTGGCAATACACGACAAACAGGGTGTCTCCGAGTCCAAGTCCGAGATCGCGTGACCGGAGTGCAGCGTAAGCAGGGCCGGCCCAGTCGCCGGCAATCACGACCTCAGGTTTCTCCTTCTGCAGCGCCTCCTGTACCGCGACCGGCACGGCCAGTGCGTCAGGCGATACCGGTACCGCCGGCGGTTCGAGCCGCCGAACTCGGACGCCTCGCGCCGCGTACTCTCCCGCCCATGCCTGATCGAGCTCCGCTGAGACCGAAAGATCGGTGAACAAGACCTCGACCTCGTGGCCCAACCCTGCGAGCGCGAAGGTCAGAAACGTGTTCGCAGTGGCTGCGCCGCTCGTGCGCACGAGGCCCAGCAGCTCGTTGGTGACGAGGACGACGCGCTTGTCCTCAGGCATCGGCCGAGGGTACCGGATCGCTCTGGATCACCTGTGGGCGCGGCAGCCACGTCGTCCGTCACAGTTCGGACCGGTTGAGCAACGGGACGTCCTCTTTGTCTTCGACATGGCGGGTGCGTGGGCGCGTTACCGCTGCGAACACCAAGCCGAGCAGCTGGCATTCCTGGGCGTGTCGTCCGACATCGTCCAGTCGGGGCGAATCGATCTCGCAGCGGCTGTCGACTATTACGAGAGCTTCGTCCTCAACCGCGTGGAGTGGAGCGACGAGCTCGCTGCTTTCTTCGAGCGTGCACGGGCAAGTGACAAGCCCGTTCTCTTCGACACGGATGATCTGATCTTCGAACCCGAACTGCACTGCCACTTCGCATTTCTTGATGGATGGCCTGAAATCGAGCGCAGGCTCGAGATCGAGCGACTGGATCGTTATCGGAGGACACTCGAGGCGTGTGGCAGCGCGCTTGTGACCACCTCGCCGCTAGCGGGATACGCGCGCAAGCGCGTCGACCGTGTCAGTGTCGCGCACAACGCCGTGAGTGCTGAAATGGTTCGGCTTGCCGACCGTGCGCTGGAGTCGCGCTCTCGCCTCGAGCATCGCGACCTGAACATCGCGTACCTCAGCGGCACGCGCACCCACGATCGCGACTTCCTCGAGGCGGCAGACGCGGTGATCTGGGCACTCCAGACCTATCCGCGGACTCGGTTTCTCGCCGTCGGGAAGCTCGAGCTCGACGACAGATTCGCGCCCTTCGCATCGAGACTGGAACGGATTTCCCTCCAGCCCTGGCAGGAGCTGCCTGAGCTCCTTCGCCGGATCGACGTCAATCTCGCTCCCCTCGAGCGCGACAACCCTTTCACCGAGTGCAAGAGTTGCGTGAAATACCTCGAGGCCGGACTGCTCGGCGTCCCGACGATAGCCAGCAGACGTCCCGACTTCGTGCGTGCGATCGAGCCCGGGCAGAACGGCTTCCTCGCCGACGGCCAGGAGGAGTGGCGAGACAGCCTTGGGCGCCTGATCGAATCAGCGGTGCTTCGAGACACGATCGGAGCTGGTGCGCGCGAAGATGTCAGGTCTAACCACACGACAAAGGCCAGGGCGCAGCTGCTGGCGCGGTCATTCGCAGCACTTACGGGGCAGCGCGGTGGCGGGGAGTGAGCCGGAACGCCGGGGTAGTTAACCTGCGCCAACGGTTGGGAATGTGACCTCACAAGCTGGCGTGAACATCATGGGTTACCTCGAGGCCGAGCTCGGGCTGGGAGAGATCGCCCGCAAGCTCGTTCTTGCAAGTGAACGTGCGGGAATTCCGACCTCGACTGTCACGTACAGGGTTCTCGAGAGCCGGCAGGAGCACCGCTTCGAAGAACGGGGTCAAGGTGACACTCCCTACGACACGAACATCATTTGCATCAACGCCCCGCACCTACCAAGGTTCCGGAGAGACCTCGGTGCTGGTCGGCTTGCGGGCCGCTACAACATCGGCGTGTGGTTCTGGGAGCTGGCGCGGTTTCCGGAAGAGCTGCATTTCGCCTTCAATCTGGTGGACGAGATCTGGGTTGCGAGCGAGTTCACACGGAAGTCCATCTCGGTGGAAACGGCGAAGCCCGTGTGCCTCGTTCCGATCCCGCTCGGGGCCCCGCCGACGGCTCAGCTTGGTCGCGAGGAACTCGGTCTTCCGCCTGGGTTCCTCTACTTCTTCAGCTTCGATCACCTCAGCGTCACGGAACGCAAGAATCCCTTCGGCCTTGTCGATGCGTTCAAGCGCGCCTTTTTTCCGAGCGAAGGCCCCACGCTCCTGATCAGAAGCATCAACGGAGCTCAACGTCAAGATGCGCTGGAGCGCCTGCAGAGAGCGGCTGCGGGACGACCGGACATACGAGTCGTTGACGGCTACATCCTTCCGACGGAAAGGGATGCCGTGTTTGAAGCGTGCGATTGCTACGTCTCGCTCCATCGCAGCGAAGGCCTGGGATTGACGATGGCGGAGGCGATGGCTGTCGGGAAGCCAGTCATCGCCACCGGGTACTCCGGAAACCTGACCTTCATGAACGAGCGGAACAGCTATCTCGTACGACACGGGATGACACTCACTCCTGAAGGTTGCGACCCATACCCGGCGGGGGTGGAGTGGGCGGATCCAGACCTCGACCACGCCGCCGAGCTAATGAGACGTGTCTATGAGCAGCCTGACGAAGCACGCGAAGTGGGAGAGCGCGCTCGCGACGATCTCCGGGAGCGGCACGCAATCGATCGAACGGGCGATTTCATCCGGGAGAGAGTGAAGGGGATTCCGGATCACGAACGTTCCTTCCTCGCGGTGCGCGGCCCGCTCGGGCGCGCGGCAGAGACGGCGGAAAGCGCCCCCGGCAAGAGTCTCGAGAGCAGCGGGCGACGATCCTCGCCGGTTCGTCGTTTGCGGCGAATTCTTCTGAGAGCGCTGTGGCCCGAGTTGGCAGCCCAGCGCGGGCTCGACTCTGCGCTGATCGAGTCGCTGCGGGCGCTAGAAGGCATCAGCCGCTCGCAGCGCAAGCAGCTCGACGAGCTCGAACGGGCCGTGGAGGAGCTCGGGCGCCGGGAGCCATCATGACGGCACCGCCTTGAGCACCCTCCCTTCGATTTCGGTCGTGATTCCCAACTGGAACGGCGCCCAACATATTCCGCACTGCCTGGCGTCGGTCGGGACGCTCGACTACCCCTCGGAGCGGTTGGAAGTCATCGTCGTCGACAATGGGTCGACGGACGAGTCGCGGGCGTTGATAGATCGCTCGCATCCGAGCGTGCGATTGATCGTAAACACAGAGAATCTCGGCTTCGCTGCAGCCTGCAATGTGGGAGCGGAAGCTGCGGCGTCCGACTGCGTCGCGTTTCTCAACAACGACATGCGCGTCGATCGGGAGTGGCTGCGCGAGTTAGTCGCCGGCTACGACCGTACAGCCGGTTATGTCTGCGTCGGCGGCGTCATCCTCGACTGGAAAGGCGACCACCTGGACTTCGGGGGCGGCTGGGTAAATTTCCACGGGTACGCGGGCCAAAGTCATTTCGGCGCACCGCTGGACGAAACGCGTATCGAGGACGGCCGCGACCTCCCGTTCGCTTGCGGTGGCTCGATGCTGGTCGACCGAGCCGTTCTGCTCGAGCTCGGCGGATTCGATCCGGCCTATTTCGCCTTCTTCGAGGACGTCGACTTCGGTTGGAGGTTATGGCTATCCGGCTACAAGGTCCGGTTGGCGGGCGGCGCACGGAGTTTTCACCGGCACCACGGCACGGCGTCCGCGATCCCACCTCATCAGCGTGAGCTCCTCTACGAGCGCAACGCGCTGTTCACGTTGATCAAGAACGTGAGTGACGACAACCTGGCGACGCTTCTGGCGCCGGCGCTCTTCCTCCTCCTGAAGAGATGCCAACTCGGAATCGAGTCGGCGCGCACATCATTCGCACTCGGCGCTCCCGAGAACGCCGCCCGCACCGAGACCGTAGCCAAGGCTGGCCTCGCTCCGTTGCACGCGGTGTCTGACGTCCTCGAGGGTCTGCCGCTATTGCTCGAACGGCGTCGAGAGGTACAACGTATGAGGAAGCGCGACGACGAGAAGTTCTTCGCCCTCTTCGGTCGGCCCTTCGCTCCGGTCGCCGATGATGAGGGCTACCTGGAGGCCAGCGCGGCCCTTCGGGGTCTATTCGACCTCGACGAGCTCTTCTCCCCCCGCGGTATAAAACACTCCCTTCGGCGACGCTTCTCTAGAGTGACTCGCCGATGAAGGAGCGACTCGAATACCTGCTTCGGCGGCCTTGGCAGCACATCTGCCTCCCGCCGGAGGCCTCTGGCGTGCCCACGATGCTCTCCGAGAGCGAACGCAAGCTGCTTTACGCGCTCGCACGCGACTACGCGGCAGACGATGCTGCGATCGTCGACGGGGGCTGCTTCCTCGGAGGTTCCACTGCCGCGCTGCTCGCAGGTGTCCGCGACAGGGCCGAGCCATGGAGCGGACCTCCGGTCGCGAGCTACGACAAGTTCCGGATCGAGGCCTACACCGTGCCGCAGTACTTCGCTGACGATCTGTCCGTTCGCGTCGGCGAGTCGTTTCGCCCACGGTACGACGCGAACGTCGCCGGCTTCGGCGTTCCGCACGCAGTTTACGAAGGCGACATCGCGCAGATCGGCTGGTCGGGCGATCCGATCGACGTTCTGTTTCTGGACGTTGTGAAGTCGTGGAAGATCAATGACGCGATTCTGCGCGATTTCTTCCCGTCCCTGGTGCCGGGTCGCAGCGTCATCGTCCATCAGGACTACGGCTGGGGGTGCATGCCGTGGATTCCGATCACCGTGGAGTTGATGGGTGACTCTCTGCGCTTGATCGACGGCATGCAGTGGGGATCGCACGTGTTTCTCGTCGAGGACGAGATTCCCTGCGAGCTCATCGAACGGGGCATCAGGCATCTCGATCACGACCAGCAGCTCGAAATCCTCGACCGCGTCATCCGCCGTCTGGATGGTTGGGTTCGCGGCATGATCGAGATCAGCCGGGCGGTCGTTCTCGCCGAGCGGGACGGTGCTGAGGCAGGGCTTGCGGACCTGGCGACGATCGCCGAGGCCTACGCGCCTTACCCGTACGTCCTTGTCTGCGTCTCCCATGCCGAGGACGGCCTGAAGACCGGCTGGGACGAAGCGGCGGTCAGCCACGCGCAGCGTCTCGTCGCTTCGCCGATCGATCGGTGATGGCAGCGGCACCGCTCGACTACCTCACTCGTCTCCCGTGGCGCGATGAGAGCGTGCCTGCCGGCGTCCCCGGGGTGCCGACGATGCTCTCGAAGAGCGAGCGCAGACTCCTCTACTCGCTTGCGCGTGACTACGCGGCCGACGACGCGGCGATCGTCGACGCGGGATGTTTTCTCGGCGGATCGACTGCGGCCTTGCTTGCCGGCCTCCGCGATCGGCCCCAGCCGTGGAGGGGTCCGCCGGTTGCGAGCTACGACCTGTTTCGGATCGAGGCATATACGATCCCGAAGTTCTTCCGCGATGATTCGCGGGCTCGCGTCGGCGAGTCGTTTCGCCCACGGTACGACGCGAACGTGGCCGGCTTCGGCGTTCCGCACGTGGTCCACGAAGGCGACATCACGCAGATCGGCTGGTCCGGCGGCCACATCGACATCCTCTTCCTCGACGTTTTGAAGACATGGGAGGTCAACGATGCGATCCTGACGGATTTCTTTCCCTCGCTTGTTCCCGGTCGCAGCGTGATCGTCCATCAGGACTACGGTTCGGGTTGGGTGCCGTGGATTCCGATCACGGTAGAGCTCATGGGCGACGCTCTGCGGCTGATCGATGGGATGGAGTGGGGATCGCACGTGTTCTTTCTCGAACGTGAAGTCCCGACAGAACTCATGAGGAATGGTTTGAGGGGCCTCGATCTGGAGACGAAGTTCGCTCTGATCGACCAAGCAATTGCGCGCTCTCACGGCTGGGTGCGGGGGATGATCGAGATCGGCAGGACGGAGCTCATCGTCGAGCGCGGGGGGTCGGATGCAGGTCTGCGCGATCTGGCGAGAATCGCAGAGGCCTACTCGGCCGACGACCTCGTGCTCTCATTCGTCGCTCACGTGCGAGCAGGTCTCGAAACCGACTGGACTTTCGCGCCTGTCGGCAGCCAAACAAGTTGGACGCGGCGTTTCGCTCGCGCACGCAGGCGAGTCGCAACCGCGCTGCTCGGAGACTGAATGCCGACGCAGCCTTTCGATCGGCTCGGATATCTCCTGGCCAGGCCCTGGCAAGACGAAAGCCTCTCGGCACGTATCCCGAGAGTTCCGACGATGCTCTCCGGCAAAGAGCGCAGACTCCTCTACTCGCTTGCGCGTGACTATGCTGCCGAGGACGCGGCGATTGTCGACGCCGGATGTTTTCTCGGCGGTTCGACCGCCGCGCTGCTTGCGGGGGTTCGCGATCGGCCGATCCCGTGGAGAGGGCCACCGGTCGCCAGCTACGACCTCTTTCGCGTCGAGGCTTATACGATTCCTCAGTTCTTCGAGGATGACACTTCGGTTCGCGACGGGCAGTCGTTCCGCCATCGCTTCGATGCGAACGTCATGGAATTTTCTGTCCCCCACGTCGTCCGTGAAGGCGATGTCGCTGAGATCGGCTGGTCGGGCGGGCCGATCGACGTCCTCTTTCTCGACGTTCTGAAGAGCTGGGAGATCAACGACGCGGTCCTGAGGGACTTCTTCCCATCGCTGGTTCTGGGGCGCAGCGTTATCGTCCATCAGGATTACGGTTGGGGCTGGCTCCCATGGATTCCGATCAGCGTGGAGCTCATGCGCGACTCGGTGCGATTGATCGACGGCATGGAGTGGGGATCGCACGTGTTCTTCCTCGAGGAGGCGGTGCCGGCAGAGCTGATGGAGAACGGCGTCGGTGGACTCGATCTTGATGCGAAGCTCGACCTCATCGACCGGGTGGTGGCCGGCACGTCGGTGAACTGGGTCCGAGGCATGATGGAGATTGCGAGGACGCCACTGCTCGCCGAGCGTGACGGGCGGGAGGCGGGCCGGCGCGATCTGGCCACGATCGCTGAGCGTTATGCGGACTATCCCAATGTGCTCCTCTGTGCCTCATACGCCATGCAAGATCTCGAGTCCCTTCATACGGTCGCGGCGGAATGAAGCTCGTGATGACGCTGCGCGCCCGCGACGAAGCCGACCTCGTCGACGCGCAGAGCGTCGACTTCATCGTCGCCACAGACCACCGCTCGGAGGACGGCACCACTGAGATCCTCGAGTCGTACGCGCGCGACGGTCGTCTTCACCTGATCCGCGAGGAGGGAGAAGAGATGCACGAAGGGGATTGGGCCACGCGGATGTCGCGCCTGGCGACGACCGACTTCGGAGCAGACTGGGTGATCTCTAGTGACGCGGACGAGTTCTGGTGGCCACGCGGCGGATCGCTGAAGGAGGTGCTCTCCTCGGTGCCCGAGCGGTACGGCATCGTCCGTGCGCTTTTGCGGCAGTTCGTACCGAGACCAGACGACGGCTCGTTCTTTGCAGACCGGATGGTGGCGCGCGTGTCGGGTTCGGCTCCGATCAACGACCCCAACAGCCTCTTTAGGCCGAACCTCAAGACGATCCACCGCGGGGACCCGAACGTCACACTCTCCGCAGGCGCGCACACGCTGTTGAGCTCTCCACTGGTTCCGCTGCGCGGCTGGTATCCCATCGAGTTCCTGCACTTTCCGATTCGCAGCTTCGAGCAGGGCGACCGGAAGTACGGAAACCTACGCGAAGCACTCGGTGAGAGTCGCAACTCGTACTACGAAGGGGTGTACCGCGCCCGCGGCGAAGGACGCTTCGCGGAGCTCTACGATTCGTTGACGATCGACGATGAAGCGCTCGAGCAAGGGGTTCGAGAGGGCTCGCTCGTGATCGACACGCGCTTGCGCGACGCACTGCGAACCCTGGCTGCCGGAGGCGAGTTGACGTTTCCCAGGCCGAGCGTCGTCGACGAGGCGGCATACGCCGTGGACGTCGCGGCGCTTGGCGAAGCGGACCTGGTGCGCATGCAGCGACGCCTCGATTCTCTTGAGCCGCGGCTGCTGGCGCTCGAGCGTAGACCGGCGACGCAGTTGTGGCGCAGGCTCGAACGGGCGGCGAGGAAGCTGTGGCGCCGGAATGGGACGCGATGAAGCTCGTGCTGACCGTGCTAGCACGGGACGAGGCAGACGTGATCGACGCGCAGATCGCGTTTCACCTGAACGCGGGCGTGGACTTCGTGATCGCCACCGATAACGCCTCACGGGACGGGACCACGGCGATTCTCGAGGCGTACGCTCGTAAGGGCTGCCTCTATCTGATCCACGAACCAGCCGAAGGCTTGCGCCAGGGCGAGTGGGTGACGCGCATGGCGCGTCTCGCCGCGAGCGAGTTCGGCGCGGACTGGGTGATCAACAGCGACGCGGACGAGTTCTGGTGGCCGCGCGGCGGGTCGTTGAAGGAAGTGCTGGCCGCGGTGCCCGACCGGTATGGCGTGGTGCAGGGGTTCTGGCGGTCGTTCGTCCCGCGGCCCGACGACGGCGCATTCTTCGCCGAGCGCATGACGGCCCGTCTCACCGTGCACGCCCCGATCAACGACCCGAGCAGCTTCTACCGGCCGGTGCCGAAGGTGGCACACCGCGCCGACCCGCGTGTCGTCGTGGGTCGCGGAAATCACGATCTGGTCGGAAGCCTGCTCGTCCCGCTGCGCTCGTGGCACCCAATCGAGGTGTTGCATTTTCCGCTGCGCTCCCGTGCGCAGTGGAAGCGGAAGGTCGAGCTGCAGGGCGAGGCGTTTACGAAGCACATCGAGCGCGCGGGAACGGGTTATCACCTCACCGGCTATAGCGCCCTTCAGAGCGGTCGAATCGAGGAGCAGCACGAGTCGCTGGTCGTCGACGACGATCGACTCGCACGCGGGCTCGCGGACGGAACGCTCATTGAGGACTTCCGGCTCCGCGACATCTTGCGGTGGCTTCGGCTCCAGGATGCGGCCGACCTTCAGCGAAGCTTCGCGGTCCCGTCCGAGCTTCGAGAGCGTGCGTCGTTCCCGGCGCCGTCCGTCGCCGAGGACGCCGCCTACGCGGTAGAGGCGGCCGTGCTCGGCGAAGCGGACAGCATCCGTGTGCAACGCCGTTTGGATGCGCTCGAGCAGCGCTTGAACTCATTGGAGCGCCGCCGCAGGCGCGCTGCCTTGCGCGTCGGCGTCCGTAACCGCTCCAGCTAGCATCCGGCCCGTGACGGAGACCAAGCTCAGGCCACAACCGTCCGTCGAGGACGCCAGCCTCGCGCCGGCGCCGGCGGGCGATCGCCCTGGATACGTCACGGTGATTCGCCCACCGACGCAATGGCCGCGCCTGGATCTCGGCGAACTCTGGCGCTATCGCGAGCTCCTGACGATCTTCATCTGGCGGGATCTGAAGGTGCGCTACAAGCAGTCGGTCATCGGCGTCGGCTGGGCGATCTTCCAGCCGGTATTTACCGCACTCGTCTACACCCTCGTGTTCGGCAAGTTCGCCAAGTTCCCCTCCGGCAATCTGCCGTATCCGATCTTTGCGTTCTCGGGTGTGCTCGCCTGGCAGTACTTCTCGTCGGCGCTGAACGTCTCGAGCGCATCGCTCGTCTCAAATGTTCCCCTGGTCACGAAGGTGTACTTTCCACGCCTGCTCTTGCCGTTGGCCGGGGTTCTGGTGCCGCTGGTCGATTTCGCCCTCGCGCTGCTGGTCATGATCGGGCTGATGAGCTGGTTCCATACCTGGCCGGGCCCTGCTGTCGTACTCGCGCCATTCTTCATTCTGCTTGCACTTCTCGCAGCCTTTGGTAGCAGTCTGATTCTCTCTGCGCTGAACGTGCGCTACCGAGACATCCCGTACGTGATCCCGCTCTTCATGCAAGTGCTGCCTTTCTTGTCGGGTGTGCCGTACTCGCTCGATGGCGCTCCCGTGAAGT
>WNGD01006231.1_pt1 | contig 11441 bp, 7 predicted proteins | sample 5400671 | NCBI WGS metagenome assembly WNGD01 (sample SAMN13153369, study PRJNA577476) | soil metagenome | isolation source: 40 cm soil or saprolite under grassland replicate 2 | place: USA:California | collected 2016-06-15
AGATCGGACAGCAGTTCACGCTGACCGCGGTGGCCGCCGCGTTCCTCGGTGCCGCATCCTTCAAGGTCGGCCGGCTCAACGTGCTCGGCTCGATCGTCGCCATCCTCTTCCTGGCGGTCAACATCACCGGCCTCACGTTCGCCGGAGTCGCCGACTGGATCAACCAGCTGTTCACCGGCGTGGCCCTCATCGTCGCCATCGCCTTCGCCACCGCACTGCACCGGGAGCGCAGGCCCCGCGCCCGGACAACCACCCAGGACTCGCCCTGAGCCGATGTCAGCCATTCTCCCGTCAGGTTTGGCACGCCAAGACAAGGACAGCACCATGAGCGCACCGAGATTCACCTGGCGCCGCGCAAGCGTCATTCTCACCGGCTTGTTCGTGCCGGTAGCCACATTCATGCTGATGCCAGGGGCGGCCGTGGCCGCCCTCTCCGGGCACGCCGCCGTGCCCACCTCGGCGCCGAGCACCGTGCAAGCGTCGATCGGCGCAGGCGGCGCCGTGAAGTCCGCGATACTGATCGCGAGCAACGGCTCGATCAACAGCTTCGCCGGCACGATGCCGCTGGCCATGACGATCTCGAGCACGGTCGCAGGTGCGTCGCGCACCACGAATTACCACATCGAGAACACCTCCGGCCAGCAGCAGAAGGTGACCTGGAAGCTGTCGAACGGCAACCTGAAGAGCACCACGGTCAATGTGCAGCTGCCGCTGGTCGGACACCTGATCGTCTCGCTGCCCAGCGCCGGCAAGAACATTCAGGCACCCGACGCCGCGGTGGTTACCAACAAGGACGGCTCGCACACGCTCGAGTGGTCGCTGGTGATGTTCAGCCCGCTGGGCAGTCCGGTCCAGGACGTGAACTTCACCGCGACCGGCAACGGCGCCCCGACCGCCACGCTGCACGCTTCGCTGGTCTCGCCGACCAGCGCCCCCGGGCTGTCGGCCACCGCCCAGGACGCGAACCAGTCGGTGGCGCAGACCGGGACGTGGAGCGCCGAGGCCTCCGGCGCTGACAAGGGGCTCAGCCAGCTGAACACCGGCGTCGGCGCGCTGGTCACCGGCCTCGGGCAGCTGGCCACCGGTGCCAGCCAGCTGCACGACGGCCTGGCGCCCGCACTTACCGGAGCCCAGCAGCTCGACGTCGGCTCGCACCAGGCGCTCACTGGCGCCAATCGCCTCTCCGGCGGGCTGGGTTCCATCCATGCCGGGCAGCGATCGCTGACCGCCGGGCTGAGCACGATCCACCAGGGACAGGCCAGCCTGACCAAGGGGCTGGGCAAGATACACTCCGGGCAGCAGTCGCTGAGCGGCGGGCTGAGCACCATCCACAACGGCCAGAAGAGCCTGACCGGCGGGCTGAGCAAGATTCACTCCGGGCAGCAGTCGCTGACCGGCGGGCTCAGCACGATCCACTCCGGGCAGCAGTCCCTGACCGGCGGCCTGAGCACGATCCACTCCGGGCAGCAGTCCCTGACCGGCGGCCTGAGCACGATCCACAGCGGCCTGGAGTCGCTGAGCGGCGGGCTCGCCACGGTGCACGGGGGCCAGGCGAACCTGACCGGCGGCCTGCAGCAGATCGCGGGCGGCCTGGCGCAGCTCGCTGGCGGCACGAACACCGCCATCGGCGGTGCCCAGGCGATCAAGGGCGGCGTACAGCAGGCGCTGCAGATCATCGGCAGCACGAACCCCAATGCGACCGCCGTCCTCAACGGAGTAGTGGGCGGGCTCGATCAGCTGATCGGCGGGCTGCAAAGCGCGAAGTCCGGCATCGGCGCGCTGCAGGCCGGAGCGGCGACCGCGATTTCCGGGTCGCAGCAGCTCACGGCGGGCACAGCGGCCGCCCTCGCGGGAGCGCAGCAGCTGACCGGCGGTGCGGCGAGTGCGCTGGCCGGGTCGCAGCAGCTGACCGCAGGGTCGGCGAGTGCCCTGGCGGGCTCGCAGCAGCTGACCGCAGGGTCGGCGAGTGCCCTGGCCGGCTCGCAGCAGCTGACGGCGGGTTCGGGCACCGCGCTGGCCGGGTCGCAGCAGCTGACCGCAGGGTCGGCGAGTGCCCTGGCCGGCTCGCAGCAGCTGACCGCAGGGTCGGCCAATGCCGTGACCGGGTCGCAGCAACTGACCGTCGGCTCGGCGAGCGCGCTGGCGGGCTCCGAGCAGCTGACCGTCGGCTCGGCGAGCGCGCTGGCGGGCTCGCAGAAGCTGACGGCTGGCTCGGCAAGCGCGGCGGCCGGGTCGCAGCGTCTGACCATTGGCTCCGGCCAGGCCTTCAATGGCAGCAAGCAGCTGGTCGTGGGGCTCGGCGCGATCGCTAACGGAGAGCACCAGACCGCCGTGGGTCTGCCAGCCGCCATCAGTGGCGCCCAGCAGATCGCTACCGGCCTGGTCAGCGCGCTGTCCGGTGGTCAGCAGATCCACGCGGGTATCGGCCAGGTGAAGAAGGGCGCGGTGCACCCGCTGTCCAGCCAGATCAAGGGTGCGGGCAACGCATCCCTGGAGCAGATCGCCATCCTGACCGCCGGTGCGGACAGGGCGAACTCGGCCCCCGGCGGGGCAGCGCGGACCTACGTGCTGACCCAGGCGCCGAACGCGCTGAAGCTGGCATCTTTCACCCAGCCAGGCACGCAGGCCCAGGGCAGTGACAACACGGGCCGCTACATCGTCCTCGGGGCGGGCGCTGGCCTGCTCGTCCTGGCGATGGGCGTATTCGGCGGCCTGCTGATCGGGCGGCGCCAGGTGGCATAACCCGACAGATACGGCGGCGGCGCCGGGCCAATGGCGGCTCGGCGCCGCCGCTGTGCCGGGACGCAGGTGATGACCGCAGCTGTATCACCGGCTTGAGAAGACCGGCCTCGCGGGCTTCGGAAGACCGGCCTCGCCTGCGGTGACCGTTGCCCGGCCCGGGGCGGCGTCGGCCCCGGTGCCGCATCCGTGCCCGCCGGCTGCGTAATACAAAAGGGTTTCACGGCGTCAGCGCCGGTCACGACGCCAGCACGCTGATCGTGAGAAGGACGGCGTCGAAAAGGAAATGCGCCACGATCGGCCGCCCCAGGCGCCGGTGCTTCTGGAAGGAACGGGTCAGCAGATAACCGACCGGAATGGTGAAGAGAAAACCGAGCCCGTAGTACACGTGGTAGCTGGTGCGCAGGGTCAGGCTGAGCACGAGCGCTCGCCGCGGCGTCCAGCCCAGCTGCTCGAGCCTGGTCAGCAGGTAGCCGTTGACCAGCGTTTCCTCGGTGATGGCGGTAATGGCCGACACGGCTAGCCCGTAGATGACGTAGTACTTCGGCACATGCCCGATCTGGACCTGGCTGAACAGGCTGCTGTGCCGGGCCAGGGCGCTGAAGGGCAGCGCGATCACCAGGGTCAGGCCGTAGCCGCCGGCCGCGAGCCCGAGCCCGGGCCACAGGTCGCTGCGCCATCCTGGCACGCCGAGCCCGAGCGCCGCCGGGCGCTGGCCGGTCCGCGCCAGCAGCAGCAGGGCGAGCGGCACCACGACGCCGACGCTCAGGTAGCTGAAGATGCCGAGGATGAGGTTTTCCACCAGGTGGCCGGGAACCACAGTGGGGAAGCGGTTGAGGTCGCTGACGCCGCCCAGGTGCGAGACGAGCGCGTCGATGGCGGCGGCGAGGCCGGGGAACAGGAAGGCGAGCTGGACGAACCACGTCTCGGCCGTTAATCCTCGCCTGGATTGCTCCGCTACCGGGTCAAGGGGAGGCTGAGCCCAGCCATGCGCGCTCATCCGTTCATGATCCCGCACGCGCGGCCAGCCATGCTCGCGGGCGCTCGCCTTCCGCGCCCGCGGGCATCGCTCAGCTGGCCGGGCCGGTGCGGCGAAGGCAGCCGCAACCGGGTCCGCTGATCGCTAGTAGGGCAGGAAGCAGATGCCAGCGTGACCTGTCTGCTTGGCGCACTTGTCGGCGCGGGTGCCGTTGCTGTCGATGAAGTTGTCGCTGGCGATCCACAGGCCTGCGCTGGTGAGCAGCATGTCGTCTGCGCCGAGTCCCTGCGACCTGGTCGGGTTGAAGATGACGCTGCCGTCGGACGGCCTGAGTCCGACCATGCCCTGGGCAGGGATTGCGCCCGGCCCTGCCTCGTTGCAGCCATTGGAGTTGTTCGCCCACCGCTCGTGCCCGGCGAAGTAGGCCGTGTGGCGGTCCGCGATGGTGGAGTACAGGGAGTCGCAGCCGGTGTAGTTCACCCAGATGTGGTGGACCCTCCTCGCGGATGAGGGGAACGCGGCCGCCGCGTCGCATAGGCCGGACCTGGGGTCGGACGTCGAGATGTTGAAGGGCTGCCCGCCAGTGGCCGCGGTGTAGACGGTCTTGCTGTCCGGTGACCATGCCGCGTCATGGATGTAGAACGGCTCGTCGGTGGCGCATGACTGCAAGAACTCGGCCGAGCGCCACCTGGACACCCGTGCCTGCGTCCTGCGCAGGTTGAGCATGAAGATCTGCTCGCGATGCTTGCCGCGCACGCTGGTGAAGTCGCCCTCCACCAGCAGGCGCTTGCCATGCCGGCTGAGCTGCTGGTTGTAGATCCGGGTCCGGTTGGCGCTGACGCCGGGGAACACGTAGTGGCCGGAGATCCGCAGCCGCAGATAGCGGTCATCGTGGCCGGTCCTCGAGTTCAGGCTCGCGTAGTAGTTGCGCCCGGAGCCGTTGATGGCGGTGAAGAAGCCGCCGACCAGCACGTGCCGCCCGTGCACGACGATCGTCTCGACCGCCTTGTCCGCCCTCCTGGCGAACTTCTTGCGTCTCGCGCCGGTCGAGGTGTTGACCTTGACGATGTTGTGGGCCCGCTTTCCGTGCACGCGGCTGAACGAGCCGCCAAGGAACGCGCTGCTGCAGTCGCCGTGCTTGAAGGCGATGGAATTCACCTCGCCGTTCACGCCGGGCCGCCAGCTAGACACCGTGTACGGGGCGGTCGCCTTGAAGCTGAACGCGTTGCGGCGCTTGAAGACCTTGCCGCCCTGGCTGATCCTGGTGAACTTGCCCACGGCGTACATCCGGCGGCCGCACTGAACTAGCTGCCTGACCTGCTCAATATGACCGTTGGGAGACAGCTGCGGCGTGCCGTTTGCCGGGGTCCCTGTCACCGCGTTTGGCGTGGCCGCGAGGGCCGGAACGGCGGCTCCTGCGATAGTGACCGCGAGCGTCCCCGCAGCCAGGCTGGCCAGCGCCCCGGTGATCTGACGACTACGAAACATGCCACTCCCGCCCAAACAGTTCATCGTTGTCTATTTGCGTAACGCCGAGTGTAGAGCGGCGGCGCATGCCGCATGGCGAACGAGAGAGAGTTTGCCACTCTGAGACATTTGTCGCGCATTGGGCCCCCGCTGAACCCTTGCCCCCGGACGGAAGATCGCCGGGTGTGCTTGGCTTAACCGATGACTGACCAGACGCTCGGCGACCGCGTCCGGCGCGGCGATGTGGTGTTCGGCGCATGGGCCGTTCTTGCCGGGGCGGTCAGCGCCCGGATCCTGGCCGCCACGGGCGTCGACTATGTGGTCATCGACCTCCAGCACGGCGCCGCCACCGAGCACGACCTGCCCGCGATGACGTCAGCCATCAGCCTGGCCGGCGCGACCCCGCTGGCGCGGGTCAGGCATGCGCACCCGGCGGACCTCGGCCGCGCGCTTGACCTCGGCTGCCACGGAGTGATCGTGCCCAACGTGGAGTCAGCGGACCAGGCCGCGGCTGTCGCCGCGGCCTGCCGCTACCCGCCGGACGGCCGCCGGTCGGCGGGCGGGGTGCTGGCCGAGGTCACCAGGCCGCTGTGCATCGTCATGGTGGAGTCGGCGAACGCCGTCGCCGATCTCGAGGCAACGCTGGCCATTGACGGGGTCGACGGGATCTACGTCGGCCCGAGGGACCTGTCGCTGTCGCTGGGCTGCGCGCTCGATCCGCGTGACCCGGTGCTCCGTCCCGCGCTGGAGCGGGTCTGGGCGGCCTGCGCGGCGGCCGGCAAGCCAGTCGGCGTGCATGCCTCGGATGGCGCCACGGCGGGGCTATACCGGGACAACGGCTGCCGGATCGTCACGGTCGCGGTCGACGTGGTGGCGGTCCGGCGCGGTGCGGGCGGCGAGCTTGCCGCCGCCCGCCAGCAGGACGCTGTCGGCCAGGCAGCCGGCCGGGCTGTCAGCTAGCTGGCGGCCCAGTTGCCGGGAGGCGGCCCGTCAATCGGCGACGCCGGGTCCGCGGCAGGCAAGGTGGACGGGCTGACGAACGTGCTGCCCGCCGGCCCGGCTTGCACGGCCTTGTGCAGCGCGCTGCCCTTCAGGTAACGGGGCCAGGACAGGAACCATTGGGTCCAGCCGTTGTCCCACACGCCAGCCCGCGGGCTGCCCGTGATGGTCACCGGGTCACCAGGCAATTCCATCTTGTAGTACATCTCGGCGTCGGCCGGCGCCATGTTGACGCAGCCGTGGCTCACGTTGGCGAAGCCCTGCTGGCCGACCGACCAGAACGCGTCATGCAGATAGTCGCCGGACCAGGTGAAACGGACCGACCAGGGCACCTTGATCCGGTAACCCGGGCCCTTCATCAGCACCGGGTTGCCCTTCTCGATGGTCAGGTAGGTGCCGTTCGGCGTGTTGTCGCCCGGCTTGCCCGTGCTGATCGGCCACTTCCGGAACAGCTTGCCGTCCCGGTAGACCTTCATGTGGTGCCCCGAGGTGCTGGCCACCACGATCAGGGACTTGCCGATGTTGAAGGACTGCGTCAGGGTGTGCGTGCCGTAGATGCCCGGTGCCCCCTCGACGCCGTCCAGGTGCCCGGTGAAGCTCACCTTGGTGTGCGCGGGCCAGTAGCCGCGCGGCCGGAAGTCCAGCGTCTTGTCGCCGTCCCAGTACCAGGATCCGACCACCGGCTTCGACGTCCTCAGCCGCAGCGCCCGCTCCACGGCGGCCTTGTTGGTGATCGGCTGGCTGAAGGTGAGCATGATCGGCATGCCGACGCCGTAGGTCTTGTGGTAGCCCTCGAAGATCATGGTCTGGAACGTCAGGGCAGGCTGGAGCGTGCGGAACGAGCTTGTTGCCGTCACCGCCTGGCCTGATTTGCTGATCGCGTTCGCCGTGACCGTGTACCTCGCCGAGGGGGACAGCGCCCAGGTGCTGCGCCAGCGTGTCTTGGCGGCGTTCATGCTGCCCGTGACCGCTGCGCCGGTGCCGTGCACGGAGACGCTGCTGATCGTGCCGCCCGCGGCGGTGACGGTGATGCCCTTGTCCGGCCGCATATGCCTGCTGCCGTTCACCGGGGTAATGAGCAGCCGCATGCCCGCGGCGGACGGCGAGATCGTCGCGCCTGCGGCGGGGGGCCCGGTGCCGCCGCCCTGGCATCCGGCGATGAGCAGGCACGCGGCTCCGCCGAGGGCCGCCGCGGCCAGCCCGCCGTGGCGCCGGCCCGATATGCTGCCGTCCCGCACCTGACCTCCTCCTGCTGATGGGCTGCTACCCGCCAGGGGCACTGTCGAAGAACGGCCGGGTTCACGACGCCGGGCCCGTTCCGTCGGCATGGTCAGGCGACGCCGTGCCGGGAGCATTCCCGGAGGAACCGCTCGCTACCTTGACGGACGAGCCATGCCGGTGGTTGCGTTCCAACAGTATCCGCGCCGGGCGATGCGTACGAATCAGCTGACGTCGTATCCGGTCATCCCGGATCAGGGCTGCAGCGACGGCCAGCGCCGCGATGCCGGCCGCCGTCCACGGGACGTAATCACCGAGCCGGTCATAGGGCGTGCGGGCAGCGGCCAGCGGCAGCCGGAGGCCGACCAGGGTGACGCCCTGGTGGCGTGGCCCGGCCCAGGCGAGCAGCCGGCCCCGCGGATCGAATGCGGCGGAGTCGCCGGTCAGCGCGGCCTGGACCACCGGACGGCCGGTCTCCGCCGCGCGCAGCGCGCCGAGCGAGGCGTGCTGCGCCAGCGCCCAGCTGCCCTGGAAGGTGGAGTCCGACGTCTGGTAGATGATCAGCCGCGCGCCCTGCTCGGCGGCCACCCGGGACATGTCGGGAAAGGCGGATTCAAAGCAGATCAGCACGCCGACGGGCAGCGGCCTGCCATCCGGGGTCGTGGCCCGCAGGACGTGCGCTCCGTTGCCGGGGACCATGTTCTGCGGCGCCGCCCGGCTGATGCTCGCCAGCCAGCCGAGTTGCTGCCGGAACGGGATGTACTCGCCGAACGGCACGAGCCGTGTCTTGACGTAGGTCCCGCTGATGCCGCCCGGCCCGACCAGCACGGCCATCTTGGACTTGGCGCCGTTGGCCCCGATCGAGTCCTGGTTCACCAGGATCTGCGCGCCGTCTGCGGCCGACAGCCGCCTGATCTGGCTGAGCAGGCCGCTGTCCCGGTAGAGATCGAAGGCGATGCTGCTCTCCCCCCAGACGATCAGTCCGGGATGGTCCCGGCGAAGGCCAGCGGACATTCGCTGGGTGGCATCCGCCCGCAGCGTGGGGTTATCCACGATGCCCGGCTGGACCAGCGCGAGCGTGACGGACCGGGGGGCCGGCGGCGCGGGCGTGAGCGCGAAGGCGGCCGGCCCGGCGCCCACCGCGATGACCGCGCCGGCCGCACCCAGCAGCCGGGCCGGGCCGCTGCTGGCCGTGGCCAGGATCACGATGCCGGTGTTGGCCGCGACCAGCGCGAAGCTGACCAGCCAGACCCCGCCGACGGCGGCAAGCGCCAGCACGGCAGGGTGCTGCCACTGGCTCGCCCCGAATACCGCCCACGGGCCGCCGAAACCCTGCCAGGACCGGATCCACTCGCCGAGCAGCCAGCAGCTGGGCACGACGGCCATGGCCGCGAGGGCACGCCGCGCGGTGACCGGCGGGCGCAACAGGATCCAGCAGGCCACCCCGACGCCGGCCCAGAGCGCGCCGAGGACAGCCGCTACCAGCAGCAGTCCCGGGCCCAGGTTCGGGATAAGCCAGTAGAGCGCCGCGAGCAGGTATCCGCCGCCGAACCACCAGCCGGCTGCCGCTGCCTGCCGCGCCGTTGCCGAAGCGCGCATCAGCAGCAGGCCGGGCACCAGGCCGCACCACGCGATGAGTTCGAGATTCGGCGCCGGGAACGCCAGCACGGGCAGCGCGCCGGCCAGTAGCAGTGCCGCATACTGGGCGGGCCGGGGCAGGGCGCGCCATCGTGCCATAGCCCCATTGTGCGTCCGCGGCCAGGGGCGGAGCCGCGCGTCCTGGCCGCTTGCCTGGCCCGTCTCGCCGCTTGCCTGGCTTGTCTCAGCGGCCAGCAGGCTCGCTGCCGCGTGCTCGCGCCCGCCGGATGGCCCCGCCTCCGGCCGCCCAGGCCAGCGCGACGAGCACCAGAAACGTGATCACGTACTCAGGCCACCCGCCGACCCGGTCCGCGAGCGTGAGGCCGCTCCGCAGCGGCACCCGCGCGTCAAGGACCGCTCGCTGCCAGGTGCCACTGTGCGCGATCAGCGAGCCGTCCGGCGCGATGATCGCGCTCTCACCCGTCGTGGACGCATACACCACGGCGCGGTCGCTTTCGATGGCACGGATCCTGGCCATGGCGATCTGCTGCTCTGACTCGCCCTGCTGGCCGTCGAGCTCGAAGTCGGCATCGTTGGACTGCACGGCGAGCAGGTTCGCCCCGGCGGTCACCTCCGACGCGACCAGGTTGTCGAACCCGACCTCGTAGCAGATCACGTCGCCGAGCCTGATCTTGCCGAGCCGGAAGACCACGGCACGGTGGCCGGGCGTGAAGTTGACCGGCTGCAAGGCGGTCAGCGAGGTGACATGCGACAACAGGCCGCGGAACGGGATGTACTCGCCGAACGGCACGAGCTGGCGCTTGATGTACACGGCGGCTGGCCCGCGCCGTGGCAGCCAGAGCTGCCCGGCGTTACGGACCGGGTTCTGCAGCACCGCGCCGACGAGCACCGGCCGGCCGATGGCGTCGACGGCACCCTGGATCGTGGCGTAGGTAGCCGGGTTGAGCCCCGGGTCCAGGTCGGTGGAATTCTCTGGCCAGATAACGACGCCCGGGGCCGGCCGCGAGCCCGACCGGACCAGCGCGGCCAGCCTGCTGGTGGCCGCCGCGTGATTCTGCGTTACCGTGGCCGCGCGCAGCTGCCCAGGCAGATTCTGCGCATGCGGCACATTTCCCTGGACGGCCGCGACGGTGGTGGATGGCTCGCCGGGAGTGGCCCGGTCCACCGGCAGCAGACGGCCGCCCAGCGCGAGGCCGGTGGCGGCGGCAACGGCCAGTGCGGGCAAGGCCACGCGCCGCCCGGCCGTTCGCCGCGCCGTACGGGCTCGCGCCGCGCCGGACCGGTTCGGGCCTGGCCGTTCCGTGCCGGCGTGGTCCGTGCCGGCGTGGTCCGTGCCGGCGTGTTCTGTCCCGGCGTGGTCCGTCCCGGCGTGGTCCGTGCCGGCGTGGTCCCTGCCGGCGTGTTCTGTCCCGGCGTGGTCCGTCCCGGCGTGGTCCGTGCCGGCACGGACCGTGCCGGGCTGCTCGGTAGCGGGCTGCCCTGTGCGGCGCAGCATCACGCGGGGCAGCACTGCGCGAGGCCACAGCGCGAGCAGCAGCCAGGCCACGCAGGCACCCGCCAGGGCCACCACGAAGGTCAGCAGCGGCGCGCCGCCGATCGCCGACCAGCCCGCTGTGGGCGCGCTCGCCTGGCTCATCGCCAGCCTGCCCCAGGGAAACGCATAGGGCCACCGGGCGCGGACAGCCTCGGCGGCCACCCACCACCCGGCCACCGCCAGCGGCCAGGCCCGCAGCCGCAGCAGCAGGCGCTGGCCTATCACGAGCACGGCGAAGACCGCAGTCTCGGCACCCGCGAGCGCGGCCCAGGCGTACCACGCAACGTTGACCAGCCAGGACAGCAAGGGGACGAAGAAAGCCAGGCCGAACACCAGGCCGACGGCCAGGGAGCCGCGCAGGCTCCGGCGCCACAGGGCCACGATGAGCAAGGCCGGTCCCGCGGCGGCGAGCGGCCAGGCGCCGACGGGCGGGAACGCCGCCGCCAGGGCACCCCCGCCCGCCAGCGCGATCAGCAGTGCCAGGCCTGTCGGCAGTCCGGCGCCGGGGCCCGGGCCGGGGCCGGGGCCGCCCGGCATAGCGTCGCGCTGGCGTGCCCGCGCGGGATACTCGCCGGGCATCGCCGTGTCCGGCCCGGCGCCGGCCATGCGTTCCGGCGCCGCGGCGCTGGCGACATTGGCGGCGTTCGCGGCGCTGGAGGCCCGGCCACTTACCTCATCACTGGCTCCGGCGAGCGCCACCACCGACCTCCTGCCGGCCTTCCGCATCTCAGGCTTCCCTGCGAGGGTATCCGGACCGGCTGCCGCCACCTCTCACCACCGGGGAGGCGCGAAGTCTCTTGTGCAAAGCGACTCTTGCATTTCGCCGGATGCCGGTGATCGAGCGTGATAACGTCACTACGGCCTGTTCCTAGTCCCATAGGCGTGTCCGCCCGCTGGCCGCTCGCG
>WNGD01017810.1_pt1 | contig 11437 bp, 12 predicted proteins | sample 5400671 | NCBI WGS metagenome assembly WNGD01 (sample SAMN13153369, study PRJNA577476) | soil metagenome | isolation source: 40 cm soil or saprolite under grassland replicate 2 | place: USA:California | collected 2016-06-15
TGATCGGCACCAGGACGATCAGCCCGAGGATCGCCGCCGGCAGCAGCAGCCAGCGTCCGCCCAGATGCGCCTGCCCATAGGGATGGCTCGCTTGGGTGGCGGTGGATTTCGCAGACGCAGTTGCCGGCGGAGGCGGTGGATTGCCGCCCGGGAGCACCCCGGTCGTGTCGAAGGAATCGACCAGCCAGCGCCGGCCCTGCCCGGAGCCGAGAGCCTTCAGCTCGACCTGGGCCGTCTCCAGCCCTACCTTCGAGTGCGGCCGCGGGAGAAGCGTCGCCTCGAGCTGGACGTCGTTCTTGTACGAGCCGATCACTCGCGAGATCTCAATGCTGCGGGCAGGGTAGGGCTGAACCGGGATGCTCTCCTTCGCCCATTCGCTCCGGCTCATTCCCTCGTGGAGAGTCGGCGTGGCGAGGTCGTACGACGCCGAGACGTCGGCGCGGGTGACCGCGGTGGCGACGAACCGTTTCAACACCGTGTCCACACTCCGCTCAGTGCTCTTGGTGAACGGGACCTCCTTCGGCCCGGTGTCCGTGGGCAGGGGCCCCTTGGGCACGCTCTTGTCGATCTTCAGGCCGTTGCCCTGATTCCAAAACGCGGCAGCGACCAGCCCGGCCGCGCAGACCACGGCCAGTCCCACGCCGATATGGATCAGGCGCCTGCGTCTCCTGGGCGACGCGAGCAATGACCTCATCCCGAACAGGCTACCCGCGGGCAAGCACCGGAAAACGGCCTCAGGGGGAGTCGTTACAGTTTGCCCCGATGGCCATCGCACGAGAAGCCGAGCCGGTCGGCTCGCTGAGCGAGGTGCGCGAGGCGGGCCTCGACCGCGATGACCTGCTCACCGTCTACCGGAACATGCTGATCACGCGCGGGATCGAAGAGCGCGGTCACATCCTCTACAAGCAGGGGAAGATCCCGGGCTCGTTCTACACAGGGCGCGGCAACGAGGCCTCGTCGGTCGGCGTCGCCACCGCGATGGGAGCGGACGACGTGGGAACTCCTCTCCACCGCGACATGGGCGTCCACGTCACGCGCGGCGTCGAGGCCTGGCGGATCTTCGCGCAGTACATGGGCCGCGTCGACGGGCCGACCCGCGGGCGGGACGGCAATGTCCACATGGCCGACTACAAGCTCGGCCTGATCGCCATGGTCAGCCACCTGCCGGCGATGCTGCCGGTCGCGGTCGGCTGCGCGCTCGCCTTCCGAATCCGGGAAGAGAAGCGGGTCGCCGTCGCCTGGTACGGGGAAGGAGCATCAGCGCGGGGCGACGCGCACGAGGGCATGAACTTCGCCGGCGTGCGCCGCCTTCCCGTGGTCTTCATCTGCGACAACAACCAGTGGGCGTACTCGACGCCGACCCACCTCGAGTACGCGTGCGAGACGCTCGCCGACCGCGCACAGGCATACGGCTTCGAGGGCGTCGTCGTCGACGGCACAGATGTGCTCGCCGTGTACCGCGAGACGAAGCGCGCGATCGAGAAGGCGCGCGAGGGCGGCGGCCCCACGCTGATCGAATCGATGACGCTCCGCATGGAGGGGCACGCGGTGCACGACGACGCCTTCTACGTGCCGAAGGAGATGTTCGAGGAGTGGGCGAAGCGCGACCCGATCGAGCGCTTCCGCACCTGGCTGCGCGACAACGCCGATCTCAGCGGCGAGGAGGAAGAGCAGATCGGCGCGAGCGTCAAGAAGCTGCTGAGCGACGCGATCAACCGCGCCGAGGAGTCGCCGCTCCCCGAGCCCGCCAGCCTGACCGAGGGCGTCTTCGCCACGCCCGAAGACCTCGACACGCCTCATCACAAGTAGCCAATGGCCGAAATGACCTATTTGCAGGCGATTTCGGACGGTCTCCGCGGGGAGATGCGCCGTGACAAGCGCGTGTTCGTGATCGGCGAAGACGTCGGCGTCTACGGCGGCGCGTTCAAGGTCACGCTCGGCTTCCAGGAAGAGTTCGGCGCCTGGCGCGTGATCGACTCGCCGCTCTCGGAGACGGCGATCGTCGCGGGCTGCACCGGCGCGGCGATCATGGGCATGCGGCCCGTGGCGGAGATGCAGTTCGCCGACTTCATCTCCTGCGCATGGGACCACCTCGTCACCGTCGCCGCGAAGCAGCGCTATCGCGCCGGCACGCCGGTGCCGATCGTCGTCCGCCTTCCATCGGGCGGCGGCTTCTCGGGCGGCCCGTTCCATTCCCAGAATCCGGAGAGCTCGTTTGCGCACATCGCGGGACTGAAGGTCGTCTGCCCGGCGACGCCGGAGGACGCGAAGGGCCTCCTGATCACCGCGATCGAGGACCCGAACCCCGTCCTCTACTTCGAGCACAAGCATCTCTACCGGCGGATCAAGGCCGACGTGCCCGAGGAGCGCTACACCGTCCCGTTCGGCAAGGCCCGCGTGCATCGCGAGGGCAACGACGTGACCGTCGTCACCTGGGGCGCGATGGTCTACACGGCCGAGGACGCGGCGAAGGAGCTCGAGCCCGACGGGATCTCCGTCGAGATCCTCGACCTGCGGACGATCGTCCCCTGGGACAAGCCGGCCGTGCTCGAGAGCGCGCAGAAGACCTCGAAGGTGCTCGTGCTGCACGAGGACACGCGCACCGGCGGCTTCGGCGGTGAGATCGCGGCGACGATCGCCGAGGAGGCTTTCGAGCATCTCGATGCGCCGATCAAGCGCATCGCGGCGCCCGACTCCCCCGTGCCGTTCTCGCCGCCGCTCGAGAAGGCGTTCATCCCCCAGGTCGAAGACGTGGCCGCAGGACTGCGAGAACTGGCTGAGTATTAGAGCCTTATGAGAACCGTTCCTTCGTGTCTGGTCTGTCAATCAACATTTGACGCGTAGCGTGGCTACGACTGAAGCCGTCGAGGTCGTCATGCCCCAGATGGGCGTCTCCGTCTCGGAGGGGACCATCACCAAATGGCTCAAGCAAGAGGGCGAGCACATCGAGGCCGACGAGCCGCTGCTCGAGATCTCGACGGACAAGGTCGACACCGAGGTGCCGAGCCCCGGCAGCGGGACGCTGACGCAGATCCTCGTCCAGGAGGGCGAGACCGTGGACGTAGGGACGAAGCTCGCCGTGATCGGCGGCGAAGCCGAGGCTGCCCCGGCGGAGGCGCCCGAGCCCGCGGAGGCTCCCGAGCCCGCGACGGCCCCCGCGGCGGCCGAGGCGAGCGCTGTCTCCAGTGCCGAGACTCCGGCGCCCCAGCCCCCACCGGTGCCGGCGCCCGCAGCACAGCCGACAAACGGCGAGCAGGACGGAAAGAGCTTCGTCTCTCCGGTCGTGGCGAGGATCGCCGGCGAGCACGGCGTTGACGTCTCGAGCGTGCCCGGCACCGGTCGCGGCGGCCGTGTGACCAAGAAGGACATCCTCCAGTTCGTCGAATCCGGCCCTCCTGCCGCGCCGGCGGCGGAAAAAGCACCGGTCGAAGCGGCGACTCCGGCTCCGGCTCCCGCGGAAGCTCCCCCGGCCCCGGCCCCGGCCCCGGCCCCGGCGCCGGCGCCCTCACCGGTCGCCGAGACGCCGCCGCCTGCCCCTACACCTGCGCCGGCGCCTGCGCCGGCCACGGCAGCCGGAGGCGAGCAGCTCGAGCCGATGACCGCAATGCGCCGCGGGATCGCCGAGCACATGCGCCGCTCGCTCGATACCTCCGCGCACGTACCCGTGGATCAACGGCGAGATCCGCGGCGAGCAGATCGTCACGCGGCCCTACATCAACCTCGGCTTCGCGGTCGAGCTCGCCGACGGCAAGGGTCTCATCGTCCCCGTCGTGAAGAACGCGGAGGGCTTGAACCTGCTCGGGATGGCGAAGTCCGTCACGGACATTGCCGAGCGGGCCCGGAACAAGCAGCTGACGCCGGACGAGGTTCAGGGCGGCACGTTCACGATCACGAATCCCGGCGGTTACGGCACCTTCCACGGGACGCCGATTATCAGTCAGCCGCAGGCCGCCATCCTCGGCACCTACGCGGTCGTCAAGCGCCCGTGGGTCGTGCAGGACGCGTTCGGCAAGGACGTGATCGCGATCCGGCCGATCATGAACCTCACGCTCACGTACGACCACCGCCTCGTCGACGGTGCGCTGGCCGGCCGCTTCCTCCAGGAGTTGAAGAACAACCTGGAGACCTGGGACGAAGTCTCCTACTGAGCTCTTGGCCGACCTCGCCCGGCTGACGATCGCCCCGAACGAGCTCGCGGCCGAGGAGATTCGATCGCTCCTGCGGACCGAGGGAATCGAGTCGATGCAGCGTAAGACCGACTTCGCCGTCGGAATGACCGATGCCTCGACGTCGGCGTTCGGCGCCCGGGAGATCCTCGTCAACCCGGACGACCTCGAAGCAGCCCGGGCACTGATCGCGGAGGACTAGAACGGCCGACCCGGTCCTACCGTGGACCCGGCCTGGCTGGGCCGAGTCCGTGGCCGGCTGGATCGAGGAGACATTGCGCGCGGGTGATCTCGAGCCCTCGGGGCCGATCGAGCACCTCCGCACGCGTCCCTGGTCCGCGCTCGCGCGCGTGCCGACGACTCAGGGCGACCTCTTCTTCAAGGCCGTCCCGCCCGGGCTCGCGTTCGAGCCCGCGCTGACGCTCGCGCTCGCTCGAAAGCAACCTGACCGCGTTCCAGAGGTGGTGGCAATCGATTGCGACCGTCGCTGGCTCCTCATGCGTGACGCCGGCCCGCAGCTCCGCGAGACGCTCGCCGGCTCGGACGACCCGAGGATCTGGGACGAGCTCTTGCCCCTGTACGCCCGCCTCCAGCTCGAGCTCGGCGAGTCGGTGGAGGAGCTCCTCGCACTCGGAACTCCGGACGACCGTCCGCAGGCCCTTCGCGCAGCCTTCGAAGACCTCTTGCCGCGTTGGCGGCTGGAATCGCGGTTCGCCGCACTCGCGCCGGTGATCGAGGACTACGCCGGGCGGCTGAGCGACACGGTTCCGGCCTCGGTCATCCACGAGGAGTTCAACGACAACAACATCCATCTCGGAGCCGAAGGTCCCGTCGTTCTCGACTGGGGCGAGGCGGCGGTCGGGCACCCTTTCGCCGGTCTCGTCGTGACGATGCGCGGTCTCGTCGACCGCTGGGGCTTCGAGCCCGGCGGCCCGGAGCTGCGCCGCTTACGAGACGTCTACCTCGAGCCGTGGGCCGTGCTGGCACCGTTGCCGGAGTTGATCGAGCTGTTCGCCCTCGCCTACCCCTTGGGCATGGTCTCGCGCGCGCTCGCCTGGGACCGCATTCTCGCGACGCTCGGCGAAGCCGACGCGGCCGAGTTCTCCCACACTGTTCCTGCCTGGCTCGATGTGCTGCATGCAACGTTGGCAGGGACGGCTACGCTAGGCACGTGAGCCGCGGGGCCTACGTCATGAACCTCGGCCGTGTCCCTTACCGCGAGGCCTGGGACCTCCAACGCTCGCTCGCGGCCGCCGTTTCACAGGGCGCAGTCCCAGACACCGTGCTGATGCTCGAGCACCCGCCGGTGATCACGCTCGGACGGCGTGCCGAGGAAGGCGAGCTGCACGTGCCCGACGGTGCCGAGGTCGAAATCGTCGAAACCGACCGGGGCGGCAAGTCGACCTACCACGGCCCGGGCCAGCTCGTCTGCTACCCGATCCTCGATCTCACCCGGCACGGACAGGACGTCAAGCGCTACTGCCGCGACCTCGAGGAGGCGCTGATCCGCACCATCGGCGCGGTCGGCGTCGAGGCGACGCGGATCGACGGGCTCACCGGCATCTGGGTCGAGCGGCCACCGCGCAAGATCGCCTCGATCGGCGTCCACATCTCGAAGTGGGTCACAACACACGGCTACGCGCTCAACGTCGACCTCGACACGGCGCCCTTCACCGACTGGATCACGGCATGTGGTATCGCCGACGCCTCGTTCACGACGATCGGGAGCGAGCTCGGACGGCCGGTTTCCGTCGACGAGGTCCGCCCGCACGCGGCGGCCGCGCTCGAGGAGGTCTTCGGTCTCGCGTTCGAGGAGTTGCCGGCCGAGGACGGGGCAGGCCTCTGGCCCCAGCCGCTACACGAGCGATTGACTGGGAAGCCGACCGGAGCCACGTCGGCCGGCAGGGCCCAGGGCGTCGAGCAGGTCGTCGCGAAGTAACGCTACGCGGCTGCTTGCGAAGCGAGCAGCGCATCGACCACGCGGGGGTCGAACTGGCTGCCGCTCATCCGCCGCAGCTCCGCCACGGCCTCCGAGACGGGCAACGCCTTCCGATACGGGCGGTCGCTCGTCATCGCGTTGAACGCATCACAGCAGGCGACGATCCGCGCGATGAGGGGGATGTCCTCGCCGGCCACGCCGTCGGGATAGCCGGTGCCGTCGTAACGCTCGTGGCAGGCGCGGACGATGCGCCCGACCTCGCCGAGCAGCCCACCGACCCTGAGCAGCATCTGCTCGCCCTCGATCGTGTGCCTCTCGACGACCGCGCGCTCCTCCGGCGTGAGCGGGCCGGCCTTGTTGATGATCTCGTTCGGGACGCGAACCTTTCCGACATCGTGGAGCAGGGCCGCGAACTCCGCGTCCCGGCGCTCGCGCGAGGACAGCCCGAGTTCGTCGGCGACGGCAAGCGTCAGGTCGACGACGTCCCTGCTGTGATGTCCCGTGTACGCGTCGTCCGCCTCGATCACGTCGCCGAGGAGGAAGGCTGTGCCTCGGTAGGCGTCTCTCAGCTCGAGCTCGTGGTCGATCCGCACCCGCCGCTCGCGCGAGAAGACGGCGAGCAGCGCGACGAGCGGCAGCGCGAGCACGACGCCCGCGGAGGAGCGGGTGCTGGCGAAGGCGACGGCGAGCGCGACCGGCGCGAGCCCGGCGTCGATCACGTAGACCGAGATCATCGTGCGGAAGTGGATCTTCGGAGGAACACCGAGGGTCGCCCATTGACGAACGGCCGTGCTGCCGAAGTCGAGCGCGAACTGAGCGCCGAGGGCGCCGAGATAGAGCGGCCAGCGCCGCAGATCCGGCGAGGACTCGCCGGCGAGCCCGAGCACGAGGGTGGGGCCGACCGCATGCCAGGAGTCGGGGAGCCGGAGGAAGACCCGCTCGAAGTGGAGCGTCCCGCGCACGTACTCCAGCCCGCTGCTGAGCAGGATTCCCCCCGCGACCGCGAGCGGGACGGTCCCGGTGGGCAACACGAACAGCATTGGGACGAGGATCAGCTGCGTCGGCACGGCCGAACCGCTCCCGACTTCGAAATCGAGACGGAAAGCGACGGCATACACGGCCACCAGGAGGGCGATCGTGGCCGCCGACGGCGACCGGTGTGAATGGAGCAGGAGGGCAAGCGAGCCCGCAACCGCGAGAAAGAGACCGACCGAGACGACCAGCGTCGCCCGATCCCGGACTGCAAGACGGCTGAGCCGCCGGGCCCGCTGCTCCTCGATGACGCGCTGGGCGTCGGGATCGAGCGCCAACGAGGTCGAATGAGAGGTCGTCTCGGCCGCGGTCGTCACAAGGGACGAAATCGGCCCGCACCCAGGGCGGCTTGACGCAGCGCCCGACACGAGAACCCTCGTTCGAGGGATCAGGACCGCCGTCAGAGACCCCCAACAGGGGGATGCAGCCGAACACGGAAGCGCGAGAGTGCGAATTGGCGTCACTTTTCGTAGGAGGAGGATCTCTGTGGCATCGCGGCTTCGTAGGTTTCTCTATCTCGTCGGCCTGATATCGCTTCTCGCCGGGTTGGCGATCCCCGCTGACGCGGGTCTGCTCAGCACCGGGTCCGCGAGCTACTGCGACCCCTACTCCTCACATGTGTTCCAGCGTTGGGGGGACAACTCGAATTACATGCTCACCCCCGGCGGGTCGTTCGAAGACGGAACGCCGAGCTGGAAACTGAGTGGGGGCGCGAAGGTCATCTCCGGCAACGACCCCTACTTCATTCACTCGAAGAGCGACCGCAAGTCGCTCTACATGCCGGCAGGCTCCTCTGCCTCGACGCCGACGATGTGCTTCGCGGCCGGAGACTGGCACCTGCGCTTCGTGGGCACGGGCTCTGGTCAGCTCCGAGTCACCGTCACCGTCAATAGTCTCCTGGGACTGGTCAGCATTCTCGACGGGGGCACCGTCTCGGGCAACGGCACGTGGCAGCCGTCACCCAAGGTCGGACTCCTGCTCACCAACGTGGGCGGGCTGTTGACGACCCAGGCGATCTCGATCCGTCTTACGGCGACGAGCGGCGCCTCCCAGGTCGACGACGTCTACCTTGATCCGTTCAAGGACACCTAGACCGCATCAATAAACTGAACGGCATGCAGCGATCGCTGCCTGTCGCCGAACGGCCCCGCCGCCCTGAATGGATGAAGGTGCGCGCGCCGAGCGCCGACTCGCGCTACTTCGACGTCAAGAAGCTGATCCACGGGCACAACCTGCTCACGATCTGCGAGGAAGCCCGCTGCCCGAACATCTCCGAATGCTGGGGGCGCGGGACGGCGACCTTCCAGATCCTCGGCGACACCTGCACGCGCGCCTGCCGCTACTGCTACGTGCACTCGGGCAAGCCGGAGCATCCGCCGGACCCCCTCGAGCCGCTGCGCCTCGCCCACACCGCCGCACAGATGGGGCTCAAGCACGTCGTCGTCACCTCGGTCGACCGTGACGACCTGCCCGACAAGGGAGCCGGGCACTATGCGTCGACGATTCGCGCGCTGAAGGCGAAAGTCCCGCATGCGTCCGTCGAGGTGCTCACACCGGACTTCCTCGGCTACGAAGAGGAGGCGCTGCGGATCGTTCTCGCCGAGCGCCCCGACGTCTTCAACCACAACATCGAGACCGTCCGCCGACTGCACAAGCGCATGCGCGGGGCGAAGGTCGACTACGACCGGGCGCTCTGGCTGCTTGCACGGGCGAAGGAAGTCGCGGGCTACCCGGTGATGACGAAGTCCGGGATCATCGTCGGCCTCGGGGAGACGAACGACGAGGTCGTCGAGACGATGCGCGACCTGCGGGCGCACGGAGTCGACGTGGTCACGATCGGCCAGTACCTCCAGCCGTCCGCGAAGCACGCGAAGATCGACCGCTGGGTCCATCCCGACGAGTTCCGCTGGTTCCGGGAGCAGGGCGAGGCCCTCGGCTTCGGCTCCGTGTTCTCGGGACCCCTTGTCCGGTCGAGCTATCGCGCCGACGAGCAGCGGCACGCTTCGATAGCGGGCACGCGGATGAACCGCGTGCCCTCTTAACGGCAGCGCAAGCGCAGCCTTAGATCCGGGCGGGGCGCGGTCGCGTACTAGAACGAAAGAGGGCCGCCTCGGGGGGCGGCCCTCTTCTTCTGCTCTAGGCGAGTCGGCTAGCGGTTGTGGTGATCGCCGACCTTCGCGTAGTAGACGTCTTCCTCAGGAGCCGTGCCCCTGATCGGGCGAGTGTCCGCCCAGACGATGTGAGCGTTACCGCTGTGGTCGGTGTCCACCCACATGTAGTCGCCGAGGAAGCCGGCCTGCGCCGGGTTGTTCGCCGGAAGCAGGTTCGGCATCGAGCTGGTCGTCACCCGGGTGTAGTCGTGAACTCGCAGTTGCCGTACTGGCGGTCGTAGTAGCCGACCCAGAGAGTGCCACCGTCGCTGGTGACCTCACTCCACGGCTGCCACTGCGCGTTCTCGCCGAAGCGCGAGCGCGGCGTGATGTTGCGCGGAGCGCTCCACGTCGTGCCGCCGTCGGACGAGAACGAGTAGAACACGTCGTTGTCGCAGGGCGGTGTGGCGGTCGAGGCCGGGCCGGTGCAAGGTGCGCCGCCGTTCCGGAAGTCCGAATACGTCGCGTAGAGCGTGCCGTTCCTGTCGACCGAGATCGTCACCGCCGTCTCCGGTCCCATCCGGTAGCCGTTCGGCGGCAAACAATGCCGTCCGCCTGCGCAGGCTGTCGCGGGATTCGGGCCGACCGGCGCTGTATCGGACAGCGTGTCGATCCTGACCGGATCAGTCCAGCTCGTCGAGTTGCTGCAGTCCAAGCCGACGGGGCACTTCACGAAGAGCGCCTGCTCGATGCCGGCGCCCGGGATGTTCTCGTTGGCGAAGACCACGTAGATCGTCCCGTCCGGGCCGACCACCGGATCCGAGCCCTGCGAGTTCTGGCAGGGACCGCCGCAGAAGGCAGCGCTGGAACCGCTGATGAGCGCCGCATCCGACCACGTCGCGCCGCCGTCGTTCGACTGGCTGAAGTAGATCGGACTGAGCTCGTAGTTTGGCGGTGGCTGGAACCTCGTCCACGTCATGTAGACGTTGTCCCGCTTCGGGCTGGACGGGTTCGAATCCGCCGTCATCAGTTCCTTGTCGTTCGCGAAATCGGCGCCGTCGTTCGCGACCACCCCGGGCGGATTGTCGACGTACTCCTGGAAAGCGCCAGGGCGCGGCGAGTGGTAGAAGGCCCCGCCGTTGCCTGCGTTCGACTTCTCGACGAGGACGGAGTTCGCGTCGCTCGCGACGTCGAAGAGGACACCGCCGACGTACGCGTTCCCGTGCGAGTCCCAGGCCCCGGTCGGATCGCTGCATGCGTCCGCGGTGTGGTTGTCGACCTGGACGAACTGAAAGAAGGGCGGGATCAGGTCGCCCCAGGTGCGGCCGCCGTTGAAGGTCCAGTCGTACCCGCAGTGGTTGAAGCCGATTCGCGAGTCGTTCTGGCCCGCGATGATGTTGCGCTCGTTGTTCGGGTTCAGCTGGATCATCTCTTCGGCCTGCCGCCGGAACGAGCAGTCCTGGTTGACACGGGTGTTCGTCATCCCGTGCCCGTAGAAGACGTTCTGACAGCCTTGCGTGTTCGCCCGCGACAGCGCATGCTCGGCCGCCTGCCCCTGAGCGGTTCCGGCCCAGGCCGCCACGCGCTTGCTCAGCACGCCGCTACCTTCGAGCGCTGCGTACATGAGGCCCGACGAAGCGGGCATTTCCTTGCCCCGCGCCTGCTGTGTGCCAAGCTCGACTCCGAGCTTGTGCGCGAGGAACTGGTTCTTCACCGGCGAGCTGCTGTTCGCGCCCTGCGGCGCCAGTGCGGCGCCCGCAACAACAAGCGAGATCAGTGCTGCAGCCGGCACGAAGCGAATTAGTGCTTTCTTCATGCCTCCCCTTCCTGACAGCCGGCCCTGACCCCGGCCGGCACTTGACTCCGGCAATATACGAAGTTATGCGAGTTCGCGTCGCAGGCCTCGCCGGACTCTGGTTAGCCATGGCTTGCAGCGCGCTTGGCTGCGCGAGCCTGAGCAGGTCGAGCGGAAACGCAGGCCATCCGGTGCTCTCTGTCGTCAAATCGGCCCCTGCGACGGTTCGCGGCCGGCACTTCCGGTCTCACGAGCGCGTCCGCGTGACGGCCGGCGCGAAGGCGATACAGGTGACGGCAGGCGGTAACGGAACCTTCGTGGTGACAATTCGCGGCGCCACCCGCTGCGATCTCGTCCGTGTCGTCGCGAAGGGCTCGGCCGGGAGCTACACCGTGCTGAAGACGCTGCCGCCGCC
>WNGD01010125.1_pt1 | contig 11436 bp, 8 predicted proteins | sample 5400671 | NCBI WGS metagenome assembly WNGD01 (sample SAMN13153369, study PRJNA577476) | soil metagenome | isolation source: 40 cm soil or saprolite under grassland replicate 2 | place: USA:California | collected 2016-06-15
GCTTCCATTGAGACTGGAAATCCGCGAAAAGCCCGAAGGCAACGCCGGAATTCCTCACGTAGGAGATCCGGGCGTAACCCGGAATCACATCGATATAGCGGGTCAAATCCATCAGGGAGTTGATGAGCCACTTGGTGAGATGGTCCAGTATGAAAACAAACACGCTGAGCAGGTAAAACCGGTATCGCATCGTCTAACTCGAACTTAGCTCGCCAACTTCAAGGGGTCAAGGGGCAAAGGGGAACTGATCGTCAGGAGACGCATTCGTTCTGCTAAAGATCGACCACCGGACCCCTCCCGAACTGAAATGATCAATGACCAGTGATAAATGACTGGGGGCGGTTTTACCCCCCCGGATTTGTCATTGGTCATTTGTCATTTGTCATTTGCCATTTTCGAGAAATTGCTATCGTTGCCGAAACCCCTATCCAGCTGGAAGGATCGCTTGATCTTCTCGACCCTTTGCCCCTCGACCCCTTTGCCCTTCTTTTCATAGGATTTCGCGGACGACCGGGGCGCAGCGCTCGCACAAAGTGGGGAACTGAGCATCCCGGCCCACCTCCGGGGAATAATTCCAGCATCTCTCACATTTCTCCCCCAGGGCTCGCCCCACCTCCACCCGGACCTCATCCGGCGCTTCCAGGGATCGATCTTCCACAAGCTCGGCTTGGGAAACCATAAAAATATAGCGCAAATCCTCTTCGCGCCGTTTTAGCAGAGCGAACACCGCGGGTCCGGCGCGCAGGACTACTTTCGCCTCCAGGGAGTTCCCGATCGTTCGGGATTGACGGAGCTCTTCGAGCGCTTTGGAGACCATTTCGCGCACGCCGATGATTTGATCCCATTCTTCGAGGCCGCCTGCCAGATCGTACTTTTCCTGGTAAACCGGAAACATTTCCACGTGAACGGATTCGATTTTATCCTTGCCTTCGTGCATCGCCTTCCAAACCTCTTCCATGGTAAATGGCAGGATCGGAGCCATGAGGCGCGTGAAAGAGTCCAGGATGTGCCACAACACGGTTTGAGCCGAGCGCCGGGTGAGGGAGCGCGTGCCGTGTGTATAGAGACGGTCCTTTAGAATATCCAGATAGAAAGATGACAGGTCCACGGTGCAGAAGTTGTACAAGGCGCTGTAGACTTGATGGAACTGGTAATCTTCGTATCCCTTCAGGCACTTCCCAATCAACCGGGAGGTGCGCGCCAGCGCCCACCGATCGATCTCCGGCATCTGCTCGTAGGGCACCGTATCCACAGCGGGATCGAAATGCGGGTGCTTCGGATTCTGCGAGTTGCTCAGATTCCCGAGCATGAACCGGCAGGTGTTTCGGATCTTTCGATAGGCCTCTCCCATCCTGTCCAGGAGCTCATCGAAAATCCGAAGGTCCTCGACGTAATTTACGGAGCTGACCAGGAGGCGGGTTATCTCGGCGCCACGCTCCTGAACCAGGTCATTGGGGTCGATGCCTATCCCCTTGGATTTGGACATGGCACGCCCTTGCTCGTCCAGAGTCCAGCCATGGGTTATCGAACATTTGTACGGCGCAGCCTCTCGCAGCGCAACGCCGACAAGAAGCGAACTCTGAAACCAGCCGCGGTACTGGTCTCCCCCCTCGATGTACAGGTCGGAAGGCCAGGGAAGGTCCGGCCGGCGACCCAGAATCGCGAAATGGCTGCTCCCCGAGTCAAACCAGACGTCGAGGATGTCGAACTCCTTGCGAAACTCTTTCCCGCCGCACTTGGCGCACACGGTGTTCGCAGGAAGCAGGTCTTCAGTGGCGCGGGCGTACCAGGCGTCCGCGCCCTCTCGTTCGAAGACGGAGGCCACGTGATCGATCACGTTCTTCTCGAGCAGGACCGTATTACAGGCGTTGCAGTAGAAGGCCACAATGGGAACCCCCCAGTCGCGCTGCCTGGAAATACACCAGTCGGGACGGTCCTTGACCATATTGGTGATCCGTTCCTCCCCCCATGCGGGAATCCAGCGAACTCTCTTGATCGCGTCCAGGACGCGCTGTCTGTAGCCGTCGGCGTCGAGCGCAACGAACCACTGCGGCGTCGCCCGGAAAATGATCGGATTGTGGCAGCGCCAGCAGTGCGGATAGGTGTGAGTAAAGTCCTCACAATGGAGAAGCGCGCCCGCGCTCCGCAGATGCTCCACGATTTTCGGATTGGCTTCAAACACCTGCTGGCCCCCGAAGAACTCGACGTTCTCCTCGAACCGCCCCTCATCATCCACCGGACAGAGGATCTCCAGCCCGTACTTCACACCCGTCACATAATCGTCGTAGCCGTGTCCGGGGGCCGTGTGCACGCATCCGGTGCCCTGGTCCAGCGTTACGTACTCGCCCAAAACCAGGAGCGACTCGCGGTCGACTAAGGGATGCCGCGCCTTGCGCCCTTCCAACCTTGAACCGCGGAAGCGCGCCACAATTTCGGGATCCTTCCAACCGACCTTCGCCGCAACCGCACGCAGGAGATCGGCCGCTACGACATAGCCTCTGTCTCCTACCCGGACCGCGGCGTATTCAATATCCGGGTGGAACGCGATCGCCAGGTTCGCAGGCAGAGTCCAGGGAGTGGTGGTCCAGATGACCACCGACCAGTTTCCTTCTGCTAACGCGGGATCCAAATCCGACAGCTGCGTTCCCAGCGGAAAGGCTACATACACCGAAGGGCTGACGTGATCCTCGTACTCGACCTCGGCCTCCGCGAGGGCCGTCTTGCACGAGAAACACCAGTGCACCGGTTTGAGCCCCTTATAAACAAGTCCCTTGTCGACAAACTCACCGAACGCCCGCACGATGTCGGCCTCGTACGAGAAATCCATCGTAAGGTAAGGCCGGTCCCATTCGCCGAAAACACCCAGCCGCTGGAATCCCTTGCGCTGCAGGTCGATATATTTTTCGGCATATTTCCGGCATTCGCGGCGGATCTCGACTTTGCTCATGCCCGCCTTCTTCGCGCCGAGCATTTGATCCACCTTGATCTCGATCGGAAGCCCGTGGCAGTCCCATCCGGGCAGATAAGGAGCGTCGAAGCCCAGCATCGAATGCGACTTGACAATGATGTCTTTCAGGATCTTGTTGATCGCAGTCCCCATGTGGATGGCGCCGTTGGCATAGGGGGGGCCATCGTGAAGGACGTACAGGGGACGGCCGGCGCGCGCCTTACGAATCCTTCCGTAGACATCGATAGCATCCCAGTATTTCAGCATCTGCGGCTCCCTCTGGGGGAGGTTGGCCTTCATGCTGAACGAAGTCTTCGGCAGGTTGAGTGTATTCTTGATCTCAGTCACTTCAGGCACCATTGCTCCTCGAAACGAAAGCCCCCATGATACCAATTCCGGGGGGAAATTTCACCGGGCACAAACAGCACAGCATAACGGCACCAGGAAGACGCGAAGAATCACAAAGAATTTCCGCGCGAAAATGCGAACAATTCACCGACGAGTAATGACAGAGCGCGACGGAACCCGAAACTCAGCTCCGTGCCATCACAGTGCTCTCCGTGTCTCCGTGGTGAATCGTGGGATTTACTAATAGAGGCGGAACGATACTTCGATGGTTGCCTGGACATCCACCGGCTGGCCATTGAGCGAACCGGGCTTGAACCGCCATTTTGTCGCAATCGTGTTGATGGCGGACTCATCCAGGCCATAACCCAATCCGCGAATGACTTTAAAGCTGTCCACCGTCCCATCTTTCCGGACGATGGCCTGGAGCAACACGAGCCCTTCCACTTTGGCCTTGCGCGCCTCTTCGGTGTAAAGGGGCAATGGCTGGTTGACCGGGATGGGGGGCCGCACTCCCCCGCCAAGCGTGTAGACCCCGTCGCCTGGGCCACCAGGACCGTCGCCAACTCCGGGTCCCTTGCCCCTTCCTCCATAGCCCCCTGGCCCTGGAGGCCCACTGATTTCGCCTATGCTCAGCTCCGTTCCGATCTGGGCAATAATCTCTGGCGCCGGGTCGGGGACTGTCTGATACAAGGGCTCCGGGTCATCCGGCGTCGGGTCGGGGAAAGGGATGGGTTGCGGCTTTGGCTTTGGGATTTCGACATGTTTCGGCGCCGTCTTGGGTGAACCGCCGCCGGCAATAGACGGCGGCCCGATGATGTTCCGGAGAGTGATGATCTGCTTGTTGTCCGGAATGAAGACGTGTTGGCCCGATGCGAACCTGATCACAAAAAGCAGGACGTGGAACAGCAGGGTGACAAACATCGCCACACGCAACGCCCGCTTGTCCTCATCCTCGTCGGCATACGCGTAAATGTTATAGGGATCTACCGTGCGTGGCCCCGCGTGATAAGGGCGGAGCCCGAAAAACTTCAGAAAAGCATCGGAAAATCTGAGCCAGGCTCCCTTCATACTTATACCCGCGAATAGTAGCTCATCGCGACCCGCCGTTCAACGGCGCTCAACTACAGCCGAGGGGCAGGGGGTGGAGAAGCAGAGGAGCAGAGTCGAACCGGAATTTCCTCTGGACTCTGCGCCTCTGCTCCACAGCTTCTCTGCGCACCGGCTCACGCGCACATCTGCCCCCTGCTCCCTGCTCGCTGCAAACTAGATGTCACAGGAATCATTTTGTTTCAGTCCAAAATCCTCAGCGGCCCGCGCGCGCAGGATGAACTTCTGAATCTTGCCGCTTGCGGTCAATGGGAACTCGTCGACGAACTGAATGTATCGGGGAACCTTAAAGTCCGAAATACTTCCCTTGCAGAACTCCTCGAGCTCGACCGGAGTGACCTGCGCCCCAGGTTTGAGCTTCACGGCAGCGGCAACTTCCTCCCCGTACTTGTAGCTCGGGACTCCGTACACGGCCACGTCGCTCACCGCAGGATGAGATCTCAGGTATTCCTCGATCTCCTTCGGGTAGACGTTCTCCCCTCCACGGATGATCATGTCCTTGATTCGGCCCGTGATCACACAATAGCCATCCGCGTCCATGGCGCCCAAATCGCCGGATCGTAACCAGCCGTCGGAGGTCATCGCGTCCCGCGTTGCCTCGTGGTTCTTGTAATAACCCTTCATCACATGATACCCGCGGGTCTGGATCTCGCCTTGTTCACCACTGGGAAGAACCTTTCCTGTAGCCGGATCGGCGATTCGCACCTTCACATTAGGCAGAGCGCGCCCGACCGTTGTGGTCCTCTTCTCGAGGGGATCGTCCGGGGAAGTCATGGTCACGACCGGGGAGGCCTCTGTGAGACCGTAGGCAATGCATAACTCCAAAAGATGCATCTGGTCGATCGCCCGCTTCATTAATTCTATCGGACAAAGCGCTCCGGCCATGATGCCTTTCCGCAAGCTCGACAGGTCGAATTGATCGAAATCCGGCTGATCGAGCTCCGCAATGAACATGGTGGGGACGCCATATATGGCAGTGCACCGTTCCCGGCTCACCCTTTCGAGGGCCAGTCGCGGATCAAAGACCTCCAGCGGAACCAGGCTGGCGCCGTGAGTGTAAGCGCCGAGCACGCCGATCACACAGCCGAAACAATGAAAGAGGGGCACGGTCAAACAGAGCCGATCCGCGGGCGTGTATCCGAGCCGATCCCCAATATCTGATGCATTGTTCAAAATATTTCGATGGCTGAGCATCACTCCTTTGGGAAAGCCTGTCGTGCCCGACGTGTACTGCATGTTGATGACTTCATCCGGATCGAGGTTCTCCTCCGCGCGCTCGAACTCTTCCATCGAGACCCCGCCGCTCAAGTCCGTGATTTCGCTGTAGCGCAGCATGCCGGGTTGCGGATCGCAGCCTATGTAGATCACCTGCTTCAGAAACGGGAGGCGCTCCGAGCTGAGATGCCCAGACCGCGACCGGGTCAATTCGGGTACTATTTCGCAGATCGTCTCAGCATAGTTGACTTTTCGGGAACCGGAGATGAGGAACAGCGTGCCGGTTTCCGACTGCCGGAGCAGGTATTCCACCTCATTGCGCCGCAAAGACGTGTTTACCGTCACAAGAATGGCGCCGACCTTGGCGAGAGCGAACTGGAGTACGATCCATTCCGGAACATTTGTTGCCCAAAGCGCCACCCGGTCGCCCTTTTCGATTCCGGCTGCCATCAACCCGCGGGCCAGTTGGACCGCCTCCCTTTGTAATCGGGAAAAACTCCAGCGAAGGTTTCTGTCAGGATAGACGAGCGCCTCCTGGTCCGGCAAAGAGAGCGCGAGGTCGCTCAGCAATCGCCCTATGGTCATATCTCTGAAACCCTGCATCTGTAAATCCTTCGCAACCTGGAAAGGTTCTTCACCGGCGTAAACCGCACAAAACGAAACCACGGATGAACACAGATAAACACCGATCTGTGTTCATCCGTGGTTTCGCTTTCTGGTTGCCGTCGTACCTACATGATGGCGGTGGGCGGGGCGGGCTCGTCGGGAGAACCGGCGTTGCTTAACGGTACCTTCACCAATACATAAGCCAGAATCCCCAGCACGACCAGCCCTACAGCGTAGGAAGGCTCGGTGAAAATTACAGGTGTCCGCACTTCGAACAAGGCGAACGCAGCCACGAGCAGGCCCATGAGTCCCTCGCCGGCAATCATCCCCGATGCGATCAGGATGCCGGTGTTCTCGACTCGCGCTTTCTGGGCGTCGTTGAGCACTGCGTCCCGCAGAATGAGCGGGGCATTCTGACCAAAGACGAGTCGCGTCATCAGACCCGGCATGCGCTCGCCGCCGCGATCACGCAGCGCCTCGGTTAACCCGCGGATCGCTCCGCCGACGAAAATGGCGAAGGTCGTCGCAAGCGGCAGATACATGCCTACGGCGAACAGCATCGGGCTGCGGACCTGCACGAGAATCATGACCAGGCCCATCAGCATCCCCATGACAACCAGCGGCCAGGCCATCTCGCCCCCTACGATGCCCTGGGCCAACGACGCCATCAAACCCGCCTGCGGCGCGGGTAATTCGCGGCTGCCAAAGCCGATTCCACCGGAGCGGATGTTACCTTCGTGCAGGATCCAAAGCGGAAAATACATTACCAGGCTGGCAACCACCACCGCGATCAGCTCGGCGATCTGAATGGTCCGCGGGGTACCCCCGAGGATGTAGCCAACTTTGAAGTCCTGGAGCAGTTCACCGGCGACAGCCGCCGAAACGCAAACCACTGCCGCGACGCCAAGCACGGCTACAACCCCCGGGGCGCCCGATACACCGAGCGTCACGAGCAACAGGGCCGCGATGATCAGCGTCGAGAGCGTCAGCCCCGAAATCGGGTTATTCGAAGATCCGATCATGCCTGCGAGGCTTCCGGAGACGGTCGAGAAGAAGAATCCGGCGATCAGCATGACGACGGCCGCGACCAGCCCGACGAAGGCTGTCCCCGCAAGGTAAACATACAGGATGGCCATAACGATGAACGTGACGCCGATCAGCCCGAGCACGCTCTTCGAGCTCATGTACTGATTGAGACGTCCCTCTTTGTCCATCTCCGCGGGCGGGGCGGTCAGCTCCTTCAACGTCCGTCCGAGGGCGATCGACAGACTCTTCCGCATGCGAAACAGCGTGTAGGCGGCCCCGACCATCATGCCGCCCACGGCGATGGGACGCACAATGTAGCGCCACACCTGGTTAGCGAGGCCCTCCCAAGGGCCCGCTTCGGCCGGCCCGGGCGGCAGGAAATTCTGCAATTGCGGCCCGAGAAAGTAGATCAGCATGGGAATCATCAAGCCCCAGGCGAAGAGGCCGCCGGAGAAGTTCAACGCCGCCAGCCTCGGACCGATGATGTAGCCGACCCCGACGTAGGCCGGGCTCACGCTGGGAGCCGGCGCCACGGTGATGCCGCCCACATTGAGCGCCGGCGCGTTGCCGCCGGCCCCCAACCGCACCGTGCTGCGGCCCAATTGGCCGATCCGGACGAAGGCCTCCTTGTCGGCCGCGAATAGCCGGAATACGCCGAGGATATAGACCAGCGCGCCGAATCCGATGTTGTAGAAGAGGAATCGGGCCGCCTCGGCCCCGCGTTGTCCCGCCTTATGAATCTCGCTTGCAGCGACGGACTCGGGGAACGGAAGCTCAGGGTCCTCGACCATCACCCGCCGCACCAGCGAGACAAACAGCACACCGAGGACGGACCCGACCAGCATCAGTGCTGTGGACTTCCAGTATGCGTCCTTGAAGCCGAATGACGGCCAGGAGCGCGAGATCAGGAAGGCGGGCAGGGTGAAGATGGCTCCGGCGGCGACGGATTCGCCGATGGACCCGGCGGTCCGCGCAATGTTCTCTTCCAGAATGGTCCCCCGGCGGACGCGGAGGATGGCCATTGAAATGACGGCTGCAGGATACGTCGCGGCAATCGTTACTCCGGCTCGCAGCCCCAGGTACGCGTTAGCCGCGCCCAGAACCACCGTCATGACCAGACCGATGAGCATGGCCCGGGCCGTGAACTCCTTCATGCTGGCCTGTTCGGGAACGAAAGGTTGGTACTTGGTGCTCGGCTGTGTGGCCATTCGCGTAGTCTCCCTCAACTCGATCGCGAGCTTACGGTTAGTGAGCGCTTTTTTATTGTGGCGGGGTTTGAAAAGCAAGTGAAATAGCTTCATGGCACACGGATGAACACGGATCTTACGGAACTTCACGGAATAGATCTGTTCCGTTTCGACCCGTCGGATTAGTCACCGAAACTCAAATCATACTCAAATCATAAGGAGGAGATGACCATGAGAGCAACCAGTCCCACTCGGCAGTCTGATTCAACCGTCAGTCCCTTTCCCACGGTGTCCAGGCTCTTCGAGGACTTTTTGAACACGTATCCGTTCCGCACCGTGGCCCCCGAGAGGGGCGATACGTGGAAGCCGGCTGTTGACATCCTGGAAAAGGACGGCAACCTGGTTATCCGGGCCGACATGCCAGGCATCAGCGAGAAGGATATTGACCTGAAACTCGAAGGAAATGTCTTGACTCTGAAAGGCGAGAGAAAGCCGGAGCCCGGCGAGGACCGAAACAGCTATTACCTGGCAGAGAGCTTCTACGGGACATTCACACGATCCTTTACTCTTCCGCAAACAGTAGACGCGGAAAAAATAAAGGCGGACTACAAGAACGGAATCCTTACGGTGACGATTCCACAGAAACCGGAGGTAAAGCCGAAAACGATTCCGGTTTCCGTGAAGTAAAAGCTGTGCGAGGACTATGCCAGCACACGGCACCAGACTAAGGCATAAGGCGCTAAAGAACTGGAGCGCAGAAACAACTTTATAATAAAAAGGAGGGTACAAAAATGATGAAACTTATTCCAGGGGTTCGCGGCTCGGAATCTCCGTCACGATCGGCGTTTCCGGCGCCGGCAAACCCGTTTTTCGAGGATTTCTTCAATGATTGGCCGTTTCGCTCTTCCATCTTCGAGAGCGCGGACATTTGGCGGCCGGCGGTGGATGTTTTGGAGAAAGACGGCAACCTCGTACTCCGCGCTGAGATTCCGGGCGTAGAGCAGAAAGACATCGAGGTCCAATTGGATGGAAACGTCCTGACCCTGAAGGGCGAGCGAAAGCTCGAACATCAGGAAGACCGCAACAACTATTACCGGATGGAGCGGTACTCCGGGACCTTTGCGAGGTCTTTCACGCTGCCGGAAACCGTCGATCGCGATAAGATCAAAGCCGACTACAAGGACGGCATTCTGACGGTCACGATCCCGCAGAGGCCCGAATTGAAGCCTCGCGAGATCCCGGTAGCTGTCCACTAATACTCGTATTAAAATCCAGGATATCTAGAGACCCAGGGCACCGGAGCATCCTAAGGATGCTCCGGTGTCCCTGTAGGCCTGGCTTCAGTTGGTGGGCACAAAGTTCATAAATCGGTCAAAATTTGCATCAGGTCGTGGCACGAGCGTCCGCCCCGTCAGAAGTGAGGATCTAACGTGGGCAGGGCCGAGACGGCCATGCCCCGAGAATGAACGCGAACCCACGCAGACTTGAATCCGCGTGCCCGCGCCGATTCCGCTTTTATACGCCTTCTCAAACATCCGAATGTGAGAGACAATTCTCAACTGCAATAGGAGAAACTAACGCGCCTGGACAAACTGACTTTGAAGGCACAGGAAGCCGTTCAAGCCGCGCAGAACCGCGCTCAGGCTTTGGCCTTCAGTCAAAATCGAACAGTGGGTATGGAGCCCTGAGACGAACGGTCATGAAAGAAAAAAGAAGCGCTCTCAGCAACGGCGATGCTGCCGAATTCAAGGTCATTGACAAGCGTCACTTCGCGGATATCGACAGCATCCCCGCTGAAGCCGCAGTCGAGGAGAAGCCTCGCTATCCCGCGTTCGTCGAGGAATTGGTGGCGAAGCTTGCCGAGACCGAGCGACGCTCCGAAGAGAAGAAAAAGCAGGTCGACGAAGAGATCGCGAAAATGCGAAACCGCCTGGAGGCAGACTACGAGCGGCAAATTCAGCTCCAGAAGAAAGACCTCCTGCTTCCCTTTCTCGAGGTCCTGGATAACCTGGAGAGGGCGCTCGACGCGGCCCAAAAAACTGACGGCACCGAGGGTCTTTTGAAAGGGGTTGTTATGACGGCGAACCTCTTTCGATCCAAACTCCAGGCGCTGGGTGTGGAAGTCATTCCAGTTCTGGACCAGCCTTTCGATCCCAACCTGGGAGAGGCTGTGGGAATTGTTGAAGTCGCTGACCCGGCCAAAGACGGGCTCGTCGTCGAAGAAGTTCAGCGCGGCTACAGGATAGGGGAACAACTCGTGCGGCCGGCTCAGGTGCGTGTCGGCAAGCTCCGCAGCTAGCTTGTGGAGCGTGGGAAGCCTTCACCACGAAGACGCGAAGACGCAAAGAACAGCCAAGCTTCTTCTGGGAGCACACCCATCCTGTCCGGCCCGGTACGAAATTCAAGCTTCATAGTACAGGAGACACGAAGACACAAAGATCCACCAGGTTCTTGTTTGTGTGAGCTTTTGTGTCTTCGTGTCTTTGTGGTGGGCTAAGCTAAGGGCTCGCGCAGAAATGAATTCCCATTTTGGCGCGAGCGCCGGGCGGGCAGATGCGAGGCGCCGCGACGCAGGTGATGTCGGACATCGTCGAGGAGCGGCAACAAAGCCGATACGCGCCCTTGCCGCCGTGCCCCTTCGGGCTGCGGCCCGCAGGCCAGCAGCAAAATGTGAAGTTATTTCTGCGCGAGCCCTAAGCCGAGGATCCTTCGCAAAGTGGCAAGAATTTGCGGTCAAATGACAAATGACCAATGATGACCAATGACAAATAGAAGTCAGAAGTCCCGACAACGAACTGCCATTTGTCATTTTTCATTGGTCATTGGTCATTGGTCATTTGTCATTTCGCTGATTCGTTCGTCGCGTGCACTCTGTTGTTCATTTGCCATCTCTGCGTGCCGCGGTGAGGTTCGGAGTTCAGGCTTTAGCCTGCTCAGGCGCAGTGCAGCCTGAAGGCTGAACTCCAAACCTGCCACCAATGAGTTCGCAGGCGCTTGTTA
>WNGD01006237.1_pt1 | contig 11435 bp, 10 predicted proteins | sample 5400671 | NCBI WGS metagenome assembly WNGD01 (sample SAMN13153369, study PRJNA577476) | soil metagenome | isolation source: 40 cm soil or saprolite under grassland replicate 2 | place: USA:California | collected 2016-06-15
GTCATGTTCTCCGACATGCAATAGACGCAGCGAAAATCGCAACGATCGGTCACCGAGACGCGCAGATAGGTGATCGCGCGTCCGAACGGGTCGATCAGCGCGGGAAGCGCTTCTTGGCGGTCGAATGCGAGATTTTGCGCGTCGTGCGTCATCACGGGGCACTGCTCAGCGCCCGAGAGAGCGCACCTGTGTTAAGGCGCTCCCGGGCAAGGGCAAAGGGCGGTCTTTCCGCCGTTTCATATGGGAATTCTGACGGATATCGGCCAGAGCGTCCAGCGCTGTGGCAAGGGTCGCAACGACGATAACCGCTGCCCCGCTATGGCGCCGCCAACCGAAATTATCGCGACGGCCAGGGATAGTTGGTCGCCGACGGCGCCGCCTCCGTCGGGGCTGAAGGCGCCGGGGCAAGTGCCGGTGCAGGCGCAGGTGTCGGCGCCGCCGTCGGCGCGGGCGTAGGCGCCGCCGAGGCCATGGGGGGCGGTGCCGCCGGACGGGCCGCTGACGCGTCGGGTTTCTTCTTCTTCGCAACCAGCTTTTTCGGCGGTGCCGCCGGCCGCAGGTCCACGTGAACCGGATTGGGCGCGAGCCGCGGCGCAGCGGCTGCGCCCTCCGTCTCCGGACGCACCGACACGGTCTGCGGCTGATAGCCGCTCAGCGCAAACGTTACGGAGAACTCGCTGCCGGGCTGGACCGAAAGCTTACAGGGCGTGCGGCAGCTCTCGCCCAACGAGGTTTTCGCTTCCGCCCCTGGCGGCTCGGACTCAATGGCCAGCGCCTCGGGCTGCGGAGTCGACTTGAGGAAATCCAGGCTCGGCATCGTTGCGGAACATGCGGCCAGCATGAAGCCACACGCCATGACGGCAATGACTCGGCTCATGATTGGATCCCACCACCTGGGCGGCATAGGGCCGCCTCTCCCCCAAGACCACGACCATAGAAAGAAGCGCGGCAGGGCCTGCACAACCTAGGGTCCCTTTCCCCGCATGCTATGGCTTACCCGCCCTAAAAGGCCCCCAAGTGTGGCGCCGATAAGGTAAAATAGGATTAACGTCGGTTTGCCGCAGTGGGGCTGTCGGCGCGCAACAGGTCGAATACAGCGCTTGGCAGCTCGGCGAAGGTACTGATGACCCGGTCGGGCCCCAATTCGCTCACCGGGGTCTCGGTGTAGCCATGGTCGACGGCAACGACCGGAACTCCTGCCGCGCGGGCGGTAGCGATGTCGCTGATGGAGTCCCCGACCATGACCGCGTGACCGGGCTCGCCGCCGGCACGCGCGATCGTCCGCCGCAGCAAGTCCGGATGGGGCTTTTGCAACCCGAACGTGTCCGCCCCGCAAATGGCGGCGAAGCGATTTGACAGGCCGAGCGCGTCAAGGAGCCGCACCGAGAGCCATTCGAGCTTGTTGGTGCAGACCGCAAAACGGCAGCCGCCGGCGGCGAGTTGGTCGAGCGCTGTGTCGAGGCCGGGGAACGCTCGGGAGCGGTCGGCGATGTGCGCGGCATAGTGCTCGATGAAGTCTTTGACGAGGCCGTCGACCCCGGCCGCGTCGAGCTTGCGCTCTTGCGCCGCCAGCGAGCGTTCGATCATCGATCGCGCGCCGCCGCCGACCAAGTTGCGCGCGGTATCGTAGGCGACCGGCGGCAGACCTTCGCGGGCGAAGATGACGTTGAGCGTGGCGACGAGATCGGGCGCGCTGTCGACCAGCGTGCCGTCGAGATCGAAAACGACGGTCGGAGCAACCATCATCCGTGATCGCTACCGGGTGATGCGCGGGATGGCAAGGCTCGCTTTGGTGCGCGTTCGATGGCGAATGGACTATGCTCTCGCGCTGAACGGGGCTAGATAGACGCCGTCCTCGCTCCGATGCCGGGCCAATTGTTTCGATCACGATGGATCTCGATGTCCAAAAACGTGCAGCCGCCGCCCGCGCCCTCGAATTCGTGCGCCCCGGCATGCGGCTTGGCCTTGGCAGCGGCTCGACCGCCAAGCATTTTGTCGAGCTTTTGGCTGAGCGCATCCGCGCAGGCCTCGACGTGATCGCGGTGCCCACGTCGGAAGGGACTCGCAGCGACGCCGAGCGGCTGGGCGTGCCGCTCACCAGCCTCGACGAGACGCCGCAGCTCGATCTCACCGTCGATGGTGCCGACGAGATCGCGCCCGATCTGAGCCTGATCAAGGGTGGGGGCGGCGCGCTGCTGCGGGAAAAGATCGTCGCCTCAGCCTCCGCCCGCATGATCGTCATTGCCGATGAGTCGAAGTGGGTGTCCGCGCTCGGCCGCTTCCCGTTGCCGGTCGAGGTGGTGCCGTTCGGATTGGGCGCGACGCGGCGGGCGATCGAGGCCGCGGCCGCGGCCGTCGGCTGCGCCGGGCCGGCTCTGCTGCGCCGCGCCAAGGACGGCCACGCTTTCGTCACGGACGGCGGGCACTGGATTCTCGATGCCGCATTCGAGCGGATCGCCGATCCGAAATCGCTGGCGGAGCGTCTCGACGGTATTGCAGGCGTGGTCGAGCACGGCTTGTTCATTGGGCTCGCGCACGCGGCCGTGGTTGCCGGCTCGAGCGGCGTGCGCGTCGTCGAACGGCGTTGAGCCTGTACCATCCGAAGAGGAGGTCTTGATGTTTGCTTCCCCAATCCCCAGGCCGTCCTGGGCCATGATGCTTGCGCTGGGGCTCGCTTTCGCCCTGGGCATCGGCGCCGCCGATGCACAACAACCCTCGGCAAGCGCGGTCGCGACCGCCAAGGAAGTGATCGCTGCCAAAGGCGCCGCCGCGCTCTACAGCCCCTTGGTTTCGGGCGTCATCGAGAGGACCAAGAGCATCTTTCTGCAAACCAATCCGATGCTCGGCAAGGATTTGAATGAAGTCGCCACCAAATTACACGCGGAATACGCCGCCCGCAGCGCGGAGATCGTGAATGACGTTGCCAAGCTCTATGCCTCGCGGTTCACGGAGCAGGAGCTCAAGGACATACTCGCTTTCTACAAGTCGCCGCTCGGCCGCAAGTTGATCGTAGAGGAGCCCGCCATCCTCGATCAAAGCATGAAAAATGCGCAGACTTGGGCCGAAAACCTGTCGCAAGAGGTTATCGCCAAAATGCGCGCCGAAATGAAAAAACGAGGTCACGACATCTAGATGCGGGCCCGGTGACAGCTTGGACCCGACGATATGGCTGAGCACGACGTCGATCTCCTCGTCGTCGGGGCAGGCTCGGGCGGCGTGCGCGCGGCGCGGATCGCCGCCGGCTACGGCGCGAGCGTCATGGTGGCCGAGGAGTACCGTGTCGGCGGCACCTGCGTGATCCGCGGCTGCGTTCCCAAAAAGCTGCTCGTCTACGCCTCGCGCTTTGCGGACGAGTTCGAGGACGCGGCGGGTTACGGTTGGACGCTGGCAGAACCGGTGTTCAACTGGTCGAGCCTCATCGCCAACAAGGACCGGGAAATCGCGCGGCTCGAGCTCGCCTACACCACGACGCTCGAACGCGCGCGCGTGAAGCTAGTCAAGAGCCGCGCGGTGTTGGAAGACGCACATACGGTGCGTCTCGTCGCCACGGGCGAGAAAATCCGGCCGCGGCACATCCTCATCGCCACCGGCGCTGCGCCATGGTTTGGTCCCGCGATCCCGGGGATCGAACACGTCATCTCCTCGAACGAGGCGTTTCATCTGGAAGAATTGCCGGCGCGCATCCTGATCCAGGGCGGCAGCTATATCGCCGTCGAGTTCGCCAGCATTTTCAACGGGCTTGGGTCCGAGGTGATGCTGGTCTACCGCGGCGAGAATATTCTGCGCGGTTTCGACGATGATCTGCGCGCCCATCTGCACGCAGAGATGACGAAGCGGGGAGTGCGGATCCTTTGCGGCACGACGGTGAGGGTCGTGCAATGCACGCAAGACACCTTCACCGCCAAGCTATCCGACGACAGCTCGGTCGAAGTCGACAAAGTGATGTTCGCGCTCGGGCGCTGGCCGAATGTCGCCGGCCTCGGTCTCGAGGCGGCGGGCGTGCGGTTCAGCGACCGTCACGGTATCGCGGTCGATCCGCTGTCGCAGACCTCGGTGCCGCACATCTACGCGATCGGCGACGTCACCAACCGCGTCAACCTGACGCCGGTCGCGATCCGCGAGGGCCATGCTTTCGCCGATACCGTGTTCGGGGGCAAGCCGACCGCGGTCGACCACGCAAACGTGCCGACCGCCGTTTTCTCAGAGCCCGAGGTCGGCGCGATCGGCCTGACCGAGGCGCAGGCCTGCGAGCGGTTGGCGAAGGTCGACGTCTACAAGACGTCGTTCCGCCCGCTGAAGATGACGCTTGCGGGCCGCGATACGCGCGCCTTCTTCAAGCTCGTCGTCGACGGCGAAAGCGACCGTCTCGTCGGCTGCCACATCGTGGGGCCCGACGCGAGCGAGATGATTCAGCTCGTCGGGATCGCGCTGAAGATGAAGGCGACCAAGGCCGATATAGACGCCGTCATCGCGGTGCATCCGACCGCCGCCGAGGAACTGGTGACGCTACGGGAGAAGGCGCTGAGCCGTCGCCGCGAGGCGGCCGAATAACGCCGCGTTTCGTCTGCGCTGCGGGCCTCATGCTCGCAATTCCATCTGGCTTGCGGCGCCGGCCGTCGTGTATAAGGTCCCGGAACTGGAAAATCTCGCCCGTACCGGGGCTTAAGCGTAGCGGAGGGCCCTCATGCCGGAGCGTTGGACGCGCGACAGTTGGCGCAGCAAGCCGATCGCCCAGATGCCCGAATATCCGGATAAGGCGGCGCTCGCCGCGGTCGAGCAGCGGCTTTCGACGTTTCCGCCCCTCGTGTTTGCAGGCGAAGCCCGCAGCCTGAAAAAGGCCCTCGGCCGCGTTGCGGCGGGGGAGGGCTTTCTGCTGCAGGGTGGAGATTGCGCCGAAGCCTTCACCGAGCACAGCGCCAACAACGTCAGCGCCAACAACATCCGCGACTTCCTGCGCGTGTTTTTGCAGATGGCGGTGGTGCTGACTTATGCCGCCGCCTTGCCGGTGGTGAAGGTCGGCCGCATCGCCGGCCAATTCGCGAAGCCGCGTACGTCGCCGATGGAGAAAAGGGACGGCAAGGAACTGCCGAGCTACCGCGGCGATATCATCAACGGTGTGGACTTCGATGAAGCGTCGCGGCGTCCGGACCCCGAGCGCCAAATCGAGGCCTTTCGCCACTCGGCCGCCACGCTCAATCTGTTGCGTGCTTTCGTGCAGGGCGGCTATGCCAATCTCGCGAATGTGCGGCAGTGGACGCTCGGCTTCGTCAAGGACTCGCCGCAGTCCCACCACTACGAGGAGCTCGCGGACCGCATCTCTGAGGCGCTCGGTTTCATGCAGGCCTGCGGGCTCGATCTCGAAAGCCATCCCGAGCTCAAGAGCACCGACTTCTACACCAGCCACGAGGCGCTGCTGCTCGGCTACGAGCAGGCGATGACGCGCGAGGACTCGACGCACCCCGGCACCTTCTGCTGTACCTCGGCTCACATGTTGTGGATCGGCGACCGCACCCGACAGCCCGATCACGCGCATGTCGAGTTCTGCCGCGGCATCATCAATCCGCTGGGGCTCAAATGCGGCCCGTCGAGCAAGGTCGATGAGATGTTGCGGTTGATCGATATCCTCAATCCGGAAAACGAGCCGGGCCGGCTGACGCTGATCGTGCGGCTCGGCTCGGACAAGGTCGGCGATCAGCTTCCGGCCATGATCCGCGCGATTAAGCGCGAGGGAAAGGTCGTGCTGTGGTCGTGCGATCCCATGCACGGCAATACCATCACCTCGGAAACCGGCTATAAGACGCGGCCGTTCGACCGCATCCTGTCGGAGGTGAAAACCTTTTTTGCCGTTCACCGCGCCGAAGGAACGCATGGCGGCGGCGTGCATCTGGAGATGACCGGCCAGAACGTCGCCGAGTGTACCGGCGGTGCCCGCATGATCACCGACGCGGACTTCAAGGATCGCTACCACACGGTCTGCGACCCGCGGCTCAATGCCGAGCAATCGATCGACCTTGCGTTCCTGCTGGCCGACCTGCTCAAGGCGGAGCGCACCGCCAGGGCGCGGCCGCTGCCGGCCGCCGCCGGGCTCTGATCGCAACCGTGATCCGCCGAACCTGGACTGGGCAGGGAAGGTTTTCGCCTATTTGTTTGCTATGATGGTCGGAATGCGGGCGGGTGCGCGGCGCGTTCGCAAGGCCGTAACGATCCGCGCAACGGGAGGAGGTTCTCATGCATCGCCATATGGGTGGGGTGGGCGCGCTTTCGCTCGCCGTGTTGATGTCGCTGTCGTCTGGAGCCAGCGGCGAGCTTGCGCTTTCCGCCAATGACGGGAAAGCCGTTCTCATCGACGGCGTAAATGCGGTGCCGGCCAGTCCGCCGGCGGATTCCGTCACGGTCATCGATCTCAATGCGACGCCGCCCAAGGTCGTCGCCGAGATTCCGGCTCCGACCAGCGTTGTCGGTCCGCCTTCGAGCGTAGCGATCGCGCGCGACGAGAGTTTCGCGCTCGTCACCGGGGCATCCAAGATCGATCCGGCCGATCCGAAGAAGACGGTGCCCGACGACAAGCTCACGGTGATCGATCTCAAGGCCTCGCCGCCCAAGGTCGCGGCGCAGTTGCAGGCGGGGCAGGGTGCCGCGGGCGTGTCCATCAATCGCGCCGGGACCCTCGCGCTGGTCGCCAACCGGTCGGAGGGAACGGTCTCCGTCTTTTCCGTCGCCGGCAATGCGCTCACGCCGGTCGGCAAGGTCAATTTGGGCGATGACAAATCGGGCCCGAGCCATGTTGCCATTACGCCGGATGGCAAGACGGCGCTGGTCACGCGCGACGGCGACAACAAGATTTCGGTGCTGTCGATCGACGGCAACAAGGTCGAGCACACCAAACGCGATATTTCGGCGGGGCTGCGGCCCTACGGACTCGTTATCCATCCCAACGGCAAGGTCGCGGCCGTGGCGAACATCGGGACGGGCAGTGGCGATGCCGATACCGTGAGCTTGATCGATATCGACGCGAAACCGGCGCGGGTCGTTCAAACCGTTACCGTTGGTCAAACGCCGGAGGGGATTGCGCTGTCTCCCGACGGTGCCTTTCTCGCCGTGGGCGTGGCGAATGGATCCAACAAGGCGAAGAACAACCCGTTCTTCAACGATTACGGATTGGTGAAGGTGCTGAGCGTCAAAGGCAACGAGTTGGTCCCGCTGACCGAGGCCAAGGTGGGCCACTGGTGTCAGGGTCTCGCCTGGAGCAAGGGCAACCGCACGCTTTTGGTCCAGTGCATGGTCGAGAAGGAGATCATGGTGTTGAGCTTCGACGGCAAAGAACTCAAGCCCGCCGGATCGATCAAGCTCAACGCGGGCCCGGCTGGCATTCGGACCGCAGAGCCGTGAGCGGCAAGCACGAGCCCGGCCAAGCACATCCTGCTCGCGCCGCGCCATCGCGCCGCGGCGCGAGCAAGCTGGATTTAGCTCAGGACGGCGATAGATTGCGGGAGGACACCATCGTTGCGCCAAGTCGCTATTCATCGCACTCCATGGAACGGTTGCTGCGCGCCGCCATCAACACCTGGCACGGCCTCCTCGCAGCGGCGCGTAGCGAGGAGGCTTTTCGCCAGGAACTGATTGCCCTCATTGTGGCGGTACCGGTTGCCTTCCTGGTTGCCGAAGAGTCTTGGAAGCGCCTTGCGCTCATCGCCGTCGTGGCTTTCGTCCTTGTCGTCGAGCTGTTGAACACGGCGATCGAAAAACTGGCCGATCGGGTCAACCTCGCGATCGATCCCCAAATCGGCCGGGTCAAGGACATGGGCTCCGCTGCGGTCGGCCTTGCGCTGCTCATCGCCGGGCTGACCTGGCTGTTGGCGCTGGCCGAGCGATTTGGGCTGATCTGACCAGACCTCGGCGCGATTGCCGGGCGCGGGCCCGACGCGCTAGACCTAAGCCATGAATGCGCGGCCCACCGACCGTTTGGCCATCGCGATCGGACAGCTCAATCCGACCGTCGGCGACATCGCCGGCAATGCCGACAAGGCGCGCCGCGCGCGTGCCGAGGCGGCCCGTTCCGGCGCCGACGTTGTGGCGCTTCCGGAGCTTTTCCTGTCCGGGTACCCGCCGGAGGATCTCGTGCTCAAGCCAGCGTTCCAAGCGGCCTGCCGAGCGAAGGTCGAGGAGCTTGCGCGTGAAACTGCGAGCGGCGGGCCGGCGCTGCTGATCGGCACGCCTTGGTTCGCGGAGGGCAAGGTCTACAACGCGTATTGTCTGCTCGACCGCGGCGTCATCGCCGCCGTGCGCCTGAAGGTGAACCTGCCGAACTATGGCGTGTTCGACGAACGGCGCGTCTTCGCGCCGGGGCCGCCGCCCGGTCCCGTCAATTTCCGCGGCGTGCGCATCGGCATCCCGATCTGCGAAGACATCTGGACCGAATGGGGCGACTACGAGGACGTGGTCGAATGTCTCGCCGAAACCGGCGCCGAGCTGATGATCGTGCCCAATGGCTCGCCGTATTCGCGAGACAAGGACGACGTGCGCCTCAACCTTGCCGTCGCCCGCGTGACCGAAAGCGGCGTGCCGCTGATCTACATCAACCAGGTCGGCGGCCAGGACGAGCTCGTGTTCGACGGCGCCTCTTTCGGCCTGCAGGCCGATCGCGCGCTCGCCTTCCAGCTCCCGGCCTTTCACGAAGTGGTCCAGACGCTGCGCTGGGAGCGCAGCGGCAATGGTTGGCGTTGCATCGATGATTTCATCGTCGCGGTCGAGGCGGGCGACAAAGCGGACTATTTCGCCTGCATGCTGGGGCTGCGCGATTACGTCAGCAAGAATGGTTTTAAGGGGGTGGTGCTCGGCCTTTCGGGTGGCGTCGATTCCGCTCTCGTGGCGGCGTTGGCGGTCGATGCTCTGGGAGCGGATCGTGTGCATTGCGTGATGCTCCCCTATCGCTACACCTCGCGGCAATCGCTCGACGATGCGGCGCAGGTCGCCAAGGCGCTTGGCGTCCAATACGACACGGTGCCGATCGAGAGCGCGGTTCTGGGATTCGAGAAGGCCCTCGCGCCGGTCTTCGCAGGCCAGCCGCGCGACGTCACCGAGGAAAATCTGCAAGCGCGGGCGCGCGGCACCATCCTGATGGCGATCTCCAACAAGTTCGGCCTGATGGTGGTGACCACCGGCAATAAATCGGAGATGTCGGTGGGCTATGCCACGCTCTATGGCGACATGAACGGCGGCTTCAACCCGATCAAGGATCTCTACAAGACCGAGGTCTATCGGTTGGCGCGGGTGCGCAACGGCTGGAAGCCCGACGGCGCGCTTGGGCCTAGCGCGCAGGTGATTCCCGACAATATTTTGACCCGTGCGCCCTCCGCCGAATTGCGCGAGAACCAGACCGACCAGGACACGCTGCCGCCCTACGACGTGCTCGATCAGATCCTCGAAAAGCTGGTCGAACGCGAAGAGCCGATCGCCAAGATCGTCGAGGACGGCTTCGACCGCGAGACGGTCATGAAGGTCGAGCGCATGCTCAATCTCGCCGAGTATAAGCGCCGGCAAGCGGCGCCCGGCGTCAAGGTGACGTTGAAGAATTTCGGCCGCGACCGCCGCTACCCCATCGTCAACCGCTTCCGCGATTCCGGCGCGCCGCTGCCGAAGCCCGATGAGGCGTTGGTGAAGAACGCAGCGGCGAAGAGCGAAGCGTACGATTTGTGAACGCTCCCCTCTTTCCTCCACAGCGGGGAAGGCGAGGGATGGCGCAGCAGGCGAGGAACACGATGTACAAAGCGTCCGCGGGTATCGCTCTGCCAACCTCGATCATTGGCTCGCTGCCGCGGCCGGCCTGGTACACCGCGGTGCTGGGAGCGAAGAGCTTCCTCGAAGCCATGGTCAGTTCGCGCTACCGCGAGCAGTACGAGGATGCGGTCTCGTGCTTTCTGCGGGCGCAGGAACTCGCCGGCCTCGATATCTTGACCGACGGCGACGCGCACTATGACGAGGAGGTCGGCGGCATGAGTTGGCAGGGCTATCCGCTGACCCACATGGACGGTTTTGCCGAATTGCCGCAGCCCATGGTCTACAAGATCGGTGCTGTCGCCTATCCGCGCGGGCATATCCTCCACGACTTCCTCGAAGCGCGCGTGTTTCCCAGGATCGTGGGGCCGGTCGGGCGCGGCAGGTTGCAGTACACGGCGATGTGGAAGACGGCGCAGCGCATGACCAAGAAGCCGATCAAGTTCGGGACCATCCTGCCCGAACTGATCGCGGCTTCCGTCGAGGATGACTACTACAAAGATCCGGTCGAGCGCACGTGGGCGATCAGCAATGCACTCAACGAGGAACTCCACGAGCTCGCCGATGCCGGCTGCCCGGTCATACAGATGGAGGAGCCGCAGATTCACATGGTGCCGGCGCGCGGCAAGACGTTCGGCAAGCTCGACGCGGCCGACCTGGTGAAGATCTTCAACAACACCGTGAAGGGTCTGCGCGGCAAGACCGAAGTGTGGTGCCACACCTGCTGGGGCAACCCGTCCCAGCAGCGCATTTTCCGCGACGTGCAGAGTTACCAACCGACGCTCGAGGCGCTCAACCAAGTCGAGGCCGACGCGCTGACGTTCGAGACCTGTTCATCCGGCACCGGCGATTTGAAGGCAATCGGCGAGGTGATCAAGGACAAGAAGGTCGTCATCGGCGTGATCGACCATCACACTCTGCAGGTCGAGCGGCCGGACGAGATCGCCGCCCTCATCCGGGAGGCGCTCGAGCATATTCCGCCGGAGCGGCTGATCATTTCATCCGACTGCGGCATGGGCCGCGAGGGCATGGGTCGCCGGCACGCCACTTACAAGATGGTGGCGATGGTGCTCGGTACCAACATCGTGCGCAAGGAGCTGGGGCTGCTGCAAGCGGATTGCCTGGCTGCGGAGCAGCGCTATTCGCTCACGGCAACCAAGAGCGTGTAGCGCCCGCGGTCGCTGCCGAGAGCCACGCCCATGGATCGATCACGATCGATCCGTCAACGCACCGGATAGACGTTCGGTCCGACCGCGCGCACCTTGCGCTTGCCCGATGGTTGCTCGGCCTGTTCCTCGGCGGCCGGCGCGGCGGGTTGATCGGCGCTGGCGGGCGGCAGCGGCGCGCTGTTGACGGCATCGGTGCCTTTCGGCGCCTGCCGGCCGGGATTGGCGCCGAGATTGACCGGCTTGCCCTGCGCGTCGAAGCGCGGCTGCGACAATTGCTTCGCCCGCTCCTCCGTAACCACGATATCTCCGCGTTCGACGGTCTGGTCATCCCCTTGCCGCAGGGCGTCGGCCCAGGACTGGCCGGGTAACCGACAGCTGCAGGCGGCATTGTACTGCTTGCGATAGCTGAATGCGGTGGGCAGGTCGGAGTAGACCCGGCCGCTCATGGACACCGCGCGGGACATGTCCTCGCCGGGGTTGCGGTGGCTGTAG
>WNGD01006238.1_pt1 | contig 11435 bp, 13 predicted proteins | sample 5400671 | NCBI WGS metagenome assembly WNGD01 (sample SAMN13153369, study PRJNA577476) | soil metagenome | isolation source: 40 cm soil or saprolite under grassland replicate 2 | place: USA:California | collected 2016-06-15
CGAGCTGCAGCAACGGCTGCCGCTGCTGACCCGAGGCGAGGGCGTGCTGGAATGCGCCTTCGACCACTACCGGCCGGTCAGCGGCACGATCCCGACCCGGCCACGGTCGGACCACAATCCGCTCAACCGCAAGGAATACTTGCTGCACGTCGTGCGGCGCGTTGCCGGGCGCTGAGCCGGCGTGCTTCAGCGCCCACTTCGCCGCCGATCCGGTTTCCGGAGCGGCCGGCCCGGCCTCGACCGTCGCGCTGGGACTTCCTAGGTGCCCTGGACCGTCCTGAAGCCGAGTCGGCGCGCCTCCGAAGCGAACCCGCGGCCGGCGGCGTCCGCCTCCGCGCGGCTCAGCACGCCCGCGGCGACCAGCCGGTCCAGGACGTGGCGCTGGCGCAGCTCGGCCGCCGCAAGGTGCGCGGTGGGATCGTAGGCGGACGGCGCCTGGATCAGCCCGGCCAGCAGGCTGGCCTCGCCCCAGCTCAACCGGCCGGGGGGCCTGCCGAAATAACCCTGGCTGGCCTGCACGACCCCCCAGTGCCCGCCGCCAAAGTAGGCGGCGTCCAGGTACATACCGAGGATCTGGTCCTTCGAGTAGCGTCGCTCCAGCTTGACGGCGAGCCCCACCTGCCGCAGCTTGACGCCCAGCCCGCCGCGGTCGCCGGTGTAGACGCGCTTGGCGAGCTGCTGACCGATGGTGCTGCCACCCTCGTCATGGAGGTCGTCGCCGCGGAGCCCGGACCACGCCAGGCGCGCCACGCTTGGAAGGTCCACGCCATGATGGGTGTAGAAGCGCTGGTCCTCGACCGCCACCAGCGAACTGGTCACCCGCTTCGGCGGCGGCAGCCCGACCGGCCGCGCCCCGTGCTCCCGCAGCATCGCGCCGACCCGCGCCTGCGCGTCCCCGACCTCCGGCAGGCTCGCCAACAGCGCCGTCGCGGCGAGCGCGCCCACCACCGCCACGCACGAGCCGATCAGCAGGCCCAGGAGCACGCCGCGACGCAGCCGGCGACGATCTGGACGACGCTCGTGACGCCCGCGGCGGCCCGCCCTCACCGACCCCCCTCTCCGCCAGGCGGCAGCCTGACGTCATCGACGGCCCACATCTTCCTCGGCCCGCGCCCCTGGCGCCTTCACTCCGCGCGTCTGGGCGGGTGTGCGCCGGCCCGGTTCAGCAGGCGGGGAGCAGAGGGCGGGTCCTCGAACTTGGCCGCGCGGGCGGAGGAACGGTCCGCGACCGACGCCGCTCCTCCTCCGGGCGGGGTCAGGGCATCCCCCAGGCAGCGTCGCCGGTCAGGGGGACGAGTAGCCGTACTGGAGCACAGGGGGCGACCTGGGGTCCAGGCAGGGCGGCGGTTCCGTCCTGAACCGCGCGAGCCGCTTCGCCGGCTGCACGGTGGGGTCCACCAGCCAGGCGGTGGCCGACCGGCTGCCGCACCAGTTGGTCCACTCCCACGCCGCCCACCCGCCGAGGGGAGAGACGGCCACCCACTGTGCCAGCGTGGCGGGAGCCGGGATGGCCAGACCGTTGTTGCGGATGGTGGCCGGCTTGTCGCCGTCCAGGATCTGCATGGCGATCTTGCCGGAGATCCGGCAGAAGAGCAGGGTGTAGTCCTCCGCTCGCAGCATCAGCATACGCGTTCCCTTGCCCAGCACGGTCGCGTGGGTCCTGGGGTCCCGGAGGGTCTGGCCCTGGTAGTCCGTCGCGGTCCCCACCTGGTCCGAGCCGGTGGCGCCGCACGGCTGGTGGCCGGCGACTGGGGCACGGTCGACCGCGTTGCCGATCGGCCGCACCGCCCCGACGACCCGCTCGCCGGCGGGCAGCATCCTGGCGGACGTCACCAGCCTCGACCACATGATGCTGACGTGCAGGACGCGCAGTCTGAGGACCGCCGGGCACGTCGGCCTCGGCCCCAGGGCGCACTGGTACGGCCAGGCGACGTACCAGTCCGCGGTCTGCTCGCCGACCTGGCGCTTGAGGGTGCGCAGGAACCTCCGCCCATCCGGTCGTTGCCCCTTGGAGAAGGCCCCGGTCGGCACGAGGTAGTCGATGCCCTTGGGCGCGGCGGCAGCGGCGCCGTCGACTCCGAGCTGGCCGCTGAAACGGGCATCGATCAGCCCGGTGGTGATCTCCACCGAGGCGGCCCGCGGCGACGTGAGCTGCAGCACGATCATCGGCGCCTCGGGGGTGTTGATCCGTGACGGCTTGGTGCCGGCGACCGTCGGATGGCTCCATCCCGCCGGGAGGTCGAGCTCGAAGCCCTGGTGGGGCCGGCTGAACGTTGCGGCCGGCCGCGCCGGCTCGGGGCCGGCGGTGGTGACGCGACGGTCCGACTGCACCCGGGGCACGACCACCGCGAGCCCGATCACCAAGGCCAGGACGAGGCTCGTCCCGGCGGTGGCGCCCAGCACCCGCCGCCGGCGGTGGCGTAGGAAGCGGTCGTACGCGCCGGCCTCGCTCGGGCCGGTCTCGGCTGCCCGCTCGAACGTCTCCCTAAGCTGTCGCTCGATCATCGCGTGTCCCCCTTCTCCTACGCCTGCTCGGGCGCCAGACCTGGATGCAGCCTCGCCCGGAGCCGGGCCAGGCCCCGGTGGGTGAGCGACTTGACGGTGCCGAGCGGAAGCCGCAACAGGCGTGCCACCTCGGCCTCCGCCAGGTCCTCGTAGAAACGCAGGACCAGCACGTCCCGCTCGCGTCGGGGCAGGGTGCGCACGGCCGCCCACAGCTCCGTCGCCTCCTCGCCGAGGACCGGCAGGTAGGTCTCCCGCTCGTGCGTGCGAGTCGCGTACCTGGCCTCCACCAGCGCTCGACGCAGCAGCGACCGATGCCGGTTCACCAGCACCCGGCGGGTGTAGGCGCCAGGGTGCTCGAGGCGCCGCACCCGCGGCCACACCCAGTAGGTGCGCACCAGCGACTCCTGGGCCAGTTCCTCTGCCTGGGACCAGTCGCCGGTCAGCAGGAAGCCGAGGCGCCGGAGGTGGCCGTACTGGGCGGCGAAGAACTCACGGAAGTCCTGATCGTCAATCACGACCGATCAACGCCCAGTGGAGCGAAAAGGTTTCAGCCTCGGGCTCGGTGCGAGCGAGGCACGAACTCGGCCTTGATCGTGGAGCCGCGTGGCGCCATACTCCGGTGGCCGATATACCGCTGGGCGATCGAACGATGATCGGAGCACGGGAATGGCGCCTCCGGACCTGTCGACCCTCCGCCGGTTCGCGGAGCCGTCGCTGTTCATCCTGTCGAGTCTGGCCGGCGGTCCCAAGCACGGCTACGCCATCACCAGGGACGTGGCCGAGCTGGGCGGGCCATCCCTGGGGCCGGGCACGCTCTACAGCGCGCTGGCCCGGCTGGAGAAGCTCGGCCTGATCGAGGCGCTGCCGGCGCAGGCACGCCGGCGCCCGTACCGGTTGACCAGCGCGGGCGCCGAGCTGCTCCGCACCGAGCTGGGACGGCTCGCGCGCCTGTCGGCCACCGGCCTTCGCCGCCTGGGGATGGCGTGAGGCCGGCCCGGCGGCGCCCCCGCCCCGCCGAACGGCGCGCCCGCGTTGCCGAGCGTCGCGCCCGCGTCGCAGCCCTGCTGGTCCGGGCGTACCCGCGATCCTGGCGGGAACGCTACGGCGACGAGGTCCTCGCCTGGGTCGGGGAAGGCGGCCTCGGCCCGGCTCGGGCGCTGGACCTGCTCCGGGGCGTGGTGGACGCCAGGCTGCATCCCGAACTCGTCGAGAAGGGGTTGATCCGGATGGTGGAACGCCTGCGAGGCTCGGTCCTCGGCGTGCTGTGCGGCTACGCGGTCTTCGTCGTCGCCGGCGCCGGCTACCAGAAGCTCACCGAGTACGAGGACTTCACGGCGGCCGCCAACCGGGATGCGGCCCTCGGCGTCACCTCCCGGACGATCGTGGTGGCCTCGGTGGTGGCGCTGGCGGCGACGGTCGCCGCCGGCGCGCCGATCGGGCTGGCCACCGTGCGCCAGGCGCTGGCGGGCAGGCGTGCGCTGTGGCGGCCGCTCGGCCTGGTCGCCGCGGCGCTGCTGTGGGTCGCCGGCACGCTGGCGCTGATGGCCTGGCGCGCCCGCTCCTCACCGCTGCCGCCCGGGAAGATGGCCAGCGTGAGCGAGGTCTCCGGCTGGCTCGCCAGCCTGCTGCTGGGCGTCATGGTGGGCGTGGCGGCCGCGGTGACCGCGGTGCGCCGCAGTGAGCTGGGTGTGGGGCTGCTGCGCTTCGGGACGGCCACGGTGGCGGTGGTGGCAGCGGCGATGCTGGTGATGCTCGTGGCGACCGTGTGGTGGGGGCTGGCGCTGCGGTCGGCCGACCCGGCGCTGTTCCACAGTCACGAGGGCATCCGCGCCAGCAGCACCGTCGCGACCTGGGTGAGCATCGTGGCGCTGATGGCAGCCTCCACTGCGCTGGCCCTGCGGGCTGGTGCCCGCGGCCTGGCCGCCAACCGCCGTCCCAGCGGCTGACGCTCGCCGGCGGCCGCGCGGGCGTGGCCATGCGGCGGGGCGGCGGCTCCCTGTTCACCGGCCGGCTCGCTGGTCACCGCCCTGGCCACCCGCTACACCTTGGCGGTTCATCGGGCTGTCATGTTCCGCTGTTAGCCTGAAAGTAGCCGGGGAGCCCGTCTGGGAGGGCGGGCCCAGTCGCTGACCTGGCACTTGGTTGGACAGGACGGCGCAGGCCACCTCGCTGGGGAGCGAGGAAGAGCCGCCCGTCCTGCCAGCCTCTCTCTCCACGAATGCCTCCGGATCGGCGTTCTCGAACGCCGCTGGGCACGCCGCCCAGGACGGCCTAGACTAGGCCGGAGGCGAAAAAACCGGATGAATCCGCGGGCGGTAGACGTCATCTCCCACGGGGCCCGGCCGGCCAGGATCCTGCTGATCGACGACGAGCAGCGAGTGCTGCGCTTCGTGTCGCGGGGCCTGCGGGCCGAGGGCTACGTGGTCGACTCGGCCGACAACGGGGCCGACGGCCTCCGCATGGCCCTCAGCGCCGGCTACGACCTGATCATCCTCGACCTGCTCATGCCCGGCCTCGATGGTGAGGGCGTGCTCCGCAGGATCGCCAGCAGGCTGCCGTCCCAGCAGGTCATGGTGGTCTCCTGCCTGACGGCGACCGCCACCAAGGTGGGCTGCTTCGAGCAGGGCGCCGTCGACTATCTGGCCAAGCCCTTCTCGCTCGACGAGCTGCTCGCCCGTGTCCGGGCGCACCTGCGGATCCTCGCCAGGACCAGGACCGCGACCAGGCTGGTGGCCGGGCGTCTCGGGCTCGACATGGTCCGCCGCGAGGCCGACAGCGGGTCCGGGCCGGTGCCACTGGCCGAGCGCGAGTTCCTGCTGCTCTGCGAGCTGATGCGGCACGCCGGCCAGACCGTCTCCAAGGAGCGGCTGCTGTCCTCGGTGTGGCAGTACCACTTCGACTCCGGGTCCAACGTGGTGGACGTCTACGTGGGGCGGCTACGGGCCAAGCTCGGCGCGCAGGCCATCAGGACGGTGCGCGGCAAGGGGTACCAGGTCGATGGTGGCTGAGGAGATCCGCGGGCGCTGGGACTGGCCGCTGCGCCAGTTCGGCTGGCTGGAGGTCGCCTGGGTCGGCTTCGCCGTGGCCAACCTGGGCGGGATGTGGCTGGTGCCGACCTGGGAGACGGTCCCGTTCCACTTCATCTGGATCAGCCTGACCGTGGTCTACGGCTACCGGGTGTGGGACGTGGAGCGGACCGGCTGGGTGCTGGCCGCGGTGGTCGCCAGCACCGGCGCCCTGCTCATGCTCGAGGTCTCCAAGTCGTCCCAGCCGCCCGACGAGCTGACCGAGGTGCCGCTGATGGCGGCGGTGTTCCTGGCGATGGTCTGGCACGCGCGCCGCCGCGTGGTCGCCATGGAGCGGGAGCGCGCGTCCTCGGAGGCGAACCGGCGGCTCCTGGAGGGACAGCGGCGATTCGTGCAGGACGCCTCCCACGAGCTGCGCACGCCGATCACCATCGCCATGGGCCACGCCGACCTGCTCGCGCGCGAGATCCGCGACCCCGAGCTGGCCGAGGACGCCGGCATCGTCGTCGACGAGCTGCTGCGCCTGCGACGCCTCGCCGACCGGCTGCTGCTGCTGGCCTCCTCCACCGACCCCGACTTCCTGACCACGTTGCCGACCGAGGTGCACCCGTTACTGGCCGAGGCGCGCGCCCGCTGGGCGCCCACCGAGCGCCGCTTCGTGGTGGACCGCGGCAACGCCGCCGTCGCGCTCGCCGACCCGGAGCGCCTCGGCACCGCGCTGGACGCGCTGATCGAGAACGCGGTGAAGCAGACCGAGCCCGGAGACGAGATCCGGCTCGGCGCCAGGCGCGAGGGTGGCCGGGTGGCGATCTGGGTCGCCGACTCCGGCCCTGGCATCGCGCCGGAGCAGCTCGAGGCGATCTTCGACCGCTTCGCCCGGCTGGACGTCGGGCGCAGCCGCGACCGTGGCGGCGTCGGCCTGGGCCTGGCGATCGTCAAGGCGATCGCCGAGGCGCACGGCGGGTCGGTCCGGGTTCGCAGCGCGCTGGGCAGGGGCAGCGTCTTCGAGGTCCTCCTGCCCGCCGCGCTGGCCCCGCTGGAGGCTGCGCGGTGACCAGGGTGTTCACCGCCTGGACGTTCGACCCGACGGTGGTCGCCGGGCTGGGATGCGCCGGCGCGCTGTACCTGCGCGGGGTGGCGCGGGTGCGGCGCCCCGACCCCAAGCTCACCAACCGCGCGATCTGCTTCATGGGCGGGCTGGTGGTGCTCGCGATCGCGCTGCTGTCGCCGATCGACACCTACGCGGACACGCGGCTGTCGGTCCACATGGTCCAGCACCTGCTGCTCACCATGGTCGCCGCGCCGCTGCTCGTGCTCGGCGCGCCGGTCACGCTCGTCCTGCGCGCCGCCACCCCGGGGTTCCGGCGGCGCTGGGTGCTGCCGCGGCTGCGCAGCCGGCCGGTGCGGCTGCTCACCGCGCCGGTGGTGAGCTGGACGCAGTTCGCCCTGGTGTTGTGGGTGAGCCACTTCTCGCCCCTCTACGAGGCGGCCGTTCGCTCGACCGGCGTCCACGCCCTCGAGCACCTACTCTACATCGCCTCCGCGGTGCTGTTCTGGTCGCCGGTCGCCGGCCTCGACCCGAGCCCGAAGCGCCTCTCGCACCCGGCGCGGCTGCTCTACCTGTTCCTGGCCATGCCGCAGGCGAGCTTCCTCGGCCTTGCCATGTGGGGCACCAGCCAGGTGCTGTACCCGAGCTACCAGGCCGCGCTGGGGGCCGCGGCCCTGGACGACCAGCGCCTTGCCGGCACGATCATGGGGTCGGCTGGCATGCTCGTCATGGTCCCGGCGCTCGGGCTGGTCGTGCTCGACTGGCTCGCGCGGGAGGAGCGGGAAGCGGTCAGGACCGACGCCCGCCTCGGCGTCGAAGGGGGACCGAGATGAACGACCGCTGTATGCGCTGCGGCAAGGTGGTGCCCTGGGGCCGCTCGGTCTGCCGTGACTGCAACCCCGCCGACCTGCCGAGCCCAAGCGCGACGCAGTACCACGCCATCGTGTTCCTCGCGGTCCTCGGCGTGATGTTGCTGTTCGCCGTGGTCCTGCTCCTGCGCGGTTGAGCCCCCCTCGGGTGCTCAGTGGTGCTGCTGGCGCTGCTGGATGAGCACCTCGAGGAACCAGCCGACGGCCGCGGCCACGCCGAGCAGGCCGCCGACGAACAGGATCCAGTGGCTCGCGAGGACCCCGGCGACGATACCGGCGCCGGCCAGCGAGAACACCAGCGGCCAGATGGTGGGCCGCACCTCTTCGGTCACGTGACCTTCCGCCGGCGCCGGAGGGCTCGGCGCCGGTTCGGGGGCTTCCCGGTCGGCCCGGTCCCGGTCCGCCGCCCTGACCGCCCGCCGCGCGTACAGGCCGACGTAGGTGAAGCCACCGGCGGCGACCAGCAGCAGCACGAGGCCCCTCCGCTCGTAGTTGGTCGTGCCGTATACCAGGCCCGCGGCGAGCAGGAAGCCGCCGAGGAGCAACGTGACCCGCGCGTACAGACCCACCTCGCCCCCTCCCGTTATCCGCCGCTGTTGGTCACGACGTAGAAGACAACGTAGATGACCAGCCCCAGGACGATCACGAAGTTCCAGTACACAGCGGCCGCCTGGACCGGCTGGTAGCGGACCAGAGCGAGCCGTCCAGTCAGGCTCTGCACGACGACCAGCGCGAGCAGCACGACGCCGCCCGCCACGTGCGCCAGCCCGAGGCCGGTCATGAGGTAGAACAGCGAGGCGAAGATGCCCGCGTGGAGGCCGAAGCCGACCTCGGAGTAGGCGACCAGGGTCAGCACCACCGAGGCGGCGCCAGCGGCCAGCGTTCCGACGAGCCAGCGGCTGACCATGTCCGGAAGCCCGCGCCGGCTCGCCCGGAGCGCGCCCTGGAGCAGCAGGCCCGACAGCACCAGGATGGCCACCGCGGCCGTGGGCAGCCCCAGCGGCGGTGCCGGGGTATCGCTCGGTGGCCAGACCTTCTGGTTCACGTAGGTGGTGACGTAGGCGCCGAAGAACGCGGCGAAGAACATCGATTCCGCGGCGACGAACAGCACCATGCCGAGCACCGAGCTCGAGGTGCCGGCGACCGCGCGCTCATCGCTCGACGGGGCAGGGACGGCGCTGCTGCTCATGCCTCCGCTCCTTCGGCTTGGGCCTGGGCCGCCAGGCGCGCGTCGTACACCGGCCGGTTCGACCGCACCGGCGGGAGCCGCTCGAAGTTGTGGGCCGGCGGTGGCGAGGAGGTCGCCCACTCGAGCGTGAAGCCGCCCCACGGGTCGGCCGGCGCGCTGCGTGGCTTGCGGAGCGTGATGACCACGTTGACCAGGAACACCAGCATCGCAAGGGCGATCACGAACGCGCCCAGCGTGGACAGGGAGTTGAGGAAGGTCCAGCCGCGGTCGGGGGCGTAGTCGGCGATGCGCCGTGGCATGCCACGTAGCCCCAGCAGGTGCATAGCGAAGAAGGTCAGGTTGAAGCCGATGAGCTGCAGCCAGAAGTGCCACTGGCCGAGCCGGCGCGAGAGCATGCGCCCGCAGAACTTCGGGAACCAGTAGTACATCCCGGCCATGATCCCGAATACCGTGCCGCCGAACAGCACGTAGTGGATGTGGGCGACCACCCAATAGGTGTCGTGGATGGCGAAGTCCATCGCCGGGGAGGCCATCCAGACCCCGTCCAGACCGCCGATCAGGAACATCGCGACGAAGCCGAGCGCGAACAGCATGGGAGGCTCGAAGCGGAGCTTGCCCTTGCGCATGGTGGCGAGCCAGTTGAAGAACAGCACCCCGGTGGGGATCGAGATCAGCTCGGTCGTCACTGAGAAGAACGGCAGCTCGACCTGGCCGGTGACGAACATGTGGTGCGCCCACACGCTGAACGACAGCGCGGTGATCAGCACGAACGACAGCACCACGCCGGTATAGCCGAACAGCGGCTTCCCAGAGAACACCGGGATGATCTCGCTCACCATCCCCCAGGCGCCAAGGATCAGCATGTAGACCTCGGGGTGCCCGAAGAACCAGAAGACGTGCTGCCAGAGCAGCACGTCACCGCCGCGGGCGGGGTTGAAGAAGGTGGTGCCGAGCCGCCGGTCGGCGAACAGCATCACTAGCCCGGCGGTGATCACCGGCGTGGCCAGCACCACCAGCAGCGAGGTGGCGAGCGTGGCCCAACTGAAGATGGGCAGCCGCATCATGGTCATGCCCGGGGCGCGCAGCCGCAGGATGGTGACGATGAAGTTGATCGCGCCGAGGATCGAGGCGACCCCCGCGAGCAGCAGCCCGGCGATCCAGAGGTCCTCGCCCGCGCCCTGCTGCACCGAGATCGGCACGTAGTTGGTCCAGCCCGAGGCCGCCGCTCCGCCCTTGGCGAGGAAGCCGGACAGGATGGTCAGCGCCGAGACCGGCAGCAGCCAGAACGACAGCGCGTTGACCCGCGGAAACGCCATGTCCAGGGCGCCGATCTGCAACGGGACGAAGTAGTTCCCGAAGCCGGCCAGCATCGGGAAGATGAACAGGAAGATCATCAGCGTGCCGTGCAGCGTGAAGACCTGGTTGTAGGCATGCACCGACAGGATCTGCGTGCCCGGCCGCGCCAGCTCGGTGCGCATCAGCAGGGCCATCACCCCGGCGATCGCGAAGACCGCGAACGAGTTCCAGAAATAGAGGATCCCGATCTTCTTGTGGTCCGTGGTGGACAGCCACGCCAGCAGCCGGGTCGCGGGGGACGGCTCCGGGGCGAGCGGGGGCCGTTGGACCTCGGTGATCGCCATGACGCCTCCCTCCCTACCGCACGATCAACGCGCCCGACATGGACGGGCCGTGGATGGTGCACTCGAAGTAGTACCTGCCGGGCTTGAGCGGGACGAGCTGGAAGCTTGCCGTCGACGGCCCCGCTACCGGCGGGCTCAGGAAGTACTTGACCTTGAGCTTGTTCGAATCGAAGACCCCGAAGGTGTGGTCGATACCGGCGTCCTTGTTGACCACCGTGACCGACCACGGTGTGCCGGGCTTCACCGCGATGCAGGCGGTGTTCCAGCTGGTGTTCTGCGCGGTGAGCTGGACCGCGGGAGGGCCGGGCGGGCAGGAGACGTTCAGCGCCGCCGCCTTCTCACGCTGGATCCACGCGCTGTACTCGGCCGGCGAAACGACCTTGAGGACGAACGTCATCTTCGAGTGCCACAGCCCGCAGAACTCGGCGCACTGGCCCGGGTAGGTGCCGAGCTTGGTCGGAGTGAAGTCGAAGTCGTTCGGGTGGCCGGGGATGGCGTTGCGCATGAACAGCAGCGCTGGCACGTAGAACTCGTGCATCACGTCGCGCGACTGCAGGTGGATGTGGACAGTCTGGTCGACCGGGACCTCCATGACGGCCGGCTTGACGAGCGTCTTGCCGGTCTCGACCAGGCCCTCATTGGCGTAGGTGAAGGTCCACTCCCACTGGAAGGCGTCGGCGTTGATGGTCACGTCGGGATGCTTGTCGCGGTGCTGCACATAACTGAGGGTCTGCTCCCCGAAGGGGAACAGGACCGCGACGATCACGGTCGGGATCGCGAAGAAGATCCCGAGGATCCTGCCGCTGCCGGCACCCTGGGGCGCCGGCTCGTCGTCCCGCTTGCGGTAGCGGAAGACGCACCACAGCAGGAACCCCTCCACGACCACGAACACGGGCACGGCAAGGATGGCGATGCGCACGTACAGGTCGTGGATGTCCTGGCCCTGGGTGCTGACGCCCTGCTGCGCGCAGCCGGCGAGCAACGCAGCGCCTGCGAGCAACGCGGCAATGCCGGCCGGGCGACGTCGCATCTGCTCAGGTCACCGTGAACTGGTGGATCATCCCGATGGTGAGGTGGTTCGGCCCACCCTCGGGCTTGCCCTCCGGGGTGCCCGACTGCCAGCAGGCCATCGCGTAGGTGCCGGGTGGCAGCGAGAAC
>WNGD01006239.1_pt1 | contig 11435 bp, 8 predicted proteins | sample 5400671 | NCBI WGS metagenome assembly WNGD01 (sample SAMN13153369, study PRJNA577476) | soil metagenome | isolation source: 40 cm soil or saprolite under grassland replicate 2 | place: USA:California | collected 2016-06-15
GCCGCCACATCGGCGATCAGCGCCGCCAGCCGATCCGCCGGGGTGTCGCCCGGTAGCGGCACGACATCGAGCCCCGTGCCGCAGACGGTGGAGTACAGGAGCAGATCGCGTACGCTGTACCGTCCTTCCGATGCCCGCCGCGCGAGCACCGGATCTTCCAGCACAGGGAGCATGAGCCCGGAATACCCGCACGTCTTGACCCGCAGGCTCTTGAGGACATCCGTGATTGCGGCACACCCGGCCAGCGTCGAGTAGTCCCCGAACGGGACCCCGGTGAGCGTCTCGATGGCCGCTCCGATGCTCGCGTCCTTGCCGGGCGCGGGAGAGACGTCGATGCCCAGGTAGGTCCGCTCGTCCCGACGAGCGACCTGCCGCACGAACCGCTCCAGGGACCCGAGCCGGGACTCGAGTAACTGCGTGAGACTCTGTTTGGCCTCGGCCAAGGTGTTGGCTCCGGCGAATGCGGCGGACAGCAACGGAGGCGATTCGAGGCCGATGGCTACGGCGTCCGACCCGCGGTGGTACGCGACCGGAAAGAAAGGGGTGCCCGCGGGCACGTTGGCGGCTGCGGCGAACCGGAAGTTGCCGATGCCGAGGGCGGTGGCGCGCGCGATCGCCGCCATCGCTTCGCCGGCGGCCGTCACCCCGCGGGGCGAGGCGCCGCGCTCAGGCGAAGCCACCCGCGCCGAGAAACTGACGTTCCGCGTCGTGCGGATGAGCTCGGCGGCCCACGCGGCGAACTCGGCATCATAGTCGTCGGGCGCGAGCACGGGACCGATGCTCAACAGCACGTTCTCGGCGACGACGGCGCGGTCGAGCGCGTGCAGCGCTGGCAGCGCATCGGCGCGCGCGCGGCTTCCTGCCCCCTCCAGGAAGGGCTGGGTCGCGATACGGAGGGTCTGGACCTCATACCCGGCGTCGGCGACGGCGCGCTTCGCGCCCTTGAGAAAGGCGAGCGCGGCCTCCGGCCCCTCCGTGTCGGCCGGGCTACGCAGGGTCGTACCCGCGGTGATGGTGCGGATCCGAAACCCCGGCCCCGCCCCCAGCCCCGGGCCGCGCGCCGGTCCGCGCCATCCGTAACGGGCGAGCGGGGTCAGCGCAGCCGCCCCCAGCATCGCGAGCATGTCCCGCCGCGACAGGTCACTCATTTGGCAAACGAATGCTCCGGACCGGGATAGCGCCCCTCGCGCACCTCGGCCGCGAACAGCCGCACGGCTTCGCGCACCTCTTCGGCCAGCGCCGCGTAGCGCTTCACGAACTTGGCGCTGAACTGGTCGTTCAACCCCAGCATGTCGTGCAGTACAAGCACCTGGCCGTCGCACGCCGGGCCGGCCCCGATGCCGATCGTGGGGACGGTGAGCGACTTGGTGATTTGAGAGGCGAGCGGCGCGGGGATCAGCTCGAGCACGATCGCGAACGCGCCGGCGTGCTCTAACGCCGCCGCGTCGTCCTTCAAGCGCTCGGCCGTCTGCTCGTCCCGGCCCTGCACGCGGTGGCCGCCGAGGGCGTGCACCGACTGCGGGGTGAGACCGAGGTGACCCATCACCGGGATGCCGACGTCCACGAGGGCGCGCACCGTTGCGGCGATCGGCCGGCCACCCTCGAGCTTCACGCCGTGACAGTCAGTCTCGGCCATGACCCGGCCGCAGTTCCTGACGGCCTCGGCGGAAGAGACCTGGTAGGTGAGGAAGGGCATGTCGCATACGACCATGGCATGTTGCGTGCCGCGGCGCACGATCTTCGTGTGGTAGATCATCTGGTCGAGCGTCGCCGATAGGGTCGTCTCCGCCCCGGCGAGCACCTGGTTCACCGAATCACCCACGAGCAGGAGGTCCACGCCGGACGCATCCAGCAGTCGCGCGAACAGCGCATCGTAGCAGGTAAGCACGACGATCCGCTCCCCCCGCTCCTTCATCCTCAGGAGGTCGTATACCGTGATCGGCCTGCGCTCCTCAGCCACGGGGCGAGGGCTGCGCGTCGAGCTCGGCGAGCTCGCTCTGCCAGAAGTCGCGCTGCGGCAGTTCGGGGTGCGGGATGGTGAGCTCCGGTTCGCGCACGGCGCGGTCGCCGTAGCGCACGATATCCAGATCGAGGGTGCGCGGGCCCCACCGCTCCCGCCGCACGCGGCCGCGCTCCGCTTCGATGGCGTGCAGCTGCTCGAGCAGCTCGCGCGGCTCGAGCGCGGTCTCAAGCAGGACCATCTGGTTCAGGTACGGTCCCTGCGGCACCGCTCCGAGGGGCGCCGTCTCCTCCACCCGCGAGACGCGGACGAGACGCGTCGCCGGGAGCCCCGCGAGCCGGGCTCGCGCGTGGGCGAGGTGCGCGGCGCGGTCCCCCATGTTGGACCCCAGGGCCACGTAGACCCGCTCGCCCAGCGCCACCCGGGAATGCTATATCGACTAGGCGATGCTGGCAAAGCCGCGGGTCAACTCCCGCAGCATCGCCGCCACCTCCTCGATCTCATGGGTGGCGCGCTCGAGCTCCGACAGCCTGCGCACCGCCTCGCTGGCCCGCGTCGCCACATCGTCGGCCTCCGCGCGGTTTTTCCCCACTGGGGGTACGTCGCTCCTGAATCAGCGGCTGGTAGCGATCGAGCCGGACTTGAGCTTGACGACGCTCAGTCGCGTGCTACTCGTTACAGTATTGCTGGACGGACTCGTCGACAAAGACTACCGTGGCGTCGGTCTTCGGTGTAACGTCGCCTGTGGCCTTCGCCCTCCTAACCAGGCGTGGCCTTCGGCGCGTGTCGCTCGCCGTGCTGGCCCCCGGGGTGATCGGCGTTTTTTACGTCGCTACCATCCGGGACGGGCACACCTGGGGCGACGACTGGAGTATGTATGTCGCGCACGCGCGAAACATCGCGACGGGCGCACCCTACGCCGAAACGGGCTACATCTATAACCCGCACAATCCAGAGGTCGGACCGCGCGTCTACCCGCCCGGCTTTCCCGTGGCCCTGGCGCCGATCGTGAAGCTGTTCGGCATGGAGCTGCGGCCCATGAAGATCCTGGTGGTGGCGTTCTTCATCGGATCCTTGCTGCTGATTCCGCCGCTCGTTCGCGATGTGCTCCCGTCGCCGCACGCCGAGGCACTCGCGCTCGTCGTGGGACTGAATCCGTTCTTCTGGGACTTCAAGGATCAGATCCTGTCCGACGTTCCATTTCTCTTCTTTGCGCTACTCAGTTTGCTCTTGTTCCGGCAGACTGTTGCGGAAGAAGATTCTGGTGCGGTGTTGCGCCGCCGCGTGACTTTGGCGATGTGCGCCGGGCTCGCGGCCTACGCGGCCTATGCCACCAGGGTGCCCGGGGTCGTGCTCGTCGCAGCCTTCGTCGCGCACGACCTTGTCCGGTACGGCAGGCCCCGCGCCGCAACGGCCGTGGCGGCCTCGGTGTTCGCATTGCTCGCGACGGCACAGTACGCCGTGGGGTTTCGCAATGGAAGCTATCTCGATCAAGGGGCGGGGTCGCTCGCCGTCATGCTCGACCACGTGCCGCAATACCTGCGGTCGCTCGCGGTGCTGTGGGACAACGGCTACTCGGACGCCACGCGGAAGATCGTCTTTCTCGGCGTCGCAGCTCTGGCAGCAATTGGCTATCTGCAAGCTGCCCGCCCGCGGCCCGGCGTGCTCGAGCTGTTTCCGCTGCTCTACATCGCGGTGATCTTGGTGTGGCGCTCATTTCAAGACACGCGGTTCCTGATCCCTGTGATCCCGCTGTTCGCGTACTACGCGATCCTGGGGGCGCGCGCGCTCGACGACGTCGTGCACCGGCGCTGGGGATGGCGTCACCTCGTGTCGCTGCCGTTTCTTGTCGTCACGCTGGTCACCTACGCTGCCAGGTACTCGACCGTGCCATTCGGGCCGATCGACTCGGGCGTGGAACGCCCCCAGAGCACCGAGCTGTTCTCGTTCGTGCGGCAACAGACGGGCCCTGGGGACGTCGTATTGTTTGCCAAGCCGCGGGCACTTGCGCTCTACACCGGACGCCGCGCATCCGCTCCGTTCAACGCGAGCGACCCGTGCGCTCTGTGGACGTACATGCGCGAGATCGGTGCGACCTACGTCGTCACGGGCCGCAGCGATCGTTACTTCGAGGCGGCGCGCCTGGCGGCGTTCGTGGAGCGGTATCGCGACAGCTTCCGCGAAGTGATGCGCAATCGGGAGTTCGCAGTGCTCCGTGTGGTGAGGAATCCGTGTCTGTGACGGTGGAGCGTGGAAGCCCCCTAGGCGATGCTGGCAAAGCCGCGGGTCAACTCCCGCAGCATCGCCGCCACCTCCTCGATCTCATGGGTGGCGCGCTCGAGCTCTGACAACCCGCGCGCCGCCTCGCTGGCCCGTGTCGCCACATCGTCGGCCTCGGCGCGGTTTTTCCCGGCGATCGCCGCGACGGCGTGGATCCGCTCGCGCAGTTGCCCGAACGCCTTGTCCTGCTCGCCCGCGGCCGCCGCGATGCGCTGCGCGTGCGCGGTCGCCTCCGCCGTCGCGGCGACGATTGCATCCTGCGCGTCCAGCGCCGCGGATGAGATCTCCTCCACACCGCCCACGTTCACCTGGCCGCGCCGCATCTGCTCCACTACCTCGCCCACCTGACGGTGGATGTCCTGCACCAGCTCCCCCGCCTCGAGCGCGGCGCTGGCGCTCTGCTCGGCGAGGCGTCGCACCTCGTCGGCGACGACGGCGAACCCCTTGCCGTGCTTCCCGGCACGCGCCGCCTCGATCGCGGCGTTCAGGGCCAGCAGGTTGGTCATGTCGGCCAGCTCGCGGATCGACGCGATGAACCCGGTGATGCGGCGGCTCACCTGGCCGAGCTGCTGCACTTTGGCGGAGCTCTCGCCGACGAAGGTCTTGAGCGCCACCAACCGCTCGATGGCCCCGCGGATCTGTTGGCGATTGCGGTTCGCGACGTCGCTGGCGATGCTGGAAGCTTGGGCCGCCTCAGTCCCGTCCTCGGACACGCGGCGCGACACCTGGGCGAGGCTCTCCGTGGCCTGAAGCCCACCCGACACCTCCCCCTCCTCTGCCAGCGCGCCTTCGCGGATGACGCCCGTCGACTGGGCGACAGCATTCGCCGCCTCGCGCATCCCCTTCGCGGCTCGCGCCAGCGTCGCGAGCTGCTGAGTGAGGGTCTCGACCGTCTCCACGAGCGGTCGCCGCAGCTCCGTGATGTGAATCGCGGTGGCCAGCTGGTTCGCGAAGGTGGCGATCGAGAGCACGTCCTTCGACCGGTATGTCTTGCGCTTGTGATGCTCGAGCTCGAGGGTGCCGATCACCTGGTCGCCGAACTTGAGCGGCACCATCACGAGGCTTTGCACCGACAGGGCGGCGTCCGCGATCCGCTTGTCATGGGTGACGTCATTGATCACCACTGTCTCGCCGCTCTGCACCACCTGCTCGCGGAGCGCGACCGTGTCGGACGACGGGTCGCCCCGGTCGACGCGCCCGATGGCTCCCCGGTACGCGAGCTGCAGGCGGCCGTCCTGGCGCCGGTAGATGCGGAAGTCCCCCCAGTCGACCAGCCGGTGCGCTAGCCGCTCGATCCGGGCGAACGAGTCCTCGAGGCTGATGTTGCTCGTGATCACCGCTTCGACGGCGTGGATCTTGTTCAGCTCCTCCGCCGAGATCGCCTCCTCCAGCATGGTCTTGAACAACAGGCCCAGGAACGCGAGCAGCGCGACGACGATCAGCCACACCTCGGGCGGCCAGAACACCACGGTGCCGACGAGCGTCGCGGACGCGATCACGGTGGCGCCGAAGCTGATGCACTCGTACCGGAAGATGAGCATCCGCTCGTCGCGCTCCAGCTTGCCGCGGATGGTGAGGGCGAAATAGAAGAGCAGCCGGCTGAACCCGAAATAGGCGAGGCCGTACAGCAGCAGCGGCAACAGCATCTCGACATGCAGGCCGGGGGCGACCCCGGCCGCGCGCACGATCAAGCCGTACACGCCGTAGGCGCCTACCAGCGCGAGGACTTCACGCCCCAGGTTGACCAAGGCGGCGCTGAACATCTTCTTGTGCCACAGCCAGTCCGCGACGATCACGCTGACAGCGATCGCCAGCGCAGTGGCAGGTAGGCCGACGAGCAGGCTCCCGGTGAGGGCCACGAGCCCCGTCTGGGTCAAGTAGGAATACTTGCTCAGGGGGATCTGCAGCCCGCGCAGCGCGATGGCGGCGGCGATCATGAGCGCGGTGGCCGGCAACTGGCTGGTCCAACGGGGATCGGCGCTGAGCACGGCGAGCAGCACCGCCGGCCCGCCGACCGCCAGCCCGCGGCTATACCACGTGACGAGCCGGTTCGCTGTCACGCCCTAGTTCCCGTGCACCGCGGCGGCGAGGTCGCGCAACAGCCGCTCGGCCGCGGGGAGACCGCCCGATCCGAGCGCTTCGATCACGGCGCTCCCCACGACGACGCCATCCGCGAGCTGTGCAGTGGCGCGCGCCTGCGCGGGCGTGCTGATGCCGAATCCCACCGCGAGCGGGAGGTCGCTCGCCGCCCGAACGCGAGCCACGTGCTCGGCCAGGTCGGCGGGCACGCGGTCGCGCGCGCCGGTCACGCCCAGGCGCGAGATCAGATAGAGGAAGCCGCTCGCCCCGCGGACGGCGTGCTGCAACCGCTCCGGCGTCGTGGTCGGCGCCAGCAGGCGGATGAGGGCGAGCGGGCTGGCATTCACTACCCGCTCCACGGCGGGATCGGCGCCGGCGGGAAAGTCGGTGAGCACCAACCCGGCGGTGCCCGCCGCGTGCGCGTCCGCCACGAAGCGCTCGAGCCCGTAGGCGAGCACCGGGTTCAGGTACGTCATGATCACCACCGGTATGCCGAGCCCGGCGCGCCCGATCAGCTCGAGCACGCGCGGCACCGTCATGCCGCCGTCGAGCGCCGCCTGGGTGGATCGCTGAATCGTGGGACCGTCGGCGAGGGGGTCGCTGAACGGCACGCCGACCTCGACGAAGTCCGCGCCCGCGGCCTCGACGAGCTTGAGTGCGTCGAGCGAGGCCGCGGGCGTGGGATGGCCCGCGGTGAGGTACGGGATGAGCGCGGCGCGGCGCCCCCCCCGCCCCCCTGCGCCCCGCCCCGCCGTTGCGCGGATGGCGCGCCAGCGCGCCGCGATCGGGTGTTCAGACAAAATAGTCGCTGACGTTGATGCCGTACTTGGTGGGGTCGGTGACCTTGACGATCGTGCGGGGGAAGTTGCCCTGCGCATCGCGCTGCGCGAGGTCGGCGAGGAACCCGGGCTGGTGCAGCGCGCCCTCGGGCGACGCCACGATGCGCACGACGGGGCGGTGCACGTGGGTGACGTCGGGGTTGGCGCTGTGGACGATCGCGACCTCGTAGGTATCGAGGATGACGCACGTGCCCACGGGGTAGATGCCGATCAGGTTGATGAACGCCTTGACGATGACCGGGTCGTAGCCGCGGCGCGGATTCTCCCACATCTCCTTCAGCACCTGGTCGGGCTGGATCGGCACGGTTTGGTACGCCCGCCGGGTGGTGGCGGCATCGAAGCCGTCGGCCACGGCCACGATCTTCGAATAGATCGAGAGGTCCCGTCCGCGCAGCGATTTCGGGTAGCCGGTGAGGTCGACCTTCATGTGGTGCTCGTAGGCGACGATCATGCCGCGGTAGGGGATCTCCCCGTAGCCGCGCAGCCCGAACAGCGTCAGCACGCCGAGCCACGGGTGTGCCTGCATGATCCGCCATTCCTCGTCGGTCAAACCGCCCTGCTTGTTGAGCACCTCGAGGGGGACGCGGGACTTGCCCACGTCGTGGAACAACGCCGCCATGCCGAGGTCGTAGAGCTGCAGCTTGGTGAGGCCGAGCTTGCGGCCCAGCGCCACCGAGAAGATGCACACGTTCACCGAGTGCGTGAACGTGTATTCGTCGTAGTCGCGCAGCGTGGTGAGGCCCACGAGCGAGGCTTCGTTGTTGAGCACCTGATCGACGATGGCCTGGACCGCGCGCTTCACCTTCTTGACGTTGGCGGTGCGGCCCATCCGGATGCTGTTGATGACCTCCTTGGTGACGGCCACCGAGCGGGCGTAGGTGCGCTTGGCGGCCTCCTTCTGCCGCTCCTCTTCCTCGACGTCCTCGTCGGCCTCGAGCGGCGGCTCCACGCTGATGAACGACACCCCGCCGTCTGTGAGCTTCTGGCCGAGCTCGAACACCTTATTGGGACTCGCCTCCTTCGCCGCATACGAGAGGAGCAGGGAGACGAAGATCTGCAGCTGCTTGCGGTCCACCCCCTCGTCGATGCGCACGGCGCCGATGCCGCACTGCCGCAGCACGCCGAGGATGTGGGAGAACGAGGCGTAATTGTCGAGGTCGAGCCGCAACCGGGTGGCGTTCACGAACAGGAACTCGCCTTGCAGGCGCAGCTCGACTTCTTTCTCGACGTCGAGCAGATGCTTCGTGGTGGCGGTGAGGTCGTCCAGGGCCTTCTGCACCTGCGCGTTCTCGATGGGATAGAGCTTGAGCGAGCGAAACGCGGTATAGAGCACCACGAGGAACTCGCGGCCCGCGTGCCGAAGGAAGCCGTCGGTCGTCTGGATCGTCTCGGCGATCGACTGGCGGGGGGGCCCGCCGCCGCTCACGCGCCCACCTCCCGCAGCGCGCGGCTCACCGCGTTGCGCACCAGGGGTTCCTTGTCCTGAGCGGCGCGCTCGAGGACGGCGCGTGCCTCGGGGGTCCGCACCTTGCCCAACGCCATAGCCGCGCAGGCCCGGGTCTCCGGATCCTCCTTCCTCCCGAGCAACCCTTTGGCCGCGAGCATCTTCTCGAGGGTAGGGATGCCGCGCGCGCCGACCAGCGACCCGAACGCCTCAAAGAACGTCATCTTCTCGGTGAGGTCGGCGTTCTTGAGCTTGGAGCCAGTGACCACGCTCTCGACCCGCGGCGCCGCGTTGCGGTAGCCGCGCGAGGCGAGGAACCGCACCGCGGCGATGCGCACGTCGCGGTCCGGGTCATCGATCGCCTGCTCCAGCAGGCGCATCGCGCTGGGGCTGGCGATCGCGGTGAGCGCATCGACCACGGCGAGCTTGAGCGTGCGGTCATTCGACTCGAGCAGCGACTCCATCCCGTCGGGGGCGCCCGGGAGCTTGAGCCGGCCTGCCAGCTTGACCATCTCGAGCTGCGCGGCCGTGTCGTCACTCGCCAGCGCCTTCAGCACTTCCCCGGCGTTGGCCTGGGCGAGGCGGGCCGCCGCCCCGTGCACCAGCTCGCGCACCCGTTCGTTGTTGAGCCGCGGGAGCCACCCCATCAGCGTGGGCAGGGCGTCGGCGCGCAGCTCCTGGAACAGCTCCGACAGCTCTTCTTCCGTCGGGTGCACGGTCGCTTCGTCCAGCGACTGGATCAGCTGGGAGAGCGCCTCCCGCTGCGACAGCCGGGCAGGGAGGCTCTCGAGCGTCTGACGATGTTCGGGGATCAGTTCGCGCGCACGTTGCAGGATCACCCGCGTGTCGCGCAGGATGAATGCGACCGAGCGGAAGTCGGCGGCGCCGAGCAGGTACGGGATGAAGTTCTCGAGGATGGAGATCAGCTCGGCGCGCACGGTGCCGTAGGTCTGCAGCTCCAGCAGGTCGAACAGCATCGCCAGCACGTTGCGCCGCAGGTCCTGCGCGTACTCCCGTTCGACGTCCTTCTTGAGGTAGTCGATCTCCTTCTCCTCCAGGAAGTAGAGCGTCGTGTCGAAATCGTCGATCGACACGAGTCCCTCGCGCTTGGGCGGCGCTTCCTCCTCGACGAACCGGCGCACCTGGGTCGGCGGCGTCGTCGGGATCGACGCGCCGGCCTCGATGGGGACCGCGTTCTCGCTCGCGAGCTCGCGGAACGTGTAGCTGATGAACTGGAAGTCCTGCGCCCAGAGCAGGGTCAGCAGGTCGTCCGGGGCGTCGGCCTGCAGGCCCTTGGCCTGCTGCAGCACCCCGAGGAAGCGCACGATCTCGACCTCTTCGATCCCCGGCTTGAACGTGAGCGAGCGGACGCCGTCCTTGTAAAGCGTCCAGGCGATGCTCTCGCTGCGCGTGTCCTGGCTGTAGACGACCGCGTCTTCCCAGCGGATCTCGGTCTCCCCCACGTCGAACGCGAGGTCGTCGGTGGCCTCCCAGATCTGGCGCAGCGCCGCACGAATGTTGTCCACCGCACGCTGGTAGACCGGGTTGTTCGGCAGGTAGAGCTGCGTGGCCCGCAGCCCCTTCGACAGGACCTGCCACAGCTCCTCGATCTGCGACGGCGGTAGCGCCAGCTCCGATACGGGCGGGTTGGTCAGAGCGCAGCTCCCGTCAGTTCGGCGACCATCGCGACGTCCTTATCGCCCCGGCCGCTCAGGTTGATCAGGACGATATCGTCCGCATGCCAGTGCCCTCTCCCGCGCTGCCCCAGCACCCAGGCCACGGCGTGGGCGCTTTCGAGGGCCGGCAGGATGCCCTCCAGACGGGACAGGGCGGCGAACGCGTCCAACGCCTGCCGGTCGGTCACCGCCTCATACAATACGCGACCGGTGTCCTTCAGGTAAGCGTGCTCCGGGCCGACCCCGGGGTAGTCGAGGCCGGCAGACACGCTGTGCGCGGGCTGGACCTGACCGTCGGCGTTCTGGAGGAGGTAGCTCAAGCTGCCGTGGAACACACCCGGGCGGCCGCGCGCCAGCGAGGCCGCGTGGTGCCCGCTCGCCAGCCCCTCGCCCGCCGCCTCGACGCCTACCAGCTCGACGCCCACGTCGTCGAGAAACGCACTGAAAATGCCCATCGCGTTCGAGCCGCCGCCCACACAGGCCACGACGGTGCGCGGCAGCCGCCCGTAGCGCTGCACCACCTGCGCCCGCGCCTCGCGTCCGATCACCGCCTGGAAGTCGCGGACGATGCGCGGGAACGGATCTGGTCCCACGACCGAGCCGATGATGTAATGGGTGGAGGTCACGTTCGTGACCCAATCGCGTAACGCTTCGTTGGTGGCGTCTTTGAGGGTCTTGGTGCCCGACGTCACGGGCACGACCCGCGCGCCCATCAGCTCCATGCGGTACACGTTGAGGCGCTGGCGCCGCATGTCGGCTTCGCCCATATAGACGACGCATTCCAGGCCGAAGCGCGCGCACACCGTGGCCGTCGCGACGCCGTGCTGGCCGGCGCCCGTCTCGGCGATGATGCGCCGCTTGCCCATGCGCCGGGCGAGCAGCACCTGGCCGAGCGTGTTGTTGATCTTATGGGCGCCGGTGTGGTTTAAGTCCTCGCGCTTGAGCAGCACCACGACGCCCGCTCCCGCCTCGGCACTGAGCCGCGGTGTCTCGGTCACCGGAGTGGGGCGCCCGACATAGTCCTTGAGCAACGCGTCGAGCTCTCCCCAGAACGGTGGGTCGTGCTTTGCGTCCTCGTAGACGCGCGCGAGCTCGTCGAGCGCGCTCATCAGGGTCTCGGGGACGTAGCGGCCGCCGTAGGGGCCGAAGCGACCGGG
>WNGD01006241.1_pt1 | contig 11433 bp, 9 predicted proteins | sample 5400671 | NCBI WGS metagenome assembly WNGD01 (sample SAMN13153369, study PRJNA577476) | soil metagenome | isolation source: 40 cm soil or saprolite under grassland replicate 2 | place: USA:California | collected 2016-06-15
GCGGTTCGGACACCGAGCCGGCCGGCTGATCCGCCCGCCCTGGCCGGCGGATCAGCCACCGATCAGGCCGGCCGGGTCAGAACGGCGCCGAAACCGGATCCGGCTGCTGCGCCAGCGCCGCGATCGCGCTCTCGTCGAAGATGTCGTCGCCCGCTGGCCCGTCGGCATCGCCGGCCCCGTCCTCGCCGTCGGCACCCCCGGCACTGCCGGCACCTCCGGCACTGCCGGCACCTCCGGCACTGCCGGCACCTCCGGCACTGCCGGCACCTCCGGCACTGTCAGCACCGCTGCCGTCCGGGTGCCCGTTACCCGCGCCGGGCTCCGCGGCCTCGGCCGAGATCCCGTTGCCACCAGGGCCGGCCATAGCGTCGTCCAGGCGAAGGCCCTCGTCACCCGGCAGGCCGCCGGTGGCGAACCCGGTCGCCAGCTGCCCGGCCGCGGTCTCGCCGGGTGCCCGCTTCGTCCGCTGGAAATGAGCCGCGCCACGGGACATGTCATGCCCGACGGAGCTGGCATCCACCTCGACCACGATCCTCGGCATGCCGTCCTTCTCGTACGGCCGGATGGACAGGCGGCCCTTCACGACCACGGGATCGCCCTTGCGGACGCACAGGGCCACGTTGTCGGCTAGCTTGCGCCAGCAGATCACCGTGACGTAGGACGTGTGACCGTCAGTCCACTCGCCTGTGTTGCGGTCCGTGTAGCGAGGGGTCCACGCCACCCGCATCGTCACCTTGGGCGCACCCGAGCTGGTCGTCCAGAAGCTCGGCTGGGTGGCCACGTATCCCGTCAGGCTCACCTGTGCCTCATTGACCATAGCTATCCTCCTGACTCTGCCGGGGCAGGGCGCCGTCCGCGCCCGCACGCTGGCACCGGCGGCATCGCGCCGCCTGGCGCTCTCCAAACTCGCGGATCCAGGCAGCAGCCGCACGGGCAGGGCGCGCGCCTGTGGACGGCGCGAGGCCACCGGCTGGGCCTGTGGATACCGGCCGCTAACCGGGCACGTGCCATGAGACACTGCGCGGCGCGCCGTGCCGGAGGCTGAGCGGGCGGCAGGCAACACCAGGCGACGGTCCTGGGGCCCGGCCGCAGGCAACACATCCTGGACCCCGGCCGCAGGCAACACCAGGCGACAGCCCGGGCCCCACAGGCAACAAGGCGACGGTCCCGGGTCTGGCCGCAGGCAACATCCTGGACCCGGCCGCAAGCAACACCAGACGACAGTCGCGGGCCCCACAGGCAACACAGGCGACGGTCCTGGGGCCCGGCGGCAGCCTGGCCGGCCCGCGGTCAGGCCGCGATGAGCTCCGACGGCTCAGCGATCACGTCCACCAGCGCACCGTTGCGCATCACGGTGATCGCCAGCGGCTGCCCGATCGCCTCGCCGAACATCAGGCGCTGCAGATCCTGCGCGGCGGTTACCGGGTGGTCGGCAGCGGCCAGCAGCAGGTCGCCGGCCCGGATGCCGGCGATAGCGGCGGGCCCGTCCGGAACCACCTCCGCGACCCGGAGCCCGCTCGAGCGGCCGAAGCGCTCCTGCAGCCGTGCGCTGAGCGGCGCGGGCACGGTGACGAGGCCCAGGTAGGCGCGCCGCACCCGGCCGTCCCGCATAAGCGCGGCGATGATCCGCCTGGTGGTCGCGTTGACGGGCACGGCGAGGCCGAGCCCGATTCCGGCCACGGCCGTGTTGATCCCCACGACGCGGGACTGCGCGTCCGCGAGCGCTCCCCCGGAGTTGCCCGGGTTGAGCGCGGCGTCCGTCTGGATGACGTCTTCGACCAGGCGGGCCGCCGAGCCGCTACGGGTCGGCAGCGAGCGGCCGAGCGCGCTGACCACGCCCGCCGTGACCGACCCCGCCAGCCCGAGCGGGCTCCCGACCGCTACCACCAGCTGGCCGACGACCAGCTTGTCCGCCTCGCCGAGCTCGGCAGGCGGCGGCGCGGGCCCGCCCGCCCGGACCACCGCGAGATCGGAAAGCGAATCGGCGCCGACGACCGTGAACGGGGCGCTGGTGCCATCGGAGAACAGCGCCGTGCCGCCCTGCGACCGGCCGACCACGTGCGCGTTAGTCAGCAGGAACCCGTCGCTGGTGTAGACGACGGCGGAGCCCAGGCTCTCCCCGCCGCCGCGCGTGCCCGCCCGCGGCACGCGGAGGCTGGCCACCTTCGGCGTGAGGGCGGCGGCCACTGTGGTAACGATCTGTGAATACGCGTCAAGTGGCGAGTCCGCTGCCATGCTGTCCTCCAGATACTTGGATTACAACATTACAACTCGGCTCGTGCAAGGTAGTAATGCGCGATGGGTCGCAGCGCCATGGAGTGCCGATAGTGGCCGGCGACGGCCGGCGACGGCGATGGCGATGGCGGCCGGCGACGGCGATGGCGGCCGGCGACGGCGATGGCGGCCGGCGACGGCGATGGCGGCCGGCGACGGCGATGCCGATAGTGGCGATGGCGATGGCGATGGCGATAGCGATAGCGATGGCGGACGGCGGCGGCGGCCGGCGATGAGAGCCGCGCCGCTAGCCTGCTGCGACGCGCAGTTCCTGGGTGAACCGCTGGAACTCGAAGAGCTCCTGCTCGATCGGCAGCACGACCAGGTCCCTGGCCACCGTCGCCATCGCCGAACGCATCGCGGCCTCGACCCGCTGCTGTTCCCGCTCGGCGGCCACCCGGACCAGGTTCATGCAGCCTGAGGCGGTCAGCCAGCCGAGCACCAGGATCGCCGCGATCATGAGGCCAATCCAGGGCAGCAAGGAAACGTCGTCGAACAACCGGGACGGGACGTGCCCGCCCACATCCAGCACGCCGAACGCCACAATCACGCCGAGCCAGGCCACGCCGACGATGATGCAGCCAAGCAACAGCCCCTGCCAGGCGCCGATGAGCCGCCACCAGCCAGCGATCTCGTTCTCCACCGGCAGGGCCTCGCCCATAGATGCGCCAAGCGCGCCCGGGACGTCCGTCGCCATGGATCGTGCGGCCGACCGCACGGTCTGTGACCAGGGCATCGGGAGCGGCAGGCCGACCTTGTCGGCCACCGCGGTGAGGGCGTTGTCGATTTCCGGCTGCTGCGCACCGGATGGCCCGGCGGTCACGCTGCGCAGCTCCGCCCAGAGCTTACCCAGCCGCACCTTGCGCGCGGGATCGTGCCCGGCGACGCGCTCGGCTAGCCAGCCGACCGGCCAGCCGACGTAGTCGAGGGCGCGGAGTTCGCGCGCGCTCCGCAGTGACTCGCCGACGGCGGGCACCCCGGCCGCCCGGGCGAATGCCTCGACCAGAAGTTCCACCGTGCCCTCGGGCACGGTGTTCGCCGGCCCCGCCGGAGAGTCTCCAGAACTTGCCGACCGAGCGGGGCTGGCGGCGTAAGGCCCGAATTTCGCGACGATCGCATCCACATCCGCGGAAATCCTGGCGGTCGCCGCGCGCCGGGCGGAAACCGCCTGGACGAGCAGCTTGCGGAGCTCGTCGATGCCGCCGCCATCGAGCGCCGACGTGAGGAGTACCGGCACATCATGCAGGTCCTCCGACTCGAGCAGCCGGCGCAGATCGGTGACGCAGTCCTCGGCCTGGCCGGACGATAGCCTGTCCGCCTGGTTCAGGGCCACCGCGATGACCTCGGAGTGCCCGGAAAGCGGCACCAGGTAACGGCGGTGCACGGCGGCGTCCGCGTATTTCTGCGGATCGAGCACCCATACCATCAGGTCGGCGAGGCCGACCAGCCGGTCCACCTGATCCGAGTCGCCGGTCACCACCGAATCATGATCAGGCAGGTCCAGCAGGATCAGCCCGGTCATCGCGTCCTCGCCCCGGTCCAGTGCGCTGGACCGGGCATAGCGATGCCTGCGCTGGACACCCAGCCACTCCAGCAGCGGTCCGGAGCCTGCGACTCCCCAGACGCATGCATGCGGATCCCTGGTCACCGGCCGGGTGACGCCCACGGCCGAGAAGTCGGCCCCGGCCAGCCGGTTAAAGAGCGCGGACTTGCCGCTGCCAGTGCCGCCGGCCAGCGCTACGACGGTATGCGCCGAGGACATCCGCAGCCGCTGGCCGGCCCGGGCGAGTAGCTGCTCCGCGTCGCTCAGCAACTGCTCGCTGAACCCGTCCGGCCCGGACCTGGCCGACCCGATCTGGACGAGCCTGGCCAGCGCGGTCAGCCGGTCCGACAGTGCGGAACCCGGTGAGTTAGGAAACGCCCGGCTGGCCAGCCGCCCGCCGGGCGACCCGGGCGACCCGGGCGTCATCGCGCCGTCTCCAGCGCCAGCGTGACCTGGCGGAGCTGCGTGGGCGCGCTGTCATCGGGCAGGCCGGCCGCATCGATGATCTGGGTGAAGCGCAGCATCTCCTCGTTGAAGAGCAACGCGATCCTGCCGTGCAGGTCGGCTCGTGCCCTGGCCGCGATGTCTCGCAGCGGACCGGCCCCGAACAGCGACGTCAGCAGGTGCTGCGGGACGACACTGGCGCCCGCATCGGCCGCCTCGGCGGCCACGCCGCCCGCGCTGTCACCCGCGCCATCGCCGAGCAGGCCGATCGTCAGCACCAGGGCGAGCGGCTCCACATCGAACGACACCACCCGCGCGACCGAGCGCTTGGTCACGTTCTCCGCCTCTACCAGGTGCATGACGTGGTCCTGCCACGCGCTGATCGCCCGTGATGTCCGCCTGGCCAGGTCCGGGGCCGACCTGCCAAGAGCGGCCGCGCCCTCCCGGCTGATCGTGGCCATGCCAGTCCGGTCAGCCCGGGACCCTCCGTCGCGGCTTTCGTCAAGCGCGGCCGCCTCGCCGAAGCTCAGCGCCACCTCGGCGGCCAGCTCCGCCGCATGATCGCGGTCGGCTGCGCGCGCGGACAGCCCGGTGAGCAGCGGGCTACCTGCCGGGTGCTGGCGCCAGCGGGACACCGCATCCTCGGCGGCCCGGTCGGCGACCGCGGCAACGAGGGACTCCAGCCCGATGCGCACGGCCGACTTCAGCGCGCTGGCGCGGGCAGGCAGCCGCCGCTTGCGCGGGCGGCTGGCCGCGCCGCCGCCCCGCCGCACCTGGAGCATTCGCAGCAGGTCGCCGGTCCCGGTGAAGTCCTGCCAGCGGGCGAGAACCTCGCCGCGAAGCAGTGAGCCATTCCCGGTGGCCTGGTCGATCTCGGCCAAGCCGGCCGCGTAGGCCTGGTCGACCGCGGACCGCAGTTCCGCGCGGAGTGTGAGCTGCGCCTCGGCCTGGCTGGCCAGGGCAGGGATCCTGGCGCGGAAGGTATCCAGAACCCCGGACATGGTCTGAGTGAGGACCGCGACGCGCCGGTCCTCACGTGCGGCGGTGTCCTCCAGCCACTCGCGGATCGGGCCATAGACCTCCACCGGGAGCCTGCCCTCGGTCAGCATGGTCTCCGGGATGACGAAGCGCTGGGTGTCGCCGAGCCCGTTGGCGGTCAGCATCGCGTCGAAATGAGTGGTGAGCTCGGCCATGGCAGCCGGCGGGACCCGGGAGAGAACGATGCCCAGGGCGGCGCCCCGGTCCCGGGCATACTGCAGCAGTTCCCAGACGGCCGCATCGGCATAGCGTGTCGACGTCGTCATGAAGAGCCATAGGTCGGACGCGTCAAGGAACTGATGCGCGAACTCGCGGTGCGCCTGCACCACGGAGTCGATGTCCGGCGTATCGAGCAGGGCGACGCCCTTGGGCATGCCCTCGCTGGATGCCAGCACGAGCAGTCCGTCGCGGCCCGGCATGGCCAGCCCTTGCTGCCGGACCCGGGGCAGGGTGGGCAGGAAGACATTCTCCGCGAACCAGTCGACCTCGCTCGGATGGCTGGCGAGCACCGGGCTGTTGGTCGTCGGGCGGCGGATCCCCGTGTTGCTGACCTGCTTTCCGACGAGGCTGTTCACCAGCGTTGACTTGCCGGCGCCGGTCGACCCGACCAGCGCGACAAGTATCGGCGAAGCCGACTCGCGCAACCGCGGGAGCAGGTAGTCGTCGATCTGGCTCAGCAGCTTGCGCCGCTCTGCCCTGGCATCATCGACCCCTGGTGCGTCAAGGAACAGCGGGGCATCGAGGATATGGTGCCGCACCTCAAGCAGCGCGGATTCCAGCCGGCGGGCATCGACGCGCCTGGGCTCCCCGTTGGCCGCAGCGGATTCGCCCGCGGGCGAATCCGTATCCGGCTCCGGAGCCTCGTGCGCGCCATGGACCTCACCCGCGCCAGGCGCGGCGGCTGCGGCATGGGCACCCGGGCGGGCCGCGTGCTGGCCGCCGGCCGCGCCCTGGCCGCCGGCCGCGCCCTGGCCGCCGGCCGTGCCCTCGTCGCCGGCCGCAACCTTGACGTCCGGCAGCGCGGCACCGCCCGCGGTGGCGTCCCCCGGCACCGATGCAGCCGCCCGGCCCTGTCCTTCCGTCATGCTGCCCGGCCTCCAGACACCGGCGAGCTGCCAGTCACTGGGCCGGCCTCCGCAGCAGATCATTACCATGCGCAGGGCCGTTAACCTGCGCGGGACGCCCTGCGGGCAGGAACGTACCGCCCGGTGACCCGTTCGCCGGGCTGCTGCAAAGTTCGGCAATCTGCGCCGCGATCGTCACGACCTCACCCACTACCACGACCGCCGGGGGCCGGATGCCCGCCTCGGCAGCATCGTGGGCGACAGTATCCAGTGTTGCGGTAATTTTGCGCTGCGTGGGCAGAGTACCGTCGGCGATCACCGATACGGGGCTCTTCGGGTCACGACCATGACGCATTAGTGCATCAGTGATCATCTGCAGGTGCTCGGTAGCCATCAGCAGGACAAGGGTGGCGACAGACATGCCGAGCGCGGCCCAGTCGACGGTGGAGCGCTCGTCACCCGGCGGGACATGCGCCGAGATGACGTGAAACTCCTGCACCACGCCCCGGTGGGTGAGCGGAATTCCGGCAGCTCCCGGCACGGCGATCGCGCTGGACACGCCAGGTACGACGGTGACTGGCAGGCCGGCCCGCAGGCAGGCCAGGAGTTCCTCGGCGCCACGGCCGAACACGAACGGGTCGCCGCCCTTCAGCCGTACCACGAAGCGCCCGGCGGCTGCCGCCGAGACGAGCACGGAGTTGATGTATTCCTGGGCCATGGCACGGCCACGGGGAATCTTGGCGGCATCGATTATCTCGACATCGGCCGGCAGTTCCTCGAGCAGTGAACGCGGCGCCAGCCGGTCGGCCACGACCACGTCCGCCTCGGCCAGCAGCGCGCGGCCGCGCACCGTGATCAGTCCGGGATCTCCCGGGCCACCGCCGACGAGGGCCACGCCGCCGCCACGGCGACGGCCCCGGCGGGCACCGATGGCGCCCGAGCTCAGCGCGCCCACGAGCGCGTCCCGGATCCCCGCGCTGTGCCGCGGGTCACCACTCAGCACGCCGACCCGCACGTCCCCGGCCTGGCCCGAGGCCGGGGTCCAGGCCCGGGATGCGGCGGCGTCATCGGCCCGCACGCACCAGATACCCGCGGCATCGGCCTCGGCTGCTACGGCGGCATTCACCGCGGAGTCGTCGGTGCAGGCGCAGACCAGCCATGCCCCGCCGCAGTCGCCCGCGGTATAGCCGCGAGCGGCCCATCTGATCCGGCCGGCGGCGGCGAGATCCTGCAGCACCGGGCTGACCTCGGGGGAAATGATGGCCACCTCGGCGCCCGCGTCGAGCAGGGCCGGCACGCGCCGCGCGGCGACGGTGCCGCCGCCCGCGACCACGACGCGGCGGCCCGCCAGGCGCAGCGCCAGCAGATAAGGCGCTCCATCGGTGGCCACCATGAAAGTCCCGTGCTCCCGGCTCGTCAGCTCTTATCCGTGACGCCAGCCGAGTCGAACGTCGCGACGTCCCGCAGCGCCCGGACCGCGCTCTGCACGATCGGCAGCGCAAGTAGTGCCCCAGTTCCCTCGCCGAGCCTCAGCCCGAGATCGACAAGCGGACGCAGGCCCAGATGATCGAGAGTAGCGGCATGCCCGGGCTCGACCGAACGGTGCCCGGCGATGCAGCCTGCAACGGCCGCGGGGGCCAGCGCCGCGGCCGCGAGCGCGCCAGCTCCGGCGATCACGCCGTCCAGTATGACCGGAACCCGGAGGGCTGCGGCGCTCAGGATGAACCCGGCCAGCGCGGCATGCTCCAGGCCGCCGAAAGCCGCCAGCACCCCCACCGGGTCCGCGCGATCGGGCTGGTGCCTGGCAAGCCCGCGCCGCACCACCGAGACCTTCCTGGCATGGGTCACCGCGTCGATGCCCGTGCCGTAGCCGGTCATCTCGGCCGGATCCCGGCCGGTAAACGCGCACACAAGAGCCGCTGAGGCGGTGGTGCTTGCGATACCCATGTCACCGGTGACCAGGCACTTGTTACCGGCGACGACCAGGTCCCTGGCTATCTCGACGCCGACCATGATCGCCGCCAGGGCCTGTTCCCTGGTGAGCGCCGGACCGGCCGTGAAGTCGGCGGTGCCGGCCGCGATCTTGCGCAGGACCAGCCCAGGAACGGGCGCAAGCTCGGCGCACACCCCGACATCTACCACCACGACCTCGGCGCCGGTCTGGGCGGCGAACGCATTGACGACCGCGCCGCCGGCCAGGAAGTTGGCAACCATCTGCGCGGTCACTTCCTGCGGCCATGGGGTCACGCCCTGGGCATGCACGCCGTGATCCGCGGCGAACACGGCCACCGCGGCAGGCTCCGGCATCGGCGGCGGGCAACTGCCCGCCAGCCCGGCCAGCTGGACCGACACTTCCTCCAGTTCGCCGAGCGAGCCGCGCGGCTTGGTCATCAGGTCCTGGCGCGCCCGCGCCGCGGCCATCGCGGCCTGGTCTAGCGGGCCGATCGCGGCCCGCACCTCGTCAAGCAGTTCCACTTTCGTCCTCCTCTGGCGTGCTGCGCAGGCCCGATGTCAGCGGACATCGGCGTGACCGTCGTCGTGCGGATGCGCATGCGGCCGCTGAGCGGCGCCAACCCGGTGCTCGAAGCCCGGCAGCGCCGTCCGGTACGCGCACACGTCGCAGTTCATCCTGATATCTCCGGCCAGCGCCTCGTGGTAGCGCTCAGCGACCAGGCCGGCCAGTTCGTCGGTATCCCCGAGCACGTCCGCGCAACGCACGTCAATGCCCGGATGCGCGGCGCCGTACGCACCGGCCTGATCAGCTATCCGGTCCGGCAGGATGCCGGGGAACAGGAAATACCTGGCCACGATGATCTGGCCGGCCCCGAGCAGCCGGCAGCGCTCCAGCCCGGCGGGCACATCGGGGCTGGCCAGTGACACGAATGCGGTTTCGGCGAAGGCGTAGTCCCTGCCCTCCCAGAGCAGCCGGGCAGTCTTGCACACCTCGGCGTTGGCGTCCGGGTCGGTGGACCCGCGCCCGACCAGCAGTACGGCTGGCGGCGGTCCGCCAGCCGTAGGCCCGCGCTGCCCGGCGATCCGTCCCGCGAGCAGTTCGAGCAGCACCGGGTGCGGCCCGAGCGGCCGGCCGTAACTCCAGTCCAGGCCCGGGTGGCGGGCACGCTCCCTGGCCAGGGCAGCCGGAATGTCGCTCTTGGCATGACTCGCCGCCGACAGCACGAGCGGCACGGCCACCACGCGCCGATGGCCGCGCCGGGTCAGCTCGGTGACCGCGTCCCGCAGCGGCGGATCCGACAGCTCGATGAACCCGGCGGCTATGTCGATCCCCTGCATCGCGAAGATGGCGGCCAGTCGCGCGGAGAACGCGGTGAACGCGGCCACCCCGGCCGGATCCCGGGTGCCGTGCCCGGCGAGCAGCAGCGGTACGCGGCTCATGTCGCATCCGCATCGCCGGGCGGACTGGGCGCTTCCAGGACGGCGGGCCGGCCGGTAGCCGCCCGGAGCAGCGCGTTGAGCGCCGCCGCGGCCACGGCCGAGCCGCCCTTCTCGGAAATGTTGGTCAGCGCCCGCAGCCCGCTGGCCCGCAGCGCGTCCTTCGCCTCGGCGGCCCCGACGAACCCGACCGGCAGGCCGATGACGAACGCTGGCTCCACTCCCCTGCTCAGGATCTCCTGCAGTGCCGTAGGCGCGCAGCCCACCACCCACACAGCTCCGGGGCCCACCTCGCCGAACGCCAGCCGCACCGCGGCGGCGGCCAGGGTGATGTTGGCCGTACGGGCGAGCCGCTGGGTCAACGGCTCGCGGACCTTGCACACGACCGGGCAGCTCGTGATCCCCGCGGCAACCATTGCCACGTCCGCGACCACCGCCGCGCCGTCGGCCAGCGCAGCCGCGGCGGCGGCCAGCGCTTCCTCGTCGCAGACCAGATCCGTGGCGTAGTCGAAGTCGGCGCTCGCATGGATGATCCGCTCGGTCACGTCACGGCTGAACCTTGGCAGCCGGGAAAGATCTATCCGAGAACGCAGTATCCGGTAGGACTCTGCTTCGATGGGATGCACGCCGTCGGGCCCGGCTTGGGGCCACGTCACCACGTCATCACCTCCCCGGCAAGGAAGATCGCATCGGCCGGGCAGACCTCGACGCACTCGCCGCAGCCGGTGCAGCGATCGGGCAGGACGGTCAGCGGCGCCTTCGCACCGCGACCATGAGCGGGGCGGATCGCATGCTCGGGGCACGTTAGCAGGCACCCGCCACAGCCCTGGCAAGCCGCGGTGACCGTAACGGCAGCCGGCCCGGTCATGGCGCTGCCCAGCGGTACTCCCGCGGCGTGACCATCCGCCCGGCCAGCACCGTTGTCCTGGAAGAGCCGACCACGACCAGCGTGTGCATGTCCGCGGTTGCCGGGTCGAAGGTGGCCAGGCTTGAGATGCCGGCGCGCTGGCCGGGCCGGGAGACGTCCCGCACCCAGCCGACCGGCGTCGCTGGCGGCCGGTGCTCAGCCAGGATGGCGAGCGCGCGGCCGAGCTGCCAGGTCCTGGCCCGGCTTGCCGGGTTGTAGAAGCAGGTGACGAGGTCGGCCTCGGCGGCGGCACGGACCCTGCGCTCAATCACCTCCCACTGCGTATGCAGGTCGGACAGCGAGATCAGGACGTGGTCGTGCCCGAGTGGCGCGCCGAGCACTGCCCCGGCGGCGAGCGCTGCCGTCACGCCAGGAACGCTGGTGACCTCGATCCCGTCGCCGGCCAGCTCAAGTGCCGGGCTGGCCAGCGCATAAACGCCCGCGTCGCCCGAGCCGACCAGTGCGACCGCCCGGCCGGCCCGCGCCTTGGCGACCGCCGCGGCGGCCCGCTCCTGTTCCTCGCCCACGCTGCTCGCCAGGATCTCTGCTCCGGGCGGCAGGAGATCGGCGATCTGCCCGACATACTGGTCAAGGCCGACCACGACGCTCGCCCGGCGCAGCTCGGCGACGGCCCGGGGGGTCATCAGGTCGCGGGCACCGGGACCGAGCCCGATCAGCGCGAGCCGCCCGCGTGGCCGCCGCCTGGCGACGGCGACCGTCGCCCTGGCGCTGACCTGCTTGCCGACGACGAGCCTCGCGCGGCCGGCCCATTC
>WNGD01006242.1_pt1 | contig 11432 bp, 10 predicted proteins | sample 5400671 | NCBI WGS metagenome assembly WNGD01 (sample SAMN13153369, study PRJNA577476) | soil metagenome | isolation source: 40 cm soil or saprolite under grassland replicate 2 | place: USA:California | collected 2016-06-15
CCGGTCAGATTCCTTCCGGTCGGATGCCTTTCGTACGACATCGTCATACGCAAGATCTTGCCCGCGTCCGTCGGCGTGATCGATGCCGCCGCCGCCGAATGGGTTGCAGCGCACCACCCTCCAGAGCGCCATCCCGGAGCCACGGACCGCGCCGTGCAGCCTGATCGCGTCTTCCGCGTAGCGACTGCAGCTCGGATAGAAGCGGCACTGACCGCCGAGCCAGCCCGAGAGGGTCAGGCGGTACAGCTTGATGGATGCGATGAGAAGCGCGCGGATCGGTCCCCCGGCCTCGTGCAGACCGCGTCGGATGGCGTTCATGGGTGCGTGATCTCCCCGCGGAGAAGCTGCCTCATCTCGGCCACCAGGTCCTGCGTCTTGGCCCCCCGGATGGCCTCTCGGGCCACGAGGACGGCATCGTGTCCGTTCCCGATCCTCGGAGCGACCTCGAACCACGCCGCTCGAAGGATGCGCCGAGCTCGGTTCCGCGTGACAGCGTTGCCGACCTTTCGACCGACGACGTACGCCGCTCCCCCGGTCCCGGGCGCGAGAAACACTACCACCCGGCTCCCGTGAACCGGCCGGCCTTCATCGAAGACGCGCTGCACATCGCGCGATCGCACCGGGCCTGTCCGCGCAGGTCAGACGGTGACCCGCGCTCGCCCTTTGCGGCGACGCGCGGCAAGGATCGCGCGCCCGGCCCGGGTCCGCATCCGGTGCCGGAATCCGTGCACCTTCGCGCGGTGACGGTTGTTCGGCTGATACGTTCGCTTGCCTTTGGCCATCCGTGGACGATCCTCGCTCGATGGGAGACCGGCTTCGCCGATCGAGCGGAGAGTATACGGGGCGTGCATCCTCGCTGGCCAAGCCTCTTGACAACAGAAAGAACGTCAAGACCCCGCAACGAGCGTGCGGCGTGGAAAACCACCGTGCTATCTTCCAGCCCGCCTTCCCCCCGGGGCGCGAGACCGGGCCGCCCCCTCGTTGTCGGAGAGCCCCTCCGTAGGGTTTTCCACCGTTGTGGAAAGGTTCTGTGGAATAGGCATGGTGACGGCCTACCCGGAGCATGCGGCACTCGAAGCGTGGTCGAGGGTGCTCGCGCGCGCGCGAGAAGAGCTCCCCGACACGACCCTCGTGATGTGGTTCTCCGACGTTCGGCCGGCCGGCCTCATCGACGACGTCCTCACTCTCGCGGTCCCCAGCCCGCTCGTCCGTGAGCGCTTGCAGCACAACCATCTCGCGCTGATCGAGGAAGTGGTCGCGGCTTCGTACGGCGGACCCGTGAAGATCGAGTTCGAGGTCGAAGAGGGGATCCGCCATCCGCTCGAGCAGACGCCCGCGATCAACTCCGCGCCGTCGACACAAGCTCGCACGCCCATCGGGGAGTCGAGCGAGGCGGTGCGTCGGCGCGCCGCGGCGATCTCACTCGGGGCGCCCGGCTTGCCCTTCCCCAACTACACGTTCGACGCGTTCGTGCCGGGGCCGAGCAACCGGTTCGCGCACGCGGCAGCGATGGCCGTCGCCGAAGCGCCACCGTCGACCGCGTACAACCCGTTGTTCATCTACGGCGGCGTCGGTCTGGGCAAGACACACCTGCTGATCGCGGTCGGTCACCACATGTACCGCGTTAACCCAGGGATCCGCGTGAAATACGTGACCTCGGAGCGTTTCGTCACGGAGTTCATCAAGGCGGTACGCGAACGCCAAGGCGACCAGTTCCGCCATCGCTACCGCGAGGTGGACGTCTTGCTCGTCGACGACATCCAGTTCCTCGCCAAACGCGAGGAGACACAGACGGAGTTCTTCCACACGTTCAATCATCTCCACGGGAGCGGCCGTCAGATCGCGATCGCATCCGATCGACCGCCGCACGAGCTGTCCGGTCTTGAGGAGCGTCTCGTGAGCCGGTTCCGTTGGGGTCTCTGCGTCGACGTGCAGCCGCCCGACCTGGAGACACGCATCGCGATCCTGCAGCTCAAAGCGGAGCGCGAGCGTCTGACCATCCCTCACGACGTGATCGAGTTCGTCGCGTCGAAGTTCGACCAGTCGGTCCGGGAGCTCGAGGGGGCGCTCGTCAGGGTGGTCGCCTGGTCCGAGCTCACGGCGCAACCCATCGACCAAGAGTTGGCCGAGCGCGCGCTCCAGGACCTGATCCCACAGACCGACCACGAGATCCCGCCGCAGCTGATCATGGAGCAGACCGCCGAGTACTTCTCGCTCTCCACCGGCGATCTCGTATCGAAGTCCCGCTCACGACCGCTCACCCAGGCACGGCACATCGGCATGTACCTCATGCGCGAGTGCACCGGGCTGTCACTGGTGAAGATCGGCGAGATCTTCGGTGGTCGCGACCACACCACCGTCCTCCACGGGATCAAGAAGGTGGAAGACGAGATGCGTGAGCGCGACGCCACCTTCCGGCAGGTTCAGGACCTGACCAGGATCGTCCGGGGACGCGTCCGAGGGACCTCCTGAGGTGTGGACAATGGTGTGGATGACCCGGGCTCACGGGACAGCATCCGGGTGTCGGGGGGAGAGCGGCACGACTTATCCACCGACCATCCACATGTCGGATATGGCTATTACGCTGCACGGATGACAGGGTTATCCACGGTTCCACCGGTCCTACTACTACAAGTCTTCATGAAGAACAGATACCGAAACAGGGGGTGTGCACGGTGAAGTTCCGATGCGATCGAGATGCGCTATCCGACGCCTTGCAGACGGTCCAGCGCGGTGTGTCGTCGCGGCCGGGGATCCCCGCGCTCACGGGCGTCCTGCTCGACGGGGCGGCCGAGGGCAGGCTGACGACGACGACGACCGACCTCGAGGTTTCTGCTCGCCTCACGATCGACGTGCAAGTGACCGAGCCAGGGATCGCGCTGATCCCCGCCCGGCTGCTGGCCGACACCGTGAAGTCGCTCTCCGACGCACCGGTCGACGTGGAGACCGACCAGTCGCAGGCACGGATCAGGTGCGCAGCCTACGAGGGCGCGCTTCGGTTGCTGCCCGCGGAGGACTTCCCCGGATTGCAGGAACCTGGGGGCACCCGGGTCGAGGCCGACGCCGGCGCCTTCGCGGAGGCCGTTTCGCAGGTCGCGCGGGCCGCCAGCCGCGACGAGGCAAGGCCGGTGCTGACGGGCGTGTTGGTGGAGGTGAGTCGCGAAGGCTGCGTGCTGGTGGCGACGGATTCGTATCGGCTCGCGGTCCGCGACCTCGTCGCGAGCGCGGACGGAGAGGCGAAGGCGATCGTCCCCGAGCGGGCGTTCTCCGAGGCCGGGCGTGCCGCTTCGGGTGACGAGAAGGGCAAGGTGGAGATCCTCGTGGACGACGCGCAGGTGTCGTTCCGCACCGGAGGGTTGACGCTCACGTCCCGGCTCATCGAAGGCGAGTTCCCGAACTATCGCCAGCTGCTCCCGGATACGCACGAGAGCAGGTTGACGGTCTCGCGCCAACAGCTGCTCGACGCCGTGCGCAGGGTTGGGCTCCTCGCTCGCGACACCACGCCCGTCCGACTCGAGTTCAACGCCCTCGGCGTCAAACTGTCGTCCAGCTCTCCCGATCTCGGCCAGGCGGTGGAAACCGTCGAGGCTCGTTACGAGGGAGACGATCTGACGGTGGCGTTCAACCCACAGTACCTGATCGACGGTCTCACGGCCGCGGTCGGTGAATCGGTGCGGCTGGACGTGCGAGACGGGCTGAAGCCCGGGGTGGTGCACGGGGAGAGTGATGGGTTCACCTACCTCGTGATGCCAGTGCGGCTCCCGGCCGCGGTGGTGTAGCCCGCTCCGACCCGGGTCCCGCCATGCGCCTGTCGTGGGTGGAGTTGCGGGACTACCGCAACCACACACATACGCGGGTCGACCTCGGACACGACGGGATCATCGTGGTGGCCGGACCCAACGGCGAAGGCAAGACCAATCTGTTGGAGGCGATGCACTTCCTGTATTCGCTCGGGAGTCCGCGCGTGAGCGCGAGCGAGCCGCTCGTGCGACACGGCGCGGACGCCGCGTTCGTCCGAGGGGAATTCGAGACCCGCGATGGTCGCGTGCTCGTCGAGGTCGAGATCAGGCGGAGGGGTGCCAACCGCCTGCAGGTCGATCGCTCGACGGTCCGGAGGCGACGCGACCTTCGTCGAGCGGTCCGCGTCGTGTTGTTCGGACCGTTCGATCTGCCGATCGTCACCGGCGATCCGGCTCGACGCCGCGGATTCATGGACGAGGTCGTCGTGCTGCTCCAACCCACCCGCGACACGCTCACCAGCTCGTACGAGCGCGTGCTCAGGCAGCGGAACCGGCTCCTGAAGGAGCACGAGGGCCGAGGGGCCCCCCCCGAGCTCGAGGCATGGGACGAGCAGCTGATCCAGACCGGCGCCGCGGTGATCCTGGCGCGCGCCGAGTCCGTGGATGCGATCGCCCCGGAGGCGTCGCAAGCGTTCTCGGCTGTCTCCGGATACGACCTGGTGGTCCGGTACGCGCCGAACGTCCCCGCCAACGACGTGGAGGCGGGGTTCCGTCGGCGGCTCGACGAGCGGCGGTCCGACGAGCTTCAGCGTCGGACGTCGCTCGTCGGACCGCACCGGGATGACCTGGAGCTCGCCGTGCGCGACCTGGGAGCCAGGAGCTTCGCGTCCCACGGGGAGACCTGGGTGGCCGCGCTCGCCGTCCGACTGGGACTCGCGACCGCCGTCGAGGCCGCGATCGGCGAGCCCCCGCTCCTGCTGATCGACGATCCTTACAGCGCCCTCGACCCGTCGCGCAGGGACCGGATCGCGTCGATCCTCGCCGCGCGACCCGGCCAGGTCGTGATCAGTGTGGCCGACGAGGCAGACGTGCCGCCACGGGCGACGGCGATCCTGGACGTGCGCGCCGGCAGCGTCATCGCTCGCAACGAGGCGGCGTGATGCCGCATTCGAAGGGGTTCGGACGGCGCGCCGACCGGCGTACCGGAGACCCGGTTCCGATCGGCGACGTCGTCGACGCCTTGATGCGGGAAGAGGTCTTCAGTCGCGGGATGCCGATCGCGACGCTCGCCCGCCGGTGGCCGGAGCTGGTGGGGGAGCGGCTCGCGCGCGCGACCCAGCCCGCGTCATTGGAGGAAGGGATACTCATCGTCTGGGCGTCCGACGGACCCTGGGGGGCGCAGGCCAGATACCTCGCGGAACAGATCCGGGAGCGGGCCGATGCGGCGTTGGGAACGGGGTCGGTCAAGGCCGTCCGGATCGTCGTCGGCTCGGGGGCCCGGGAAGCGCGAAACCGCAGGTCACAGGGCTGATTTCGGCCCGGGAGATACGGTCAGACCACCCAGTCGTCCGGTAGAATAGGGGGGTTCGTGCGACACCCCGCCGCACGCCCCCGCAGGCTCGCGGTGGGTGGCGTGCGGCCCCGATCGGAGGACGGTTGGCAACCCCAGCGAAACGCACCACCAGGACGAGAACGACCAAACAACAGCCCGGCTACGACTCCAGCAGCATCCAGGTCCTCGAGGGGCTCGAGCCCGTCCGCAAGCGGCCCGGGATGTACATCGGCACCACCAGCTCACGAGGGCTGCACCACCTCGTGTACGAGGTCGTCGACAACGCGATCGACGAAGCGATGGCCGGGCACTGCGACAAGATCGTCGTCACGCTGCACGCGGACGGTTCGGCGAGCGTGCTCGACAACGGCCGAGGCATCCCCGTCAAGCCGATCCCGGGTCGCAAGGATCGTCGGCCCGCGCTCGAGATCGTGCTCACCGTCTTGCATGCCGGCGGGAAGTTCGGCGGCGAAGGCTACAAGATCTCCGGCGGCCTCCACGGCGTCGGTGTCTCGGTGGTGAACGCGCTCTCGCAGAGACTCGACGCCCAGGTCCAGCGGGACGGCTCGACGTACACGATGGCCTTCAGCCGCGGCAAGGTCACGAAGAAGCTCACGAAGGGCAAGGGCAGCTCGAAGACCGGGACCCTGATCCGCTTCTGGCCGGACCCGGAGATCTTCACCGAAGGCGTGGAGTTCGAGAGCAAGATCCTCGCGGATCGCCTCAAGGAGTTGGCGTTCCTCAACAAGGGCGTCGAGATCCAACTGGTCGACGAACGCACCGGCGCCAAGGAGGTCTTCAAGGCCACCGGTGGTCTCGTGGACTTCGTGAAGTACCTCGCGGAGGGCCGTGAGCCTCTGCACCGCGTCGTGTACTTCGAGGCGAAGGAGGGTGACGGGACGGCCGAGGTCGAGATCGCACTGCAGTGGAACAACTCGTACGCGGAGTCCTTCCATTCGTTCGCGAACACGATCAACACCCACGAAGGGGGCATGCACGAGGAGGGGTTGAAGAAGGCCTTGACGAACGTCTTGAATCGGTACGCGCGGAGCAAAGGCCTCCTCAAGGAGAAGGAGGAGAACCTGATCGGGGAGGACGTTCGCGAGGGACTGATCGCGATCGTGTCGGTGAAGCTCCGCGATCCGCAGTTCGAGGGTCAGACGAAGACCAAGCTCGGCAACGCCTCGATCCGTTCGTTCGTCGAGACGACGGTCAACGCGAAGCTCGCCGAGTGGCTCGAGGAGCACCCCGGCGACGGCAGGCGCATCGTGACGAAAGGTACGTCCGCGGCCAAGGCGAGGCTCGCCGCGAAGCAGGCTCGGGACCTGACCCGCCGGAAGTCGTTCCTGGAATCGGGTTCCTTGCCCGGCAAGCTTGCCGACTGCCAGCTGAACGATCCAGCCGCGTGTGAGATCTACATCGTGGAGGGCGATTCCGCAGGCGGCTCGGCGAAGCAAGCACGCGACCCGGCCACCCAGGCCATCCTTCCGATCCGCGGCAAGATCCTGAACGTCGAGAAGGCGCGGCTGCACAAGATCCTCGAGAACAACGAGATCCAGGCGCTCATCACGGCGATCGGCACAGGGATCGGGGACGAGTTCGACCTCGACAAGGCCAGGTACCACCGCATCGTGCTGATGGCCGACGCCGACGTCGACGGCGCGCACATCCGCACGCTCCTCCTGACGTACTTCTTCCGCTACATGCGCGATCTGATCGATGCGGGCTACGTCTACCTCGCCCAGCCGCCCCTGTACCTCCTGAAGGAGGGGAAGCAGGAACACTACTTCTACACCGAGCGCCAGTGGGACGACTTCCGAAGCAGCAGCGGCAACGGCAACAAGAAGATGGATCCCCAGCGGTTCAAGGGTCTCGGTGAGATGGACGCGTCCCAGCTCTGGGAGACCACGATGGACCCCGAGCGGCGGACCTTGCTCCAGGTCACGCTCGAGGATGCCGCCACCGCCGATCATCTGTTCACGGTGCTGATGGGCGAGGACGTGCCGTCGCGCAGGGAATTCATCGAAACGAACGCCCAGTACGTCCAGAACCTGGACGTCTAGAAGGAGATCAGGAGCACCCGTGCCTCAGGAAGGCTTGTTCGCAGGGAACGTCGAGCCCGTCCAGCTGGAAGACGAGATCCAGCGGTCGTACCTCGACTACGCGATGTCCGTGATCGTCGGACGCGCGTTGCCCGAGGTGCGTGACGGTCTGAAGCCGGTGCACCGCCGGATCCTCTGGTCGATGCTCGAGTCCGGCCTCCGGCCCGACCGTCCCTACCGTAAGTCGGCGGCGGTCGTCGGCGACGTGATCCGGAAGTACCACCCGCACGGGAACGACGCGATCTACGACGCCCTGGTGCGGATGGCCCAGGACTTCTCGCTTCGAGCCCCCCTGGTGGACGGACACGGGAACTTCGGCTCCGTCGACGGCGACCCGCCCGCAGCGTACCGGTACACGGAAGCTCGGCTTGCCCCCGTGGCCTTGGAGCTCCTTCGGGACATCGAGGCCGAGACCGTCGACTTCGAGCCGAACTTCGATGGGTACGAGCAGCAGCCGGTCGTGCTTCCCTCCCGATTCCCGAACCTGCTGGTGAACGGTTCCGGGGGGATCGCGGTTGGGATGGCCACGAACATCCCGCCGCACAACCTCGGTGAGGTGATCGATGCGGTCGTCCATCTCGTCGATAACTCGGAGGCCACGGCGGCGGAGCTGCGGAAGTTCGTCAAGGGCCCCGATTTCCCGACCGGCGGCATCGTGTTGGGCAAGGACGGGATCCGTGACACGTACGAGACCGGGAGAGGCTCCATCAAGGTCCGGGGTGTCTGCTCCATCGAGGAGGGGAGCGCCGGCCGATCGCGGATCGTCGTCACCGAGCTGCCGTACCAGGTGAACAAGGCGCGGCTCGCGGAGAAGATCGCGGACCTCGTGAAGACCGGAAGGGTCAAGGACATCGCGGATGTCCAAGACCACTCGAGCGGTCGCGAGGGGATGCGGCTCGTGATCGATCTCAAGCGAACCGCGAACCCGCATGTGGTGCTGAACCAGCTCTACAAGCACACGCAGCTACAGGACAACTTCGGGGTGATCATGCTCGCCCTCGTCGACGGGGTACCGCGCACGCTGAACCTCGCCGAGATGATCGGGTATTACGTCGATCACCAGATCGACGTCGTCACGCGGCGCACGAAGTACGAGAAGCGGAAGGCCGAAGAGCGCGACCACATCGTGCAGGGCCTCCTGATCGCCCTCGACCACCTCGACGAGGTGATCAAGATCATCCGGGGCTCGCAGGACTCCGAAGAGGCCCGGACCAAGCTCATGGCGAAGTTCAAGCTGAGCGAGATCCAGACGAACCACATCCTCGACATGCCGCTCCGCCGGCTCACGCGGCTCGCCCGCGCCGAGCTGGAGCAGGAGCACAAAGACCTGCTCGCACGGATCAAGTACCTGGACTCTTTGCTGAGGAGCCCGAAGAAGCTCAGGGGCGTGATCAAGGACGAGCTCGCGGAGATCAAGAAGAAGTACGGAGATCCCCGCAGGACCCAGCTCAAGGCAGATGAGGGAGCCTTCGACGTCGAGGACCTGATCGCCGAAGAGGACGTCGTCATCACCGTCAGCCGCGCCGGCTACGTGAAGCGGGCGGCGATCGACACGTTCCGGCGGCAAGGGCGTGGTGGCAGGGGGATCAAGGGCGCGAACCTGAAGGAAGAGGACGTCGTCTCGAACGTCTTCACCACCACGACGCACCACTGGCTCCTGTTCTTCACCACGAAGGGCAAGGTCTATCGGGTCAAGGTCCACGAGGTGCCGGATTCCAGCCGGACGGCACGCGGTCTGTATGCGGCCAACCTGCCGGGGGTCGCCATCTCGGGCGACGAGAAGATCTCCGCGGTGCTCGACCTGAAGGAGTACGACGACGATCGGTACCTGCTGTTCGCCACCCGCCGCGGGATGGTGAAGAAAACCAAGTTGCCCGAGTACGACTCCCCGCGCACGGGCTTGGCCGCGATCAACCTCCACGCTGGTGACGAGCTGATCGACGTGAAGCTGACCAACGGCAAGGACGACGTGTTCCTCGTCTCGCGCAAGGGGCAGGCGATCCGGTTCCGCGAAGCGCTCGTGCGCTCCATGGGCCGTTCGACCGCGGGCGTGATCGGGATGCGGCTGGCGGACGACGACGAGGTCATCTCGCTGGGCCTCGCGTCGATGGGGGAGGAGATGATCTCGGTCTCGCGGAACGGGTACGGCAAACGCTCGAAGCTCACGGACTACCCGACGAAGGGTCGAGGTGGGAAGGGCGTGATCGGACACCAGATCACCAACAAGACGGGCCTCCTCGCGGGAGCCTTCGTGGGCTCGAAGGACCAGGACCTGCTGACGATCTCGTCGGGAGGCAAGGTGCAGCGGGTCGGCGCGGCCGACATCCGACGGGTCGGGCGATCGAGCCAGGGCGTCCGCACGATGCGGGTCGACGACGGCGAGAACGTCGCGGCGATCGCCCCCGTCATCATCCAGATGGACGAGGAGTAGGTCTAGCCGGGGAGCGGTACCTTCTTGAACACGCGCCACAGGATCAGGTCATAGACGGACTTCAGCCCGCCCGCGACGACCCAGGGCGCCCCGAGAGCGACCGAGTGCATGAGCGCTGTGCCGACCAGGGGACCGAACGGACGCGCCACGTACCGAGCCGTGTTGGTCGTTGCCGCGGCCGCCGTCCGTTCCTCCGGATCCACCATCGCCGCGATGTACGCCTGCCGGGTCGGCACGTCCATCTGCGACAGCGCGAACCTGAGCAGGAGGACCGCGATCGCGAGGGGGAGCGTCGGCATCAGCGGAACCAGGATCAGCAGGATGTTGGACGGCAGGTGCGTGAACACCATCGTGTTCAACAATCCGAACCGCGCGCCGACCCGGCTCGCCGCGATGGACGACGCGGCCTGCAGGAGCCCTGCCGCGAAGAACACCGCCGACATGAGCTCCTGCGACGCGCCGAACCGCTTGGAGAACCAGAACACCATGAAGACGGTCACGACGAAGCCGCCCGCGAAGGCGTCGATCGAGAAGAGTGAGGCGAGCCTGACCACCTGCTCGCGCGACCGGTCCAACCGGGCGCGCGAGCGGACCTCGACCTCCATCGTGCCGCTGAGTCGCGTCGCCAGCCACACGCAGACGATCGCGCCGATCGGGAACAGCAGGAACCACCGGCGGTCGGCGGGGGCGCCGGCCCAGATGTGGTGCAGGAACGCCGGCCCGCCCGCCGCCAACGCCCCGAGGGCACCGGTCAGGAAGGCGATCGCGTTGTACCGGCCGAAGACGCGCAAGCGTGACGAGGCCGGAGCTTGTCCGATCATGGCCTGCTCGAGCGTCGTGAGTGGGCCGTTCTCATTCGCGTCGGTCGACATCGTGCCGAACAGCGCGAGGACGATGAGGACCCAGACGCGGTCGGTCAGGGCGTAGCCCAGACCGACGATGCCGAGGATCACCAGGAGACCGGCGTACGTTCGTCGGCGACCGACCCGGTCGCCGACGAGGCCGACGGCGATCGCGGACAACGCCATGCCGGCAAGGATCGCCGCGCCGAGCATCCCCACCTCGAGGTCGCTCGCACCGTTGTGCGCGAGGACCGAGCCCAGGATCACGGCACCGAAGCCGTAGAGGAACGCGCGGACGGCCTGGATCCACAGGATGATCCGCAGGTCGCTCTCGACGCTCACGGTCGACACGGGCGCGGCCTCCTCACAACGCCACACCCACCAACATCCAGAACCACAGCACGGCCGCCGTGGTGCCGAGCCAGAGTCCCAGCACCGCGCCGGCGACCGCACGGGCCCTGAGCGCGGTGCCGGCGCTCAGGGCCCGCCTCGCCCGGACCCCCCCGAAGATCGACACCCCGGCCACGGCGGCGAGTCCCACCAGGTACAGGCCGGCACGGAGCCCGTGGGGCGCCAGCCCGACGAGCACGATGGTCAGGGGGATCCCGCCGAGACCGGTCAATGCGAGCCGAAGACCTCGACGAGCGTCGTCGTCGGGCGCGGGGATCGACGTGGCCACGACCGCATCATCGCAGGGCGTTCTGCCCTCGCGCCGCGGCCGGACTCGGGAAGGATCTCGCTCAGGCGGACTTGAGGCCGCGGAGC
>WNGD01015407.1_pt1 | contig 11430 bp, 12 predicted proteins | sample 5400671 | NCBI WGS metagenome assembly WNGD01 (sample SAMN13153369, study PRJNA577476) | soil metagenome | isolation source: 40 cm soil or saprolite under grassland replicate 2 | place: USA:California | collected 2016-06-15
GCCGGCGTCTACCTCCGGGCCGACCCCTCAGACCTCCAGGTGCTGGACGGGGGGAGCGAGGAGGAGCGCGCCCAGCTCATCGGGCAGCGCCTCGGTGAGTGGAAGTCGGCTGCGAACGCATTCTGAGCACCGACCGAGCTTCGACGAGGGAGGTCTAGTCGAGTCCGCCCTCGGGAAGGGGATCCACGATGAGCAGGCATACCGGGCGCTCCGCGGCCAGGGGTGCGACGGTTGGTTTCCGGCGCACGGCTTAGCGTTTTCGGCCTCCTGCTCGCCGGGTTGCTGCTCGCGGCGGCCTGCGGTCATAAGACGTCGGCCGCCCAGAGCCTGCGCACCTGCGTCGACCGCTGGAACCAGGGCAACATGGTCGCCTGGGGGTCGGTGCCGGTGAACGTCTCTTTCCGCCCGCCCGTTGCGAAGGAGCGCGCCTCGATCGAGCTGTCTGCGCGCCGGCAGTGCATCGTCTCGATCGCCGCAGGACGCGGGACCTGGACCTGCGTCCTGACCACCTCCGGCGCCTATTGGTGTCCGCCGCTCCACGAGCCCACGGGCCCGCCCCTGATGAACAAGAACGCGGCGATCGACAGGCGCGGTGTACTCGAGCTCGACTCGCCGCTAAAGGGCACGCACCCGACTCCGCCGCTCGCGTGGCAGCGATACCCGCACGTGGACGGCTTCGTCGAGCCATGGACATCCAGCGGAACGCTCCGCGCAGGCCTGCGCTTCAAGGGCGAGGGACGGGGCAGCTGCGTCGTCGTCGACGAGACGGCGATCTTCGGGATCAGTTGCCTCACCGCTAGCCTCCGGCGCTACGAGGCGTGCTTCCCGCAGTGGCAGGATTGGCGAGCGGGTGACGTGGCCGCGTGCGCAGGGCTCGGGTACACCCGTTTCGTGCGCTGGACGATCACCGGGCCGAACCCCGACGCCCAGGAGCTGCGCACCTGCGCCGACCGCTGGACCCAGGGGAACATGCTCGGCTGGGGGCCCACGCAGGCGAGCGTGGGAGTGGCCATTCGTCGCGTCAAGGCAGGCCAAGCATCACGCTGCGTGGTCGCGCTCGCAGTCCATTACAAGCGGGACCCGCGGAGCGGCTGCTCCGGCAGTCCCGCCGTTCCCGGTCACCCGGGCTCGTGCGTGGATCGAGGCAGCACCTACGTCTGCGTGCTCAACCGCTTCGGTGCGTACGCCTGCCCGTCGAATGCCGAAGGGTCGCCGCCCCTGCGACACGAGAACGCGACGACCGACGAGCGCGGCGTCCTCCGGCTCGACAAGCCGCTTGCCGGAACGCACCCGACGCCGCCGCTCAGCTGGCAGCGCCGCTACCCGCACATCCGCGGCTGGATCGAGCCGTGGACGGCCTCGGGCAAGCTCCGCCGAGGCCTCCGGCTCGAGTCCGGGCACCGCGGCCCGTGCTTCGGCGGCTCCTACGAGACCCAGACGGACTCGGTCCTCCGCTGCCGTGGCCCCGACCTGGGCGCGTTCGACCCGTGCTTCCCGGAGACGAGAGACTGGCGGGACGGCGGCGTGGCCGCCTGTGCCGAGGCGCCCGGGGACACGGCCTTCACCAGCTGGGTGATCTCCGGCGACCTCTCGGATCCGCCGCTGCTCGTGCCGTGGCGCAGGGTCGGCGACATCTCGCTCGGCGAGCCGAAGAAGTGGGTGCTGCGCGCATACGGCGCCGAGCCGGAACTGGGCTACCGGCTGCACGGAGGCAAGGTCCAAGTCGCCTTCGACGGCGGCCGGGTGGCCTCGATCTGGTTCTCGACCCGCTACTACCGGACGAAGAGCGGCTTCGGCGTCGGGAGCAGGATCCCGCTCGGCCCGTGCCACCGCACCCCATCGAGCCGCTGCGAGCACCGCTGGCACGGGTTCGTCTGGAACGAATGGGTCAGAGAGAAACCGTGCGGCTGCTGGACGAAGGTCGGCCGTGGCGCCCAGTCGCTGCCCGTCACCGTCAAGAACTTCCTGAAGCCTTGGTTCTTCATCGACGTGCGGGACGGTCGGGTCAGCGGTTTCTACTTCGCGTCGCGGTTCGTCGACTGACGGTTCCGTGATGGCTTGATCCTGAAGGCGCTCCTACCACCACCCGACGGACGTAACCGCTCGCAAACCTCGATTTCTAGGTGAGTTCCGCGACGACGAGGCGGTAGCCGACGTCGAGCTGACGGAAAGTCAGCAGCGACGCGTAGCGTCGATGCCAGGAGCGATCAGCGAGGTCGCGCGCCAGCCGAGCGACACCGTCAGCGACGACGCGCTCGTCGAGCAAGGCGAGGGTCGACACGTTGGCCCGCACGGCCTCGTCTAGATAGGCGTCGGGTCGTCGCCAGTACGCGGCAGTGAAGCCGTCCGTGCAGTCGGCGGGCACCGGCACCGGCTCGACGGTGACGCTGCCGAGCGCGTCGAACTCGGCAAGCCGCGGGTAGCGTGACGTCGTCTCGCCGGCTAGGCCGGGGAAGTAGTCGTCGAGCCAGCCAAAGCTGGCGTCGGGATCATGCGTGAAGAACACGGCGCGCCTCCGTGCCACGCGACGGATCTCCGCGAATGCCGCTGGCCGATCACGCCAATGGTGGGCACTCAGAACCGCGAGCGCTGCGTCGACGCTCTTCGCCGGAAGCGGCAGCTTCTCGGCAGTGCCAAGGAGTGCCGGTGGGAGCGACGTGGGTCGCTGACGGATCATCGTCTCCGACGGCTCAACCGGGACGACTTGCAGGTCGGTCGGCTCGTATGAGCCGGACCCGGCGCCGATGTTCACGACGGAAGCGGCGTCGCCCAAGGCCGTCCGAATCGCGCCCGCGATCCTCGGGTCGGCTCGCCGAGTCGCCGCGTAGCCGGCGCCGATATTGTCGTAGAGAACGCTCTCGATGCAGGCAGCCTAGTTCACGCTCGAGCGATAGTTATGCGGGCGCTGAGGGGTGATAGAGGGCGCTGCGGTAGGCGCGACAGCCCGCGCTAGTACGCCTGCGCCCACACGGCAGCTGTCACCGCGGACCGACCGCAGCAGACGCAAGCGCCGGACTGCGCCGGTTGCTCTGCGAGCGGTAGGCACCGGATCGTCGCGGAGCTTTCTTCCTTGACGCGCACTTCGCACTCCCTGCCTCCACACCACCCCGCCGAGACGAACCCGCCCGCCTCGCGGAGGTACTCGATCATCTCGTCGTAGCCGCCTGGGTCGCGGAGCGTTCGCCGCTCCTGTTCGTCGCGGGCGGTGTGGAAAAGCGACGCCTGCACGTCGCTCAGCATCTCGTCGATCGCGGCAGCTACGCGAGGCAGCGGGATCTGCTGCTTCTCGCCGGTGTCGCGGCGCGCGACGGTGACCGCTCCCGCCGTGAGGTCGCGGCCGCCGATCTCGATGCGGAGCGGCACGCCCTTCAGCTCCCACTCGTTGAACTTGAAGCCGGGCCGGTACTCGGGCCGATCGTCGACACGGACGCGAACACCCGCTGCCCGCAGCTCGTCGGCGACGGCAGCGGCGGCCTGAAGCACACCAGCACGATCGTCCTCGCGGAAGATCGGCACGATCACGACCTGCTGCGGCGCGACGCGAGGCGGTAGCCGCAGCCCGCGGTCATCTCCGTGCGCCATCACGACGCCGCCGACCAGTCGCGTGGTCGCCCCCCACGAGGTCGCATACGGGTACTGCTCGCTGCCGTCACGCCCGGTGAAGCGGACATCGAACGTGCGCGCGAAGCCCTGGCCAAGGTAGTGCGAGGTTGCCGCCTGGAGCGCCTTTCCGTCGCGCATCAGCGCTTCGAGGGTGTAGGTGTCGACGGCGCCGGGGAACCGCTCGCTCTCGCTCTTGAGGCCGCGCAGCACGGGGATCGCGAGGACGTTCTCGATCGTGTCGGCGTAGACGTCGTGGAGGATTGTCAGCGTCTCGGCCACCGCCTCCTCTTCCGTCTCGTGCGCCGTGTGTCCCTCTTGCCAGAGGAACTCGCTTGTGCGCAGGAAGAGGCGCGGCCGCAGCTCCCAGCGGACGACGTTTGCCCACTGGTTGTAGAGCAGCGGCAGATCGCGGTACGACTGCACCCAGCGGGCGTACGTCGACCAGATCAGCGCCTCGGAGGTCGGACGCACCGCGAGCGGCTCCTCCAGCTTCTTCCCGCCCGCCTCGGTGACGACGGCAACCTGCGGCGCGAACCCCTCGACGAGTTCGCCCTCCTGCGCCAGCACCGACATTGGCACGAACAGGGGGAAGTAGAGGTTTTCGTGGCCGGTCGCCTTGATCCGGTTGTCCAGTTCGCGCTGGATCGCCTCCCAGATCGCGTAGCCGTAGGGCTTGATCACCATCGCGCCACGAACGGAAGAGTTCTCCGCCAGTCCAGCGCGCCGCACAACCTCGCCGTACCACGCGGGGAATTCGCTGGCCTGGGTGGGTAAAGCGGTCGTGCTCATCGGGACGCTCCCGTGAGCAGGTGTACTGCGAACATCGTGCTCTCCTTCGTAGATGTCTAGCGGCGGTGACGGAGTCGCTTGCGGCGCTCGGCGCCGAAGCGGCGGGAGCGCCTACGCCGGGACGTGCACAAACGGCGGCCGCGGGGCAACCGCCGGAACCGCCAGAAGCTCATCCACGCGAGGCCGCAGCAACGTCATGCGCAGAGGGTAGCGGGCTCCGAGGCGAAGGCTCGACCTACTTGAGTCGTGCATAGCCCAGATGCCTATTGAGGCTTCCTTCCACATCGCTCGACTAGGAGGGTCTAGCGGAACGGCGCTCGTCGTCAGGGTTCGATGGTCGTTCCGAGGCAAGGACGCAGGGAGCGTCAATAGCCAAAGCTCCTCCTAGAGGCCCCTCAAGACGTTTGCGGCCTCACCTGCACGACCACGACGCCGACGCGGCGCCCCTTTTGGGAAACGGTGATCTTCCACCTGCCAGCCTCGGTGAACAACATGTATCCGTGCAACGCGCGGACAGCGGCCGGAAACACCTGCGTAACCGTCCCGGTCGTCTCGAGCTGCTGCTTCGACACGGGGACCGTCTGGAACGGAGAACCGCCGCGATACCAAAAGCGCAACGACTTTCCCGTCGAGCAATCAATCCCACGACGCGATTGCTTGTCGTCCGCCGAAAGCAGCACCCTCTGCTCCGCTCGCCGCTGTCATCAGAAGGGCAGCCAAGAGAAGGCCGCACACTCCTATGAAAGATGCTCGCGAGAATTGATTCGGTCGGACTGTCATGCGAAATTGATTATTCACCCACCAGCAAAGGAGCGGCACGTCTTCAACATGAAGAAGAGCCCCGCGCAAAAGGTCGAGTCTCCATCTCAGCTGATCGAAGCAAGGATCAAAGAACTGGGCGACTGGCGGGGCAAGACCCTCTCCACGCTTCGCGCCCTGATCAAACAGGCCGACCCCGAAGTGGTCGAGGAGTGGAAGTGGAGAAAGCCTTCTCATCCAGGCGTTCCGGTGTGGTCTCATCAAGGTCCGATCTGCACCGGCGAGTCGTACAAGAGCGTCGTGAAACTGACCTTCTTCAAGGGGGCCTCGCTGAAGGACCCTTCGGGACTGTTCAACTCAAGCCTCGAAGGCAACACCCGGCGCGCAATCGACTTCCACGAGGACGATGAAATCGATGAGAAGGCTTTCGCGACCCTTATTCGAGCTGCCGTTAGCCTGAACAAGTCCTCGTCCCGCTAACTCGACCCGACGAATTCGGTCGTTCTAGTCGACACCGCTTGGAGGCGGAGTCGGCCGCCTCCAAGCGGTGCGTCACTCAGCGGATCTGTCCGCTGTAAGTCCCGACTGGGCCAGTCGGCAGAACCACGGTCTGCACCTCGTGCAGCACGCCGTGCAAACCGGCCAGACCGCCGGTCGCACCGACGATCGTCGCGGTCGCGTGGACGGCAAGCTCGGAGTCGTTCACGCCGTTGAGGTTGAACGTGAGCGTTCCGGCAACGCCGTTCACGGTGCCGGTGAAGACCTCGGTGTCGTGGTAGCTCGCGCTTCCGTCTGCGTGGAGGATCAGAGTGCCGTTGATGGTCGACGTGCCGACGAGGCTGCCCGTGTACGCCGCCGTGCCGGTGAGGTCGATGATCAGGTTGTCGCCCGCAGCGCGGATGCTGTTGAAGGTCGCGGCCGTGTTTCCGACCGTTCCACTGACGGACGCCGGCGGCGACCCGGCGGCTCCGGCGGCGGCGGCCAGGGCGAGCAGGGCAACGAGGGAGACAAGCAGGAGGCGAAGTCCCTTCGGGTTGCTCATGGCATTTCTCCTTTCGGTTCCGACTTAACCGAGATTCCAGACCGTTGCTCGCGAGCGGGCAATCCCAATAAGTTGGGATTCGCGCGTCACCGCCCTATCCTTGGCGGGTGTCAAGCGAGAGGCAGCGGACTCGCTGCCGAGAGCGGCTCCTGCAGCTCAGCGGGTCGGCCTCGACTGCGAGTCGGTCCGGCGCGAAGTGATGCCGACCTCCGGCGCGTTATCGGTTTCGATCGCTGGTGCTGGCCCACCGCCGATCCCGAGACGCTGCTTCCGCTCAGTGGGCTCGCCGATCACGACTACGGCCCAAGGCTTCGGCGAACGCTCGAGCTCGAGTACTCGGGCCAGGACTTCGCGGCAAAGCACGACCTCGCCCGGCGGTCAAACGCTGCCGCCAGTTTGAGCTCCGAGACCGGCGGCGACGTCGCTCGATCGCCGCGTTGGGACGAGGTCCTGCGCCCGGTCGGGATCGGCGACCTTGCAGCCGCCGCGTGCCGTGACGCGTTCGGATGCTGGGGCTGGATAGAGGTGTATCGCGGCGACAGCGATCGGCGATTCGAAGACGGCGACGTGGAGCTGCTCGCGAGCGCTGGCCGCATTGTGGGCACAGTGCTGCGCCGGAGCCTGACCGCTCGATTCGACATAACGGCGGCCGAGCCACGCAAGCCCGGCGTGATCGTGCTGAAGCCGGACCTAGGCGTGCTTAGCTCGACCGAGTCGGCACGCGAGTGGATCGAGGCGCTGCCGGCCGCACGGATGTTCGCCATGTGGCAGATGCTTCCCGCGGTCGTCTACCCGGTGGCCACGCTAGCGCGATCGCGGAATTCAGTTGTCGGAGCCCACGCGCTCGAACATGCCGTCGACGGACGGTGGGTGATGATCGAGGCCGCACCGCTCGAGGGCGGCGCCGAAGGCCAAATCGCGGTCACTCTTCGCGACGCGACGGCGAAGGAGACCTTCGACGTGCTCTCCCTCGCGTATGCGCTTACTCAACGCGAGCGCGACGTCGTCACTGCCGTCTGCGCGGGACTTCACACACGCGCGATCACCGAGCGACTGTTCATCTCTCGCTACACGGTCCAGGACCATCTCAAGTCCGTCTTCGAGAAGATCGGCATTCATAGCCGCCGAGAGCTGCTCGTGACGTTCAACGCTCCCGCAGACGTCGGATAACACGACACGCCCCGCCTCCATGCGGCTCGAAAATTGAGGCAAGCGCCCCGAGGGCCCTCGTGTCGGCCCCGCTGCTTGCGGCGCGGCGGTCGGTGGCTTACGCGTCGAGCGGTAGCCGCTGCAGCAGCGCGTCCACGCGCGCGAAGCCGGCCTTCGCTCCTTCCTCGACGCCGTACTGCATCGTCGTGTCGCGCTCCTCGGTCGTAGCGAAGCGCATCGTCTGCGTCAGCTTCGTCCGGTCGCCCAGATCCTCGAACTCCAGCGTCTGCAGGTGATTTTGGAACGTCTGCACGAGCCGCTCCGGCGGCTCGACCTCGCGGAACTCGCCCTCGACGACGCCGAAGGCGGTGCGGAAGCGGTACGTGCCGCCGGGACGAACGTCCATCTCCTCGACGACCGTGCCGTCGCCCCACCATTCCGGGATCAGCTGCGGGTCGGTCCAGACGGAGTAGACGTGCGGGCGCGACGCGTCGAAGACCCGTTCGACCCGGATCTCGAGCTCGTTCGGGGTGGTGACGGTGGTGGTGCTCATCGTGCTCCTTTCGTGCGTTCGACGACCTTCGCGAAGCGGTCGAGCCGCTGCAGCCACGTGCTGATGCCCTCGAAGGCGTAGGGCACGAGCGTGCAGCTGCGGACACGGCCGACCTTCTCCGTCGTGACGAGCTGCGCCTCCTCGAGCAGCCGGACGTGCTTCTTCATCCCGGTCAGCGACATGCCGAAGGGCTCGGCGAGCTCGCTGATCGTCGCGCTGCCGGCGCCGAGCCGTTCGAGGACGGCCCGGCGGGTCGGGTCGGCGAGGGCTGCAAAGGCACGGTCGACGGTTGTGACATACTGAACCATTAGGTTCACTATAGCGCGCTCCACGGTGCGATGCAAAACCGCCGGGTCGGCACGGGCTCAGCATCACCCGCGGTGAGCTGGGCGCAGAGCTAGCATCGCCGCTCGTGTTCACCGTCGAGCAGCGGGATGCCCTTCGCGAGCGCGTGCTGCGGCTCGCCGAGGAGGATGACCGCGTCGTAGCCGGCGCCGCCGTGGGTTCGCTCGCTGTGGACGACGGCGATCGCTTCTCGGACTTGGACCTCACTTTCGGCATCGCCGACCACGTCGCGGTCACTGAGGTTCTCGATGATTGGACGACCACGCTCATCGATCAACTCGGCGCGGTACAGCTCGCCGATCTTGTGCGCGATCCGACCATCTACCGCGTATTCCTACTGCCGGACGCGCTTCAGTTCGACCTTTCGGTGACGCCGGCGGGTCACTTTCGTCCGGCGGGTCCACGATTCCGGCTTCTCTTTGGCGAGACGGCTGCGGGCGAGCCCGAGGTTCCCAGGCCGCCGGGAGGTTTGTTCATTCCCACGCCGGCGGTCGCGGCGGACATCTTCGGGTGGGGCGCCATCTACGCGCTTCACGCGCGCGCGTGCATCGAGCGCGGGCGTGTCTGGCAGGCCGAGCATTATGTCGGCGCCGTGCGCGACCACGCCCTGTCGCTCGCGTGCCTGCGTCGCGGGCTGCCGGCAGTGCAGGCGCGAGGTTACGACGAGCTTCCGCCTGACACTCTCGCCGGTTTCGACGGCACCTGTGCGGGCTCCGTAGAACCGGACGCGCTGCGCGCCGCCCTCTCCGCCTCCGTCCGTGCCCTCCTCCACGAAGGTGCAGAGGCAGATTTGGCGCACGCTGTCGTCGTGGCCGAGCGTCTCAGCGCTTCGCTAGCGGCGTAGGTCGACCGATCGGTCGCCTATTCACAAGCCTCGACGAAGCCTGGAGCTTCTTCCTGGATCGGCGTGACCCGCTGGAGGACTTCCTCGCCCCTCTTCCCGAGGAAGAGGCGTTCCTGCTCGGCTGGTTGATCCAGTTCGACCAGTCGCTCGTTCCGGCGGTGCAAGAGGTGCAGGCCGCATTCTCGCGCCTCGAGTGGATCGTGCCACAGCCCAGCTATTTCCTACATATCTCGTTGGGCGGTGTCGCTTTCGGCCGCCGCCGCCCGACTGGCCAAGAAATAGCCAGCGCTCTCGAACGCGCACGGCGCGTCTGGGCAAGGGCATCCGGTTTCGAGGTGGCCTACCGCCGGATCAACTGCTTCCACAGCGCTGTCGTCGTAGAAGTCGAGGGCGATGGGCCACGACTCCTCGTCAAGAAGCTGGTCGAAGACAACTATTGGGGGAATGTGCAGATCGAGGCGCCGCTCGCGGCAGTCCGTCTGGAGACGTACCTCCCCCACCTCACCATCGGAAGCATCAAGGGCGCGAACGATCCCGGGCTTCTCAAGCAGGCGCTGATCCCGCTGCGGGACTGCGAGCTTGGAAAGCAACGGGTGGCCGAAGCCAGCTTGTGTCTCATTCCGGCCTCGCGGATGACGATTCTGAGTCCGTGGAAAGTTGTTGGCTCTGTCGCGCTCGATTAGCTGCGCGGACAGTCCTCGGCGCGCCCCACGACGCCACTTCGAGGCGGGAGACGAGCGCGAGCAGGACGGTGGTCATGCGGGGCTCGGCCGCCGCACGAGCCGGCCGAGCGCGCCGGCCGCCGACGGCTCGGCGATGCCGATCCCGGCCATGATCAGGGCGCAGCCGAGCCACGCCACGGCGCCGAGCCGGTCGCCGGCGAGCGTGAAGCCGAAGAAGGCCGTCCAGACCGGCTCGAGGGTGAACGCGAGCGCCGTCTGCGTCGCGGTCGCCCGCCGCTGCGCCCACGTTTGCGCGAGGTACCCGAGCGCGCTCGCGAAGACGCCGGTGACGACGAGCGCGCTCCACACCGTCCAGCCGTGCGGCATGCGCAGATCCCCCAGGGCGGCGGCGACGACCGCCAGCCCGCCGAAGGCGGCAAGCATCTCGACGAGCGTGAAGGCGATCGCGTCGTACCGGGGCGCGTAGCGCTCCATCAGCACGATCTGGAGTGAGTAGACCGCCGCGCCCGCGAGCACGAGCAGGTCGCCGGCAACCGAGCCCGCGTGGACACCCGAGAGCAGTGCGAGGCCGCCCGTCGCGAGCCCGATCCCGGCCCAGGTGAGGACGCCGACCCGCGCCCGGAAGAGCGCGAGCGCGATCAGCGGCGTCAGCACCACGTACAACCCGGTGATGAACCCGGTCGAAGACACCGACGTCCGCTGGAGGCCCGCCGTCTGCAGCACGTACCCGGCGCCGACGAGCGAGCCGGCGAGCGCCCCCGCGCCGATACCGCCGGCGCCGAGCGTGCGCGCGCGCCGGAGACCCGGCGCGAGCGTGCAGCTCGCGATCGCGAAGCGAAGCGCGAGGAACGCGAAGAGCGGATAGAGCGCGACCGCGTCCTTGACCTGGACGAACGTCACCCCCCAGATGGCGGTGACGACGACGAGCACGACGAGTGCGCGCACCCGCGGATTGAACCTGGTTTCGCCGAAGGCGAACCAGGTTCACGAGTTACTCGACCCTACTCCTCCTCTTCGTCCTCGGCTTTACACCGGTGGCAATCGCTGGCAAATCGAGAGCCTGTTGGAACGACCTCTCGGCGTCAGTCCGGGTACTCGTCCTTCCGCCAAGTACGGAACTCGGCCGGTGGGGCTTTGGGCGTTCGCTCGAGCAGGGAGCTGTAGTACGGCGCGACGAACGGGTCGGGCGCCGAGACGGTGTAGGTGTGGTAGACGGTCCCGTTCTCGCGCGCGAAGGCGATCCAGCTCGGGTTTTCGCGCAGCCCGTCCTCGAGCTCGGCCCCGACTTGGCCTGACCACTCCTGGAGCCAGTCGGGCGGGTTGCCGATCAGCTCCTTGACCTCGGGAATCTGCTGCGCCTGCTCCTCGGTCAACGCGAGGCCGAAGTCGAAGGCGAAGTCGGTGTTGTAGGTTGAGACGTAGGGGAACTGCCAGCCCATCCGCCGCTTGTAGGCGGTCAGCCGCTCGATCGGCGCCCGCGAGAAGCAGAGCAGCGTCACGTCGCGGTGGTTCAGGTGGACGAGGGAGCCGTCGAGCCCGTAGCCCAGGTTGGTGCAGCCTGGACAGGCGCCGTTCGTGTAGTCGGGACCGAACATGATGTTGTAGGCGAGCAGCTGCGAGCGCCCGTCGAAGAGCTCGGCGAGGCTCTTCTTGCCGTCCTCGG
>WNGD01009682.1_pt1 | contig 11428 bp, 7 predicted proteins | sample 5400671 | NCBI WGS metagenome assembly WNGD01 (sample SAMN13153369, study PRJNA577476) | soil metagenome | isolation source: 40 cm soil or saprolite under grassland replicate 2 | place: USA:California | collected 2016-06-15
TGGCTCAAGACGCAGAACGGCTTCCACAGAGCCCCGGTTCGCACCGGAATTCGCCTGATTTCTTGGCGAGCTAGGTGCTTAGTGCGGAGGGGGACGACCGTAAAGTTGCGCAGATGGAATGTACGAATGTCATTGCCCACTCAATGGCGAGCCATGGGGGAATACATTTTCCCTCTTCGTGAATACTACGAACCTGAACTGGCTTACTTGGAAGAGGTCCTTTCGCCGGGCAAAGTCTTCCTGGATGTAGGAGCGAACATCGGGATCTATACACTCGTTGCGAGCAAACTGGTGGGCGAGGCAGGCCGAGTGGTTGCCTTTGAACCGTCCATTCAGTCGTTTCCAGGGCTACAGCGCAACGTCACCTTGAACGGCCTGACGAACGTGATCGCTTTCCGCACAGCTCTAGGTGAGAAGACGGGGAGGGCTCGCCTCTTTCATGCCCCTGACCCGGTGGCTAACTCAGTACGCGGAGATCCTGCCTGGGGAGGGGAGTCGGAAGAGATCACCGTGGAAACGCTGGACCGCGTGACCGAGCAAGCCTCCATCCAGCATGTGGACGTGATCAAGATAGATGCGGAAGGAGCCGAGGAACTGGTGTTGCGCGGCGCCAGAAGAGTGCTCACCGTAATGCGTCCTGTGGTTATTTTCGAGATAAATCCGGAAGCGTGTACGCGTTTCGGGCTTTCGCCCAATGGTGCAAGAGACCTGTTGCAGAACTTGGGCTACGAGTTCCGGGTTTTTCACAGTAACGGCACATTCTTTCGGCCGAAGCTCCCACCTCCGTACTTCAATGTTGTGGCGATGCCTAGGCATCCGGGATGAAGCTTCTTGGCCGAGGCCGCGTGCCAGATTCGAGGATGGCTACTGAACCGCGAATAAGGATGAGATGTTGTCGAGCGCTAATTGCTCCTCGGGGAGAGGACGACCGAGATGACTGACAGCGTGCTACAAACTAACTCTTTGAGGCCGATACAGCTGGTGCCATTACCGGATTGCCCTTTGGTTTCGATTCTGATGTCGAACCGCAACTACAGTGTCTACCTGAGCGAAGCGATTGAGAGCTGCCTTGAACAGTCCTACGGACGTTTTGAACTCATTATCTCTGACGATGGCTCAACCGACACCTCCTGCCAAATACTGAAGAAGTACCAAGCGCTGGACCGCAGAATTAAAGTTATTTATCAAACTCATGGAGGGCAGTCTCTAGCCCTCAATGAGGCATTCCGCGAAAGTGTTGGAGAAATTATCTGTTTGTTGGATGCAGATGACATATTCCTTCCAGATAAAATCAGGCGCGTCATAAATGCATTTGCCGTCGTCACAGATTCGGGATTCGCCGTAAACCGAATGTTCTTCGTGGACAGAGTGAGGAGACGATTGGGCGAGCTCCCGTTGCTTCATCGACTCCCTTCCGGTTGGCAGGGCCCATCGTTGTGTCTAGGTGCACCGCAGGTGTTGCCAGGTCTCCCTCCCTGTTCTGGCTTATCTTTACGCCGTTCTGTTGCCGCGGCCATTTTCCCTCTTCCTTCCGCTCTCAAAGCATATTCCGACTGGTTGATTCAGGTCCTCGCTCCTCTGGTGACGCTCATCGCTCCTATTGAATATCCCCTAAGCGAATACCGAGTGCACGGTGCCAACGTTGGTGGAGTCGGCAGATTCACAGAAGATCGTCTTCGAAACATAGTTTACTATGAGAAATACATTTGGGGAGCTTGGCGCCGATACCTCGCATCCCCCTTTTCAGGGCTTCCGTCCGATTTCCCGCTTCCGTCAGAAATGACTCCGTCACTGATGGATTACGCTTACGCGCGTTTTCGGTCTGACCGCAATTTCAAAACTGCGTATCATGCAATTCATCCCTCCTATTTCCAGGTCTTGCCCAGACCGCACCAGTGGTATTGGCGAGCGTCTTCGCTGATGCCTAATTGGCTCTTCCGCAGATCCTTTGCTTTCGTGTACGGACAGACTCCAGCGAAGATTGTTTTGGGCAGAATTCTGCGCGGCTACCGGAAAGCCTTAGGCTGCCAACAAGTGCAGCGCATGGCGACGCAAGCTCAAGCAACGCAAACTGTTGAGAGTCACACCTGCTTCCGAGTTCTGGGAGTCCGCGTGGATGCCGTGCGGATCCCTGATGTGGTCGAACGGATGCAAGCATGGATTCGCAACCGCGACGGATGCCACTCCATCGCCGCGACAGGCATGCATGGAGTCGTAAAAGCACAGCATGATCCTGCCTTCAGAGACCTCCTGAATTCGACGGACCTTGTGGTTCCGGATGGCATGCCGCTGGTGTGGTTCGGCCGGCGCCATGGACACCATCTGCCTCGGCGCGTCTACGGACCGGATTTGCTCCTGGCATTTTGTGAAAAGAGCGCCAGTCAGGGCTACCGACATTTTTTCTACGGGGGGGAGCCAGGTGTTGCCGAGCAACTTGCCGAATCGCTGAAGGTTCGGTTCCCGGGGCTGAACGTCGTCGGGACGTACTCGCCTCCCTTTCGGCCATTAAGTGCGAAGGAAGATGAAGCAATGGTGGAAATGATGGGCCGCGTTGCGCCGGATGTGCTCTGGGTGGGATTGGGGGCGCCAAAGCAGGAGCGCTGGATGCACGAGCACAAGGACCGGTTGCGCGTCCCCGTGATCGTGGGCGTCGGCGCGGCGTTTGACATGCTTTCGGGAAGACGGAAACAAGCTCCCCGCTGGATGCGCGAACACGGTTTGGAATGGTCCTTCCGTCTTTTGCAGGAGCCCCGCCGTCTGTGGCGGCGTTATCTCGTTTACGGTACACAAAATCGCATGTCGGGCAAGCAAGTGCGCACGTAACCTTTCCGCACGCATGAGCAGTGGCTTGATGGCCGATGAGTTCCCGTCAGGTGTTCACCTGCATTCCAATTCAAGGCTGCACCGTATCGACTGGCCCTTTCACGGTCTCTAATCTGGAATCGCCCGGTCAGTGTCTTAGGGTGGGTATCAACGCATTTCGATTGGCAAACATACGCATCCAAATGGCGGTCTTCGGTGCGCTGGCGAGCCTTCAATTCTCTCTCAGTTTTCTGCACGGGATGGGAACAGCAATGTTCACGGTTTTGAGGCAATCGTTGTGCATTCGAGCGCCTCTTTACTCCGGCTGTGCGCTTTTAATGACCGCGTCGTTGTTGTGTTTCCCTGATTGGCTCGTGTGCGCCACGACTGCTGTTGGTTCCGATCAGAACAGGCAGGAAGTCCCTTCCACACGAGAATCGGGAGTCCAAAGCCAGATCTTGCCTCCTTCAAACCTGGAAACGGCCGAGGCTTGGAATCGCCGCCTAAAGGCACTTCTGGAATCAAACCCATCGGCGCCTGCGGTAAGCCCTCAGGAATATCGCATCGGCTCCGAAGACGTCCTCAACATCAATGTTTTCCAAGCGCAGGAGTTGAATCGCGAAGTCCGCGTTTCGGCGAGCGGTGAAATCTCGTTGCCCTTGCTTGGGTCCGTTCGAGCAACGGGATTGACCCCGCGGGAGTTGGAATTTGTACTTCAGGAGCTTCTCCACCGGACCTATATGAAAGATCCTCACGTGAGCGTGTTTGTGCACGAGATGCAGAGCCATCCTGTTTCGGTGATGGGAGCGGTGAAACGGCCCGGCGTTTTCCAGATACGTGGAAGTAAAACGCTGCTCGAGGTTCTCTCCCTCTCCGAAGGCTTAGCCGATGACGCAGGAGAAACCGTCATCATTCTGCGAGGCGCGGCTCTGCCCGTGGAGTCAGACCCTGCTGCAGATCACCCTCCTGCGATGGCCCAATCTTCCCCTGGCGCGCAAAACTCTGGGGAGGAGAACGCAGCTTCCTCGGCCATCAAGCGCAATGGATCTGCATCCGAGAGCGTCGTTCAAGTGAACTTGAAGGCGCTCCTCGAGTCGGCCGATCCTCGCAACAACCCATTGGTTCATCCGGGCGACATCGTCAAGGTCACTCGTGCTGGGATTGTTTACGTGATTGGCGAGGTGCGAAGGCCCGGTGGGTTTGCTCTGAAGTCGAATGAGAAGATTTCCATCCTGCAGGCGCTCGCTTTGAGTGAGGGTCTTACTCGGACCGCCGCGAAGGGCGAAGCGCGCATCATCCGTACGGATCAGCAAAGCGGTGAACGAAAGGAGACTCCGATTGACTTGGGGAAGATCCTGACGGGGAAGGCTCCGGATCCTATGCTCGAACCGAAAGACATTGTTTTCGTGCCGAACAGCGCTGTGAAGAGCACGTTCGGCCGGGGAGTGGAAGCTGCAGCGCAGACACTCACCGGCCTCCTGATCTTCCATTGGTGAGAGCATGGAGGACCGGAATCAAGTCGAGCTATACGGCCGTGGCCATGGACTCGATCGGCGGGGGCCGGGCGCACTCGATGGCCGGGTCGTTGAGCTGCCTGATTCCTACGAGATCCTAGAGTCTGACGAGGGGCTTGACCTTCGCGCTTATGGCCGCATTCTGCACAAGCGCCTGCCGACAATCCTGATCGTCTTTTTCATCTTGTTTACGACAATTCTTGTCGTGACGCTCAAGCAACGATCCGTCTATCGCGCTCAGGTATTGCTCGAAATTCAGAAGGAGAACCCGGACATTCCGACCATCAAGGAGCTCTATGAGCTCGAGGCCGTCTCCGACGCATACCTGAGGACGCAATACAACATCCTGGCCAGTGAAAGCCTGTCGCGCCGCGTCATTGAACAGCTCCGTCTCGACACTCTTCCCGAATTCAACTCCCCCAGGTGGTGGCAGATTTGGCCAAAGACGAAAAAGCCTTCCACGGCACAAACTTTCGCAATCGGTCCGGTCCCCGCGGGTGGCGATCGGGAGCTCTCTCAGCGGGTCCTGGAACGATTTCAAGATCAGTTGACCGTCGATCCCGTCAACCGCAGCCGCCTCGTCACCGTTCGATTTGACTCGCGCGATCCTGAACTTGCCGCGCGCGTCGTCAACACCCTTGCCGCGGACTATGTAGATCAGAGCCTGGAAGCACGATGGCAAGCAACGCAGAAGGCTGCGGAGTGGCTTACGCAGCAGCTGGTGGGTGTGAAAGCGAAACTGGAGAAATCGGAAGACGAGCTCCAAACTTATGCGCGGCGCAACGGCCTCGTCTTTCTTGAAACTGACAAGGGCGCCAGTCAGAATGTCGCGAACGAGCGGTTGCAGCAATTACAGGAGCAGCTAACCAAGGCGCAAACCGAGCGATACGAAAAAGAAGCGCTCTACCGGTTGGTTCAAACGGGCGAGTACGAGTCCCTGCCTGGCGTGTTCGAGAATAAACTGATCCAGGACTTGAGCGAGCGCTTGGCCGAACTCAAGCGCGAGCATGCCCAGTTGTCGACGACGTTCAATGCCGATTATCCGCGCGTCAAGGAGATTCAAAGCCAGATCGATGAAATCGAAGGCTCCCTCCGGGTGGAGCGTAAGCGCGCCGCCGACCGGATTGCCAACGATTATTCCGCTGCAGTGCACCGCGAGAACCTGGTTCAGCAGGCATTGGGGGAGCAGCAAAAGCAGGTAAGCCTGATTGCCGAAAAGTCCGTGCAATACAACATTTTGAAACGCGAGGTCGACACGAACAAACAGCTCTACGAGGGCCTACTGCAGCGGCTGAAGGAAGCCGGAGTCTCAGCAAGTCTAAAGGCGAGCAACATCCGCATCGTGGATTCCGCTGAACCACCTGCGAGACCCGTCAAGCCGAGAATCGCACTGAATCTGATGGTGGCTGCGTTTCTCGGATTAGGCCTCGGTGTTTGCGCCGCGTTCTTCCAGGAACGCATGGATGATACGCTCAAAGGCGATGACGACGTCGAGCGGCTGTTTGGCCTTCCATCTTTGGCTTTGATTCCTGTTGTGCCCCCATCAAATGGCGACCAGCATGGCATCCATAGGTTCCTCCAACAGGACAAGGCTCTCGTGCTCAAAGGGAATGGGACCGGCAAAGACGCGCGTTCATCCTGGCACCGAATCGATCTGAACGGAACGCAACATGGCGCCCTCGTCGAAGCGTTCCGCAGTCTCCGCACCTCAGTTTTGCTCTCGACCCCGGACCGGCCTCCGGGCTCGCTGCTGGTCACGAGCACGCAGCCTGCCGAGGGTAAGACCACAGTCGCCTGCAACCTGGCGATTTCGCTTGCGCAGCTCGGCCATAGAGTCCTACTCGTGGATGCAGATTTGCGCTTTCCCTCTCTGCACAAATTGTTCGGCACAAGTGGAAGCCTGGGCCTGGTCAGCTACCTCACCGGCCAGCAGGATTGGCACGCCGCGGTGCGTCCTTGTGGGTCGCATGGCCTTGATGTTTTGGTGTGCGGCCCCGTGCCTCCGAATCCGTCCGAGCTTCTATCTTCGCAGAGCATGGGAGCGTTGGTCCGGTCTGCAAAAACGGAGTATGGGTTTATAATTCTTGATTCTTCGCCTATGCTTGCCCTGGCCGATAGCCGCATCCTCGCTCCGGTGGTGGACGGGGTGCTCTTGGTGGTTAAGAGCGGGACCACGCCTCGAGAGCAGATTCTTCACGCGCAATCCGGAATCCGCAGCGTGGGCGGAAACTTGATCGGGGTCGTGCTGAACGGCGTGGATATCCGCACGAACGGCTACTACAACTATGGCCCGTATGGTCCCGATGCCTGCCCCCCTCCGCAGGAGCCTTTCGCTACAACACATTTCCAGACGCCTCAACAAAAAGCGAGCGACTGATCCATCGCGAGCCTTTTCATGCTCCGATTCCTCGAAGTCGGCCTCATCGGCGCAGTTTGCCTGGCGGTTCTGGCTTTTGGTGGCACAGCCCCTTCGTTTTTTTTTGCCACGCAAGTGATTGTCCTAAGCCTCGGAGTCCTCCTTCTTCTTGCCGGTCAACGTTCCCTTGTTGCCCCGATCCATCTTCCTGTAGCCGTACCTCTCCTTCTGATTGTCCTGGTTCTGCTGCAAATTCTTCCGCTCCCTGCCTTCGCAGCCCCGTTGTTCGGACGGACGCTCGAAGATCTCGCAGGCCGTTCTCATTTTACAGTCAGCATCGCACAGTACCAGACGGAGTCGCACCTTCTGCTGCTGGTCACCTATTTGAACGCCTTCTTCCTGACTTTGGTTGTGTGCCAGTATCGGAACTCGAAAAAGCGGCTTGTCTTTGCTCTTCTGGCCCTGGGAATGTTTGAGGCTCTCTACGGTCTGATTCAATACTTCACCGGGTGGCAGCAGATCTTCACCTACGTGAAAAAATACTATCTGGAAGACGCCACGGGTACTTACATCAACCGCAATCACTTCGCAGGTTTATTGGAAATGATCCTGCCGTTTGCCGTGGCCTTTGCTTTGCTCCGGGCCGAGGTTCTGCTCAAGAACACTCTGGGCGGTATGGCAACGATCAGCAAAATCGTTTCCAGGAACGAATTGCTCTCCGTTGTTTTCTGGCTGTTTCTTGCCGCCAATTTTTTCGCAGCGATAGTCCTCTCGCATTCGCGCATGGGCATGATTTCGGCCCTGGTTTCACTTATCACCGTGATGGTCCTCGCTGGAACTTCGTCGTTGTCGGGGCGAACAAGGGCAACCGTTGCCGCACTATTCTTTCTCGGCGTTGCAGGGCTTGTGGTCTGGATTGGCAGCGATCCCGTAATTAGCCGATTTGAAACTTTCGGACAGGAATATAACCTGACCGGCCAGAATCGCGTTTCGATCTGGCACGACACCCTCGGGTTGATTCGACGGCATCCTTTCTTTGGAACCGGATTCGGTTCATTCTCCGTGGCCTATCCCTCTGTTCAGACCGCTTTTCGCAACCTCCTTGTTGAACACGTGCACTGCGACTACCTGGAGGTCGTCAGCGAACTCGGTTTTCCCGGAGGGCTGCTGGTTTTTGGCTCGATCTTCTGGATACTCGCCCAGACCATCCGGAACTACAGGAACGCTCAGGAGCGTTTCGACAAGGCCGCATCTCTCGGTTGCATCGGAAGTATTTCCGCAATCCTGATACACAGCTTGGCTGACTTTAATTTGTACATTCCTGCGAATGCTTTGATCTTCACAGTCATCCTGGCGCTGGCCTGGACCAATACTCATCGGAGGGGAGCGCTCAGCTAGCGTACTGTCCCATAAATAAATGGCAATAGAGTTGCGGGAATATGGGTATCTCCAGTGCAAAATGGGGGTGCCTATGGCAATGGGACGACCGAAAGCGCAGTTAGTTTTGCGTCCGGAGCAGCGCGAACAGCTCGAAGGCCTGGCCAGTTCGCGATCTCTTCCGGCGGGGCTCGTGAGTCGGGCCAGGATTATTTTGCTGAGTGCTTCTGGGAAGACGAACATGCAAATTGCGCGCCAGCTGGGGCTGACCAACGCCACGGTCGGCAAGTGGCGGCGGCGCTTCTTGGAGCAGGATGTGTCCGGGCTGCATGACGAGTTACGGCCCGGTCGCCCACGCCCGATCAGTGACGAGCGTGTGGCACAGTTGGTGCGGAAGACGCTGGAGACGAAACCAAAAGGCGGTACGCATTGGAGTATCCGGCAAATCGCAGCAGAGACACGAGTGTCGAAATCGACGGTGCACCGCATCTGGCAGGCCTTCGGATTTAGAGCCGCACCGGCAGAAACATTTCAAGCTCTTGACCGATCCATTTTTCGTAGAGAAAGTACGGGATATTGTAGGGCTCTACTTGAATCCCCCGGAAAATGCAGTGGTTTTGTGCGTGGATGAAAAGAGCCAGATTCAGGCGCTGGAACGCACGCAGCCGATGTTGCCGATGGGACTTGGCTACTACGTGGAGGGCGTGACCCACGATTACCGACGTCATGGGACTACCACGCTGTTTGCCGCCCTGGACACGGTCAAAGGCCAAGTGTTCACACAATGCCGGCAGCGTCACCGGCATCAGGAATATCTGGGTTTCCTAAGAGAGATCGAGAAGAACGTGCCGGAGACCTTGGATGTGCACCTCATCGCGGACAACTACGCTACCCACAAACATCCGCGAGTAAGACGCTGGTTCGCCCAACGGCCACGCTTTCACATGCACTTCACTCCGACGTATGCCTCGTGGCTGAATCAAGTGGAGATGTGGTTCAACCGGATTACACAACAGGCGATTCGAGTGTCGTATGATTCCCTGCGCGGAACTAGGGGGCAGATCAGGAACTGGTCGAGAAAATCGATCAATAGGTGAAAACTTCCAACAACCCCGCGCAGCCTTTCGTCTGGACCACCACGGCAGATTCGATCTTTGCTAAAGTTCAGCGACTATGTGAACGTATTTCCGGGACGGCACACTAGGTCCCCTCAAACGTGCGCAAAACAGTGGACATTACCTTGAGCTTTCAGGCGAACGTCCTACGCCTCAGTGGACAACGGCCGCTAAGCCGGTTGGAGGCTGGGGGGCAACGGAACCGTAACAAGATGAGGGATTAAATGGATTTCCGATTTTCGGCCCATTTTCATAACAGATTTGAGCGGGAATTTTATTCACTTTTGTGCTGGCGCTCGGGTCGATTGGCGGCCAAACAGCGCCGCTCAGGGTAAACCAATTGGGCCTTGCGGAGAGATAAAGAGAATTGGGCAAAGTCTGCTGTGGGAGATAACTGGAAACCAAGCTGCCGCCGGGAACGTTGGTATTCCATACCACCGAGTTGGTCTGGCAATCCCAATTTCCGCCGCGAAGGATCGTATTTTCAACTTTGGCCGACAACGTGGCGTTCGGAGTTGGCGTCCCTCCGTCGTCATAATAGCCGAGCTTATAGATACTGGGAGATTGGGAAGAATTGGCGCTGATCTGGTAAGAAGTGGCCGTGCAGCCTGACGGATACTGACCGATGGCGTTACCTAGAATGTTGTCGTAGTTGTTGTAGTAGGCTACCGCTATGGCGAATATGGCCCCGCTCATCGGAGCGCCCGTATCGGGGTTGGTGGAAGTAAGGTTGACGTAGTTCCGAAAGACGGTATTGTAACCGCCGCTGCCGTGTGTGAAGTCGAACTCGATATTCGAAAAAACATTTCCTTCCCAGAGGTTCATATAGGGATGCGCTGCGTGATTCTGAGTCTCTGGCAGAGAATTGTGGTACTCCCCCATGTACGCATCGAGGGCGTAATTATAGGCAAGCACGTTGCCACTGCTCCCGCTCACGGGGAAGGTGTGCCGAGCCTTGCGAATGATGTTGTTCTGAATCAGATTCTCAGACGCCCGGAACTCCAGAAGGATTGCATAATCAGATCCGCTGTTGTGGTTGTATGCGTCATTCAAGTAGTTGTCGCTGATTTGGCTGCCGTACACATCTGACAGATAAATATGGGACTTGTCCACTGCCATATCGCTCTCAACGTCATGTACCCAGCAATGGGCACAAGCCTCCAAGTTTACGTTTTTGAAGACCAGGCCAGTGCCAGAGGACGCGGTTGTCTGAATACGTACGCCCTCCAAGCCTACGTTCTCGATCATCGGAAGAAGGTAGGCTTGTGGAGCATTGGTGTAATCGAAATAAAGTGGGCGCTCCAGAGTAACCACGTTTCCAGCTACTCCTACCACCCTATCAATCTGCGCCATCAGATTATTCGGCAGGTCGTGACCGCAATAGCTACATACTCCGGCATATCCCGAAGCGGTTACTAATAGATTGCCGTCGGCCAGATCGTTAGGGTTGGTCTGGGTGATGACGATATAGCTGCTTGCTGTAATCCCGGAGGCGTTGGTCAACGTAATCTGACTCGAACCTTTGTTCCCACCGGCAGTGATGGGAATGAAAACTACATTCGAGTGAGATAGATACGTCCGCCCCAGACTGATAACGTTCGCGCCGTCGCCGTAGCGAAGGATGGTCTGATTTGGACCAGCCCCACGCAATACGATGGACTTGTCCGTGAGGCACAAGCCTGCCTCATAAACGCCAGAACCGAAATCGTCCGACTTCCCCTGGCAAACGGTCGATGCCCGATGAAGTGTATATGTTCCGGCGTTCAGACAAATAACCGATCCTGCCGGGGCTGCGTTGATGGCGTTTTGGATGGCTACGCTGTCGTCTGCCCCACCGCTGGCGGGTACGGTTTGGAAACAAGCTGCGTGAGGGATTCCACCGGGAATACCTGCATGAGTCCAGTCCACGCTTCGGCTTGCTGGAATCTGCGCCACTGCCAGTCCCGGCAGAAAGATAATCGAAACAAGTAAGAAGCATCTCATGGTTTGAAGGAATCCTCCACGACGGCATGGGCGGGCAGACTCCAAGACGAGACAAGGGGGGAACAGGGCGAACGAGGCAAGCATTCCCGTTAGCATCGGCGCTGGCTGCGCGCGAAACCCCACGTTCCGAGAACGGATAGGTTTCCGCGATTGCTTAATCAGTGGACCGCTCATCGTCTATGTGACCCCAGACTCTGCCCGGAGGACATGATATGGCGGCAGGCGGGGTTGAAATAGTGGTTGGAAGACCAAATAAGGTACAGGTAGTGACACTGTACGGC
>WNGD01010973.1_pt1 | contig 11427 bp, 8 predicted proteins | sample 5400671 | NCBI WGS metagenome assembly WNGD01 (sample SAMN13153369, study PRJNA577476) | soil metagenome | isolation source: 40 cm soil or saprolite under grassland replicate 2 | place: USA:California | collected 2016-06-15
GCTGCAAGCCCGATCGCGAACTCCTTGATCTCGAAGCCGGGACTCGAGGAGAGCACGAGGAACGCGAACATCAGGATCAGGGCGGCGCTGGTGACCAGCTTGCCCGTCCGGGCGAGCCCAAGCTCGATCGCACGGTCGGTGGAGCCCGTCTCGTCGTAGGCCTCGCGCATGCGGGAGAGCATGAAGACCTCGTAGTCCATCGAGAGCCCGTACAGGAACGCGAAGATCATCAGCGGAATCCAGGCCGTGACCGCCTGCGTGGCGGTGATGTTCCAGAGCGAGGAACCGTGGCCCTCCTGGAAGATGAAGACGACGATTCCGAACGCCGCGGCCAGCGAGACGAGGTTGAGGAGCGCGGCCTTGATCGGCAACACAATCGACCTGAAGGCCCGGGCGAGCAGGATCAACGTAAGAATGAGCACGAACGCGAGCACGTATGGGAAGTTGCCGTAGACGGCGTGCACGAAGTCGCGATCGACCGCGGGAACGCCGGCAAGGGTTGCCTCGGTCCCGGTCAAAGCGTCGTTCGAGCGGTTGATGATCCCCTGGATTCCCGGTGCGGCGCCGTCGATCGCAGGGAAGGCCTCGACGAGCGAGTCGCTGCCGCTGCGCCAGGACTGAGGCGCCGCGGCGCCGGCGATGCCCGGGACCTTGCTCAGCTTGGCGGCGACCGCCTGCGCGTTGCCGCCGTGCTCGACGAGCACATCGAACGGCTTCATCACGCCGGGACTGATGCCGGCGTCGGCGAGCATCTGCCGTCCGGCGATCGCGGTGCCGCTGCCCGGGAAGTTCTTCAGCTGCGACTCATTCGGATTCAGCTGCGTGCCGATGCCGACGAGGACCGCCACGATCGTGATCCCCGCGATGGCGACCGGCCAGGGACGCCGGAGCACGAATCGCGCCCAGCGGCCCCAGGCCCCGTCCTCCGGATGGCCACGGTCGACGAGCCGCTTCGGCAGCACCCGCACGCTGTTGATCCGCGTCCCGAGCGTCGCGAGGAGCGCAGGCAGCAGGGTGATCGCGGTGATCACTGAGACCGTCGGGATCAGCATTCCGCCGATGCCGATCGAACGGATAAACGGCAGCGGGATCACAATCAGTGAAAGCAGTCCGACCGCGACGGTGGAGCCGGAGACGATCACCGAGCGACCTGCGTGCGTCATCGTCTCGACGAGCGCGGTCTCGACGTCCTCGCCCTCGCGAAGCTCGTCGCGGAAGCGGAAGATCATCAGCAGCGCGTAGTCGATCGCGACTCCCAGCCCGACAAGTGCGATCAGGAACTGGACGATGATCGAGACGTTCGTGATGTAGGTCAGCGCCCACACAAGGGTGAAGGTGTTGAGGATCGACGCCACCGCGACGGCGATCGGCATCAGCACGGCGGGCAGCGTGCCGAAGACGAAGAGCAGGATCACGAGCGCGCCGAGGCCTCCGATCATGGCCTCGAGCAGCACGCTCGGGCCGCCGCCTCCATGCGTGCTCGCCTCCTCGAGCGGGTCATGGCCGGTCACCTGCACAGTCGTTCCGGCCGGCAGGCCGGCCGCCGCGGCCGTGCGCATGCGCTCGGCACCGCTCTTGGTGTCGAACTTGGCGAGGCCGAGCGGGTAGACCTCCTCGAAGGTCGTGTGCCGGTCGCGCGAGACGTAGATCAAGCTCCCGGTGGAGAAGTACGAGCTCGTCCGCGCGCCCGGCATAGTGCCCGCCGCGCGCTGCATCGCCTCCTTGATCGCGTCGCTCTTCGTGGCGTCTCCGCTGGTGTGGAAGACGACGACGTCGGGCGGGCGGACGCCGCTCCCGAACGCCTTCAGCGTCCGCTGGTTCGCCTCGTACGCGGACTTGCCGGGAATCGAGAAGCTCTGGTACCAGCGTTTCGAGACCTGGCCGGCGGCGAAGCCGCCGAAGAGCGTGAGAACGACCCAAACGACGATGATGGCGCGTCGGTGACGAGCGACGGTGTGAGCGAGGCGGGCTAGCAACAGATCTCCTTCCGGTCGGACAAGGTCAGGACGTTACAGACGCTGAAAGTTTTCTGCAACTGTAAAAGTTCGGTTACAATGGGCACGTGGGCCTGCGCGAGTCGAAGAAGCTGCACACGCGGCAGGAGATCGCCGACCGGGCGATGGAGCTCTTCGCGCAGCGGGGCTTCGACGCCGTCCACGTCGCCGAGGTCGCAGCCGCCGCAAACGTCTCCGAGAAGACGGTCTACAACTACTTCCCGACCAAAGAGGATCTGTTCTTCGACGAGGTCCCGGCGCGGGAGGCGGCGCTGGTCGCGGCGATCACGGGCCGACGGCAGGGCGAGTCGATCCTCGCGGCGCTGCGGCGACTCCAGTCCGCCGAGTGCCCCCGCCTGTGCAGCCCCGGGTTCGCGACCTTCGCGCGGATCATCGAGGAGTCCACCGCCCTGAAGGCGAAGGAGCTCGAGGTGATGTCGCGCTTCGTGCAGGTGCTGACAGACACTCTTCAGGCGGAGCTGACTCTCAAGGAGCGAGACGCGCGCATCGCCGCAGGGCTTCTCGTCAGCATCCACCGGCAGCTCTTTCGCGGAGCCCGCAAGCAGGCGCTCGCCGGCAAGCACGGGCCGTCGGCGACCCGCCGCCTGCGCGCCGACCTCGACCGCGCCTACCACCTCCTCGAGCACGGGCTCGGCGAGTTGGAACGACCCGCGCAAGACCTCGACGCAATCCATACGGCATAAGACCGCCCGGCTGCCGCAGACTCATCGGTCGACCGACAATCGCTCCTGACACCTCTTAATAACGAAAGGCCCCGTTTCCAGGGCCTTTCGCAGTAGCGGGGGCAGGATTTGAACCTGCGACCTCCGGGTTATGAGCCGCCTCGATTATGTACACGCGTTCCGCCGTATTCCGCCGAAATGCAGGATCGGAGCCAGTTTTCGGCGGCGGCCGTGCATTTAGGCGGAACACGGTGACATCGCCGCGGAAGCGCGATGCTTGCAGAACGCTTGCAACTCGAGCCGATTCCAAGCCTTACTGAGACCCCCTCCATGGTAAGGAATGCCATGAAGAAGGGCCTCCCGCGGAGCGATGCCGCGCGTCCTCGGTAGACGAAGGGAGGCCCGTTGCAATGTTGTACGCCGGTTTGGATCTCAGTCGCAAGCGTCTCGACTTCCATCTGCTCGATCGCGAGGGTGTGACGGTCGAGGATGGCGCCGCGCCGCCGGATGCTGATGGCCTGCACTCGCTGACGGCGCGACTCGATCGTCACGGCGAAACGATCCGCGCCGCGATCGAGTCGATGAACGGCGCGCGTTTCGTGCACGACCGGCTCGAGCTGGCGGGCTGGCAGGTCGAGATCGCCGATGCGCAGGAGGTGAAGGGACTGGCGCCGCTCGCCTGCAAGACCGACCGGATCGACGCCTGGGTGCTGGCCGAGCTTTCCCGCCGCGATCTCGTGCCGGCGATCTGGCTGCCGGACCCGCGCGTGCGCGCTGAGCGCGAGCGGGCGCGCTGGCGTCTGCATCTTGTCCGTCATCGCTCGAGCTTGAAGCAGCGCGTGCACGCGGTCTTGCTCACGCACGGCAAGCCCTGCCCCGTCTCCGACCTCTTCGGTCTGCAAGGCCGCCAGCTGCTCAGCCGGCTCGGTCTGCCGGAGCCGTGGCAGGGCACGATCGAGGCCAGCCTGCGGCTGATCGACGAGCTCGATCGCGAGATCAGCGAGTGCGAACGTGAGCTGCGCCGGCTCGGCGCCGACCACCGCTACGTCCCTTTGCTCTGCACCGTGCCCGGAATCAGCTGGGTGCTCGTCTACACGATCGCCGCGGAGATCGGCGACATCAGCCGCTTCGCAGCGCCGCAGAAGCTCGCCGGCTACAGCGGTCTCTGCCCGCGCGTCTACCAATCCTGCGAACGCGACCTGCGCGGCCCGCTCGCCAAACAGGGACCGCGCTACCTACGCTGGGCGCTCGTCGAGGCCGCCACCCACGCCTGCACCGCACCGGTCTACCGCGACCGCTACCAGCAAACGAAAGCGCGGATCGGCAAGCAACGCGGCGCCAAGGTCGCCCAGATCGATCTCGCCCGGCGGCTGTCCAAGGCGATCTGGCACATGCTCAGCCGCGGCGAACCCTTCGCTCCCAAAGGCGCCACCGACCCCCTGGCCGCCTGACGGTCCTTAAGGAGATGCGCCACCGGAGCGAACTCCAATCGGCCTTGTCCTCCCCCTCGAGGAGGCGATAGAGAGATGAGCCCAGCTCAACTCCCACCGCTACAGCCCCCGCCCTGACTGGGCGATACAGACAACCAACGCAGTTGACGCACGGCCCTTCTTCATAGAGAGGGGGTCGACAGTTCAAGTCCACCAGAGGCCGAGCCTTCATCTCCTCCGCCGCCCCGCCGCGCCGCGATTGAAGATCAGTTCTTTGTCGATTAACCGCCGTTTTTGCGTGAGCTGGTGGACTCGACCCTCGGCCAGACGCGGAAACGCCGCGCGGCCCTGGCCCTACGTCTTGACGACCCCGCGGGCACGGGACGACCTGATCTGTCACCGACGATGGGTAGTGACCCTCGCGCCGCAGCGTTGGCCGTCGTCGTCGCGGAGCCGCTGAATCGCCGGCGGGTCGAGCCGGAGTAGCTCCGGCACGCTCACGAGCCGCAATCCGCGGCGCGCTAGCCAGGGCAGCAGACGGCGCACCGCCACCAGCGTCCACGGGTGGATGTCGTGCAGGAGCACGATCGATCCGGGCTGCACCGCGCTTTCGACGGTCCGCACGACGGACTTCACGGTCGCCCCCGGAAGGCCGTCGCCACTGTCGACGCTCCAGCGCACGTCGAGCATGCCGCTCCGGCCGACGAGCCGGTCGAGGCGCGGGGTCGTCAGGCCGTACGGAGGGCGGAAGAGAAGGACTTCGCGGCCGGAAGCGGCCGCAATCGCACGTCTCCCGGCGGTGATCTCCCAGGCGGCTGCGTCGTAGCGGAGCGAAGGCAGCCGCGGGTGCGACCAGGTGTGGTCGCCGACGGCTCCGAGCCGCGCTTCGCGCGACGCGAGGTCAGGCCAGTCGGCCAGCCGATCGCCGACGAGGAAGAAGGTCGCGGACGCGCGGGCGCGTCGGAGCAGCTGGAGAAGCGGCAGCGTGTAGGGGCTAGGGCCGTCGTCGAAGGTCAGGGCCACGTCGGGCAGTCGCCCCGCGCCGCAAAAGACGGGTCGGCGGAGCGCCGCCAGGCGCTCGACCGCCCGCTCCTGGGCGAGCGCGAGCGCGGCTGGGCTCAGTGACCCATCCCCGACCGGCAGGCGATCAGGCTCGGCGCGGACAGCGCCGGCGCCTGCGAGCAAAGCAGCGAGCAAGACCGGCGCGACCAGCCGGAGGTTCCTCGGGTTGCCGGTTCGCGATGGCGGCACGAGCGAAGCGTAGAACGCAATTCATCGGTAGGCGGTCCGGCCGCGACTCGCGATAATGGGCGGCCATGCTCGTGCGAATCGGGGTCGTCGCACTCGCCGGCATGCTTGGCGTGCTCGGCTCGATGCTGATCACGCGGGAATCGCATGCCTCGGTCGGTCTCTCCGACGGCTCGACGACGACGACGGTCGTGTCGACGACGGCCGAAACGACGACCGGCCTGTCGACGGCCGTCTCCACGTCGACGGCCCCGGTGCTGCCGCCGTCCCCGCCCGTGGCGGTGCCGGTCAGGCGCGCGGTCGGGCGCGGCTGCGTCACGGTCGGCGGTGTCATGATCCTCTTGCCTGGCCGCCGGCCGGTCGTGCTGAACCCACTCGCGGATCGCGTTCACATGCGCGCGAGCACCGGCGCCTTCGTCTTCCCGAGCGGCGGTGCGGTCGTCAGGACGGAAGGAGTGGCCGTGCGCGCCGGTAGCTGCCGCGGCGGCAGACGTGCGAGCGGTCGTTCGAGCGTCGCCTCGCCGTCGCTCTTCGGCGGTGCCGTGAGCGCGAGCGCGACCTCGCTGACCGTGCGTGCGGGCCGAGCGCAGGCGGGCGTGCAGAGGCTTCGCATCGGCGGGAAGCCGCTCGTCCTCGCCGCTGGAGCGCGGGCGCCGATCGCCGGTTGGGGCTATGCCACAAAAGGGGAGCGGCGAGAGCTTGGCGCCAGCGGCGAGCTGCAGACGGCGCTGGCCGTGCATCTGCTCACGGCAAACGCTGGCCTGCCGACCGGAGCGATCGTCGCGGTCGGCTTCTCCGTGAGTCCGAAACCCGCGCCGGCGGCGCCGCCCCGGCGCGGGCACGTGCTCCGGCACCCGCGCACGGCGCACCACGCTCGACCGCAGAAGCGGGCGATCGGCACTCGCGGGAATCACGCGAGGCACCGCCGCGCCCTCAGCCCGCGCGAGCGGCGGCGCCGCCTGCTGGCGCGGTTGCGGCACGCACACCGGCCGCTGACGCTAACGCCGCCGCTCGGCCTGCAGCACTACGTCTTCCCGGTTGCCGGACCTGCCTCCTTCGGCGATAGCTACGGCGCCGCCCGGAGCGACGTCTCCTGGCATCACGGCGACGACATCTTCGCGCCGCTCGGAACGCCGGTCGTCGCTGTCTCGGACGGGACCCTGAACCGGGTCGGCTGGGAGCGGCTCGGCGGCTGGCGCCTCTGGGTGCGCGATCGGCTCGCCAACGAGTTCTACTACGCGCACCTCTCCGGCTATACGGGGACGGCGCTTCGAGGAACGCGCGTGAGAGCAGGTCAGGTGCTCGGCTTCATCGGCGACACCGGCGACGCCTTCGGGACGCCGTTCCACCTCCATTTCGAGATCCACCCTCGCTCGCTGCTCTCGCTCCGCTATGACGGCGCCGTCGATCCGACTACGTATCTCCAGCACTGGCAGCGTCTCAGCCATGTCCGCGGATCGCGCCCGCTCCACCCCACCCTCCCCACCGGGACCTCCCGCGCGCAGGCGATCTACGTCTATCGCGAGCTGCTCGCGGCGCGCGGCCTGATCCGGCGGCGGCCGTCGCCCCCACCGATCCGGCCGCGACCCCGCACCGACGGCGACTTCGGCTCGAGGCACGCCGTGCACCGAGACCCCGCCCAGACGCGACCGCGTGAGACGCAGAAGGCGACCGAGGCGCCGGCGTCGACGTTCGCGCTGGAGGGGATCGCCGTGGTGTTCCTGGCCACCCCCGCCGCGCTCGCCACGACGCTCTTTCGCCGCCGTAGCCGTTAGCGCTCGACCGGCGTGGCCCGAGCTAGTTCACCGGCTGGACGTGGGCCGTCGACGAGAGCGTGCAAAGCGAAGCCGGCTGGCTCGTCGGTCAGCTCGATCTGAGCAGATAAGGGAGCGGTGCTACGCGAGGTTTCTCGCCGGATCTGACTCATCACTCGGTCAGCGGTCTCTGAGCCGGCCCGGGCGACTTGCGGGTCAGCAAAGAAGGTCGTTCTTGTAGCCGTCGAGCGTGCTGTGCGGTGGGCAGCGCCTGCGCGTCATTGATCGGATGGGCGCGCCCAAAGTTTGGGAGACTTCCGTTGTCGGCCGTCTGCCCACCTGGGCTCACGAGCTACTGCGGCCGATAGGGGAGGTTCAGATGAGAGCTCTCTCGTTGTTGATCGGCTCGATCGTCGTCTCTGCCGTTGCCTTCACGAGCTCGGCGCTGGGCGTGGGCGCGAACGCACGCGTGACGCGGGACGACGCTGCCTCGAGCTACCTGCGCTACGACGGCTCGAGCGACGCGACAATGGCCGCCTGCAGCACGGGCAGGCGCTCGCAGAACGAGCCGACTGTGGCCGTCGACCCGCACAACACATCCGTGATCACTGCGGGTGCGAACGACTACTGCGCCGCGATCGTGAACGGCGACGTCTGGGCCGGCTACTACCGCTCGACGGACGGCGGCTCGAGCTGGCAGGACAGTCTCGTTCCGGGGTATCCCGCGGACACGTCTGCCGGCGGCACCGCTTCGCCGGCGCACGGGTCATGCAGCGCCGCCGGCGATCCGAGCCAGGCGTTCGACAACGCCGGCCGGCTCTTCTACTCGTACATCTGCTTCAACCGGGGGAAGCCCGTCAACGGCGGCGTCTACGTCACCCGCTACACGGACGACGGCGGCACCTACGACCGAACCGTGCTCGTGAAGAAGGGCGCGCCGTCGGCCCTCTTCAACGCGAGCGGGCTCTTCCAGGACAAGGACAACATCGCAGTCGACCAGACGAACGGCTCGCACTCCGGCAACGTCTACGTGGCGTGGTCGCAGTACACCGGGCAGGCCGGGAACAACGCGGTCCTGGTCTCCCGCTCCACCGACCACGGGCCGTCGGCCCGGACGGAGCGGTGTACGTCACCTTCATCAACTATCCGTCCACCTCCAACCCGAGCACCGGCATCTGGCTCGTGAAGTCGACGGACGGCGGCGTGACCTTCGGCCCGCCGGCGCTCGTGGCCTCGATCGTCCAGTTCGACTCGAGCCAGTTCAGCGGCAACGGCGCCTCGGACTGCGGCGACGGGCCGTTCGCCTGCCCGACCGGCTTCACCTTCTCGCGCTTCTTCAGCTCGTCCGCGGTCGCCGCCGATGCCACCGGCGTGCACGTGGTCTGGGCTGCGAGGACCGCGGAAGGCGGCCAGTCGAAGATCTTCGTCCGCAACTCTCCGGACGGCGTCAGCTGGCCGACTCCTGCGGCGACGATCGACACGGTCGCGGCCGGCCACCAGTGGTTCCCAGACATCGCCTCGAGCAGCGGCGCGATCAGCGTCGTCTTCTACGACTCGCGTGCCGACCCCGCGTATTCGGCGGGCCGTCCGCCGGGGAACACCGCCTCCGGCGCGAACTCCGGCGACGTCGTGAACACGTACGTGGCCCAGTCCTCGAACGGCGGCGTGAGCTGGAGCGAGACCCAGGTCTCCTCGGTCGGGAGCAACTTCGGCTGGGAGACGCACGGCTCGCGCCGGGACGGCTTCTGGGGCGACTACCTCTACATCTCGGCAGTCGGAGGCACGGTGAAGGCCGCCTGGACAGACTCCCGCGACCTCGTGCCCGGCACGGATCCTCGCGAGACCGGTGCCGACGACGACGCGGACGGCTTCGACGTCTACCAGCCGTGCACGTACGTGCCGAACGACATCAATGCCGCCTCGTACTCGTCGCCGCTCATCAGCGATCCCTGCCTCTCACAGGGCGGGCTCGACGAGAACATCTACGCGGTGAGTCCGTAGAGCTCCTTTACCGCTGGCGAACGCCCGGGTCTGCCCCGGGCGTTCGCCGATTCAAGCGACACAGCGCGGCGTCTTGACCATGCTTTGACCGTAGAAGGCCGAAAACCGCTGGAACGCCGCCGCGGGCGGACATACACGCCTCGCGGCGCTTTGACCAGCAGTGACCGCGCTCCCGGTGGTCTGCATTTAGGCGGAACACGGTGACATCGCTGCGGAAGCCCGATGCTTGCAGAACGCTTGCAGTCGAGCCGATTCGGCCCAGCCCGGTGTTGTGCCACAGACCACCGATCCCCCGAGGCTCCACAGGATCCCAGCCCTGCTCGCCAAGTAATCCCGCTACGACACCCCTCCAGCGAGGCCCCGCGCCGGAAGGCGCGGGGCCTCGGGTTCCATTACCTGGGAGTTACAGGTGATTCTCGTTCGCTTCGAGGCTGAGACGAGCGCTACTTTGCGATTACGAACCGTTTCCGGTTGTCGACCCGAAGGATGCTGACGGGAACGTTCGTCCGGTAACCGGTCTTCCGGTTAATCCTGATCGTGCCGGTGGCGCCCCGGTAGCCCTTGGTCGCTCGGAGCTGACGCTCGACGGCCGCGAAGCCGTAGCTCTTGGCCCGGTCGATCGCTGCGAAGAGAATCCTGGCGGAGTCGTAGGTAAACGAGCCCCAGACCCCAGGAGTCTTTCTGAACGTCGCGCGGTACTGACGCACGTACGTCTTGGCGGACGGCATCTCGGTGGCCGCCGGCACGCCGCTGAAGACGCACCGTTGCGCCTCCGCAAGCGTGGCCTTCGCGACGAAGCCGTTGTCGACGTTCGCGAGCCCCATTAGGCATCGAGGGCTGCTTCCGGACGCGGTGAGCGCCTTGGCGATCTGGGTTCCTGCCGGGAAGTAGGTGCTGACGTAGACGAGGTCCGGGTTCGACTTGAGCGCGTCCGCCACCCGGTCGGCGTAGTAGGTCATGGTCGCCCCAAGATCGGTCGCCTCCAGAACCGAGGTCCAAGTCACGGAAGCGCCGTCCCGCTCGAGCGCCGCCCGCAGCCGCTCGGCCATGCCCTTCGTGAAGGCGCCGTTGGGAGTGTCGTCCACGAGCATGGCGACGCGCCTCGCGCCCAAGCCCTTCACGTAGCGCTGCTCGATGGGAGCGATCTGCGTGTTCATCGGCTGGACGGTCGCGCCCACGCCCGCCGTCTCGTCCCGCGAGGTCATCCACAGCGGCAGGACCTTGGCTCGCCGATAGAGGGGCAGGTTCTCGATGCCGACCGACGAGTTGTAGGGGCCGATCACGAAGCGGATCCCCTTCGCGATCACCTGCCGCGCGACCGCCTTCGCGTTCGCCGCGTCGGCCTTGTCGTTGGCCGCGAAGACCGCCACCTTGCGGCCGTCCCAGAGCCCGCCGCGCGCGTTCAGCTGTTTCACAGCCAGGCGGACGCCACGGAGCTGGTCGACGCCGTTTGCCGCCTGCGCACCGCTTTGCGGCCCCTCGACTGCGATGACGAGTCGCGCCGAGGAGCCAGAGTTAGCCGCAGCAATCGCGAGCGAAAGGCCGCTCGCAAGCACGAAGATGGCGCTTGCCACAAGCAGCGCGGGTCGCCGGTGCGCCATCATCTCCTCATGCCTTCCGGAGTGAGGCTAACCCCCCGCTCTGCCGACATGCAACCCGCGGTCGCCCGCAAGGAACAGTGGAGCCGACGGGACTCGAACCCGGGCCGTTGCGCCCTCCTGCAGCCGCATAGCTCGCCTAATGAGCGAAACGCCCCGTTTCCAGGGCCTTTCGCAGTAGCGGGGGCAGGATTTGAACCTGCGACCTCCGGGTTATGAGACGTGCGTTGTTAGGTCAGGCAACGCCAAATTCGGCATTGTTCCGTCGGCTCAGGTCACCTAAGATCGGCTGCGTTCAGATGAGACGGGCAAAAGGTTTGGCAAAAGTTTTCGCCTGAGCAGAGAACGCCGACGGCACCCGAATGGCCATGGACAGCACCGAGATGCTTCGTCTCTTCGAGGCTCACCGCGAAGCGGAAGCGGCTCGCGACATCGACGCGATCCTCGAGACCTTCGTAACCGACTGTTTCGTTGAGACGATGCCTCTCGGTCTCCGCAGTGACGGCAGGGACGCCGTTCGAGCGGCCTACGAGCAGCAGTTCTTCACCGCATTCCGGACCTCGCTCCCGAAGACGAAGCGATGGCTGTTGGCGACGATGTGATCGCAGTCTGGGGCACCCTGCGTGGGACGAGTCGTGGCGACTGGCTTGGCATCGCTCCAGGCGGAGGCACTTTCGCGGTCCCGTTCGCGAACGTCGTGCCTTTCAGCCAGGGGCTGA
>WNGD01019898.1_pt1 | contig 11426 bp, 11 predicted proteins | sample 5400671 | NCBI WGS metagenome assembly WNGD01 (sample SAMN13153369, study PRJNA577476) | soil metagenome | isolation source: 40 cm soil or saprolite under grassland replicate 2 | place: USA:California | collected 2016-06-15
ATTGATCGCCCAGCCACCGTCCTCATCGTCGTCGTCATCGTAGGAACGCTTGCCGCGACTGAAGCCACCGAGATCGTCCGGGTCGTCATCGTCCGCAAAACGCAATGGCTCCACTGATTCACCGCTCGGCATTGGTCCTCCCATAGAATGTCAGCATCTCGCACTGAAGTAGCGCGGTGTTTTCTGATTTTGCCCGCTGCACGTCGCGTGCCTTGTGTGTAAGCGCCGGAAGCTAACGCTCAATCGCACACCGAATACAGCGGTAGTGACTCGGCGTCAAGGCGCAGCTTCGCACAGACCTATGGCTTTTCCCGGTTCTCTGGATCGGGCTACGACGTAGTTGCGGACTGTGGACCAAATCGGCGCGTAACGACGCGAACGAGGGCATCGTAAACACAAGGGTCGAACTGCTTTCCGACGTCCACTCGGAGATGCTCGAGCGCGGCGAGCGGCTCTAGCGGCTCGCGATAGGCGCGCTTGGAAGTAAGAGCGTCGAAAGTGTCGGCGGCGCAAAGGATCCTGGCTTCAAGCGGGATCGCTTCACCGACCAACCCGAGCGGATACCCGGCACCATCCCAGTGCTCGTGATGATGTTCGACGTATTTGAGCGGCACCCTGATGTGAAAGAGCGGAGCGAGGATGTCGAGGCCTATCTTCACGTGCTGTTTTACGTGCTCGTACTCTTCGGGAGTGAGGCTGCCAGGCTTGTTGAGGATCGCCTCGCGTATTCCGATCTTGCCGACGTCGTGAAGACGACCCGCGACTCGGAGATCCTCGCAGACTGTCGTGTCGAGTGCCAGCTCCTCGGCAAGCTGGCCGGCGAGCTCGGCAACTCTCTGCGAGTGACCTCGCAGGTAGAGGTCCTTGGCTTCCATCGCATTGATGAGAGTCTCGGCGATGCTTATGGACATCAGGCGCAAGGATTCTTTCTCACGCTCGAGCTCCGCAGTACGTAGTGCTACCTCTTCACGAATGAGCTTGTCGAGACGGCGCTGTTCGATCAGCTCCGCCCGCTTGTGAAGTGCGCGGTCGACTGCCTGCTGCAGGTCGGCGAGCTCGACTGGCTTCATCAGGTAGTCGGTCGCACCGGATGAGAGCGTCTCTGTCGCGGTCGCCGCATCGTTGACCGCCGTCAACATTATGATCGCAAGGTCTCTATCCCGTTCCCTTGCCTGCGGAACGACCTGCACGCCTGTCATGCCGGGCATGCGTACATCGCACAGCATGAGGGAGAAGGACTGCTTGTCCAGAATCTCCATGGCCTGATCACCCGAGCTGGCGATCTCGACCTCATAGCCGCGCGAGCGCAAAAACTTGCGCAGCGCCAGACGAATTGTCTCCTCGTCGTCGACGATCAAAATTCTGGTCACTTCTTCCCCTCGGTGTACATCGGAAGGAGAATGGTGAATGTGGTCCCGACCTCAGGAGTGCTTTCCACCGAGATGCTTCCGCCATGCGCCTGAATAATTCCGTAGCTCACGCTGAGACCCAGTCCGGTTCCTTCACCTGGAGGTTTTGTGGTGAAGAAAGGCTCGAATACGCGCTGGCTCACGTTTGCCGGCATCCCATGCCCCGTGTCGGAAACGATGATCTGAACTGTGTCGCGCTTGCGCTGGGTCGTCAGCGAAAGATGACGGAGCGTAGCTCCCTCCATCGCCGACTCGGCGTTCACCAGCAGGTTGAGAAGAACCTGCTGTAGCTTCTGCTCGTCGCCACGCACCTGCGGATTCGATTCGTCGAGCCGCATGTGAACTTCGATCCCGCTCGATCGAGATGCAAGCGCGCGCAACCGGACAGTGTGTTTGACGATGGTATTGATGTCGACAGGAACATCGCGCGCGTCGGTTTTGCGCGCGAAGAGCAGGAGATCGCGAATCACGCCGATGGCGCGATCAGCTTCGCGCTTGATCAGACTCACTGACTCGAATTGCTCACCCTGCAGCTGGTCCTCGAGAAGAAGCTGCGCAAAAGTCGAAATGCCGGTGAGTGGATTGTTCAACTCGTGAGCGACGCCTGCCACCAGCTCGCCGATTGCCGCGAGCTTTTCAGTGCGGCCGAGGTGGTCGGCGACCTTACGCTCCTCGGTGAGATTTCTGACCCCGATTACCAGTCCGACGATGTTGTCAGTTGCGTCGCGAATGTGGCTCAGCGTTACGGCGGCCGGAAACTCGGTGCCGTCCTTTCGCCGATGGACGTGCTCACCGGTCCAGAGCGGCTTGTCCTGTGGAATAGTCGGTATTGTCTGGCGCCGTGAGAGCTGCGCGGAGGCAACGACGAAATCGTCAACGGAAAGACCCGTGATCTCGTTAGGCTCGTAGCCGTATTCTCTGATTGCAGCGGCATTGGCGTACTGGACTCTCGCATCGACGCCGAGGATCAGCACGGGTTGATCCATTGTGGCGAGGGCAGTGGCGAGCGTTCGCTCGCGGGCGTGCGTTCGCTGCTCTTCTTCGCTGAGGAGCAGGACGTCGATTGCGAGGGCAATTGCCGGCGCGAGACGGAGCAACGAATCCACGTGCGGGCCCGTTTGCAGCTGCGATGTCTCAGTAGTAACGGCGAGCACACCGAGCCGACGATTACTCGCGATCAGCGGAATCATAATCGCCGGTTCTTCTGGAATTCGCTCGGGGTTGTGAGCCCTCTCCCGAAGATTTTCGACGAAAGTCGGCTCTTCTTTTGCCCAGGTATCGCGAACCGAGCTCTGTTCAACCGGAGCCGCTATGCCTTCCATCGACTCGCACGTTCCGCAAGCAGCAACGCAGGTGAGTGTCTGTCCATCGGCAGAGATGATTCCGATCGCCTTCCCGCTCGAAGGGACAACCTCGTCGAGAATTTCGAGGATGCTGTGACTTGCCTCAGCGACTGTCACCTTGCGAAGCGCAACACGCGCAATCTTGGCTGCCGCCTCGGTTTGTCTCTGCTCGCTCCGCTGCGCGTCGAAGAGTCGAGCGTTCTCGATGGCGACAGCGGCCTGGCGCGCGATCAGCATGATGAGATCGAGATCGTGGGCGTCGTAAGCGTTGGTCTTGTAGGAGAGGACCTGCATCACGCCAACGGTGCGGTCGTGGTAGGTGAGGGGCGCGGTGATTTCGCTCTGCACCTCTCGCTTCGAGGCCACCTGAAAGATGGTTCCTTTCCACCAGCGCTCGGGCTTCGAGGAGATTATTGGAACGCCGGTCTGGAAGACTTTGGCAATCGTCTCGGTGCCATGAGGGAAATCGAGTATAGTCTCTCCCTCTCGCTCCTCGGCATCGACGATGATGCAGTGAGCATTGAACTTCCCGCAGACAGGATCGGCGATCATGAGCGCGAAACAGGGAGCATCCACCACCGATGCAACCGCCTTGTAGATCTCGCGATAGGCTTCGTTCAGCGAGATCGTCGCGGAGATGGCCTGCTGCACCGTCGCGACCGCCGCGAATCGCGCTGCACGACGCTCCAGCTCGGCGACCAGCTCAGTCGTCAACGAACTCCACCGTCACCGGATGCGTTATCACGCCCGACTTGACGCCTTCCTCGAGGAAAAGCTTGATTGCCGCCCGGCCGCGCTCGCCGTAGTCGAGCGTCCAGTCGTTCACGTACATCCCGACGAATGTGTCTGCCGTGCTGCGGTCGAGGCCGCGCGCAAACCGCATAGCATGGTCGAGCGCGTTTTTGCGGTGATCGAGGCCGTAGGCAATGCTCTGGCGAAGATGTCTCGACACTTTCTTCTGAACCTCGCGAGGCATGTCCTTGCGAATGACATTTCCCCCCAACGGCAGTGGCAGTCCCGTCTTGTCGAGCCACCACGCGCCCATGTCGGCGACGAGGTGAAGTCCCTCGTCTCTGTAGGTGAGCTGGCCTTCGTGGATCAATAATCCGGCGTCCACGTCGCCGCGAATCACAGCCTGGTCGATCTGATCGAATGGCATGACGACCGGAACGAAGTCCGGCTGGAATAGCTTCAGCGCCAGGTAGGCGCTCGTCATCATGCCTGGGACGGCGATGCGTTTTCCCGCGACGTCGTCGCGGGTCATCGGTCGTTTTGCTACCAGCATCGGGCCGTAGCCGTCGCCCATCGAGGCGCCGTGTGGAAGAAGTGCGTATCGATCCGAGATGTACGCGTAGGCGTGAATCGAGACGGCAGTCACGTCGAGCTCTCCGCGTAACGCGCGCCCATTCAACGTCTCAATGTCCTGCAGCTCGTGGACGTAGCTGATTCCCTGGGTGTCGATCTGTCCGTCGGCGAGGGCGTAGAACATGAACGCATCGTCGGAATCAGGACTATGCGCGAGATGAATCGTGGGTGCATTCATGACTTCAATCCGAGACTTTTTCGCGCCTGTTGCAGGGCATTTGTGATGTCGTCCTGGTGTCGCACATACTCGTCCCGCTTTTTTGCGAGCTCCGCTCTTTCTGCGGCGACAAGTCTTCGCTCGTATGAGTGCAGCAAGGTGGTATCACCTCCGAGCGTGGCAAGCCGCGCCTCGAGAATGAGCCCAAGAAGATGATTGGGATTCTCGCGCAGAATGGTATCGGCCTGTGCCTTCGCCAGTGGAAGCGCTCCCGCCACCTCGCCGATGCGTCCCATGTCGTAGCGCTGGTCTGCGTTGAGTGGGGTGAGCATCTGATATGCGGTCAGAGCCATTGGCGCGAAGAACTGGACGCTGTCGATCTTTCCCTGGGTTGCCAGAAGCATGACTCGATTGTAAAGACGGTCGGCCCGCTCCTGTGGTGACAAACCGGAAATGTCGGGGGCGCGGATTCCTGGGCCCTGATCGTCTGCCGTTCCGCCCCGATCGTCGAGACCGACCTGGGGCAGTGCGTTCTGGGAACCGTCGACGGTACTCCCGCGACTAGCGTTGAAGCCACGACCCGCCGCCATCGCGAACAGCGCGAGGAAAGCGAGTGCCGCGACGATCCAGGGAAGAGCGTTCGTTTTCGATTCACGGGTAGAGGCAATGCTTCCAACGGCGATGCCACAACGGTGGCAGAACTTTGCTCCTGGGCTCAGCTCAGCAGCGCAGGACGCACAAGTGGACCCCGCCAGTGGGGCGCCACAGTTCGCGCAGTACCGGCCAGTAGCCGCGGCGCCGCAAGCTGGACAGGCAGTCGAAGTCGTAGGAGAGGCCACCCGGTCAAATTACTCACCGCCTGGGGCGCGCGCATCGAAAATCAGTTAAACCGGGAAGAGCATCTCCCGATATTTGGGTAGGGGCCAGTAATCATCTCCGACCAGCAACTCGAGTGAGTCGCAGACCTTGCGGACTTCCGCCATCGTGTCGGCCCCTTCGGAGGTGAGCAAATCGGCTTGCTTGGCGGGATCATCGTGCATTGCTTCGGCCCTCGCGATCACGTCGCTCAGGTCCTCGCGATACTCCTGAAGCTCCTGCACGAGCTCACCGAGCTGATTAGCTGTCGTTATTTGCGGGATCACCGCGATGCCCGCTGTTTTCGCTTGCGACGCCGCATTGGAGAGCTCGCCCAGATACGCGTAAGCGGCAGGCATGATCATCGTGTCCACCATCTCACGCATGGTGTGCAGCTCGATAAGCATGTCCTTGACGTAGCGCTCCACGCGAACGTGGTAGCGCGACTCGAGCTCCTCTTTCGTGAGCACGCCGAGTTTGGTGAGCAGCGCGCGCGATTGCTTGGAGATAAGCTCCTTCAGCGCCTCGGGCGTGCTGCGAATGTTCGGCAATCCGCGCTTCTTGGCTTCCGTGACCCATTCTTCCGCGTAGTTGTTTCCTTCGAACCTGACCGGCGCGCTTTCCTTGAAAGCTGCGCGCACAACCTTCAGCACTGCGTCGCACAGCGGCATTGAGCAGCGTAATCGGGAATGCGATCGATTGCGAAGAGCCAACGGCGCGATACTCGAACTTCTGTCCGGTGAAAGCAAACGGGGACGTACGATTGCGGTCGGTGTTGTCGCGCTGGATCTCCGGTAACTTCGAGACGCCAAGCTTGATCATCTGCTCGTCGGCTGTCCCGGATGACTTCCCGTCGGCGATCTCCTCGATCATGCGTGTCAGCATGTCACCCATGAAGACTGAGATAATGGCAGGAGGAGCTTCGTTTGCGCCGAGCCGGTGTTCATTGCCGGTGGTGGCGATTCCGGCGCGGAGCAGACCGGCGTGTTTGTGAACTGCCTTGAGCACGGCCGCGAGGAAAACGAGAAAGCGGACGTTCTGGTGTGGAGTCTTTCCGGGCTTGAGCAGATTCAAGCCATCGAGATCGGCGGAGTCGGCTGTGACCGACATCGACCAGTTGCAGTGCTTTCCTGAGCCGTTGATTCCAGCGAATGGTTTTTCGTGTAGCACCGCCTGCAGGCCGTGTCGCAACGCCACGCGGCGCATCGTCGCCATCACCAGCTGATTGTGGTCGACGGCAAGATCTGTCTCCTCGAAGTAAGGAGCCATCTCGAACTGAGAAGGGGCGACTTCGTTGTGTCGAGTCGTGATTGGCACTCCGAGCTTGTAGAGCTCGAACTCGACCTCTGAAATGCAGCCCTGGATGCGCTCGGGTATTCCTCCGAAGTAGTGATCCTCGAGCTGCTGGCCGCGTGGAGGAGGCGCGCCGACGAGAGTGCGTCCACCCATCACCAGATCGGGGCGCATTCCGAAAAGGCCGCGATCGATCAGGAAGTATTCCTGCTCGGGGCCGAGAGTCGTGTGAACACGTTGTACTCCCCTATCTCCGAGCAGTTCGAGCAGCTCGATTGACTTTTCAGAGAGAACGTCGGAGCTGCGCAGCAACGGTGTCATCTCATCCAGCGCCTCACCGTTGTAGCCGATGAAGACCGACGGAATGCACAGAGTTCGAGCGCCGGTTGATTCGGCGATGAACACCGGACTCGCTGGATTCCAGGCGGTGTAGCCACGTGCCTCCCAGGTGGCGCGGAGTCCACCCGAAGGGAAGCTCGATGCATCTGGCTCGCTCTGTATCAGCTGCGAACCGGTAAACGACTCCATCGGCTGCCTGTCGTCATCGAACGCGAAAAACGCGTCGTGTTTTTCAGCAGTGAGACCGGTTTGGGGCTGGAACCAATGCGTGAAGTGAGTCACGCCGCGCGATATCGCCCATTCCTTTATGACCTGGGCGACAACAGGAGCTATCGCGAGATCGAGCTTCTTTCCGTGTCGGATCGAGGCGGCGAGACTGGCGTAAACGTCCTTCGGCAGTTTGTCGTGGAGTTGTCGGACGCCAAGAGTATTGACGCCGAAGTATTCCGAAGTCGGACGGGGAATTCCGTCCTCACTAAAGCCGGCTGGTACTCGGACGGACCGGTTGGTGAGCTCCTTGAGAAGGGCTTTGCGCGGGGTGGCGGCGGGGGCAGTCATGGGTTCTTACGGCTGAGTGTCAGGAAGTGCAGACATTGCAATAGGGATCGATCAAATTTGCGGTTTTATCCAACCGAATGCAAGGAATGGCGGAGTTCTCGTGCGAAAATTGCAAAAAATGCCTCACGAGGCTACGTTCACCCTTATGCCCCGCCATCGCTCCCAGATCCCCGATACCTCGGGCGCAACGGCCCCAGACATCCTTGAGCTCACCCAAAAGCACAATGTCCGCTTTCTCAGACTGCAATTCACGGACATCCTCGGCATCAACAAAAACGTCGAGATACCTGCATCCCAGTTCGAGAAGGCACTGGCTGGGGACATCATGTTCGATGGCTCTTCGATCGAAGGGTTCGTCCGAATCGAAGAGTCCGACATGCTGTTGTCACCAGACTTCAGCACTTTCCAGATCTTTCCCTGGGGAGACGCGAACGAGGGCGTCGCCAGACTGATCTGCGACATCAACACTCCAGACGGTAGCCCATTCGAGGGCGATCCGCGGGGCGCGCTAAAGAAAATCATCGCCAGGGCTGCTGCACTCGGCTTCACCATGAACGCGGGGATGGAAGCCGAGTTCTTCATGTTCAAGCCGCGGCCGGACGAAGAGCCAGCGACGATAACGCACGACGTGGGCTCCTACTTCGATCTCGCGCCCGCTGACCTCGGCGAAGACGCGCGGCGCGCGATCGTCGCTGTCCTCGAGCACATGGGATTCGAAGTCGAGGCCGCACACCATGAAGTCGCGCACGGTCAACACGAGATCGATTTCAGGTACGCCGAAGCGCTGAAGACCGCCGACAACATCACGACTTTTCGCTTCGTGGTGAAGTACGTCGCCCGCACTTTCGGACTAAACGCGTCGTTCATGCCCAAGCCGATTTTTGGTCAGAACGGCAGCGGCATGCACACCCACCAGTCGCTATTCCGCGGCAAGGAGAACGCGTTCTGGGACCAGACCGCTGAATGGGAGTTGTCCAGCACAGCGCTCCATTACATCGGTGGACTGCTCCGGCATGCGCGCGGATTCACCGCGATAACGAATCCGCTCGTCAACTCGTACAAGCGACTTGTCCCCGGGTTCGAGGCGCCAATCAATGTCGCCTGGTCGATGCGCAATCGGTCGCCGATGATCCGCATTCCGGACCGTCGTGGCTCGGGGACGAGGGTTGAGCTCCGAATGCCCGATCCCGCCGCAAATCCATACCTCGCGCTGGCGGTGCAACTGGCGGCTGGGCTCGATGGCATTGCGACGAAAGCCGATGCGCGCGAGCCGGTGAACTCCAATATCTGGGAGATGTCGCATCGGGAAAAGCGTCGGCTCCGCATCGACGACCTGCCGCACAATCTCGAGGAGGCGTGTAACGAGCTGGAGAAAGACGATGTGATCACCGAGGCTCTCGGTGACCACAGCACCGGTCAATTTCTCGCCGCGAAACGTCTCGAGTGGCAGGAGTACATCACGCAGGTGTCACCCTGGGAACTCGATAACTATCTCGCTAAGTATTAGCGGCTCGACCGCTTTCATCCACCGCGTTTGCGCGGAACTTTTGCGCCTTTCTTCCGCGCCTCGGAGAGGCCAATCGCGATCGCCTGCTTGCGGCTCTTGACCTTTCCGCCCTTTCCTCCTTTACCGGACCTCAAAGTGCCTTTTTTTCGCCGGCGCATCGCACTTTCGACGCGCTTGGACGCAGCCTTACCGTATCTGCGCCTGCCTGAGGATTTCCGTGCAGCCATTCTCGTCCTCCGTTCTGGTGTTGTTGTGCCTATTCCCGGGCCGGTTGGCGCATGTTGTGCCAGAGAATCGGGGTGTCGATCGACTCACCTTCAACTTTCTCCAATCTCGCTAGCATGAGCAGTCGGACCGGTCTCGAAGCCGAAGCGATAACTCGTCTTACTGCCGGCGTGCAGCCGCCGGCAATCCGGGCAATTCTTGTGCAATGTCTGGCTGGAGAGGTCGCCCCGTCGGTGGCGATTTCACGGATGATCGCAGCGGAGGGGGCGTCGACTGCGCGCGCGGCGATCGACGATGTCACGCATCGTGCCGCTACGCTTTCCCGCGCCAGTGACAGACTGGTTCAGGACAGAGTCGACGAGCTGACGCAAGTTTTCGTGGAGAAAGTCCCCGAGCTCGCAGACGTGCGGAGTGAAGTCAAGACGAACCTGCCGGAATCTCCGTTGGGGCGGGTAACTCGTGCTTCAGAATCCGGGGATCACGGCGAATCCCGAACTTCTGGATAGCCTCCAGCGTTGCCATGCAGAAGCCGGCCCACGCCAGTCCGATCGCGACGCCGGCAAGCACGTCTGACGGATAATGGACGCCGAGGTACAGGCGGCTGATTGAGATGAGACCGATGATGATGAATGCCGCGATCATCACCAGCCACCGCGCCCAACGGCGCTTGTGCAGTCGGGCTGCTAAATACGCAACGGTGCTGTAAACCACCGCCGCACTCATCGCGTGTCCGGAAGGAAAGGACGAGCTCACTGTGTGTACGGCCGGAATGAAAATGGAAGGTCGGGGCCGGTTGAAGCCAAGCTTCAGAATCCCGTCGAGAACGATCCCTCCAATCGTGGATGCCAGTAGCAGGATCGCCGAGTATTTGTGCTGCGTGAGCACGAGAAAAAGTGCCGCGACCGCGACAATCATTATTACGACTGTGCCGGTGCCCAAAGCCGTGACTTCAATCATGACCGCGTCGAGACGCGTCGAGCGGTGGTCTCCCATCCACCTTATTACCGCATCGTCGAAAACCTGAGTGCTCCCCGATTGGACGTGACTCGCGAGGGCCACGAAACCGGCAGTCCCGAGGGAAGCGACGGCGAGGCCCGCGACAAGGAATATCCCGAGGGCACCGATAAGGGTGTCGGCTTTCTCAGCTGACGCTCGCAGCGCCCGATATAGTCCATTGGAATATGCGGATAGTCTTCCGCGCTCCACTGTCCTGCGCTCTTCCATCATCAACGGTCATGTCGCAGGGAACGGACCGCCGTCAGGGTTTGCCTTGACGATACTCAGGACAAAGTAGAGCTCTGATCGCGGCGGTCAGCGCGTCGTCGGTCGCGTCCTCTTCGGTCCTTGCGCGAGCGCGAGCGAAGCCAGCGCCAACTGAGATAAAGCGCGACGGCCAGAATGATCCAGTAAAAAGGTTGCAGCAAGTGGTGCAGGACAGGCGCGCTCACTTCCAGCCAGTATATGAGAGCAGCCAACGTGATCGACACGCCCCAGACGACGAGCAGCTGTCGCGGTCTACGTCCGTATATCATCGAGCTTCGCCGTGGCTGGTGATGTCAGGGCTCCCATATGACGTATGGACGATTCTTTGCACCGATTGGCAGCAAATGGTTGTGAATCTCCGGACGGAAAAGCGTCCCTTCAACATCCATACGGTATTACGTCGGATTCGGCTGGAAGTTAAGCAGTTTGCCGATGCAGCGATGTTCGATCTCGCCGAGCAGGGCTATGCCACGCCATTCCATCAGCTCGCGGCCTGCATCATATCCGTACGAACGCGTGACGAAGTTTCGCTCCCTGCCGCGATTCGACTGTTCAAGGTCGCACCGACTCCGGAAGCGGTAAGCCGGCTCGGCGTCGAGAGAATCGCCGAGCTGATCCGGCCGTCGAGCTTCTACGAAACCAAAGCGTACAACATAAGGGATCTGGCAGCGCGAGTCGTCTCGGAATATGGAGGCGAGCTGCCGTGTGACTTCGAGGTAATGACATCCTTTCGCGGTGTCGGACCGAAGTGCGCAAACCTTACTCTTGGGATCGCGTGTGGCGCGACGGAGATCAGTGTCGACATCCACGTGCATCGTGTCACCAACAGGTGGGGTTTCGTCCGCGCGCCGACACCCGAAGTGACCCGCCGAGCGCTGGAGGAGCAACTGCCGCGCAAGTACTGGGTGGAGATCAACCGGCTACTGGTTCCGTTCGGCAAGCATGTGTGCACCGGCACGCTGCCAAAGTGCTCGGTGTGTCCGGTACTGGAGTACTGCCGTCAGGTAGGAGTTACAGCCCACCGCTGAGGGGAGCGGGAAGGGGGGAAGCGGGAAGCGGGAAGCGGGAAGCGTCGCCCCGCTTCCCCATCCACTTCGGTGTGACATTCAGTC
>WNGD01009986.1_pt1 | contig 11424 bp, 9 predicted proteins | sample 5400671 | NCBI WGS metagenome assembly WNGD01 (sample SAMN13153369, study PRJNA577476) | soil metagenome | isolation source: 40 cm soil or saprolite under grassland replicate 2 | place: USA:California | collected 2016-06-15
TGCCTCACGACGAACCAGCCACAGCATTACTCGCGGCTGCCCTTATTCTGTGCGCCGATCAGGAGCTCAATGTCACGACTTTTACCGCTCGCTGCGTCGCCTCCGCCGGTTCAACTCCCTATGCCGTTGTCTGTTCCGGGTTATCGGCCCTTCAGGGGGTCAAGCATGCCGGGCAGACAGAACGGATTGAAGCCTTTCTCCGGGAAACGGACGCTCCTGCCAACGTCCGTTCGTCCATGGCGAGCTTGCTCAAACGAGGCGAACCCATTCCCGGATTTGGAGAAGTGGTTCCCGGATTTGGCTCTGTTTTCTACCCAACAGGCGACCCACGGGGACAACTCCTGCTTGAACTGACCGCTCAAGCCTACCCGCAATCCCCCGCAGTGCTGCTTGCACAGCGTATCACCGAGGAAACAAACGACCTGCTCGGCGAACGCCCAACGATCTTTTTCGGGCTAGTCACGCTCGCTCGTGCGCTGAATTTGCCGCCTGGGGGTGCAATCGCTCTCTTTGCGTTAGGACGAATCATTGGCTGGATCGGCCATGGCATTGAGCAATATCAAGCAAATCAAGTGATTCGTCCTCGTGCCCGCTACATCGGACCTCCTCCGCTTGAGAAAGTTTAATGGTCCTACCATCTTGGAGGTGCCTCAAACGAGAGTGCCAATACCAGCCCGATAGGTATCGTGGTCTCTGTGCACTTAGGCCAAATATGCTACACTGAAGCAGATGAGTATGACCTCTCAGGAAAGGAGCCAGCGACGATGAGTGGAGCAACAGGTGGCACAAGGAGTCCCTTTCACTTCAATTCAGTGGAAATGCGTGAGGCGGAGCGAGCCTTCCGGCACGCCTACCCGGCATTTGAGAGCACATCCTCACTGGATGCATTGCGGGCAAGAGAGTACGCACGGCTGGACGATCTGGGACAGATCTATCTTGATTATACCGGGGGTGGACTCTATGCCGAGAGCCAGCTGAGTGAGCACTTTGACCTGCTGCGCCGCCACGTCTTTGGCAATCCTCACTCGCTCAATCCCACCTCGCGCGCCATGACGGAACTGGTCGAACGAGCGCGCACCAGTGTGCTGGAATTTTTTCAGGCTTCCCCTGACGAATATGCCGTCATCTTCACCTCTAATGCCAGCCACGCCTTAAAGCTGGTCGGTGAGGCTTATTCCTTCCAGCCCGGCGGGCAGTTCCTGCTGCTCTTCGACAACCACAACTCCGTCAATGGCATCCGCGAATTTGCGCGTGCCAGAGGGGCTTCGTTTACCTACCTGCCCGTCATGGCTCCTGACCTGCGTGTGGAGGAAGCTCTTCTCCGCTCGTTCCTGGAGCAGGGGACCAATGGTGCTCATCGCTTATTTGCCTATCCAGCGCAGTCCAATTTCACCGGGGTGCAGCATCCTCTGGAGTGGATCGAAGCAGCTCAGGCCAGAGGATGGCATGTACTTCTGGACGGTGCAGCCTTTGTGCCCACCAATCGCCTGGATCTGTCCAGGTGGCATCCCGATTTTGTCCCGCTCTCGTTCTACAAGATGTTCGGGTATCCGACGGGTGTAGGCTGCCTGCTGGCACGCAAAGCGGCCCTGACCACATTACACCGCCCCTGGTTCGCAGGCGGGACCGTCTGGGGCATCTCGGTGCAAGGCGATGGATACGTCCTGCTTTCAGGAGGAGAGGGGTTTGAAGACGGGACGCTCAACTATCTCAATCTGCCTGCGGTCGAAATTGGTCTGAAACACCTCGCGGCCATCGGGATGGAAACGATCCACCAACGAGTGCGGTGTTTGACGGGTTGGCTACTTGACACACTCCTCTCCCTGCGCCATAGCAATGGGAGGCCGCTGGTGGAGGTCTACGGCCCGCACACCACTGATAGGCGCGGAGGAACGGTCGCGCTCAATTTCTTCGACCCGCATGGGTCGATGATTGATGAACGGGTGGTTGACCTCAGAGCCAGCGAGAAGCGTCTCTCCTTGCGCACCGGCTGCTTTTGTAACCCTGGCGCTGGCGAAGCTGCCTTCCATCTGTCGAAAGAGACGCTGCGCAAAGTCTTCCATGAGGAGTCCAGGGACACGCTTCCGCAGCTCTTCAAAGGGGAAGGAGGGATGAGCTGGGATCAGTTTCTCGCCGATTTGGGGATGCAGAGCGGTGGCGCCGTGCGCGTCTCGCTCGGTCTTGTCACGAACTTCGCAGACGTGTACCGGCTGGTGCAGTTTGCGCGGACCCTGCTGGATATCTTCCCTGGGGAAAGCGCTTTGCCACCCCGGCTTCATTGCTGATGACCGGGTGTCACGAGTTCAACAGGAGTTTTTCCTTTCACACCATCTCCTCAACTTCTTCATAGCTCTTCAGCTTCTATCCTCTTTTTAACACAGCAATAGCTTTCGTTCCTACGAATAAGTTGACAATACCGACGAGATTGAGCAGGCCACACGGGTAGCCACCGCTCAACTCAACCATCGAGCCAAGCCGTGGGTCTGGGGACGCCCTCCCAAAACACGACGCCATTTGCATCGTCTCTTTTGTTACCCTCTTTGAGGAACGGAGCAGTAGAAGGTATTCTGCGGTACCTACGCAATGAATTCTTGCGCAAAGCGGTACAGCGGAGTCAGATCGGTCGCGCTGGGCAAGTCCATATTAATCTCTTGTACGCCCAGGGCTTCAAGAGCGGCGATGCGTTGGCGAATCGTCGCCGGACTGCCAACCAGGGAGCTATCTCCCAGCCTTGGTTTGAAGAAATCTGGAACCAGAGCCCGTGCTGCTTCGTCGCTCTCGGCGATGGAGCAGAACGCACTAGTGGTGCGGTAGATGCTCTCGTAGTCGCGTCCCACTGACTTGCAGTGCTGCTTGAGTACCGCGAACTTGTGCTCCAGCGTCGGAATGTGCGGTTTCTGCACCCCTTTTGGCTGATTAATCGCACCGCGCACCTGGTAATACTGCCCCTCAAAGGTCGCCTCTTCCTGCTCCCACATGGCGTGAATCACCTGGAGCGCTTCGCGCAACTGGCGCAGGCGCTCGGGCCCATCTGGAAAAGGATAGCCATACGCTCGATACTCATGCTCATACCAGCCCGCGCCGATGCCAAAGTTCAAGCGACCATGGCTCAACACATCCAGGGTGCTGGCCATCTTCGCCAGCAAGGCCGGATTGCGATAGCTATTGCAGGTTACAATCTGCCCCACACGGACGCGTTTCGTATCGCGTGCCAGAGCCGCCAACGACGTCCAGCACTCAAAGGTCACCTCCTGAGAGGGGTAGGGAACCGTATGAAAGTGATCAACCAGCCAGATTGTCTCAAAACCTGTCTCATCGGCGGCCTTAGCCACGTTTGTCATCGCCTCATAAGCTTCAACAGGATCTTTAATCCCTACCAGACTCATCGTCCAGCCATTTGGTAGAACGATACTATATTTCATGCGCACCCTCTTTTCTCCAAAAATGAATGAAACTCATTCTCTAGAACAAAAAAACTTTATCACCTGCCACTCCCTTGCTCTCCCTTCCATCATCTTTTCTGGTCTTACCACGTAAGAATTGCACGAACCGGCGCATGACAGCGTTTACACGTACGCGTCATGCCAAGTTGCTAGCGGTTTCACTGACCACAGTCAGGAGGTTTTGCACCGCTGCTCAGCGTGGACCACTTTGCCAGGCTACTGCCATCTCCGTCAGTGTAGCCGCTTCCTCGTCGGCCCGATTGGAGCACAAACTTTAGGTATTGTATCCCTCGCTAAGGGTTGGGAAAGAGAGGAGGAAGAAAGGGAAAAAAGAAAGCTGAAGAGCCTTCAAGTGGTACAGGAGAGTATTCGCAAAATCTACACCACGAGGAGTCGACAGCATCATGAGTAGAACGTTTTCCCAAGGCAAACTCCAAGCAGACGAACGCAAAACCATCCTTCAAACCGTGCAACAGCAAGCCAAAGCCGCCGCTTTAGAGGGGATCAGGCCGGTGCTGAGGGAATTTTTGGAAGCCGAGGTGACCAGCAGTGGAAGGGAGCGTGGGACTGCGCACGCTCAATGAACGCATCAATCGGCTCGAACCGTTAGCAGTGCAAGCTCATCGTGAACCAATCAGCGATGTGCCGACGGTGGTGCAACTGGATGGCATCTGGCTCACCATCCAGGGCCAGACCGAAAAGGAGAAGCCCGATCGAGCCTTCGTCGTCGCAAAGAGCGTAAAGGCAAGCGGGTCGTGGTACTAGTCGCTTTGGGATTCTGGAATGATGGCAGTGATCGACGCGAGATCCTCGATTGGGAGATTGCCAAGAGCGAAGAGCATACAGAGTGGGAAAAGCTGCTCAATCGGCGGATGGCGAGCGAGGAGTGAAACCAGAGCGGGGGTTGCAGATGGTCGTGCGCGATGGCAGTGGGGGCTTAGGAGAAGCTCTCGCCTTCGTCTATGGCTCGATGGTGCTCGACCAACGCTGCCTCTTTCACAAACGCCTCAATGCCCACTGGACAGATAAGTCGTGGTGGGAAACCTCCCACGCTCTCTATTTTGATCTCTGGGATCTCAACCGTTAGCAAGGGATACAATACCCGTTTTTACGCACGCTTGACAAAAGTTTTTACATGCATTTTTCGCATATCCTGGCAAAAGTTTTCACTTTGCAACGAAGGCAAGTGTTCACGAGGATTCGCACTCATCGGCATTATACCCCTCACTTCGAGAAAAGGCAAAACGCAGCGCCTGTTGGACTTGCGATCCATACTGGGGGCGTGGACGATGAAGCATCTGCTGCACCTCCTGTGCATGGTTGAGGAGCCACCTCGCGTATTTGCGCACATAGCCGGTGGGTGCGACAAAGGCATCAAGTAGCGTCCGTTTCTGTGACGGTGATGCCTGCTGGTACTGCGGTGCCATCTGCTGGAGCAATGCGCGTCTGGCTTGATACGTCAACGACCTTTCTACTCGATCCTCCTCTGGAAGCGTGCATCGTGCGATCTATTTACTGAGGCGATAGACAACCTCCTGCTTGCCTCATGTGAAATCTTCCTCTTGCTCCCCAGTGTGACGTACCTCTGCTAGGGGCTGTCCACGGCAGCATCCTCAATTGCTCCCAACGCACGCAAGGTGGCCTTCTGCGCCTCGGTTAGTCCTTTGATCCCAGTGATATTGAGGCGCTCGTAAGGCCGGTCGCGTCGTAGCGTGCGCAGATGCTCGCCACCATGCAGGTCCCAGAGCATGATGGCCCCGTCATCCCCGCAACTGGCCAGCATGCTCCCATCGGGGCTCACCTTGAGCGACTGCACCGTCCCCTGATGGGCCTCTTGCACTCGTACGCATTGCCCGCCCTGAACCTCCCACCAGCGCAACATGCCGTCACTACCTCCACTGATCAGCATCTCTCCACTCGGGCTCCAGGCCACCGCAGAGGCCAACCCCGGATGCTCCGCCAGGGCTCGCACACGCTCCCCGCTGTGCGCCTCCCACACGAAGAGCTCCCCACCCACTCTGCCGCCACCACCAGAGGCCAGCCACATCCCATCGGGGCTCCAAGCCACGTAGTTCACTGGGCCTTGATGTCCCGCCAGCCGCTGTTGCCTGCCATCCCTGGCGTCCCACATATACACGTAGCCATCATCGCTCCCGCCGATCAACCGCGTCCCATCCGGACTCCAGGCCACACGAGGGATTCTGGTCAGTTGCGTGTGTCCAACCCAGCAACGGGTGCCTGTCGTCATATCCCACACCTGTACTCCCTGCGGATAGCTCCCACAAGCCAGGAGACGCCCGTCGGGACTCCAAGCTACGCCAAAGAAGATGGTATCGGCCACGTTAGGGTCCTGCAGCACCTGCAGACACGCGCCCGTGGTCGTGTCCCACAGCCTGATGCGATTGTCATACCCTCCACTGGCCAGGAGCCTCCCATCCGGACTCCACGCCACCCCTTGCACGATCCAACGATGTCCACGTAACACGCTAGGTGACGTTGTGCTGGCTCTATCCCAGAGCGTCACCAGTGCATCCGCGCCAGCGCTGGCCAGGAATCGCCCATCCGGACTCCAGTCGATATCGAAGAGGCAGGCCACGTAGCCCCCAATGATGCGAAGACCCTGTCCACTTTCCACATCCCACACCCGTACGGTGCCGTCGTTGCTGCCACTGAGCAGGGTGCGGCTGTCGGGTGTGAAAGCAATTTCGTAGACGAGAGCGGTATGCCCGTGAAGTGCAGCCCGAGATTTGCTCTCTTCGACGTCCCAGAGCCAGATCGTTTTGTCAAAGCCGCAACTGGCCAGTGTGCGCCCATCTGAGCTCCAAGCCACCCTCATCACCCGGTCCGTATGCCCCGAGAACGTCTGGAGACAGTCCAGGCTTTCCGTGTCCCACAGCTTGATGGTCTGGTCCCAACTCGCACTCGCGAGCTGTGCGCCATCGGGTGCGAGGGCCAGCCCTACCACCCAATGGGTATGTCCCGAAATCCGCTGTACGTGGGTGCCAGGCACTGGCACCTTGGGCTCCCACACCCAAATGTTTCCATCGGAGCAGCCGCTGTAGAGCAATCTCCCATCTGGGCTCCAGGCCAGCGAGTACACCGTGCCGCCCTGACCCGAAAGCTGCTGCACGTTCGTGCCGCTCTGGGGGTCCCAGAACTGGACGAGGGCATCACCCCCGCCGGTGGCGAGAAGGTGCCCATCAGGAGCAAAGGCCACACAGTTGACGATTCCGTTGTGCCCGCCCGTCCAGAGTAGGATGCCACTAGCGACGTCCCACAGTTTGACCATATTATCCCAGCCCCCACTAGCCAGCGTGCGTCCATCCGGGCTGAAAGCAAGCGCAGACACACCGGTGATGTGTGCCGGCAAGACCTGGTGGAGGGTCTTGCCGGCCTCTGCCCACACCCACACTTCCCCCCGCCAGGTGGCAGCGGCCCAGTACTGCCCGTTCCTGCTCATAGCGACAGCTGTGATGGAATCGAAGGGCTGGGTGAAGACGCTGTCCTGCAAAGTCGCTCCCGAAAGCCGCGCATCTTGCATCTCGACGCCTTGCAGCGACACGCCGCGCAATAACAGCTGCGACAGATCCAGACCACGCAGGTCCCCGCGCAGCAGCCGCAGCAGCGCCACCAGGTTGGCCGGGCCATACCCCTGGGCCTCCTGGGCCCGTTCGCGCAACGTCTCGAGCTCTTTGCGCAGCCGCCCCTCCAACTCGGCTCGCTCCTGATGCACGCTCTGTAGGCGCGCAAGCACGGGTGCCAGCAGCAACCGCTCCTGGGTCTGCCGCACGTACTCCTTGGCCTGCGCCTGAGCGAGGCTATGCTGCAGGAGCCGTTCCAGCCGCCCTTGCTGGATCTCCTGGCTGGCCGTGGTGACCAGCTTCGTGGTCACGTACTCCAGCACCACTGACTGTAAGGTGAAGCTACCGGCTCGCTGCCCCCGCTCGATGAGACTGTGCCGCCGCAGGCCATCCACGGCTTCCAACACCTGCACGCGCGACAGCAGGGATACCAGCACCGCGAACAGGTCATCGAGGGTCACCGGCTCGCGCAGGATGGCCAGCCAGCACAGCACCGTTTGTTCCAGGGGGGAGAGCCGCGCCCATTGCTCCTCCAGCAGCTCGGTGATGTCACCAAAAATCACCGTCCCCCCAGCCAGGAACGGGTCGATCTCTCCGCCAAAGAGGTCGGCGATGGTCTCGGCCACAATGTTTAAAGCCAGGGGGTTGCCCGAATACGCCTCCACCAGGTGAGCGCGCTCCTGGGAAGAGCCTCTGACCTCGTGCTCGGCCAGCAGCTGCTCACCGGCAGCCGCATCCAGCCCTCCGAGGCGCAAGGCGCGCACCAGCGTGTGCCTGCCCTCCAGGGCGCGCAGGGCGGCGGGTTTCTCTCGCGAAGTGAGCAGCAGGCAACTCTGGTGCGCTGTTTCGCAAAGCATCCGCAGCAGGTGTCCATACGCTTCAAAGCCGGGACGCAGCCGTCCCAGCACCTCGCCTTCTTCCAGCAGCACTTCCAGGTTATCGAGCACCAGTAGCACCCGCGAGGTACGCAGCTCCTCGAGCAAGAGGCTCAGGCGCCGCTCCAGGCCCTGGGAAAGCCTCGCCAACGACTCAGGCGCGAGCACCTGCAGGCAGTTATCCAGCAGGGCGGAGCAGTCGGGGGCATCGCGCAACGAGCGAAAGAGCACGACGTCGAAGTGCCCCGCCATCTGCTGCATGGCGCGCACGACCAGTACCGACTTGCCCATGCCGCCCATCCCCAGCACGCTCACCATCCGACAGCGCTCCTGCACCATCCAGCGTGCGAGGGTCGCCAGTTCCTGCTCGCGCCCATAAATGCTCGGCACATCCAGCGCCTCACCCCAATCCAGCCGTGGCCCCGGCGTCGGCTGAGGCGCTAGCAACTCGCCTGGTGAGGGTGCATCCAGCGGCACAGCTGGCAGGAGGGGCAGCGCAGGACGCGGTCGGTCGAGTAGCGCCGCGAGCCAGGGTTCATCGAAAAGCACCTTCTGGTGGGCCGCACGCCAGAGTGCGCGGATCTCCTCTTCCTCGCGCCCGGCGGGAAAGGCCTGCTGCTGCACGCACAACGTCAGGAACTCTTTGAGGCGTTCAGCTCTGGGGTAGCTGCTGCCTGCCTCCCACTCCGCCACCGCGTGCCGGGAGATGTGCAGCAGGTCGGCCAGGCCCGCTTGCGTCAAGCCGATGCTCGTGCGCAGGGTCAGCATCAGCTGACCGAAGGCATAGTCTCGTTCTCGATACAAGGTTCTCTTCACAGCGGTCTCCTTCCGCGTGACCCACCGGAACACTGTGAAGCGATGTGAAGAGACACGTCAGCTCATGAACAGTGACTTTCCCAGGCAACACCGCTATACTGGTGTCTGTCGGGTGTGTCTCCAAGCGGGTCAACACCTGTCCGGGGTGGGATGGGGGCACTGCCAAGCGAACCCATCCCGCCCATCGATTCTCCACCTCTATGATAGCAGATTTTCGAGCGGACCATCAGCCGCTCGCTCTCTATTTTGGCATTCCATGGGCGCGCACCAGTCCCATACTGCGGTTGGCTGCCGCCTCGCAAAAGAGCAGGCCACTCAGAGCATGAGCAACACTCCACCCGTTTCATTCCACAATGGACATCCTACGTTCATCTGTAAAGAGGCTTCTCAAGGCGCATCATTTACGAGCCAAAGACTTTGCTTTCTCTATCCTCCAACCACTTCCCAGGCCGTTTTCCCCATTGCCCATCGGCGATCGGTATTGGGGGTACGGGTTTTGCGTTTGTCATGAGACGGAAACCGGAGGACTCCTTTGTGCGGGGAGAGCGAACGCATCCTTGCACACTCGGGGCATTCAACCAGTGCGATGCCACTGTCCAGAAAACGCTTTGACTCGATTGAGATCACCCCAGAAAACGAGCATTTGAGTGTGTTAGCGGTCTGCACCTGGTCTCCTACGGGTCGCGGCTTGCCGCACGCTCAATTCGTGTCTGACCGTGTGTGCTCTGATGCATGTCAGGGGATGCACCTGCAGACGAGACGCCATTCGCGCGATCCAGACCAGCAGGGGCGGCGCCAGGAACCGGTGCCGGGTTCCCGAGCAGAAGCTTCAGTTCTTGAGGTAGGACGAGGATCCGTGCAAAAATCGATCACGGCGTACCCTTGTTCGAGAAAATGCTCTCTGGTCGAAGCAGACGTGGTGGGAGACTTCTCATTCCCTCTACTTTGACTTTCTTGCTCTCAACCCTTAGCCAAGGATATGCTGCCGATTCCCGCCTGGTCTTGCCGGACCTGGTTGGCGAGACGGTGGGCTTGCTGCAAGACCTGCTGGATCGGTGGCCCAGCCAGAAAGCGCGCACGCAGGGTCTCATCCTTGATGCCCTCTGCCAACCCCCCGATGATGGTCGCTGCCTGACCAAAGGCCGTGCGCGCTTGCACCGGATCGCCGGCTGCCTCAGACACCCTGCCCAACGCCGCCTGGATCTGCCAGCGTTCGCCCGGCAAGCCAAGGTCTGCGGCCAGCCCTGCTGCCTGGCGCAAGTGGCCGATGGCTTGCTCGCTCTCCCCATCCCACGCTGAAAGCCTCGCCCTCGACCGCAGGTAGGGAATGCGGTAGCGCCGATTGGCTCCCACACGTTCCCCCAGTCGCTGCACCTCTGCTCTCGCCTGGCGCTCATCCCCCCCTCGCAGTAAGGCCTCCGTTTCATAATGGGAGGAGAAATCCTGCGGGATCACTGCCCCATCAGAGCTCCTGCGCGCGGTGATGGCCTCCAAGGCATAGCGGGAGGCCTGGTCCCACTCTCCGGCCTCGGCAGAGTGCATGCAGAGCCGCGAAAGGGCGGGCGCGCGCAAGGTTCTGAGGTCTAACGTCTCGGCCGTGGCTTCTGCCTCTGCGAGGGCCCCCTGCGCCTCTTGCCACTGCTGCACGGCTTGATAGACACTCCCTAAAACAGGGAGAAGGCGCTGGAAGTTGATCGTCGGAGGAAGGGTCCGCGCCAGCGCCACGGCGTGTTGGATGAGCGCGAGCGCCTCTTCATAGGCCCCCGCCTCCAGTAATCCTTGCGTGAGGCTGAGCATACTCAGGATTTGAGCCCAGAGGTTCTTGATCTCTTGGGAGAGCGCCAGCGCCCTGCGGCTACTGCGCAGGCTGTGCTGCACCTGCCCGCCATTGACTTGTGCGAAAGCCAGCAGCACCCAGCACAAGGCTTCTGTCGCGCGATGCGTCAAGGGTTGGGTGGGCGGAGCGCCAAGCAGAAAGTGTGGAAGGGACAGCTCTGGCGAGGCGACAGGCTCGGTGTGTAGTCGCACATACAGCGCCAGGGCCGCTTCCTCACAGTGGACGGCTTGCTCAAAGGCTCCTCTGAGAATATGGATCGCTCCAAGGGAGGAGAGACTTCTGGCTTCCAGTTCCCTGTCCTGTAGGCCTCGTGCCAGGGAGAGCGCACGCTCTCCATGCACCAGGGCACGCTTTGGGTCATCCCACGCGATGGCTGTGATCTGCGCCAGGTTCCACGCCGTTTCCGCCAGCGCTCGCTGATCGGAACTGGTCTGGGCCATGTGCCAGGCTTGCTCCAGCAGCGCTTGCACCTGTGGCCTGTCCTTCGACTGTTGCACCGCCAGGATCGCCAGACGGTTGAGGGTCATGCTGACCAGCGCGGCCAGCTGGTGCTGCTTCCCATAGGCTAACAGCTCTTCATAGGCCAGCTGGGCCTGCTGCCAGGCGTTCTGCAAGGTATAGGCCCGCCCCAGGGAGGCGTAGAGGTGGTCGACCTCCGAGGCTGGCAGCCCGCTCTGCATCGGCTGGGACTGCTGGAGCAAGGCGTGCCCCTGTTGGTAGTGCCTGATGGCGTCTGCGACGGCAAAGACGGCCATCGCCTCATCCCCGGCCTGCACGCTATAGCCATAGGCGGCCTGGGCCTCTCCGCAGACCCTGGCATGATAGGCCAGCTCCGAGGCGCGCACTCCCTCGCTCTCCAGCCTCGCCAGGGC
>WNGD01007603.1_pt1 | contig 11423 bp, 14 predicted proteins | sample 5400671 | NCBI WGS metagenome assembly WNGD01 (sample SAMN13153369, study PRJNA577476) | soil metagenome | isolation source: 40 cm soil or saprolite under grassland replicate 2 | place: USA:California | collected 2016-06-15
GTGGCGGCCGCCGGGATCTGCGGCTCCGACCTCGAGATCCTCCGCGGAACACGACCGGCGCCTTACGTGCGGTACCCGGTCGTGCCCGGACACGAGTGGGCGTACGCCGTCACCGCGGTCGGGTCCCGTGTGAGCGGTATCGGCATCGGTGATCAGATCGTCGCCGAGGGATTCCGCTCGTGCGGCGTCTGCGATCGGTGCCGGGAAGGCCGGACCAACCTGTGCTCGGCCGAATACGCCGAGACCGGATTCACGCACCCTGGCGCGTTCGCCGAGTACCTGAGCGTTCCGGCGCGACTCGTCCACCGCCTTCCAGCATCGGCGGACCTCGAGACGGCCGCGCTTCTCGAGCCGGCCGCCTGCGTCGCCTGCGGGCTGCTCGAGGCGCAGCTACGCCCTGACCTCCGGATCGCGGTCGTCGGCGCGGGCACCCTGGGCTTGCTCGCGGTGTCGATGCTCCGCCTGACCTCGCCTGACCGACTCTTGCTGGTCGGCAGCCGAGAGCCGCGGCTGGCGCTTGCGCGACGGCTGGGCGCGGGGGAGACGTACGACGTGAACGCCGACCTCGAATCGCTGTACGACACGTTCGACCTCGTCTTCGAGGCGGCCAACCGGCCGGAGGCGGCGGTCACCGCATTGAAGCTCGCCCGCCGTGGCGGAACTGTGATCCTGGAGGGAATCTCGGGAGCGGTCGAGCCGGCGATCCGGCCTGACCTTGTCACGCTCAAGCATCTCCGGGTTCAGGGCATCTTCGGCGCCTCCGGGGCGGCCTGGAGCTACGCGGTGCAGCTTTTCGGCGCCGGCAAGCTCGACCCCTCAGAGCTGATCAGCCACCGTTTTGCGTTCGACACGCTCGAGGACCGCGCCAGCGGAGCCGTCAAGGTGCAGCTGCTCCCGCGATGAACGCCGCCGTGCGCCTGGAGTGGTTGGGTCAGAGTGGGTTCTTGATCGGAATCGGCGGAGCCAACGTTCTGGTCGACGCCTTTCTCGCCCCACATCCTGACCGCCGTTTCGAGTCGAGCCTCCCAGACGGCGCCTCGCGTGCTCTCGACGTCATCGCGTGCACGCACGAGCACCTCGACCACCTCGACAAGGAGTGCCTGCCTGGCCTGTGCACGAGCTCGCCCAGCGCGCGGGTGGTCGTGCCCGAGCCGATCGTCGACATGGTGGTCGCGCTCGGCATCCCACCTGAGCGCGTGATCGGGATGCGGGCCGACCGTCCGGCGAAGGTAGGGGGGATCACGATCCATGCCCTGCCGGCCATGCACGGCATCCATCCGGCCGACGCCTACTCGTATGGACGAGAGATGTCCGGTGGCCTCGATCGATTTCTCGGGTTCGTCTTCGAGCAAGGGGACGTGTCGGTCTACCACGCTGGAGACACCATTCCTTACGACGGGCTCAGCCAGCGCCTGCGCGAGCTGCGTGTCGATGTCGCGCTGCTGCCGATCAACGGTCGCGACGCCGCGCGGGAAGCCCTGGACATCGTCGGCAACATGGACGCCGATGAGGCGGCCGCCCTCGCGATCCAGGCCGGGGTTGACGTGGCGATCCCTATGCACTACGACATGTTCGCGGCCAATCCGGGCGACCCCGCGCGGATGGTGGCCGCAGTCCAACGCTTGGGAGGAGGGGTGAACGTGGTTGTGCCGGCGCGGGGCCATCCGTTCGTGTACAGGCGTCCATGACCTCGGCCCGCGAGGTGTTGCACTCGATGGGACTGCCCGAAGCCGACCTGCACAACCTTCCCGACTCGGCCAAGCGATTTGCCGACGGCGCGCAGTACCGAGTCGAGGTTCCGAGCACAGAAGGGCCGGAGTGTCTTCGCGCCGTGCTGGAGGAGGCGGACCGGCTGTCGGTTCAGGTTCACCGCGTGTCCCAGGGCAGTGGCGTGTTCCTCCACACCGATTCCGAGCTGGACGAGATGGCGGGAATCGCCGCCCGAGCCCGCGTGGAGGTTTCCCTCTTTGCGCGGCCGAACGCGGGCTGGGACACGTCTGCGATGGCGCGCGCTCCCGCGGGCGCGGTGCTGGCCGCTTCGGCACGTGGCCAGGACCAGGTCGTCGCATGCCTCGACGACGCCTTGCGAGCTGCCGCGCACGGCTTCCGGAGCGTGCTCATCGCCGATCTCGGTGTGCTGGCGGCGTTCGACGCCTTACGCCGCGCCGGGGCGTTGCCCGCGGACATGCAGGCCAAGGTTTCGGTCATGCTCCCCGCGGCCAACCCGGCTGCGGCCCAGGTGATCGAACGTCTGGGCGCCAACACGCTGAATCTTCCTACCGACCTGACGCTGCCCCAGATCGCCGCCATCCGCGCCGCAGTCGACATCCCGCTCGACATCTACATCGAGGCGCCGGACAACCTCGGCGGATTCATCCGCATGCACGAGATCCCGGAGATCATCCGCGTCGCGGCTCCCGTCTACCTCAAGTTCGGCTTGCGCAACGCGCCCGACATCTACCCCGCGGGATCCCACCTGATGCAGACGGCCATCGCGCTTAGCCGGGAGCGCGTGCGGCGAGCTCGTCTCGGGCTGGACCTCCTGGCCAGGTCAGGCGCGGAGGCCCAAACGTCGGAGCTCGGCGCACCTGGTCTAGCCGTGCCGGTTGTTTCCACCTAACCAGCGGGAGCCTGAGACGGGGGCTGCGCTCAACGCTTCCAGCCCCAAGATCTACGACTCCGAGTAATTGATGCGAAGCTACCTTCAGCTGATCGGCAAGCGTGATCATCGCGGACAGACCCAGGACGGATTCGAACTCTTCGGTAAACGAGCCGACGTCGACGGCTCAGTCGGATCAGCCGCGATGACGTTTGATCCACTCAACTGAGCAGCCTTCCAGTCAAGTAGGACGCGAAAGAAACCGACTATGTTCTCGGTGATCTGCCTCGCGTCCTCTTCTGTCAATTGCTTTCCACTGCGCTTGTCCCAAGCCTCAAGAGATCTGGCCAGTTGCGGGTCCGTCAGATAGCGTCATCGAGGCCATTGCCCCAAAGCTCACTGCAATAGACACAGTTTGGTCGAGCCGCATCAACAGACCTACGGATCAATCGCTTTTCGCCCTACTAATTCAAGACCGAGACCGGGGTCGTGATGCCGGTCACGAATCCCATGAACTCGGTGACTGCAAGCAACGGCACCGTTGACGGAAACGACCGCGGGCCCCGTTTGGTCGAGAGCGTCCATTGGGATTCCGTAGGTTCGATCGCGAGCAGCCTTGTGTTCGGGGTTCATCGAATCTCTTGCCATCTCATTCTGGTCAAGCAGCTGCAGGCGCGAGAGACACCCGGTGCCATTACAGAAGGCGATACGGCCCCCCCAAGGTCGGCTCTGGCCCGCTCTAAGTGTCTGTTACAAGATCGAAATATGGTCTAGCGAGCCGAGCGCATATCTCAGTAGGCACCAAGCGTGACAAATCATTGTCCAGACATCCAAAGACAACGTCGACTTCTGCGAAGTGGCTCCGAAACTCCAAGTCCTTGGCAGCGAGTGGATGCCAGGTCCGAACCGAAAAGAGCTCCTGCTGCTCATTCCAGTCAGCGAGAAAGAAACCGACCTGCTCAGGCCTCTTGGCCAAGTGCGTTTGAGCGTCGGCATATGTCTTGCCTCCTCACGCGAGCACGACCAGGACCTGATTCTCGGCGACGGCATCGCCTTCCTTCACCTTGACCTCCTGGACCTGACCTGCCCGAGGCGCATCGATCGGGATCTCCATCTTCATCGACTCGAGGATCATCAGGGTTGCTTCCTCCTCGACTGCGTCCCCAGGCCTAACGAGGACCTTCCACACCATCCCGGTCAGCTCGGCTTTCACTTCAGTGGCCATATCAACTCACCGTCCCGTAAATCTTGGCGTGCGTTTTTCAAAGAAGGCCTTTCGGCCCTCGGCAGAGTCTTCGGTCAGAGTGACGAGCGTCACCTGGCTGTGCAGGTATTCGAGCGCCATCTTGTAATCCATGTCCTGCTGGCGATAGAACGAATCGCGTCCCAGCCGCATGATCACGCTCGATTTCTCGCCAAGCTTGCTGGTTAGCAATGCGGTCGCCTCGTCCAACTGCTGCTGCGCGACCACCCGATTGACGAGTCCGTACTGCTGAAGCTGCTGCGCGGTCCAGCGTTCGCCCAGCATGACCATCTCGAGCACGACGTTGCGCGGCAACTTCCGGGTCAGGATCGCCTGGATCATCATGGGCCACACCCCCACATTGATCTCCGGTGTCCCGAACGTCGCCGAGTCGACGGCCACGAGCAGATCGCAGGCGCAGGCCAGGCCAAATCCGCCCGCGAGTGCGTGACCATTGATCCGTCCTACGATCGGCTTGCCAAGCTCTGACATCTCGATGAAAAGGTCAACCAGCGCGTGACGTCCGTCGTGCAGCTCGAGTGTGGAGGCGTCACTCGCGAATCCGCTGAGATCCGCGCCAGCGCAGAAAACGCGATCGCCCGCACCCGTCAGCACAACGACGCTCACATCGGATCTTTCCTTGCACCACGCGAACGCTGATCGCAACTCGGACATAGTCCCGAGCGACAGCGCGTTGCGCTGATCGGGCCGGTTGATGGTGATTGTGGCGGTCGAATCGCCGGCGTCGAGCAGGAGATCGGTAAAGGATGGAACGTTCATCGCCACGTAGACGAAGAGGGCCGGCGCCAGCCGGCCCTCCCGCAAGACTTCTCGATCGTGCGCGCTCTTACGAAGGGTGGACCCAGGCCAGGCCGAACGTGTTCGTATACATGCCCGGTAGCTGGGCGTTGTCGATGTTGTACGAGATCCAGTTGTCGAGCCAGCGCCACCAGAGGTAGTCGCCCGCGATCACTCCCCAGCACCCAAACTCGGTCGCCACCCCCTGGCCGTTGTTCATCAGCTTGACGTTGGGGTGCTGGGCGATGAAGGGTTTCGCCAGATAGTCCTCGACGAGACATGCGTCGGCCTTGCCGGTCGCTACCGAGAGCAGCGCCTGGTCCTGGGCCAACGGCGTCACGGTCGCTTTGGGGAACAGCAGCTGAGCGCGAAAGAACGCCGTCGACGCCTGGAGCGCGGTGATCTTCTTGCCTGGCTTGTTCAAGTCGGCCACCGAATTGATCCCACCGTTCACGGTGACCATGAGGATCTGCGTGTAAGGCACGTAACCCTTGGTGAAGTTCATCACGAGCGCACGCTTCGGCGTGTTGACGAGGCCGGCGCTAACGAGATCGGCCTTCCCGGACTGCACGTTGGCGATGTTGGCAGCGTTGTCCGGGACGTCGATGATGTTGAGCTTGACGTTCAGGTCCTTCGCCACCATGTTCAAGACGTCGATGTCGTATCCGGCGGGCTTGCCGCTGCTGTCCTTGAAGAACTCCGGCGGATAGAGCAGGGATGTGGTCACGTTGAGCTGGCCACGGTCCTGGATCTTCTTCAGAAGCGAGGTCGTGGTTGCGCCCGTCCCCGTCTGATCGCCGGCGTTGCTATTGGTGCTGCAAGCGGCGAGCGCGGCACCGGTCAGCGCCAGCGCGGCGCCGCCGAGGATCGATCGCCTCGTGAGGGTCGAGCGCTTCGACTCATGGTCGGCCGCCACCTCGATTTGCGTTTCCAACTCTTCCGTCATCTTTCTACCTCCGAAAACTCTGGTTCAGGCTGCGGCTCCAAGAGACCTTGTATTGCGGGTCGCGCGCCGGGTCTGCAGGCTCAAGCTGCGAGCGGCTCGCCGTTCGACGGCGCTTGCCAGGGGCGAGATGATCAGCGCGAGTGCGATATAGATGAGCATCGCGGCGGTGAACAGCTCGAACGGCCGAAAGGACAATGAATCCGCGATCTGAGCCTGGCGCATCAGCTCGTTCAGGCCAATGACGCCGACCAGCGAGGAGTCTTTGATGATGCCGATGAAGTTGCTCGCAAGCGGCGGGATGATGATCCGCCACGCCTGCGGCCAGATCACCTTGGCGAACGCGCGCGACCGGCTGAGCCCCGTGGAAAGCGCCGCCTCGCGCTGACCTTTGTCGATTGCCTGGAGCCCCGCCCTGTAGATCTCCGCGAGCCACGCGGAGTACTGCAACGTAAGACAGATCACGCCGGCGCCGAACGCGTCGACCTGGAGTCCGGTGACCAGGGTCACGCCGAAGTACATCCACAGGATGAAGACCAGCAGGGGGATGGCGCGAAGGACCGCGATGTAAACCATCGCGATCCCGCTCAGGATCCACACCCGAGACATGCGCAGCAGCGAAAGCGGGAGTGCAAACACCATGGCCAGTGCCATCGAGATGGCGGCGATCTTCAGGGTTAGGAGCGTCCCTTCCAGCAACCAGAATCGGTACTCGTAGACGACATTCCACGCGAACTGGTAGTTGGTGGGGTTCCAACTCATGGCCGGAAGGTTCGTTCAAACCCACCAGGTTGTCAAGCCTGAATCTAACGAGCGTTCGTTCTAGAGCACCGCTTCGAGGAAGGCCTTCGTCCTCTCATGCTGGGGGCTGCTCAAGATGTCCCGGCCCCCCGACTCCACGATCGTCCCGCCGGAGACAAAGAGCAGCTGGTCACCCACGCGTCGCGCGAACCCCATCTCGTGCGTCACGACCACCATGGTCATACCCTCGCGCGCCAGCCGCTCCATCACCCCGAGCACCTCGCCGATCAGTTCGGGGTCGAGCGCCGATGTCGGCTCGTCGAACAGCATCAGCTTGGGATCCATGGCGAGCGCACGCGCTATCGCGACGCGCTGCTGCTGTCCGCCCGAAAGCTGAGCGGGGTAATGATCCATCCGGTCGTGGAGTCCCACCTCGGCGAGGCTTGCCTCTGCCTTCGTCCGCGCAGCCCGCCGCGACATCTTCTTGACATCGGTCAGGGCGAGGGTGACGTTGTGAAGGGCGTCGAGGTGAGGGTAGAGGTTGAACCGCTGAAATACCATGCCGATCCGGCTGCGCAGCTCCTGCAGGCGGCGCGCGCGGTTGACGACGTTGTCCGTGTACGGAAAATAACGGCGATCCTCGAACGTCAGAGTGCCTGCGTCGGGCACCTCGAGCAGGTTCATCATCCGCAGCAACGTGCTCTTGCCGCCTCCGCTCGGGCCGAAGATCACGACGTGTTCGCCTTTGCGCACCCGGACGGTGATGCCTTTGATCACGTCGACATGTCCGAACGATTTGTGGACTTCGTTCAGCTCGAGAAGGGCGCCCGCCGTGGAAGGGACGTCGGCGGCCACGCTAGAAGAGAAGCCACCCGCCGTCGGCGACAAGCGTGTGTCCTGTGATGTAGCCGGCCTCGGCCGAGCTCAGGAATAGAACGACCGATGCGATGTCGTCCGGCTGCCCGACCCGTCCCATCGGGATCCGCGCGAGCTGCCACGCCATGCCCTCCTCCGTGGCCAGCGACTTCTTCGTCATCTCGGTCGCGGTCGTGCCCGGAGCGACGGCGTTGACGTTGATCCCATGCGGCGCGAGCTCGGCGGCCATCGATACTGTCATCTGCCGTACCGCGCCTTTGCTTGTGTCGTACGCCACCTCGGGGTGGGAAGAGGAGACAAAGGACGACGTCGACGCGAAGTTGACGATCTTGCCCCGGCGCTTGGGGATCATCAGCCGTGCCGCCGCCTGCGAGCAGAAGAAGACGCCTTTTACGTTGACGCCCATCTGCCGGTCCCAGTCGGCCTCGGTGTAGTCGAGGATCGGTCGCGCGACCGCGATGCCGGCGTTGTTGACGAGGATGTCGACGACACCGTAGACGCGGACCGCCTCATCGAACAGACGGGCGACATCGTCTGTTCGCGACACGTCGACGGCCACTGACGCCGCCGTCCCCCCGGCCGCCCGGATCTCCTCGGCAACCTCCGCGCCGTGCTCCGGGTTGAGCTCGGCCACCACGACGTGCGCGCCCTCGCCCGCAAAGCGGAGCGCGACGGCCCGGCCCATGCCGCGGCCCGCTCCGGTGACGACCGCGACGCTGCCCTCGAAGCGCCGCGTCATGAAAACTCGACCCGATGCACGATCGACCTGTCGATCGCATCGACCGACCTGCATCCAGTGATCGACATCGTCCGGGCCAGCTCTTCGTAGAGGGCCTCCATCATCGCCCGCACCCCGTCCCGGCCGCCCCCGGCGCACGCGATCAGCAGAAGCGTCGCGATGCCGACTCCGCTGGCACCCAAAGCGAGCGCCTTCAGCACGTCGGCGCCGCGCCGGAAACCGCTGTCGACGAGGATCGGCATATCGGGAAGCTCCGCGCGCACCGCCGGCAGCGCCTGGAGGATTGGCATCGCGTAGTCGATCGTCTCGCCACCGTGGGAGCTGACGATCACGGCGTCGACGCCAATCGAGAGGGCCAGGCGTGCGTCATGCGCGCTCAGCACACCCTTGAGCACGAACGGCAGCTTCGTCGCTTCGCGAAAGCGCTTCAAATCGTCGAGCGTCTTCTGGCCGAGAAGCTCGGGCCCGGGCACCTCGTCCCACGCCTTCTCGAGAAAGAAGACGTCGATGTCCATGCCGACCGCGACGCAGCCCAGCTGCGCTGCGCGCTCGAGGTTCTGCAAGACCAGGTCGTCATCACGGAACGGCTTCACGACGTGGAGCACCGGCGCGCCCTGGTCGACGATTCGTGCCAGCTCCTCGAGGGTGACCATCCCGGTCGACATCATGCTCCCGGCGTCGGCAAGGCCCGCCGCGATCTGCTCCAGATATGGCGGATCCCATGGCGTCAGCCGCTTCAAGATCCGCGACTCGCAGATGGCGGCGGCCAGGATCGGCGCTCGCAACTTGGAGCCGAAGACCGATGTGGACGTATCGGCCTGAAGCGAGTCGAGAAGGCGCATCTCAAACACGAAAGAATCCATATGCCGGCGGTTGAGCCGGTTCTGGGAGCGGGTTTCTGCGCCCAGATCGAGGTACGGCTCCATGCCGATCGAGCGGATCCGCTCGAGCCCGCGCTCGTAGATCTCGGGATAGCGCAAGTCAGCCCGCGGCCGCAACGCAGTCGATCTGCACGCGCACGGTCTCGGAACCGGGTTCGGCCGCGAGGAATTTGACGCCCCAGGTGGTGCGCACCGGCAGCGGCGAGGAGAAGCGTCGCGCATAGACGGCGTCGAGGACGTCTGCGTCGGCGGGGTCCGTGTACATGACCTGGGTGCGAACGACCCGGTCGAGCGAGCTCCCGCAGTCGTCGAGGATGGCCGCCAGGTTGTCGATCGCCTGCTCGAGCTGGCCTTCCATCCCGCCGGGTACGAGCTCGCCGTTGCCCGGATCGCGACCCGCCTGGGCGGTCACCCAGACCATCCGTCCTTCTATATGGGCGTGCGGATACGAGCCGGTCGGCTGTGGGCCTCGCCGGCTGACGACTCCGCGGTGGCCCATCAGGCTAGCGACGCGATGCAGTCGATCTGCACCTTCGCGCCCTTCCACAGGAACGCGACGCCGAAGCTGGTGCGGGCAGGCAGCGGCTCATGGAAGCGCGCGCCGTAGATCCTGTTCATCGAGTCGAGGTCGTCTTCGTCGACGAACTCGATCTGGGCTTTCACAACGCGGTCCAACGACGATCCCGACGCCTTGAGGATCGCCTCAAGGTTGTCGATGGCCTGGTTGAACTCAGCTTCGAATCCGCCCTTCACGAAATCGCCGGTCTTCGGATCACGACCGATCTGCGCGGTGACATACACCAGGCCACCGTGCTGCCGCGCGTGCACGTATGGTCCGCGCGGCTCGGGCGCCTCTTTCGTCGTGATCGTGCGATCTGAGCTCATTCCATGTCCTCCACCTGATTACGCGACGGCCGATCGCAGCGCCTCGCTCGCGCGCGCCTCGCCGTCGTCATCTTCCCAATCCACATCGACAACCACGTCGGTCGCGCCGGCGTCGCGCAGCGAACGCAGTCGGGACGCCACCTCGGCGACCCTGTTGGGAGCGGCCGTGATCCGCACGACAGCTCGAAACCTTTTCTGGGTGCCCCCTGCCGCCTGCATCGTCGCAAGGCCTGTCGCCAACACGTCCTCCGAAAGGTCCTCGAGCGAGAACTGCGCCACCCACCCGTCGGCGATGCGCCCAGCTCGCTCGAGCGCCGCTCTAGACATGCCGCCGATCAGGACAGGCGGCACGCGCACCGGGACGGGCCGGCAGTAGATCGCCTCCGGAAGCCTGTAGTGCCGGCCTTCGTATGGCCCGGCCGACCCCGTCCAACACGCCCGGGCGATCTCGAGCCACTCCTCGAGGATGGAGCCGCGCTCCTCAAAGTTCGCCGCCAGCGCGTCGAACTCTTCGCGGAGCCAGCCGGCGCCAACGCCGAGGACGAGCCTGCCTCGCGATAGCACGTCGATGCATGCCGCCTGCTTGGCGAAGAGGACCGGATTGCGCATCGGCAAGATGAGGACCGAGGTCCCGAGCTCGGCCCGCGAGGTCGCCGCAGAGATTGCCGATAGCGCGATCACGGGCTCGATGTAGTCGACGTCGACACGCCACGTCACCCGACCGTCGGCAGCAAAGGGATATCGCGAGCGGACCTCGTGCGGAAAGACGACGTGGTCGCTGACCCACATCGAATCGAAACCCGCGGCCTCTAGGCGGGCCGCCATCCGGTTGAGGCCAAGCCGAGCCGGCAGCGGACCCGAGTGAGGCAGCTTGGCGCCGATCCGGATGCTCACCAGGCGGCGAGGGCGCCGCCGTCGACGGGGACGTAAGCGCCGGTCATAAAAGATGACGCGTCCGACGTCAGGAACGCGATCACCGACGCGATCTCATCTGGAGGCGCGGGCCGGCCGAGAGGCGTCTTCTCCATCATGCGGGCCCGCCGCTCCGGGTCGGCCAGGCTCTTGGCGGACATCGGGGTGTCGACCACGCCCGGTCCCACGATGTTGACGCGCACGCCGTACGGCGCCCAGTCCAGCGCGAGCGTGCGACCGAGCATCAACCATGCTTCTCGACGCCTGCGCACGTGACGATGCAGTGCACGTCGCCGAACCTTCGCAGGGTTTCGGCAACCATCTGGTCACAGGAGGGGAGACTGCTGACGTCGACCTCGACCGCGAGGGCGTCTGAGAGCGTGCCTGCCGTTCGCTGCGCGGTATCGAGCCTGACGTCGGCGCACACCACCTGATCTCCCCGCGCGGACAGCTCGCGGGCGGTGGCCGCACCGATGCCGGAACCAGCTCCTGTGACGATTGCGACCGTCATGCGCCCTCCCACCAGGCTGTGGCCACGCCGGCTGTGACTAACGAGTGTTTGTTCTTGTTCGAGCCCGGGGTATTATGGTCGCGCCCTCGAGGTTTGGTCAACGCGTGCCTTTGGCGCGCGGCGGAGGTGGCATGCGCTTCGGAGTCGGACTTTTCAGCCTGCAGTGCACCGCCATGCAGCCGCGACACTGGACCGGAGCCTACCGTGACATGCGCGAGCTCGCGTCCCTGATGGAGGAGCTCGGTTACGACGAGCTGTGGCTCTCTGAGCATCACTTCTTCTACGACGGCTACTG